>ERZ831601.61-NODE-61-length-117270-cov-6.209214_pt1 | contig 117270 bp, 83 predicted proteins | sample MGYA00519578_ERZ831601 | MGnify/ENA primary metagenome ERZ831601 (study PRJEB31850, sample SAMEA3708717) | human gut metagenome | biome: human gut; feature: human-associated habitat; material: faeces | place: China | collected 2014 ... | reverse complement strand
TCGCGAACGCCTGATGAATATGGCGATCAGTAACCTCCAAGCATACATTGCCGGAACACCGGAAAACGTTGTGAATAAATAAAACGACGGAGAACGATAAAAATGAACGGTGAACAAGTTGCGCATCTATCGCAGGCTTGTTCACCGTTTATCGTTTTAATCAAAATTATCGTTCCTGATTCATTATCAACGTCCGACCCGTATCGTTTAGTAAGAATGCCCTCCCTCATCCATTTCTTTCTCTGTAATCTTATGACGGTCGATGCTGCGCCATGCATAGAATATATAGGCAAGAACGAACGGAACAAGAATAGAAACATACGCCATTGTTTTAAGCGTAAATTCGCTGGAACAGCTATTGGCCAGAGTCAATGAACTTTGCAAATCCGTATAAGACGGATAATAAGCAGTATTGTTGTATCCGGCTACCAATAACAGGGATAAAACCGTCAGCACAGTGCCAATGCCCGTAAACCAGATTCCCTTATCAAAAGTCTTTTTAAGAACCGTCTTTCCGATTCCAAAGAGAACCAATACCACTCCGATAAGGAAAAGGATTAATACAACCGGCATTTCGATAAAGTTAGTAAAGTACTTGAATGGCTGCATATAAACCTCCTGCGTATCAGGATTTACGGCAAAACCGTCGGATACCAATGTACGGATGACGAAAGCCAGAAAGAATAATAAGAATAAAACCGTATTATTCAGTACGGCACGACGGCATTTATCGGTCAATTCTTTATCATCTATATTATTAATGAAATAAAGTGCGCCCAACACACGAGCGAGGAAAAATACAGCCAGCCCCAGAATCACATTCCAGATATTGGTCAATGCATCAAGTCCATGCCACCCATTGCCCCAATGACTGATAACCGGCATAATGGTATCCGTCATATTCGCCTTATTGATATAAAAATCAGAACCGGTGAAAAAGGTAGCAACTGCCCCGCCAAGCAACAAAGGCCCCACTACCCCGTTAATCACCAAAAACGTCCGGTATGTCTTTTTACCTAACAGATTGCCTGCCTTACTCTGAAATTCATAGCTGACAGCCTGCAACACAAAACTGAAAAGAATAATCATCCAAAGCCAATAAGCTCCGCCGAAACTGGTACTATAAAATAAAGGAAATGAAGCAAAGAAAGCACCTCCGAACGTTACCAATGTAGTAAACGTAAATTCCCATTTGCGACCGGTAGAATTTACCAACATCTTGCGATGTTCTTCCGTCTTGCCCAGACAGAACAATAACGAATTACCTCCTTGCACAAACAATAAGAACACAAGTATGGCTCCCAGCAAGGAAACGATCAGCCACCAATATTGTTGTAAAAATATATACATATATTTTAAGTATTAAGTTTTAAGTATTATGTATGACGCTCTGATATCAGATTCCAGGTATTAAACCTCCGGCCCCTTCTTGATAGCCCTTATCATGATTCCTATTTCCGCAATCAGCATTACGGTAAATAAAAACAGGAAGATAAAGAAAGTAGTCTGAACAGAGCCGACATCCAACTTGGAGATAGCCGCCGATGTAGGAAGCAGATCCCGGATAGCCCACGGTTGACGGCCACATTCGGCAACCACCCAACCGGCTTGTCCGGCAATGTAAGCCAGAGGAATCGTCAGTAAAGCCACCCAATGCATCCAGCGCATTTTGCTTAAATCCTTTTTATAGATAAAGAACAGTACAACAATAAAGAACAGAATGAAATATCCACCCAGAATCACCATGACACGGAAGGCATAAAAGTTCAGAGGAACATTCGGAACCAACTGATTCACATCCTTAATATATCCGTATCCGAAATAAGGAATATTCTCCTGCAACACTTTGTATGCCACTTGTGCATCCTCCTCGTTCCCGGCACTCTTCGCAGCACGGTAAGCAGCCAGCGCACCGATAGCCGTTTTACCCCGTTCAATCTTTTCGGCAGCCGAAAGAGCAATCGTACCGTCTTTCTGTTGATAGCCACCTTCGATAATATTCGTAATTCCCGGAACATAAGCATTGGCGTCACGCTCGGCAAGGAAAGAAAGCATACTCGGTATCTCAATACGGAACAGGAAAGGTTCTTTTCCGTCATTATAAGTCTTCTTTTCGGGATTCAGCATGCCGATTCCCACCAAACCCACATTCGTACCACCCTCATACAATCCTTCCACAGCGGCAAGTTTCATCGGCTGCGTCTGCGCAATCTGATAACCGGAGCCGTCGCCTGTCCAAACGGAAAGCAGTGATGCCACCAATCCGAAGATAGCACCAATCTTTATGCTGGCAAGTGCAAACTCACGATTGCGCTTCTTCAACAAATACCAGCAACCAATGCCTACTACAAACACGCCACCCAGCACCCAGCCGGACAACACCGTATGAAAGAATTTATTGACGGCCACAGGCGAAGTAGCCACCGCCCAAAAGTCCACCATTTCATTACGAACCGTATCAGGATTGAACTCCATGCCCACCGGATGTTGCATCCAAGCATTGGCAACAAGAATCCACCAGGCGGAAATTGTAGCTCCCAGACCTGTCAGCCAGGTAGAAGCCAAATGAAAACGCTTGCTCACTTTCTCCCAGCCGAAGAACATCACCGCTATAAACGTAGCTTCCATGAAGAAGGCCAAAATCCCTTCAATAGCCAACGGCGCACCGAAGATATCGCCTACGAACCACGAATAATTACTCCAATTCGTACCAAATTCAAATTCCAAAATCAAACCGGTTGCCACACCAATGGCAAAGTTAATACCGAAAAGTTTCATCCAGAATTTGGCTGTCCGTTTCCAGAATTCATTGCCTGTTTTATAATACAGCGTCTCCATTATTCCCATTACCACCGCCAGTCCGAGCGTAAGGGGAACAAAAATCCAGTGGTACATAGCTGTCATCGCAAATTGGGCTCTCGACCAATCGATCAGCGAGGTGTCAATACTTTCAATCATAATCTTATGTAGTTTAAAAGTTAAAAATCAGTAGATTTCTCGGGAAGAGCACGTTGTATCAGTTCATTTCCCACATACGTTCCCTTGTCGGCATCCGTAGGGTGGTCGCCAAGAAAGTCGGGGAAGAAGAACAACTTCAGAATAAAGAACATGATGAATAATTTCAAAAGGATAATAATCCACAGAGTACGCCCCAAAGTCATACTTCGAAAGCCTTCCAGGTAGAAGTTCCAGACGGAAAGTAGTGTATTCTTCATATTTCTACGTCAAGATTTGTAATGAGTACAAATATACAATTTTTATAATTAAAACAAACAAATCCCTTGAATTGTTGCAGAATTTGTCGTGTTTTTCTAAAAAATACAGCTATAAGATAGGAATAATTTAGGAATAAGCAACTTGCGCACTTTTTGCCACAAGTGAGGTAATGACTTGGCAACGGTCATAAATTCTGCGATGTGCAGCACATTGCTGTCAAACAACTCTATGCAAAGGTAACATATATTTTCGACAAACGAAATGCAATCAGTATTTTATTGCCGTTTCCCTTCCAATTTTCCTAATCGCATTACTATCGAGGTTTGACTTCTGCCCATTTTCTCGGCTATGTATTTTATACTTTTCCTTTCATGATAAAGGGTAAGCAGAAAATTATCCGCACTGCGTGTCCACTTTTTGTTGGCGTTTGGATACTTGGCATAACTTTCTTCCGTGACTTTTTCCGGATGCAAGAATTCGTCCACGAAAACGGAAGGAAAGCGTTTGTCATACAGTATATAGGTCTTTACTTTAGCTCTGGTAATGGCTACATAAAACAGCCTGCGTTCTTCTCCGTATGGATATTGGTCGCTTTTTGTCAAGACATAATTAAGCACAGGGTCATCGCTTACAAGTGAGGGAAACCCGTATGTGTCCTTGTTGCATTGAAGAATTATCACATAGTCTGCTTCAAGTCCTTTGGATTTATGAACGGTCAGAAACTCTATTTTCCTGTCTCCGATGATATAGAAAAAGCGATTACCCTCTTTCACGGATTTATACATGAACGACAGGTAATAATCGTCAAAGGAATATCTCCCTAACAAAAAGACTGATTTGTCTAATGGAATTGACGCGACCAATTGTCCGATAACATTGCAATAATCTCGTCTTTCATAATCGCAAAACTGTAATTCTGTTTTAACTTGTGGGTTAAAAGGATGGATGTTCTTTTTAATTTGGGCTTCGTTGCGTTGGATAAATTGCGAGGACAGGCTGACTAAAGGCTCTCCAAACCGATATGTTGTTTCAATCTTATTGATTTCTGTCTGGCCGAAGTAATCTGAAAACTGATTGAAAAGTGCCATGTCGCTCCCCGAAAAACGATAGATGGACTGCCAGTCATCGCCCACACAATACAACTTGGCGGGTGGATTTCCCTCTCGCAATACTTTTAAGAAGTTGTAACGGTCAACGGATATGTCTTGAAATTCATCCACAATGATATAATCATACTTCACAGGATGGGAAGAACGACAAATGTCGGTAGCTTGCAGGATTGCATCCGTAAAATCTATTTGGTTGATGTTCGTCAATTCTTCAATATACCGTTTATAAACGGGCTGAAAGATATTCTTGATAATGAATGTACTGCGTTCGTCTCCTGCATTCTTGGTTTGCCTTAATACTTCATCTACAGATTTGCAGCTTGACTTTATCAATGTCACGAAAGTCACGACAAGACGGATAAAAGCTTTCTCCTGCTTGCTGTTCGGGGGAAGAACCGTATCGTATAATTCAGCATCTGTTTTCTCTTGGATGGGAACATCAGCCTTTTCCAATAAGGTTTTCAACTTCTTCCGAATATCGGAATAATGAAAGTCTGCACTTGAAGTTGTCAACAGCTTAGTACCGAATTTCTCATGTGCCGCCTTTTTCCATGTTATGCCATCATTATACTTTTGGTTTGCTTCTTCATAGGTAATGCCTCTGTCTTTGGCAAACCATATAGGAACAAGTCCATGCTCATCTACTCCAAAATGCTCTAAATATATTCGCCTTGTTTTTCCACCTTGTTCAAAATATATGGAAAAATCCGGTTTGTATTGAGAGTGCATCTCGTCTGCCAATGGACGCTCGTATGGCTCTTCATATCTGAATTTTACGCTAAGGGAAGATAGCGCAAAGCATATTTTCTGCTCTTGTTCACTCCGTACATAAACAGTTTTTCCGTCCATATCGGGAAACGTTGCTTTCAAACGCACCTCTTTTTGCTCTGAAAGTTGTTGCCTACGCTCATTCTTCCGCTTTTCCCACTCCTTTTCGGGCGTTTGATAATCAATGAAGTATTCTATTACGCTTTTCTTGAATTTCTTGTCGTTCAATAATTCATGGTAGATTTTCACGAAGAGCGCGTCCGTATTTTCATATATTGATGGCTTTTGTCCTGTTGTCTGTCCGATAATGTCAAGGGCAAGTTTGTGAAAAGTGTACCCTCGCAAACCAGCAATACCCATTCTTTCTGTTAATTCAGCGGCAGCCTTGTTTGTGTAGCTGATAAGGAGAATATTTTGAGGGTTGATTTTCTTTATTTCAGTCAAATACTTTACTTTCCCTACGATGGATGAAGTCTTTCCACTCCCTGCACTACTGACTACTAAACAATTTTCTTCTTCTGAAACGATTGAGCGTCTTTGTTGCTTGTCTAACGGATATTTTAGGCAATGGTCGAAAAAATCCTTATAGGTGTCCAGTTCCTCTTTTATATAGTTGTCGTTATGACTTTTGATGAACCATTGTAGGTTCTCAAAATCAGATGCAAATTTTGCGATTGTTTCTGACGGTTCTACATGGAATGTTTCAAGCCGTTTAAGAAAGCCGCTTACTTCATGGAACAATTCTGTATAATACTCCGTAAACTGCCACTCTTCCCGAAATGTGATGTACTGCCCCTTAAAGGTATGTTCCAAATCGGACTCTATATCTTTGAATAAAAGTTCGTTTCCTTGTCTTAATGTTTCCTCCTTATTTTTCTGTATGGCTTGGAAAGGTGTGATGCTCTCTACCCGTAAAGACAACTCTTTTGCTTTCTTTTTTAACAATAGGCGTATCGCTACTATGGCAACAATAGCAATAGCAGCGATACATGAACTCAAAGTGAGCAATAGAACCATCTTTACAACTTGTTATAAATTTGGCTGTCGCCATATCTAATTTGTAGATGGGGCAGCACGGTTAATTGGTATGACAGCACGGTTTTCTTCATCAAACGACCACTGAACCTGCCACGTTTTACCGTCTATCCTATCAAGGAGAATGAAGTTATAGATGTTTTGGGTGGGATAAAGTTCAAAACGCCCGTTGACTTTCCTGTCTGTCGTGATAAGCGGATTGGGGTTTAAGTCATATTCGAAGCGTTCTTCATCACCCTTCACACTGTATTGTACTTGCCACATCTGTCCGGTCTGAGTGTCAAGTTTAATAAATGTCCACATGTTTTGCGTGGAAAAAAGCTTGAAGCGTTCTATATCATACGTTTGTATAAGCTGCTCTCTTACTTCTTCTTTGGATGTTGGTTTCGGTTCGTTGTCGGTGCATCCGACCATCACCAAAAGAAACAACAACATAAATGGTAATACATTTTTTTTCATCCTACATTGTTTTTAGATGTCATCTAAATCATTTTTGATTTTGGCTTCAACATTTTGCGAATCCCGGTAGCGTATCATCACCATACCCTCATAGACACCTGATGTCTTTTCAATTGAAAGCTGTATGTCACCACCTGTTACTTCCCATGCGCTGCCATACACGACAGTTCCTTGATATACTTCCGCCATTAAAGCGGTATTAGAATCTGAACGTGCAGGATTGTTTTCTTTTGAAACTGTAGGGGCACCATATTTACGAGTGTACAAATCCTTGTAATAGTCATAAGTATTAACAAGGGTATTCCACTCGCCACTTGGCTCAAAGAAAACAATCACGGCAAAAACATTTTTTCCATCATCTGTTGCGGTCACACCGACCGTAGCTTTACGCCCCGTGAAATCTCCTGTAAACATTGTTATATTGTTATCACGACCAATTGAAGTAAACCCTTTGGTTTTAAGCTTCTGGCAGAATGTCGTTATACTTCCTTCAATTGGAATACCTTTGAAAGAAAGATGTTCTTGTGCCATAATGTTGATAACAGCAAAGAGCATGGCTAAGATGGCAAAAATCTTCTTCATAATTTATTGTATTATTGGTTATTAATTGATTCTATTTCTCAGGGAACAAACTTGACAATGCTCGTCTAATGGCTTGGCGAATATCATCAGCTTCTGTTTCTCCTTGTCCTTCTGCCGTACAGGAGCATATCATTTCATTGTTTTTTGCAGAACTAAATTGTAAGGTTACTTCTATTGTATAGCCTAAACCTCTGTTGCGTCTACCACTCTCGCCATAATTGACAATTAAGGTTTCATTCGCTAATTCAGATTTGAGTTCAGGCAATATAATATACCCTTGTTTTATCAATATTCCTGCTATCACATCACTCGGATTAACACTTTTAGTAGTTGAAGAGCCATAGATACCATATTGCCCTCCATATGTACCTCCTGTGCTTGATGTCAATTCCTTTGTCGGAGAAATGTATGCGTATTTATACATTTCAATAGGAGCATTCCTTACTATTACAGGCGTTCGAAGTGGTGCACATCCATTTGTTAATAGAATGGTGCAAATAACTAATAGCCAATTTTTAATTGCGTTCATACACTACACATTTATCCTCCAGCTTCCACAAAGGATGGTTTAAATCACGAAGCGTGGAACTGTATGCCACACTCTACTTGAAGGTCGTAGGAAACCTTGGATACGGATGTAACAATAGCAGCCCACGCTATAGCGTGAGAACCACTATGCTATCCTTGTATCCAATTTGAAAATTTCCTACGTTTTCAAGTACAAGACAAGCATAACGCTTCTTCTTTTTCTAATATGTCTTGGAAAGGGTTGCCCCAATCCAATTGCAAAAGTAACTAAAATCCTTGATAAATCCCTTTCATTGAATGAATTTCTTTACTTCTTGGGTGGAATTTATGCATATTCAGATTTTCATCCCATTACCTTGCTTTTGGGTAGTAAGTCCTAAACTGTTTCTCCATTCATGCGCTTTCTGCCGAAACCATTGCACAAGCGGAATGTCGTTCACGCATATTTGGAAATACCCTGTCCTGTTTTTGTCTTTTTCAAACGAGAATACTGCGCCTTCGGCATGGAATTTACGGTTAAACTCGGGTGAATAGAAATCACCTTTCAACTTCACTTTCTTCAACTTGCACAATTCTTGGATAATCTGTTCGGAGAAGTGCAGCGTATTACGGCAGAAGTCTATCATGGGCAACAATTTATCCACATGAGGGAAGTATCGTTTTACCTTGTCTATATACTCACCGAACTTGCTGCACTGGGCTTGGTGTTCACGTTCCATCTGCTTGATATGTTGCTCTAACCTTGCATTTTGATTTTCAAGTTCCGTTATGCGCTGCTGAAACCCTTCCCTTTCCGCTTTCAACTTTCCACCGCCCAAAAGAGAACCGACCTTTGCCACTAATGCAGCTTTCGCCTCGGTCTTGGCGGCTTCCAGCTTCTCCGACATGATTCCTTTCTTCACCTCGTCAAGTTTCTGTTCCGCCTGTTGCCGTTCCGTCTGCAACTGCTGCACATTAGCTTCGAGTTCTCCCGTCTGCCGCTTCAAGTCACGGTAGTATTGGGCGGTGGTGGTATGCCGTGCCTCCGAGCCACGGATGCCACGCTGCAAGCCGTATTTCGCCATTGCTTCCGCGTAGCTGTCATGATAAGCTGTCAGTTTCTCACGTGTCAGCACGTCATCAGCGCACAGACGGACGGTATCCGTTTTCTTACGGTAGGTGCGCTTGCCCTCCACCTGTTGCTTCTTTCTTGCTTTCCTGCGTTCGCCCGTTACAATCGGCACGACCGTGGCGTGGATGTGCGGCGTATGCTCGTCCATGTGCAGGACTGCCGAAACGGTATTTTCCCGTCCGAACGTGCGGTGCAGCCATTGCAGGTTGTCGGCACACCATTCGTTCAGTCTGCCCTCGTCCTGCACTTTCATCATGTCCTCATGTGTTCCCGAAAGCACGATGCGGATTGCCCTCACCTGGTCGGGCGTTATCTTCCTCTTGATGCCTGCCGTGCGGATGCGGTGGTTGATTGCCTCGGTGCGGTCTGTCACACCATCGGGGAACTCCACCAGCTCACGGTTGAGGCAGGTGCGTGTATGGTCAGCGTTCTTGGGGATGGTCTTACGTTCGATGTGGTCGGATGCGCCCGTGTCCGCCGAGCCTTTCGCCTTGTTGAATTGGATGCTTATGTATCCCATGTTCGTCTTTTGTTTTTATAGGTTCTACAAACTTGTTTGTTCATGCCCGTCCGTTGCGGTCGTGCCGCATGAAAACGGGGTGTCCGGAGGGGTGGAACCCCTTCGGCTCATTGGGGTGTTTTTAGCATTAGCGTAGCGGTGCGTGAAGAAAACGCCCTAATGAGCTATGGCTTTTCCGTTTCAGAAAATCCGCCGCGCTGTCGATGGTCGCCGGATGCTTTTTCCTCTTTCGCCTGTCCGGGTTGTACGTCATGCAGCCATATCGATATGTCGTCATGTTTTCGTGCCGTCATGTTGCCATGCCTGCTTGTCGGCATGGTGGCATGATGTCATGTCGGCATACGTAATACCTGCTTGGAGCATCCTGCCGTTTCCCCACGGACTTGTTGACGGGTGTGAAAGCGTTGAAGTGTTGAATATGGTACATAACACATTGGTATATTGTTTGATACGCGCTCAACTTATCTTCAACAAACGCATGATGCCCAACAAACGGCAACGAAAAGAAGAAGTGAGGGTCGGATTGGATGCTGCCGCGTTCCCTTTTCATCGTCCGTTGGGTGTTGTTGGTATTCTGTTGAGTCTGTATATTACTATATATCAACATTTTATTATATGTATTCAACAATTCAACAGAATATCACAGGCTTTCCAGCAGTTCCTTGGTCACGGTGTAATATCTGCCCACATCTTTACGGGTATGATAGCGTCCGTTACCGCCATGCACGTAGGTGGTATAGGTAAGCCCGTTGGGTGCCGGTGATAGTTTCCAGCACTCCTGCAACACTTTACGCACCTGCGGCTTCTCCGCCTTGACCTGCGAACACACCAGCAAGGGGATGATGTCATTCAGACAGAATGACACCGTTTCCACCTCCATCTTCGCCATGATGTCAAGCAGCAAGTCCGCCATCTCAATCTCCAGACGATTGCGGTTGCTGCGGATTATCTTCCGCAGGGCTTCCGTCTCAATCAGCTTCGGGGCAAACCACATACGGCTTTCTTTTTTCGTTGATAACTCCCGATGGACAAGGAAGTACAGGAAAGCGGGGATTTCATCCTTTAGCTTTTGCAGGAAATCGGTGTCATCACACTGCAACCGTCCTATCTTGCGTACCCAATAGCGTGTCTCGCCAGCATCTATGATGACGGGCAGATGCTCGTTGTTGGAACACAACACGAACTTAGCGAAGAAACCTATTTCGTTACGGTCTTTACCTTTGGCTTCCACCTTATAGGATAATGTAGTACTGAGGTTCTTCAACCGTTCACTGTCCTCCCTGCGGTTGAGCAGTACTTCGTCCACCATGATGAGCAGTTTCCCTGCCCAATCGGAATTGAACTGGCTGCGGAAGTCCTCATTGGTGTTGAACGTCACGTTGTCTTGGAAGATGGCTTTCAGGAAATTGAGGAACGTGCTTTTGCCCGTGTTCCGTTCTTCGGACACCAACAGCAGGATAGGCAGCTTCTGAACAGGTTGCAGGTAAAGCAGTTGCAGGTAGTCCATGCCCAACTCGTATTGCTCTCCGAAGATATGCTCCACTAACGAGCGGATGCAGGGGAAGCCGCCCTCCTGCGGTCGGTGTCCTATCGGCTCATAGAGATTGAGGAACTTTCCGACAACGGGCTTGTAGCCCACATGGTCGGGGACGGTACAGAAACCGTCATACTTCGGCACGGTAGCCATGCGGTCTTTGCCGTAGTCCTGCCGCAAGGTCTCGGAGTTCCATGCGATGCGTTTCTTCACACAGCCCCCGTCAATCAGCGGCTGGTCAACAATCTTGTAGAGGGTTGTCCCCACACGGATGAATTCGTCTTGTTCTACCATAGGCTTTGCTTGGTTTTGTGTCGCCGACAGCAGTGTCGGCAACGGGTTAAACAATCGGGTGCAAAGTTATGATGCAACGCATAAAACTCTGATACGCAAAACGAAGCGGAACGGCGCAATCGTAACAAACTGACAAGAAAATGCAGAAAAGCACATAAGAAAAGGTGCGGCAAAACAAAAAGAAAGCCCGAAGAAGCATTCCTTTCTCGCTTCTTCGGGCTGTTTACGTAGGTACGTACCCACGCTCTAACACTCGCACATCGGTCTGTCAATTGACACCCACAGGACTTGTTTTTCTTTTCGCCCGTACAGCCTTTCCAGCAGGGTATCGCGCACCATTGCCGCACATGGGGTATTGATGCGGAATGCAATTGCCACGACCATAGGCAGGGCGTACACTTCCATGCCGTAGCCGTCGGGCAAACGGATATACCGTTCTGCCTCATGTCGTTTCAGCACTCCACTCTTATATACGGCTCGGATGGCGGCACGGAGTGTTGGGGCGATTGTACCCAACAATGAGGACAGCTCTGCCTCTGTCATCCATACATTTGTAGAAGTGGGTATAGTCACTCTACCGTACTCATTCATCGTAATAATGCCCCGTTCCATAATCGAGCGGTTATATGTCGAAACGTCCGCTTATTTTGTTCTCAAAGGCGGAAATGTCGCTGTTTAGTTTCGTGTTCGTTACCTTGGCATAAATCTGCGTGGTCTTGATGTCCGTATGTCCGAGTATCTTGCTCACGCTTTCTATCGGCATACCGTAGTTCAATGCCATGACAGCGAAGCTGTGCCGGCTGAGGTGAAAGGAAACCGGCTTCTCGATACCGCACTTCTTCGCTATGTTCTTTATGCGTTTGTTTACCATGTCAAGTGAGCCTATGTTAAATAGCCTCTTGTCTTTTCGGAACGGCTCGTAACGCTTGATTATCTGCATCGGAATGTCCATCAGCTTGACTTGGAACGTGACGCCTGTCTTCTGCCGTTTCGACACAATCCACCGCGCACCGTTCATTTCCACGATATTGTCAGTCGTGAGGTTCTTGATGTCTATGAACGATATGCCCGTCCAGCATCCGAACAGGAACAAGTCCCTTGCCAGCGCGAAGTTTGGATTTTCCAGTTTGATTGCGCCCAATACCTGAAGTTCCTCCTCCGTCAGAAAGCCGCGCTCCTTATGGTCGGGGTCAACGTGGTACATTGCAAACGGGTTTCTTGGTATCTTTCCGTTGTAGTGAGCCGTGGTGACGATATGTTTCAATGGTATGGAGTATATCCACACGGAAGATTGCGCAAGCCCTGCCTCGTTGCGCAGGTACAGGCAATAGTCGCGGATGAAGTCCTCCGTAAGTTCGTTCATCGTTATGTCGGCACGTTTATATTGCTTTCTGATAAACTCGGCTACATACTTGCGGACAGTCAGGTATTTCAGATATGTGCGCTTGGAGCGGTCTTTACCCACACGTTTGGCAAAAGCTGCGTTCTCCTTGTCAAAGGCACGTAACAAGGTCTCATATTCTGTGCCTATGCCCTGATAAGCGTTACGTACCATTTCAGCGGTCACACAGGCTTCACGGTCGGAAAGACGCTGATAGTGCTTCACTATTTGCGCTTTGATGTTGTCCAACGCGAAGTTTACCGCCTGTGCCTCCTTGCTCTTGCCTTTGGCGCGGTTTCCCTTTGCATCCCAAAGTGCTTTTGGGATGGTCTGCTTGCAACTGAACTGTGCGATAGTCCCGTTGATGGTCACACGTCCCATGATGGGGACAACTCCGTTCTTCTCTTTGCTTGCGTTCACGTAGAACACGGTCTTGAATGTACTCCTCATAATCCTTACTTTTTGTTTGGTGCAAAATTAGTTTATGGGAGTTGTAAGGGCAGAATGTAAACCTACGCAGAACGCAGAAATATAAACCGTTAGTATTAAAAGTGCATCCGATATCGGGTAATGATTTGGAAGTGCATCTGTTTCCATATTCTTCCCAAAGCCTGTCTTCCCCATCTGTGCCACCTTGTGCCAACCTATGCCCAAACCTACTGACAGTCAGTTGAAATGCTCAATTCTGCTCAAATCTTCATTTTATCCTATTCTTTTTCATGAAAAACCTGCCTATCGACAGAAAAAAATCATTTAACGGCGAAATTCCGCAATCCGTCTATCACTTTTGCTGCTATTATAATATGTACGTACCTTCGTTTCCGGTTAATTAATAGAAGAATGAATATGATAAACGTAAGAAGATTGACAGTGATAGCATTTTTAGGTGCAGGTATGCTGCCCGGCATATCTGCCCAAAATTCTTCTCTGCAAGTCGATACACTGAACGAAACAAAGCTTCCCGCTCAATGGGACTTGCAATCGTGTATCGACTATGCCCTTGAGCAGAATATTACGATTCGTAAAAATCGGGTTACTGCGGCAAGCACGCAGATTGATGTGAAGACAGCCAAGGCTGCCTTGTTCCCCAGCCTCTCTTTCTCTACCAGCCAGCAGGTTGTGAACCGACCGTATCAGGAATCAAGTAGCAGAGTCAGTGGCAGTGAGATTATCAGTACCAACAGTAAAACCAGTTACAATGGAAACTACGGACTAAATGCCTCGTGGACTCTTTATAATGGTAGCAAACGGCTGAAGACAATCCAACAGGAGAAACTGAACAATCAGGTAGCCGAACTGGATGTAGCGACTTCGGAGAACAGTATTCAGGAGTCTATTGCACAAATATATATTCAGATACTTTATGCAGCAGAGTCTGTCAGAGTAAATGAAAATACGCTGCAAGTCTCCATTGCACAGCGCGACCGCGGTCAGGAACTTCTGAATGCCGGAAGCATTGCCAAAAGCGATTTCGCACAATTGGAAGCGCAGGTCAGTACCGACCGTTACCAACTTGTCACAGCGCAAGCCACTCTGCAAGATTACAAATTACAACTGAAACAACTGCTCGAACTCGACGGGGAGAATGAAATGAACATCTATCTCCCCGCTCTGTCCGACGAGAATGTACTGTCTCCGTTGCCCGCCAAAAGAGATGTGTATGTGAGTGCCCTTGCCCTTCGTCCCGAAATCGAAGCGAGCAAACTCAATGTGAACGCTTCCGAATTGGGAATCGACATTGCCAAGTCCGGCTACCTTCCTACCGTCAGCCTCAGCGCGGGAATCGGAACGAATCATACCAGTGGTAGTGATTTCACTTTCGGCGAACAAGTAAAAAATGGCTGGAACAATTCCATCGGATTGTCTGTCAGCGTGCCTATTTTTAATAATCGACAGACAAAGAGTGCCGTACAGAAAGCCAAGTTACAATATGAAACGAGTATGCTGTCATTGCTCGACGAACAGAAAGCCTTATACAAAACGATTGAAGGACTTTGGCTCGACGCCAACAGTGCACAGCAACGCTATGCAGCAGCCAACGAGAAACTGAAAAGTACGCAAATCAGCTACAACCTGATTAGCGAGCAATTCAATCTGGGAATGAAAAATACAGTAGAACTTCTCACTGAAAAGAACAACTTGCTGCAAGCACAGCAAGAACAGCTTCAAGCCAAATATATGGCAATACTGAATACACAGTTGTTGAAGTTCTATCAAGGCGACAAACTAGCTTTGTAAGGAATCGAATATCAGCATTATAAATAAGTAAAAGCATAATAAACGAATGAAAACGAAAAAGATTATTCTAATCGCTGTGGCAGTCGTTGTGGTTGTGGGAGCAGGAATCTGGTTCTTTGCAGGTTCACCCGCCAAACACAAGGTTACGTATGCCACCACTACTGTCAGCAAAGGCGATATTTCAAATTCGGTGACTGCTACCGGAACGATCGAACCGGTAACGGAAGTAGAAGTCGGTACACAGGTATCCGGTATCATCGACAAAATCTATGTGGACTATAACTCGGTAGTAACCAAAGGACAGTTGATAGCCGAAATGGACCGCGTCACCCTGCAAAGCGAACTGGCTTCACAGAAAGCAACCTATGACGGTGCGAAAGCCGAATACGAATATCAGGAAAAGAACTTCCAACGCAGCAAAGGTCTGCACGAGAAATCATTAATCAGTGATACGGACTACGAACAGGCCCTCTATAACTACCAGAAAGCCAAAAGTAACTACGACAGCAGCAAAGCCTCTCTGGCAAAAGCAGAGCGTAACCTGTCCTACGCCACGATTACCTCACCGATTGACGGTGTAGTTATCAGCCGTGATGTGGAAGCCGGACAGACTGTTGCTTCCGGATTCGAAACTCCGACCTTGTTCACCATTGCTGCGGACTTGACAAAGATGCAGGTAGTGGCCGACGTGGACGAAGCTGATATAGGCGGTATCGAAGAAGGTCAACGTGCCAGCTTCACGGTAGACGCTTATCCGAACGACACATTCGAAGGAGTAGTGACACAGATTCGCCTGGGAGATGCGAGCAGTACCAGCAGTACAAGTTCCAGCACCAGCACGGTGGTTACTTATGAGGTGGTAATCTCCGCCCATAATCCGGACCTGAAACTGAAACCACGTCTGACTGCCAATATCACAATCTATATTCTCGACAAGAAAGATGTACTGTCTGTTCCTAACAAGGCTTTGCGCTTTACACCGGAAGAACCTCTGATCGGTAAAAACGATATTGTGAAGGATTGCGAAAGCGAACATAAAGTCTGGACACGCGAAGGCACCACATTCACTGCTCATCCGGTAGAAATAGGAATTACAAACGGAATCTCCACAGAGATCATCAGCGGTGTCGCCGAAGGAACAAGAGTAGTGACAGAAGCTACCATAGGTGGCATGCCGGGCGAAAGCATGGAAGCCCCGACAGGTCAGGAAGGCGGAGAAAGAAGTCCGTTCATGCCGGGCCCTCCGGGAAGCAAAAAGAAAAAATGAATCCATTTTAAGAAATCAGTCTAAGAGGATAGAGCTGATTTCCTAAAATTAAAATAATGTGAGTTCGATATAAGTCTATACTGTTCACAACTCTCCTCCTTCGGGAAGGAGGAGTCCCCGTAGGGGGAGGTGGTAGGTGAATATATAGGTATATGAAATATACTGCCTTACGATTAAAAGCAAATGGCCGCACCTACCACCCCGCCCTTTGGTTTCCCCTCCTTCCCGGAAGGGAAACCATGCGGATGATAACTGTTATATCGAACTCACATTAAAACAGGCTAAAATAAACTTTGCGCAAATCCGAGAAGTATGTAAAACCGATTCTGAAAACCAGCAGGCATTTTGCAAATGAGAAATAAAGAATAAAAGATGAAAAAAGTAATTGAACTTCAAAATATCAAACGTGACTTTCAGGTAGGAGAAGAAACCGTCCATGCGTTACGAGGCGTTTCTTTCACTATCAACGAAGGAGAGTTTGTTACTATCATGGGAACTTCCGGTTCGGGAAAATCCACGCTGCTCAACACATTGGGCTGCCTGGATACCCCAACCAGCGGAGAGTATCTGCTCGACGGAATCTCCGTCCGCACAATGAGCAAACCTCAACGGGCGGTACTCAGAAACCGGAAAATCGGTTTTGTGTTCCAGAGCTACAACCTCCTCCCCAAAACAACGGCAGTAGAAAACGTGGAGTTGCCGCTGATGTACAACTCCGCCGTCAGTGCCTCCGAACGTCGCCGCCGTGCTATCGAGTCTCTACAAGCGGTGGGACTGGGCGACCGTCTCGAACATAAGTCGAACCAAATGTCCGGCGGACAGATGCAACGTGTTGCCATCGCCCGCGCACTGGTGAACAATCCTGCCGTTATCCTTGCCGACGAAGCCACCGGAAATCTCGACACCCGTACCTCTTTTGAGATACTTGTCCTGTTTCAGAAACTTCACGCGGAAGGACGTACAATTATATTCGTAACGCATAATCCCGAAATCGCACAATACAGTAGCCGGAATATACGGTTGCGCGATGGTCATATAACGGAAGATACGGTCAATACGAAGATTCTGTCTGCCGCCGAAGCGCTGGCTGCATTGCCGAAAAATGAGGAAGACTAATTAAAGTTATAAGCTTTTAAACATGAATGGAACCAATTTATTTAAAATAGCTCTCCGGGCGTTGGCGAACAACAAGCTACGCGCTTTCCTTACCATGCTCGGCATCATTATCGGTGTCGCATCCGTCATCACGATGCTTGCCATTGGACAAGGCTCGAAGAAAAGTATCCAGCAGCAGATATCCGAAATGGGCTCGAACATGATAATGATTCACCCGGGAGCCGATATGCGTGGAGGTGTCCGGCAAGATCCCTCTGCGATGCAGACCTTGAAACTAGCAGACTACGAAGCCTTACGCGATGAGACAAATTTCCTGTCTGCTATTAGTCCCAACGTATCTTCGTCCGGACAGCTCATCGCCGGAAACAATAACTACCCTGCCTCCGTCAACGGAGTAGGAACAGAATATCTCGACATCCGTCAGCTCACTGTCGAAAATGGAGAGATGTTTACCGAAGCCGATATACAAAGCTCTGCCAAAGTATGCGTTATCGGAAAGACAATCGTAGATAACCTTTTCCCGGACGGTAGTGATCCCGTGGGAAAGATTATCCGTTTCAGCAAAATACCGCTTCGCGTGGTAGGTGTGCTCAAATCGAAAGGTTACAACTCTATGGGACAGGATCAGGACGCCGTCGTGCTTGCGCCTTACACCACAGTGATGAAACGCCTGCTCGCCGTCACTTACCTGCAAGGCGTCTTTGCTTCTGCCCTCACTGAAGATATGACGGACTATGCCACGGAGGAAATCACCGAAATTCTTCGCCGCAATCATAAACTAAAAGCCTCGGACGACGATGACTTCACGATCCGTACTCAACAGGAATTGAGTACAATGCTGAACTCTACCACCGACTTGATGACAACCCTGCTTGCCTGTATCGCCGGCATTTCATTGGTAGTGGGCGGTATCGGAATCATGAATATCATGTATGTATCCGTCACGGAACGTACCCGTGAAATCGGTCTGCGTATGTCCGTCGGAGCACGAGGCGTCGATATTCTGAGCCAATTTCTTATCGAAGCGATCATGATCAGTATCACCGGAGGTATCATCGGAGTCATTATCGGCTGCGGAGCCAGTTGGATAGTGAAAAGCGTGGCCCACTGGCCTATCTATATTCAGCCGTGGAGCGTTTTCCTTTCTTTCGCTGTCTGTACCGTCACCGGAGTCTTCTTCGGTTGGTATCCTGCAAAAAAAGCTGCAGATTTAGATCCGATTGAGGCAATCAGATACGAATAAAAAACTATCTTTGTCTTTATGAAACAAACCTTTACATCCGCACGTCGTCCCCTGGAGATACTGATACACATTATCGGCTGGGGGATTATGTTCGGTTTCCCGTTCTTTTTCGTCGAACGTGGGAACGGAAACATCAACTGGTGGGCTTACGTACGCCATGCCGCCGTACCACTTTCTTTTATGATCGTGTTCTACGCCAATTATTTCCTGTTGGTTCCCCGCTACCTTTTTCAGAATCAGGCTAAGAGATATGTTGTTTACAACATCATCCTATTATGTGCCATTGGAGTTTTACTTCATCTCTGGCAGAGCCTGACATTCGACCCGTCATTTGCTCCAAAACCCAAACGGGCGGGTATGCCTCCGGGCTGGCTGTTTTTCCTTAGAGATATGCTGAGCCTTGTCTTTACTATCGGGCTAAGTGCCGCTATCCGCATGAGTGCCCGTTGGACACAGAACGAAGCTGCCCGTAAGGAAGCAGAAAAAAGCCGTGCGGAAGCCGAACTGAAAAATCTGCGCAATCAGCTGAATCCGCACTTCCTGCTGAACACCCTGAACAATATTTATGCACTGATTGCGTTCGACTCGGACAAGGCACAACAGGCGGTACAGGAATTGAGTAAATTACTCCGTTATGTTCTGTACGACAATCAGCAGACGTATGTCCCTCTCTGTAAGGAAGTGGACTTCATCCGCAATTACATTGAACTGATGCGTATCCGATTATCGTCGAACGTAAAAATGACTACTCAATTCGATATCCAGCCGGACAGCCAGACACTTATTGCCCCACTTATCTTCATTTCCTTGATTGAGAACGCTTTCAAACATGGCATCTCCCCCACCGAAACGAGTTTCATCAGCATTCGTATCTCGGAAAGCAACAAAGAGGTAATTTGTGAGATCCGTAACAGTAATCATCCTAAGACAATGGAGGACAAGAGTGGTTCAGGCGTGGGATTGGAACAAGTCAGCCGACGGCTGGAGATACTTTATCCAGGGGATTACACCTGGTCGAAAGGCATTTCGAAGGAGGGAGAAGTGTACGAATCTCGACTGAGTATCAGGATTTGAGAATAAAACGTTAAGTATTAAACAATAGATATAGAGAATTATGATGTTACGTTGTGCAATCGTTGATGATGAGCCTCTGGCTCTCGGTCTGTTGGAGAGTTACGTGAACAAGACTCCGTTTCTGCAACTAGCCGGGAAATATTCCAGTGCGGTTCAGGCCATGAAAGAGTTGCCGGATGAGGAAGTCGATCTTCTTTTCCTGGATATTCAAATGCCGGAGCTTAACGGACTGGAGTTTTCTAAAATGGTGGATTCTCGTACCCGTATTGTGTTTACCACCGCCTTCGGTCAGTATGCCATTGACGGCTACCGTGTCAATGCGCTCGATTATCTGCTGAAACCTATTTCGTATGTCGATTTCCTGCAAGCTGCCAATAAGGCACTTCAATGGTTCGAACTGGTTCAGAAACCGGAAGAAATAGACAGCATTTTTGTAAAAAGTGACTACAAACTGGTACAAGTAGACTTGAAGAAAATTATGTATATCGAAGGACTGAAAGATTATATTAAAATTTATACAGAAGACGCTCCCAAACCTATTCTTTCATTGATGAGTATGAAAGCTATGGAAGAACTTCTGCCGTCCAGCCGCTTTATACGTGTACACCGTTCGTTCATTGTACAAAAAGACAAAATACGTGTGATTGACCGTGGCCGTATTGTATTCGACAAGACCTATATCCCTATCAGCGACAGCTACAAGCAGGTCTTCCAAACTTTCCTCGACGAGAGGAGCTAATGTTTAGCTGTTTTATCGGTAAAAAAGAGAATTTTGTCGATTATAGTTTGTCAGAATATGATTTATGCGTACATTTGCACCGAACAGAAAAGGGATTGTGAAATTCCAAGAATAGAATAGTTTAGTTAAGTCTAGTTTAGTTTTTGTGTTGAAATGGCTTCCTCGTCGGCGGACGAACAAGGAAGCCATTTTATGTATATATACTAACTATTTATATATCGTTTCGAACTTCTTTTAAATAGTAATCCACCCCTTTTATTCCACTTTTTCTTTGTTATCAGTACTTGATTGATTAATACTATTATCTATATATTTTTTCAACTTAAACAAAAAGACTAGAGATGTTATTGAAATCATTATGGCTGCTCCACAAACGATATTCTCAATAGGATCACCCAGCTTTTCAATAACATATTTAATTATATAGCTCATAACAGCAGATCCTATAATTATACAGCTGAAAGATTTCTTAGATATTAAAGGTCTCATATGATTTGAATTTAATTATTAAAATATCTCCATACTAGTTCTAAACCCTTTACGACGGATTTACAATTATACACATTTAATCCCTTAATTCAAAAAAATATTTCCACTACATTAAATATTAATCAATATTATACTAAATGTTCAGTATTTGAATATACTTGGTTTTTATTTATTGTCCTTAATTTAGCGGAATACAAATATATTTGCAGAAAATATTCATTATTTTCCCTAACTTTGCAGTGACAAATCTCACCAAAATGGAATTCGACGTAGAAGAACTAAAGAAAGCACTAATAGAGAAGTGCGAGAGTGAAGGTATACTGTATGCAATGGTTGCGATAGACCGACGTACGAAAGAAGTTATTCTTCCCGATACACTACAAGGAGCTTTGAAACATCCGGAATACCTTGTGTGTACTTGTAAAAAGGTGGAAGACAAATATATAGTGGAGGAGATCACGAAAACGTAACTCTCCTCCAGTCTTTTATGTTTTACTCAGCAAATAGTCCGCTAAGCAAATCGTTGTCTTGCAGATAAGGATTCATGTTACCTGTTGTTTTAGTAGCTCTGTTTTGAATTAATGTATCTCTTTACTCGCATCCCCAATATACGATGCAGCCCCTTTATCTATAAACAGTTCTACATTCTGTGCATGATGAGCGATATAAGCCGCAGGACCCGTATCTCCCGAATTACAGATTTCCTCCACCACATCCGCCTTATTCTTTCCGGTAATCAGAAAAATAACATGACGGGCATTCAGAATAGGATATCCGGTCATTGCAATACGCTTCTGCCCATTGCAGGGATGAATACTGACTACATAACTGGAAGTGGAAGTCAAGAGATTCTCCTGTCCTGGAAAAATAGAGGAAGTATGCCCGTCGTCTCCCGCTCCAAGCAGCACAATGTCAAACTCAGGCCAGCCCAATCTGTATGGCAGTTGCTGTTTCACCAATTCGGAGTAACGAACCGCCTCTTTCACCGGCTTAGCTTCGCCACGGATGCGGAATACGTTTTCATAAGGAATGGGGGCTATCCCAAGAAGGAGATTACGCATCATTCCATAATTACTGTCAGAGTCTTCGGGAGGCACACAACGTTCGTCCACCCAATAGATTTTCATACGGTTCCAAGGAGTGATATCCAGATATTCATTCGCCCATAAATCGAACATCAAAGCGGGGGTATTACCTCCACTGACTGCGATGTTGAATATTCTGTCCGGCTCCTCATTCATGAGTTCCACCAGACGAAGTATCAACGCGCGTGAGGTTTCAATCGACGAGGGAAAAACTGCTAATTTCATAATTCACAATATTGATCTGTGTTCGTCAAATTCTTACAAGGATTCGTCCAGTCGGCCCCATGCTCGTGCATCATTGCTTCACTTTCTAGAGGTCCCCACGTGCCTGCCGGATAGCCGTACAAAGGTGCGTCAGGGTTTTCTTTCCAATAGCGGAGAACCGGGTCAAAGAATTTCCATGAGGCTTCTACTGCATCGCTGCGAGTAAATAAGGTCGGGTCGCCCTGAATACAGTCGTCTATCAGGCGTGCGTAAGCGTCGCCGCTCGGCACTCCGCCTAACTGTGCATAACTGAAATCCATTGTCACCTGACGGACTTCGAAACCTGCACCGGGCACTTTCATTCCAATCTTAAGCACTATTCCTTCGTTGGGTTGCAAACGAAGAATCAATTTATTAGCTCGCGGACAGTTACCGCCGGAGCAGCGAAACATTTGATGAGGTGTTTCACGGAAATGAACGACGATTTCCGTCACCTTCGTCGGCATTTGCTTGCCGGTACGAATGTAGAACGGGACACCGCTCCAACGCCAGTTACTGATACCCAGCTTCATGGCAATGTAAGTTTCCGTACGTGATTCGGAATCTACTCCCTTTTCTTCACGATAACCTTTCTTGTTACCGGAAGCCGTATATTGTCCACGAACGATGTGCTCGTTCAAATCTTCTTCAGTAAGCGGCGTGAGAGACTCGTAGACTTTCACCACTTCATTCCGGAAATTGTCCGCATTAAAGACAGCAGGTGGTTCCATAGCTGTAAGAGCTACAAGCTGGATAAGATGATTCTGTACCATGTCGCGCAAGGCACCCGCCGTTTCGTAGAACCCGCCGCGTTGCTCGATACCGAGGTTCTCGACAGCTGTAATTTCTACGTAGTCGATATAGTTACGATTCCAGAGAGGTTCGAAGATACCGTTGGCAAAACGGAACGCAAGCACGTTTTGTGCAGTTTCCTTGCCAAGAAAATGGTCGATACGGTAAATCTGGTGCTCGTTGAAGACAGAAGCATAGATACGGTTCAACTCACGTGCCGATTCGAGATCGTAACCGAAAGGTTTCTCGACGATGATACGCGAATGAGGAGTATTTAGTCCGGCAGCCTTCAGATGCAGAGGAACTACACCGTAAAGCGAAGGCGGAGTGGCAAGGTAAAACAACAAATTATCCGGATCTACCTCGTTAGTTAATTCCACCAGACGTTGGCGGAGTAAGGGGTAACCTTCTTCCTTTGCAGGGTCCAGCGGCAAGTAATACAGGTGAGAGACAAAAGAAGACATAAGAACAGTATCCTGTTCGTCTGCCTTGACGAATTGTTGCAGTTCTTCCAATATATAAGAACGATAGTTCTCGTCGGAGTATATCGTACGCCCGATGCCGAGTATAGAGAAATCTCCTGTAAGCCGCTTGTCGCGGTATAAGGAGTAGAGTGCAGGCATCAGTTTACGCTTGGTCAGGTCACCCGACGCACCGAAAATAATCATTGCAAATTTATCCATTGTCGCTTTTTTATTTCTACTTATCAAACAATCTTGTTACTTGAAAATACCTATTTATTATACATTATATGTTCCAGATTTCGTATCGCCTCCGTGTCCTGTCCAGTTTTCATGGAAGAACTGTCCGCGCAACTCATCTTTTCGTTCGAATGTATGCGCGCCGAAGTAGTCGCGCTGCGCTTGCACAAGGTTAGCGGGCAAATCGGCAGAAGTGAGTGAATAGAAATAATTCAAAGCAGAAGAAAAAGCCGGAACGGGCAGTTCTTCTTTCATCGCTTCTGCAACGAGACTCTTCCAACCGGAAAGCAACGTCTTGATTTCTTCCCGGAAATAAGGAGCCAGCAACAAGTGCTTAGGTTTATCGGGTGCTTCGAAAGCGGCAGCAATATCGTTGAGGAATACACTACGAATGATACATCCGCCACGCCACATACGAGCAATGGAGGCCAGATCAAGATGCCAGTCGAAAGCATCGGAAGCACGTTGCAACACGGCGAATCCCTGTGCATAAGAGACTAGTTTAGAAGCATAAAGGGCAGAAAAGATATTCTTTACAAGTTCCGCCTTATTATATATAGGTTGTGTATGTTGACACTGGAATTGTTTGGAAGCCAGACGACGCAGGTCTTTTTGTGCGGAAAGGCTGCGTTCGAATACTGCCGTGGCAATCAGCCCCAACGGCATACCTAGTTCCATAGCATTAATAACCGACCATTTACCGGTTCCTTTCTGTCCTGCTGCATCCAGAATCTTATCAATAAGATATCCCCCGGTTTTGTCTTTATGACGGAGAATGTTGGCAGTGATTTCAATCAGATAGCTGCGCAGCTTTCCTTCATTCCAACGGGCGAACACATCCGCCATTTCTTCATTATTCAAATCAATCAGATTCTTCATCACCCAATAAGCTTCGGCAATCAACTGCATATCACCGTACTCAATACCATTGTGAATCATCTTCACAAAATGTCCCGAACCGGCAGGGCCTACCCATTGGCAACACGGTGTACCATCCGGTGCTTTTGCTGCAATACTCTGAAGAATCGGCTTCACTTCCGACCATGCTTTTTCCGAACCACCGGGCATGATAGACGCACCGTTCAACGCCCCTTCTTCCCCTCCGGACACACCACTACCGACGAAAAGAAAACCTTTCGATTCGGCCAGTTTGACACGCCGGTTGGTATCTTCATAATTGGAGTTACCACCGTCGATAAGAATATCTCCGGGCGAAAGCAACGGAAAAAGTTGTTCCATCAATTCGTCTACCGGACTTCCGGCACGAACCATCATCATTATTTTACGAGGGGTAGCTATCGAATCAACGAATGCTTTTATATCTGTGAATCCTTCAATATTTTTACCTTTTGCACGGCTATTCATAAAGCGGTCTACGACTCCTTCTTCCACTCCGGGAACAGTACGGTTGTAAACTGATACATACCAGCCTTTACTCTCCATATTTAATGCTAAATTCTCGCCCATTACAGCCAAGCCGATTAGCCCGATATCTGTTTTATTCTGATTTGTCATAACTTGTATATTTTGATATAATGTTTATCATAGTAACACTTGAAAAGAACATTTGTTCGCAATATTTAGATTAAAACATTATTTTTGTGGTCTACAAATAAAAACAAGGATGAAGAAAATTAAAATCGGCTTATTGCCGCGTATCATTATCGCTATCATACTAGGTATTGCTATCGGTACAGTTTTCCCGGCACCACTGGTACGGATATTTGTTACATTCAACGGTATTTTCAGTGAGTTTCTCAACTTTTCCATTCCACTGATTATCGTCGGACTGGTCACTGTGGCTATTGCCGACATTGGTAAAGGTGCGGGAAAGATGTTGCTTGTCACCGCACTCATTGCATACGGTGCTACGTTGTTTTCAGGTTTTCTCTCCTATTTCACAGGAGTCACAGTATTCCCATCACTCATCGAACCGGGCGTGCCGCTCGAAGAAGTAAGCGAAGCACAAGGAATTCTTCCCTACTTCTCCGTCTCCATTCCTCCGCTGATGAATGTAATGACCGCGTTAATTTTCGCTTTTACGCTGGGGTTGGGGCTCGCCTCCCTGAACAGCGATGCGCTAAAAAACGTGGCAAGGGACTTCCAGGAGATCATCGTCCGCATGATTAGTGCTGTCATTCTGCCGTTGCTTCCGCTTTATATCTTCGGTATTTTTCTAAACATGACGCACTCCGGACAAGTATACGCTATCTTAATGGTATTTATCAAAATTATCGGAGTAATTTTCATTCTTCATATCTTCCTGCTGGTTTTCCAATATTCCATTGCAGCATTATTCGTGCGCAAAAATCCGTTTAAACTGCTCGGAAAGATGATGCCGGCATATTTCACGGCTTTAGGCACACAATCTTCAGCAGCCACTATCCCCGTCACACTGGAGCAGACGAAGAAGAACGGAGTATCCTCAGACATTGCCGGCTTCGTTATTCCACTATGCGCCACGATTCACCTGTCGGGCAGTACTCTGAAAATCGTAGCCTGTGCACTGGCATTGATGATGATGCAGGGAATACCGTTCGACTTTCCCCTATTTGCCGGGTTTATCTTTATGCTGGGGATTACAATGGTAGCTGCACCGGGTGTTCCTGGAGGAGCAATCATGGCGGCACTAGGTATCTTGCAGTCCATGCTCGGCTTCGATGAATCAGCACAAGCATTGATGATTGCTCTTTACATTGCCATGGACAGTTTCGGAACAGCTTGCAACGTAACCGGAGATGGAGCTATTGCTTTGATTATCGACAAAATAATGGGCAAAAACCGTGCTGAACGACTGTGCTGAAAAATAAATTGAAAGAGGTTTGCATATACTGCAAAAAATGTCGACATTTGCGCCCGTATTATTCCAAATAAACAATTATAACGTATGAAAAAAGCCCTAATATCAGGCATTACCGGACAAGACGGTTCGTATCTTGCCGAATTACTTTTGCAAAAAGGTTACGAAGTTCACGGTATCCTTCGTCGTTCTTCGTCGTTCAATACGGGACGTATCGAACATTTATATTTTGATGAATGGGTGCGCGACATGAAACAGAAACGTACGATCAATCTGCATTATGGGGATATGACAGATTCCAGTTCGTTAATCCGTATCATTCAACAAGTGCAACCTGATGAAATTTACAACCTGGCTGCCCAAAGCCACGTAAAGGTATCATTTGATGTTCCGGAATATACTGCCGAAGCGGACGCTATCGGTACGCTCCGTATGCTCGAAGCGGTACGGATTCTGGGACTGGAAAAGAAAACCCGTATCTATCAGGCTTCCACTTCCGAGTTGTTCGGTAAAGTGCAGGAAGTTCCACAGAAAGAGACAACTCCGTTCTATCCCCGTTCTCCGTACGGGGTAGCCAAACAATATGGTTTCTGGATTACCAAAAACTATCGCGAAAGCTACGGTATGTTTGCCGTAAACGGTATCTTGTTCAACCACGAGAGCGAACGCCGTGGCGAGACTTTTGTTACCCGCAAAATATCTCTGGCTGCCGCCCGCATCGCACAGGGCGAACAGGACAAGCTGTATCTAGGTAATCTGGATGCACGCCGAGACTGGGGATACGCCAAAGATTACGTAGAATGTATGTGGCTGATTCTGCAGCATGACGTTCCAGAAGATTTCGTAATCGCTACTGGAGAAATGCATACGGTACGCGAATTTGCTACGCTAGCTTTCAAGGAAGCAGGCATCGAACTCCGCTGGGAAGGCGAGGGCATAAATGAAAAGGGAATTGACGTAGACACCGGCAAGCCATTGGTAGAAGTTGACCCCAAATATTTCCGTCCATCGGAAGTTGAACAGTTGTTAGGCGACCCGACCAAAGCAAGAACATTGCTGGGTTGGAATCCGTGCAAGACTTCATTTGAAGAACTGGTACGTATCATGGTACGCCACGACATGGAAAAGGTGAAACGCATGATCGCGAACAAACATTAAACGGAAGAATGGAAAAGAATGCAAAAATATATGTAGCAGGACACCACGGTCTCGTGGGTTCTGCTATCTGGAAAAATTTGCAGAATAAAGGATACACGAATCTGGTAGGTCGCACTCACAAGGAGCTTGACCTGCTCGACAGTGTATCTGTCCGCCAGTTTTTCGATGAAGAACAGCCGGAATATGTATTCCTTGCTGCTGCCTTCGTTGGCGGCATCATGGCAAACAGTATCTACCGCGCCGACTTTATCTACAAAAATCTGCAAATCCAACAGAATGTCATCGGGGAAAGTTTCCGCCACAACATAAAAAAGCTACTCTTTCTCGGAAGTACCTGTATTTATCCACGTGACGCCAAGCAGCCGATGAAAGAGGATGTATTACTTACTTCTCCGTTGGAATATACCAACGAGCCGTATGCCATCGCCAAGATTGCCGGTCTGAAGATGTGTGAAAGTTTCAACCTGCAATATGGAACAAACTACATCGCTGTGATGCCGACCAACTTATATGGTCCGAATGATAACTTCGATTTGGAACGCAGCCATGTACTGCCTGCTATGATCCGCAAGATTCATCTGGCCCATTGCCTGAAAGAAGGCAACTGGGAGGCTGTCCGAAAGGATATGAACCTGCGCCCGGTAGAAGGTATCAACGGAGACAGTCCGAAAGAAGAAATTCTGGCTATCCTAAGCAAATATGGTATCAGTGAAACGGAAGTGACATTGTGGGGTACGGGAACTCCTCTCCGCGAGTTCCTTTGGAGTGAAGAAATGGCAGACGCCAGTGTATTCGTCATGGAACACGTTGACTTCAAAGATACATATAAAGAAGGTAGCAAGGATATCCGTAACTGCCATATCAACATCGGAACAGGTAAGGAAATCACTATTCGACAACTTGCCGAGCGGATCGTAGAGACAGTAGGCTATCAAGGCAAACTGACTTTCGACAGCAGTAAACCGGACGGCACGATGCGTAAGCTAACCGATCCTTCGAAACTGCACGCACTGGGTTGGCATCACAAAATCGAAATCGAGGAAGGTGTGCGAAAGATGTATGAATGGTACTTGAAATAAAAAATCAAACAATCTGTTGATATGCTATCAGTATAATTATTTTAGCTTATAGCATATCACAGACTCACTCTTCTCTCCACCCTCTCCAAAAATTCTTCATAGTTAATTTTCCATTCTTAATTTAATTGCTATATTTGCACAATTTAATACCAAATGTGCAAAAACAATGGAACAAAGTTTTATAGCTTACATTGAGAATAGTATCAAGAACAATTGGGATTTGGATGCCCTGACAGATTACAAGGGAGCCACCCTTCAGTATAAAGATGTAGCCCGCAAAATCGAAAAACTCCATATAATTTTTGAGGAAAGTGGAATCCGCAAAGGAGATAAGATTGCCGTATGCGGAAGAAACAGCTCCCATTGGGGAGTAACTTTCCTTGCTACACTGACGTACGGAGCAGTAATCGTTCCTATTCTCCACGAGTTTAAAGCAGACAATGTACACAATATCGTCAACCATTCCGAAGCCAAACTGCTGTTTGTAGGAGATATGGTATGGGAAAACCTGAACGAATCGGCAATGCCACTACTCGAAGGTATCCTGATGATGAATGACTTCACCCTGCTGGTATCCCGTAGTGAACGGTTAACTCACGCACGCGAACATTTGAATGAAATGTTCGGCAAAAAATATCCGAAAAATTTCCGTAGAGAACATATCGAATACCACAAAGACGAACCCGAAGAATTAGCCGTTATCAATTATACTTCCGGAACGACCAGTTATTCAAAAGGAGTAATGCTCCCCTATCGTAGTTTGTGGTCGAATACTAAATTTGCATTTGAAGTATTGGAGTTGGAAGCCGGAGACAAGATTGTATCCATGCTTCCTATGGCGCACATGTACGGACTGGCTTTCGAATTTCTTTATGAGTTCTCCGTAGGATGTCACATCTACTTCCTGACCCGTATCCCAAGTCCGAAAATCATTTTCCAGGCATTTGAAGAAGTAAAACCCAGTTTGATCGTTGCCGTCCCACTGATTATCGAAAAGATTATCAAAAAGAGTGTACTTCCGAAGTTGGAGACTCCGGCCATGAAAATATTACTGAAAGTACCTATTATCAACGATAAGATTAAAGCAACGGTACGCGAAGAAATGATTAAGGCGTTCGGCGGAAACTTCAAAGCAGTTATCGTAGGGGGTGCAGCTTTCAATCAGGAAGTTGAGCAATTCCTGAAAATGATTGATTTTCCTTATACAGTAGGTTATGGAATGACAGAATGTGGTCCGATTATCTGCTATGAAGATTGGAGAAGGTTCAAACCCGGCTCTTGCGGAAAAGCTGTACCACGTATGGATGTACAGGTTCTATCTTCCGACCCGGAAAATATCGTAGGAGAAATAGTTTGTAAAGGACCGAATGTTATGCTGGGATATTACAAAAATGAAGAAGCTACAAAAGAAGTTATAGATAAAGACGGCTGGCTGCACACAGGAGACCTGGCGTTGAAAGATGCGGAAGGAAATATTACAATCAAGGGACGCAGCAAAAACTTATTGCTCAGTGCCAGCGGACAGAATATTTATCCGGAAGAAATAGAAGACAAGTTGAACAACCTGCCCTATGTGGCCGAAAGTATTATTGTCCAGCAGAACGAAAAGCTCGTCGGACTTGTTTATCCGGACTTTGATGATGCTTTTGCCCACGGTTTGAAGAACGAGGACATTGAACGGGTTATGGAAGAAAACCGAGTGGCGTTGAATGCTATGTTGCCGGCATATAGTCAGATCTCAAAAATGAAGATTTATCCGGAAGAATTTGAAAAGACGCCGAAAAAGAGTATTAAGCGTTATCTGTATCAGGAAGCGAAAGGATAATTATCCTCCCATGCATTTCCACCTGAACCGAGAAAAAAGAAATCAAGAGAAAGAGAAATATATTAAAAATGAAGATAAGAAAAACAATCCTCACGGCAGCTATTCTCATGGCTGCCGTTTGTTTGCCGGCACAGAATAAGAGTGCGGGTATCAATATTTCCATTTGGAAAGATATATGTACGCAGCCGCATGACAGTACGCAGACGACCTATGTCAATATCGGTCTGCTTTCTACGTTGAACCGCCTGAATGGTGTCGGTATCAATGCATTGGGAAGCGTAGTGCATGGCGACATGAATGGAGTGCAAATCACAGGTTTGGCTAACTTGGCAGGTGGAACAATGCGCGGTGTTCAGATAGCGGGTGTCAGCAATATCAGCGGTGACAATACCATAGGACTTTCTACTGCCGGATTAGTAAATATTACCGGAGACGGTACAAAAGGGGTAATTATTGCCGGTCTTACCAGCATCGGAGGAGATAATACTTCGGGAGTGATGATGAGCGGTTTTATGAATGTGACAGGAAACATGGCTTCGGGCTTTCAGTTCTCCGGCGCAGCCAATATCACCGGACAGAGTTATAACGGTATGGTAACTTCCGGACTACTGAATGTGGTGGGCGAAGATATGAATGGTTTGCAGATTGCAGGTATTGCCAATATTACTGCCCGAAAACTGAATGGCTTACAGATCGCTTTATGCAACTATGCAACAAAAGCCCGTGGTTTACAAATTGGTCTGGTCAATTATTATAGGGAAGATATGAAAGGATTGCAACTGGGTCTGGTCAATGCCAATCCTGATACGAAAGTGCAAATGATGCTGTATGGTGGCAATTCTACAGCTGCCAACATCGGTGTGCGTTTCAAGAACCAGCTGTTCTATACAATTCTGGGAGTCGGTTCCATGTATCAGGACTTAAATGACAAGTTCTCAGCCAGCGCCTCCTATCGTGCTGGTATTTCCTTCCCTGTTTATAAAGGACTATCTATCAGCGGAGATCTTGGTTATCAACACATTGAAGCATTCGACAATAAGGATGAAGTAATTCCAAAACGCCTATATGCACTGCAAGCCCGTGCCAATCTGGAATATCAGTTTACTCCAAAATTCGGTATTTTTGCAACGGGTGGTTACGGACTTACCCGGTTCTATAATAAATCAAGCAATTACGATAAAGGTGTTATCATTGAAGCAGGCATTGTTCTTTTCTAAAAAAGAATGTATGTATAGCAAACAGTATACAAAATAGTGAACGGTGAACAAGTTGCTTTATTACGTTGCAACTTATTCACCGTTCATTGTTAATCACTACTTACTATTCTTTTATATCTTCTCTTTTATCAATCCGGTACGATAAGCAACAAGTAGCTTTTTTAAATCCAGAATCTGCGTTACCAGCTCTTTTCCTTTATCAGTATCTTTCACCATCATTCGTTGTGAATTGAATTCCAGTACAAAATTGGTAGACTTAATATCCAGCCCTTCCTCAATTGCTTTCTGCCGCGACTGGAATGGTTCATGCTGTACAAGCTGCATACCGTGAGAATGGTAAACAAGCGTATATCCTGCAATCCCTGTTTCCGGCTGATAAGCCTTTGAAAATCCACCGTCAATCACAAAAAGTTTGCCGTTAGCTTTCATCGGCTGTTCGCCCTGAATAGTCTTTACCGGCACATGACCATTGATGATATGCGAATGAGGACCCGAAGCACCAAATTCTTCCAGAATCCGGTCACAAATATCCTCACGATTACGCAATGTATAATAATGCCCTTTCTTCTCTTTGTGCAGTTCTTTATCTTCTACAAAGTAGCGCTCAAAAGTAGCCATTTTATCTTTATCAAACAGAGGAGCTTCAGGACCGCACCACATATACCAGATATAGTCCATAGCAAATTCCTTATCCTCCTCTCCTTCTTCATCAAAGTAAGCGGTACGAATCAACTGGTCGGCCTTATCCAGTAGCCTACGTCCCCAGTATTCCTTTCCCCGGATTTTGACACGCTTGAAACTGCCATCTTCATTTAAAGGTACGGAAGCATGATAAAGAAGATTCGAGTTGGAAACCAAATACATCCCGCCATACGTAAACAGACAGCGCATATGTTTCTTCAACTTCTCACTATTCATAAATGAATAATGAATCTTTTCTACCAGTTCACGTTCCTCTTCTGTCAGCCGATAAGGATTGGCTGGGTCTACTGTCGGAAAGTTGGTATCACGCAGGACATATTCTTTTCCCTCGTACACAAAGACACCACGGTCGAAGTCTATCTTCTCTAAAAGTTTCCGGTTCTCCATGCCGAATTCAGGACGACGGTCGATGATTTCAGCCTCCAACTTAAACTGGATGATAGTAATCGCTTTATGCATCTGGGTAATCAAACGCAGGGTTTTCTCATTATAGTGAGCATCGGCAAAATTCATCTTCGGCATGAAGATAGTACAGGGATCATCAGCATAAGTATCCATAGCAAAGGTAGCCAATGGCAGCAGATTAATACCATAACCATCTTCCAATGTGCCCAAATTACCGTAACGCATAGACATACGGATCACATTAGCGATGCAACTGTCATTGCCCGAAGCAGCACCCATCCAAAGAATATCATGGTTTCCCCATTGAATATCAAAATTATGATAATTACATAAAGTATCCATGATGATATGCGCACCAGGACCACGGTCGTAGATGTCACCGACAATATGCAGGGAGTCAATAGTCAGCCGTTGAATCAGGTTACACATAGCAATGATGAAGTCATCTGCCCGCTTTGTTGTAATAATCGTACTGATAATTACATTGATATAAGCATGTTTATTCGGTTCGATAGACGATTCATGCAATAATTCCTGAATAATATAGGAGAACTCGGCAGGTAACGATTTACGCACTTTAGAACGCGTATACTTGGAAGACACATTCTGACAGACCTTCACCAGTTGGTTCAGAGTAATCAGATACCAATCGTCCAAGTCCTTCTCACGAGCTTTCACCAGTTGAAGTTTTTCTTCGGGATAGTAAATCAGCGTACAGAGTTCTTTCTTTTCCGCTTCACGGAGAGTATTGCCGAATATTTCATTCACTTTACGCTTTACCGCACCTGAAGCATTTTTCAGTACATGTTGGAATGCTTCATATTCACCGTGTATATCTGTCAGGAAATGTTCTGTCCCCTTAGGCAGATTCAAGATAGCCTCCAGATTGATAATTTCCGTACTAGCATCGGCAATAGTAGGAAAACTACGGGAAAGCAATTGAAGGTAGCGGAGATCGCCCACAATACTTTCAGGAGTTATATTACTTTGAGCAGTCATTCTATTTTATTACAATTTACTAATTAACAATTACTTTGCTTCCTATGTTCGTTGTTCGGAATCATTCCATTCAGTTATTCGTGACAAATATATTTTTTATTTACTCGTTTACAATTTTCATATAAAATTTATTTTCAACCTAATAAGAACATCAACAGTACTTGTGCAATAATCACCCGTAGAAACATACACAATGGATATACTGTCGCATAGGCTACAGACGGGTTATCACCGGGAATTGTATCATTTGCATAATTTAATGCCATAGGATTCGCCATACTTCCGCATAGCATACCGGACACTGTGCCAAAATCGATCTTCATCATCTTGAAGGCTACAAAGCCCACTAAAACAGTTGGGATGATTGTCAGTCCGGCTCCTAAACCGATCCACAGTAGCCCTTCCGAACGGAATACCGTATCGAAGAAATGTGCCCCAGCATCTAGTCCCAGACAGGCTAGATACATTGAGAGTCCCAAGGCACGTAACATCAAATTGGCACTACGAGTAGTGTAGGTAATCATGTGTATCCGTGGTCCAAACGTACCTAAAAGGATACCGACAATAATAGGACCACCTGCCAAGCCTAGTTTTACAGGAGTACTGATACCCGGAATAGAAAAAGGAATAGCACCTAACGCCAATCCCAACACGATACCAATAAATATAACAACTAAATTAGGTTCTTTCAAACTCTTGACAGCATTACCTAGCACTTTTTCCACGTTTTGAATGGCTGCCTTTTCCCCTACTACCGTCAGTCGGTCACCCAACTGAAGTATCAATCCCGGAGTGGCGAGCAGTTGTACACCCGAACGATAGACACGGCTGATATTGATTCCATAATGATTTCTCAACCGGAGCGCTCCCAATTTCTTCCCGTTCAGTTCAGGGCGAGTGACAACAATGCGCTGGGAGACCAGTTCACTGTCAATCGCATTCCAGTCAATGTCCTCTTTGTTCCAATCCGTATTTTCCTGTTCGCCGAAAAGCACAGTCAGAGCCAGCGCATCTTTTTCAGCCGTAATCACCAGCAAGCGATCACCTTCCTTCAACACTTTATCAGAAGTCGGAATACTGACATGTCCGTCACGCCACAAACGGGAAATAACAAACTTAGGATAACTCAAATGAGCTATATCCTTTATGCTTTTATTGAAAATAGCAGGATTATGTACTTGAAACGCTGCAATATAGGTTTTGTTCGCATCATCCTTCTCCTTTATTTCCAAGTCTTCCTTGCGAACCAATACTTTACGAATTAACAAAACGGCAAGAATCACACCGACTACTCCCATTGGATAGGCCACGGCACATCCCAGAGCAGGCGTACTACTATCCATGCCCATTTGTTTCAATGTCTGCTGCGCCGCTCCCAACGCCGGAGTGTTTGTCGTTGCTCCGCAAAGAATACCAACCATATCGGGAAGTGATATACCTGTAGCATAACTGGCTACCACCGTTAATAAAGTACCCAGAAGAACAACTCCCAACGCCAACATATTCAACGTCACTCCTCCTTTCCGGAAAGAACTGAAAAAACCGGGCCCCACTTGTAGACCGAGAGAATAAACAAAGATAACCAGACCGAAACTTTCTGCGTAATTCAACATCTGCGGGTCAACCGAAAGCCCGAAATGCCCGGCAAGTATACCGGCAAAAAAAACAAAAGTGACTCCCAGGGATATACCCCAGAAATGCACTCTTCCCAAGCCCAGACCTATCGCAGAAATCAGTGAAAGTACCACAACAGCCTGTAAGGCAGAATGTTCGAGAAATAGACTAGATAACCACTCCATGTATATATAAAACTAATAGGGCGCAAAGATAAAAACTATTTAGTCCCGTTCAAAACTTTTATGCTTTCATTTCGCGCCCTATTTATACTCTAACCCTTATTCCTGAAATCCTATTGGCAACCTTTTACCTCTCCTACCTATCATTCTGTCATTAACCCCTGACACATTTTTATCTTATCCTTCTTTGTCCTCGTCTTTCTACCTGCATCTTGTTATCTCCGATACCTATTGTTTTTTTTACCTGCTTCCCTGATATTCCACAAAGTTATCCCTTCCGTCCAGATAACCGCTTAATCTGTTTCCACCAAGGTACACATCATCCAGATAGGAAACATCACCCGGACCGTAGGACATCCTGATAGATGTTTGTGCATAGTTTTCCCAGTTCCACCGGAAATTATATTCAAAAACTTCCACATCTCCGTTACGGTATTCCACTCGTATGTAATCAACCCCTGTACGGTCTAAATAAAAATCCAGTTCTTGACAACAACGGTTCCCGTCTGCGTCACGGTAATAACTGATCCATGTGCGACTGCACAATTCCGACGAACGGGAATAATACCCGCCACCGATATTATCATCATCATAAAAGCTATCAATTTCTACTTCGCAAGAAGTAAGGCTAATCATCATCAATGCCATTAAAGCTATACCTAAGTATTTGAATGCGTTCGTTTTCATAATCCTTTATTTTTATGGTCCTTATTTATATCATTTATCTTTCGATATGACAAAAGTATAGAATGAATTTTCCTTATGAAACTGAAAAGTCCTACTTGTACGGAGGAAATTGCCTAATTATGGAGGTAAATCCCTCTGTACCCAATAAACCTATCTCAAAGAAATCTCGTATCTTTGCCTCCGATTACCAATATATGGAAACAGATATCATCACCGTATCCGACTTTGAGATGCGTCCCGTTGATTATATGTTAGCTCGAAGCATAGAACATGCAAAAGCAAAACAAACAAAGATGTATGCTATCTCCTTGGGAGGTAAGAGTGCCGAGACAAGTTACCTGCAACTATGTGATAAATATTGGGAATATAGCATTCAAAGCAGTAAAAATCTTAATAAAGATTGAATAGTAGAATGAATTATTTAATCAATGTTATAAAACATCTGTTTTTTCTTGCTTTACTTGCTAATTTAACAGAAGTCCGTATCTTTGTAATGTGTTTTTCATAGTATTAGATTTAAGGTTAACAAAAGATTGGCTGTCTGGGATAGATAGCCTTTTTTTATGCTCTGAAATATAGCGTCACTGTCCGGTCGACATAGTTACCCTATCTCACTAAGATACCGTCAATATCGCAAGCAGATACCGTCAATATGTTTCAAGTTCTTTCCTTCGTAACAAAAAATAAAAGATATCGAAAAAAAAATCATTCGTTTAACATTTGAAACATAGCAAGTTATCTGATTTTTCAAAAAACAGACTAAAAAAATCTTGCTAAAAGATTTGCGTAGTCCAAAAGTTCCCCCTATATTTGCACCGCATTTGAGAGAGAATGCGGGTTCAAGGAAGTTTGGGTGAGTGGCTGAAACCACCAGTTTGCTAAACTGACGTACTCGTAAGGGTACCGGGGGTTCGAATCCCCCAGCTTCCGCAAAAAATCTCAATATAAAAAAGAGCTAAGTTTTAAAGACTTGGCTCTTTTTAATCTATCAAACTCCGGTGGGTTCGTCTAACGGTTAGGACACATGCCTCTCACGCATGTAATACGAGTTCGATTCTCGTACCCACTACAAAGAAAAAGAGGAAATGCAGTTAAACTACATTTCCTCTTTTTCTTTATAGATCTCAAAGTAAGATTCTTTATCCATTCTCAACCGGACTCTTTCTTCCCTCTTCTGCCCGGCCAGGTTTACGAACAAGTTGAAATACAGTTGGCTGAAAGAAAGGTTGGAACGATCATAGGTTATATCAAACGTCCAGGTTCTACGGAAAGAATCGAAAGTAGCGAATGGTTGCTCACCTCCTTTACACATAAACACTTCCGGGAAAGACGTAGGCGGATAAGGCTGGAATAAGCCCGCTAATTGGGCATACACATAGTCAATCATCCATTCGTCTCCCGTCAAGGTCAGTTCCCCTTTCAAGCGGAGTTTGATTGCATAACTGGCAGTCACATCAGACGAGGTATAAACAGGGACTTGACTTTCTACCGGATAGTTACCGTCTTTATATCCAAGGCTCATCGTTAGTTTAGACCGGCCGACGCCATTAAATTCATCTACTTCCCGATCCGCCGACTGATTTTTCAGGTTAATCATAAATGTCAGTTTACCGAGAGTCGGGTCACCCGGATATTGCGCAAGCGTGTCCAACACATAATCTTCGGTATTATAACTTCGGGCTATCAAATCTCCCTTTCCTGCCTCCAAAGCCGGACCGCCTCTTTCCACATCCACGTTGCCAACCGGATAATAAATAGCATCATTATCCCTAACGCAACCACTCAAAAAAAACAGCAACACTGCCAAGCCTATTATCTTATTCATAATCACCTTACTTCTTGATTTTGCGGACAAAGATACATCTTTTTTATACCACCCTTGATTTATGTCAACCGTTTTTAGTATTTTTGCACACATCAAGACAGAAAAGACATGGATACACTATTAAGAGAGACTGTAAATGCTGTTGTCAATTCCCGCTTTCCGGAGATGAGTATAGAAGGAAGACGGCAGATAGAAAGCATACTGATTCGTGAAGAATTTCCCAAAGGAGCCATAGCGCTCAACGAAGGAGAAGTAGCCCACGAACTTGTTTTTGTAGGAAAAGGCATGCTTAGGCAGTACTATTACAAAAACGGGAAAGACGTGACCGAACATTTCTCATACGAAGGATGTATCGTGATGTGCATTGAAAGTTTTCTGAAACAAGTACCCACCCGGCTAATCGTAGAAACTCTTGAACCTTCCATTATTTACTTATTCCCCCGCGACATGATACAAAAATTAGCGAGGGAGAACTGGGAAATCAACATGTTCTATCAAAAGATATTGGAATACTCTTTAATTGTATCACAGGTTAAAGCAGACTCCTGGCGTTTCGAGTCCGCTCGCGAACGTTATAACCTCCTGCTCGAAACACATCCGGAAATCATCAAACGCGCGCCTCTGGCACACATCGCTTCCTATCTTCTAATGACACCGGAGACACTAAGCCGTGTACGCTCCGGTGTTCTATGATTTTAGCGGCTTTTCCGGTATTCTTTTGGAGACATACCGGTGTAATGCTTGAAATATTTCCCGAAGAAAGATTGGTTTGCAAAATTCAGCCGGTCGGCAATCTCCTGTATATTCATACTTGAAGAATTCAGGAGGGCTTTCGCTTCCAGAATCACCAACTCATCAATCCACTCTCCCACCGTTTTTCCGCTGACTTCTTTCACTACTCCCGAAAGATGTTTCGGCGTCAGACACAGTTGGTCGGCATAGTATTTTACGCTGCGTTCAGACTGGTAAGACTCCACTAGAGACTCATAAAAGCGTTCGAAGATATACTCTTTCCGGCTTTTGTTCCTCATCGTAGTAGCGTTTGCAGGCGCATGATTAGTAAAAATAGTGCAAAGTTCGAAAAAGAACCCCTGCATCAGTCCCATTACCACTTCCCTACGGTATAAAGCCTCCTTATTCCTCAACCGTTTCCTGATAAACGCGTGATACTCCTTCACCACCTCCTGCTCGTGCGGAGTGAGGTCGAAACACGGATAATCTTTCAGATAGAAAAACAAAGAAAGCACATTTCCGATCTTAGGCAACGTCTCCAGCAAGTTCTTCGACACAGCAAAGAAAATGCCTTTAAAATCGTGACTGAAATACCGCTGCTCGATAATCTGATTAGGCAGTGCTATCACCATCAATCCGGGACACAATTGAAATTCACGCAGACTGATCTTAAAAGTACCGGTACCCTCCAGACAAAGCCCCACCGTCAACACTTCCAGTTTGGTAGGCCCGTTATACAACGATATAACGCTCTCCGTATCGAAAAGCGCTATATCATTATCAACAACATCAATGTTGTCGGCATCTATATGTTTAGAATGAACTACCGAAGAAATACCTACTTTCGGAACACTTTGAATATCCATACTCTCTCTTTTTTTGGCGACAAATATACCAGCATTTAATCAGATATACAAGCCAATCGGGAGCATTATCGGACATAATGAACACTTTTAGATACTTATCGAACAGACCGGAACAGATATTCATAATCACGTTTGGCAGCCGGCACCGTCCACTTTTCCGGAACAAACTTCCACTGATTGAGCGCTTTCGGGTCCATCGTTCCTTTCTCCTCAATGTAATTCATCAGGTAGAAACGGAGATCCTTATCCGTAGAGAAAATAATGCGGTCTTTCAACTTCTCCTGCGGGATGCCCGACCCTTTCGTCAGCAATTCTCCGCCACCATTGCCACGATAAGAATTCAAGGCCACCTTATATATCTTATCCATGCGGAAAGGAGAACCATCAGCCATGCTTGTGATCGTTATCTTCTCGCCCTGCGGTTTAGTGACATCCACCGTATAAATAATGCCCGAAGCCGAGTCAAAATTAAAACTATAATTCTGGAAAGACGCTCTATCCTCCGCGCCTTCACGACGTTTCTCCTTGAACCAGAGCAGATGATCTTCCGGCGATTTCATCCGGTTCGTCCACATATAATAAGACATCTCCAAGAAATCCTTAATCTCCTTTCCGGACAGAGTCATCACATACAGCATGTTCTCATACTTATATAAATTGAACATATCACTCACAAATACATCCCCCTTCTTTATTTCCGAGTCAAACGAAAGCGGAGCGGCAAACGAGATGTCGGCACCGGTGATGTCGAGCTGCAAGGTATGTATCAGGTCGATAAAGGCAGAAGGGCCGAAGAAAGCAGGATGAGTGGAGATACTTTCGGTAAAAGTGCCGATCTTCTTTGAAACGAACTTCTGCACCGTTTCATATTGCGGGGCAAAACGCTTCATAAAGTCCTCGCTGATTCCGTAAGCCTCCGTTTCCGTCAAGACACCCTTGATGTCCTTGCTCTGCACCTTTCCATCTTTCAGTTTCAAGGTCACATCTACATTAGACAAAACAATCCCATTGCTGGCCGGATCGATAATCAACACCGAGTCTCCGGCAACATTCATCACCTTCTTACATTCGCGGGAATGATCGTGCCCCATCAATACGATATCGAATCCCGGCACATTCTTCGCTACGTTGAGAGAAGCGTTCTCGTTGTATTTGCCCGACATTTTGAAAGCCTCCTGTCCGGCATGGAACAAGCCGATCACCAAATCCGGGTTCTCTTTTTCACGGATAACCTTCATCCATTTGCGTGCCGTCTCTTCCATATCGTCAAAACGCAATCCTTTCCACAGGTTTTCGGAGAGCCATGCAGGGATGGCAGGGGTAATCATTCCCAATACCACGATCTTCACGCCCTCACGTTCCAACACTTTGTAAGGAGCCAGATGGGGCTGTCCCGTAGATGTATCTATGATGTTGGCACCCAACACTGGGAAATCACAAGTGGCGATCCAACGGTCGAAAACGGCACGTCCCGTTTCCACGTCATGGTTACCCATGTTGCCGGCATCATACTTCATATAATTCATCATTTCCGAGCAAAGATGGGGAGACACCGTATCTATATAATTATAGTAATAGGCAGTGGGCTGTCCCTGCAAAATATCGCCGTTATCCAGCAATATCAGATTCTCCTTATATTGTTCGCGCTCTTTCTGCACGAAAGAATAAACCCGTGCGAGACTCCCCTTCCATTCGTGGCGGGTTATAAAATTATAAGGATAATAATTGCCATGTACATCACTTGTTTCTACAATCTTCAGTTTCACCACCTTTTCCTGCGCCGCAACAGACAGAGCGAGGCAGAGAAGCAAGCCATAAATTAATACGATTCGTTTCATTCTTTTTCTATATTTAGATTTAACGGATGAGAGAATACAAACCGCGCCCCACCGGTATAGTCAGGGTCGATCCATATACTTCCTTTCCATTTGTGCACAATCAATTTACAGATAGACAATCCCAGTCCGGTACCCTGGGCATATTCATTCAGTTTCTCAAAACGCTCGAACACAAGTCCCTGTTTTTCTTTCGGGATACCGCATCCGGTGTCCGTCACCGAGAAGACAGCCATTTGCGTTTCCTCGTTCACAGAAAAGTCCAATGTGATCTTACCGCACTTCGTAAACTTGTTGGCGTTGGAAAGCAGGTTAATCATCACTTGCTGCATACGCTGCACATCCGTCACCATCCGGAAAGATTCGAAAGAAGTGGTAAACAAGAACTGGTTTTCCGACGACTGCCGCGAAAAACTAACAGACGCCACCACCTGGCTGCACAATTGCACCACGTCACATTCCTCCCAAGTCAGCGTCACCCGGTTGGCCTCCAGACGTGAAAGGTCGAGAATATCGTTAATCAGTCGAAGCAACAAATCCGAATTGGTTTTGATAATCTGATAATAAGACTGCTGTTCCTCCTCCGTGCTACCGCCAACGGCCAATACATCCGAGAATCCTACAATCGAATTCAACGGTGTCCGTATCTCATGGCTCATATTGGCAAGGAAAGCACTCTTCAGACGATTGGACTCTTCCGCCCTGTCTTTTGCTACGCGCAAGTCCTTCTCCGATTTCAGCAGCTCATCTTTCAGGCGTTTCGTACGGAAATAATAGAAGAGAGAGATGCACAAGCCGAGCACCAGTATCACAAACAAAGCACAGGCAGACCATATCTGATAAGTATATTGCTGATAGAACGAAACCGGCTGGTTGACAAGCTGCACTTTAAAAGGCAATACTGCCGGATCCAGCCCCCATTCCTTCACCTTCCGGCTATCCAATACCGCTTTGCAGCCGATTACCGAAAGATGTTTCACCGTATCCTGCGGGTGCGTATCCATCCGTACAGACTCCATAGCCATTTCTCCACCCACTTTCCGGTAGTCGGGCAACACCCCTCCTATCGCCCAATGACCGAGACTCACCGATGAAGGGGTAAAAGTCGGAATGGTAGGGGTAACTTCCATCATGGCATACGTGGCATTTCTCATGAAATACCCCTCGTTCATATCCACCCGCCACGTTCCTACCAGGATCACCGTGTTTTCGGGCAGTTGCCTCAACTCCTCAACGATGGTATAAATAGAATGTTTCCGTCCATCCATCAGAATCAAATCCAGATCGGGGAATTTCTTCATTTCTTTTCGCACCAATGCTTGCATGGTCACTCCGCCATACGTGTTGTCCGAAATAAAGGCAATGTGTTTCGTTTTCGGATAGAAGGCTTGAATCATCTGAATATTACCCTCTATATCATATTGGTTGATAAATCCCGATTTGAGTTCGGGGATATTCAGATGGTCATCGAAGAGATCGACAGATTCGGGCATCCAGCTATCCAGGCTTTCCACGGTATCTTCCGGCAATATCACCACGTTGCTACTGGCCAGACTGCACATCACGGGCACTTTCACCTGCATTTCATCCCGCTGCGACAAATAAGCGGCCCATGCTTCCTGACCTAACAAAATAATCTGCGCCGGATGCTTTTCCCCTTGATATTTAGCAAGAATCTGTGTCATCATTTTGCTCCATAGCGGAGCTTCCGAGAAGCTTTTACAGTTCATATTCTCGATGATGATGTCGCGCTGTCCTCCCAACTTACTATATTCATCCATATAATCGGAAATAGTGACCGATGTTTGGTGCGCTGCCGGATTATAAGAACAGATAATCAGAATAGGTTTCTTATCGTTAGAGACAGCCAAGACCTTCGATGACTGCAGGAGCCAAAGAAAACAGATAAAAAAATATCCAAGACGTCCCAGCATAATAATGCAGTTTTGATGTGTTAATTCATTAATTGAGTTGCAAATATAGTAAAACTTGTCGGGTTTAACAGATTTATATGTATTTTTGTCGCTCATTTACTGTCAAAAAATACAAATTATGGAATTATTTCACAAGATGATTTCCGGATTTCTGGGCATACCGGAAAGACAAATAAGCAGCACGCTCCATCTTTTGGGCGAAGGTGCTACGATTCCTTTCATCAGCCGATACCGCAAAGAAGCCACTGGCGGGCTGGATGAGGTGCAAATAGAGCAGATCAAAGAGCAACACGATAAGTTGTGCGACATAGCCAAACGGAAAGAAACGATTCTCGGCACCATCACCGAACAGGGCAAACTGACTGCGGAACTGGAGAAACGCATCAACGACACCTGGAACCCGACGGAACTGGAAGATATATACCTCCCTTACAAACCCAAACGGAAGACACGTGCCGAAGTGGCCCGCCAGAAAGGGCTGGAGCCGCTTGCCACCATCCTGCTGTTGCAACGGGAAAAAAACCTTAGCGCCAAAGCTGCTTCCTTTGTAAAAGGTGAAGTGAAAGATGTGGAAGACGCGCTGAAAGGTGCGCGTGACATTATCGCGGAGCAGGTGAACGAAGACGAGCGTGCCCGCAACGCGGTACGTAACCAGTTTGGGCGACAGGCAGAGATTACGGCCAAACTAGTCAAAGGAAAAGAGGAAGAAGCAGCGAAATACCGCGATTATTTCGATTTCTCCGAGCCACTGAAACGTTGCACGTCCCACCGTCTGCTCGCCATCCGCCGGGCAGAGTCGGAAGGGTTGCTGAAAGTGTCTATCAATCCCGACGACGAGGCCTGCATCGAACGTTTGGAACGCCAATTCGTACGTGGCAACAACGAATGTAGCCGGCAAGTGGGCGAAGCCACGACGGATGCTTACAAACGGTTGCTCAAGCCTTCCATTGAGACAGAATTTGCCGCCCAATCCAAAGAGAAAGCCGACGATGAAGCGATTCGCGTATTCACCGAAAACCTCCGCCAACTTCTTCTCGCTCCGCCATTGGGACAAAAACGGGTGCTCGCCATCGACCCCGGATTCCGTACCGGATGTAAGGTGGTTTGTCTCGACGCACAAGGCAATCTGTTGCATAATGAGAATATCTATCCGCATCCTCCAATCAACAAGACCGGCGAGGCTGCTTCGAAACTTCGCAAGATGATTGAGGCCTACCAGATAGAAGCCATCTCCATCGGCAACGGAACGGCAAGCCGGGAGACGGAAGATTTCATCAACAGTCAGAGTTTCGACCGCCAGATACCCGTGTTTGTAGTCAGCGAGCAGGGGGCTTCCATTTATTCGGCTTCCAAAATTGCTCGTGACGAGTTTCCGGATTACGACGTAACGGTGCGTGGGGCAGTCTCCATCGGACGCCGCCTGATGGATCCGTTGGCAGAATTGGTGAAGATAGATCCCAAGTCCATCGGCGTGGGGCAATACCAGCACGATGTAGACCAGACGAAGCTGAAGAAAGCACTCGATCAGACGGTAGAGAATTGCGTGAACCTAGTCGGGGTAAATCTCAATACGGCAAGCAGTCATCTGCTCACTTATATATCCGGTCTGGGCCCCCAACTGGCACAGAACATTGTCAATTACCGGGCGGAAAACGGAGCTTTCAGTTCGCGGAAAGAACTGATGAAAGTGCCGCGCATGGGCGCCAAAGCCTTCGAGCAATGCGCAGGATTTCTTCGCATCCCCGGAGCTAAAAATCCGTTGGATCATACCGCCGTGCATCCGGAAAGTTACCACATCGTAGAGCAAATGGCCAAAGACCTGAAATGCACCATCGACGAGTTGATAGCCGACAAGGAACTTCGCCGGAAGATCAATATTTCCGACTACATCACTCCTACCGTCGGCCTGCCTACCTTACAGGACATTCTGCAGGAGCTCGACAAGCCGGGACGTGACCCGCGCAAGGCTATCAAAGTCTTCGAGTTCGACAAGAACGTACGCACCATAGCCGATTTGCGCGAAGGGATGATTCTTCCGGGCATTGTAGGCAATATCACCAATTTCGGGGCGTTTGTCGATATAGGAATTAAGGAGAACGGTCTTGTACACCTTTCTCAATTAGCGGAACGGTTCATTTCCGACCCGACAGAAGTGGTGTCCATCCATCAGCACGTCATGGTGAGGGTGATGAATGTAGATTATGACCGGAAACGAATTCAACTTAGCATGATCGGGGTACCGCAAGACTGATTGCTTCTCTTTTCTCTCCCCACCACACGATCAGAATCGTAAATACAATCATAAGTACTGTGCAAATGAGCGAGCCTTCAAACCCGAAGGCTCCGCCATTCAGTACGTTTTCTTCGGGCATACGCAAAGTCAGCATACTGGTGGTGAAGTTGTTTCCGCTTACCTGATAACCGAGGATGGGGCCTTGAATCCAATTCCAGAAAAGATGAAGCGAGATAGGGAAACACAGGTTCCGCGTATATAGATAGGAAGCTCCCAGCAGCATACCTGCCAGCAACAGGTTGAGCATAGGCAGGAAAGCTATTTCGGGATTGAAGATGTGCATAAAGGCGAATAACGCTGCCGAGATGAAAAGCGCCAGGAATTTATTCATGGTGGTATGCAATAGGCGTCCGAGGATATAGCCGCGCATCAGTATCTCTTCGAACAAGGCGACCAGCAGGAAAAACACCCACGAGCCCAGCAGATCCAACGGCTTGAACTGGAAACCGGTGACTTCTATCTCTCCCAAGACGAACGAGATTCCGAAGCCGAACAGATAGAGCAGGATTGCCATCAGGAGGCCATACCACAGTCCCTTGACGTGTCCTTTTAAGGAGAGCCCCAAATCAGAAAACGGACGGCGTTCGAAGCGGAGCATAGGAATGGCGGCGGTCAGAACGGCGAGCAGCATACTGGCTTCGAGGATAATGTATCCCACCACTCCCGGATGGCGGGCTTCCACACCCAACACCAACGACAAACATCCGCGGGCCAGCGTACCATACAATCCAAGAAGGATGAAAAGTATCACAATAAACAGCGGGATACAAGCCCACACAGGAAGTCTTTTGGGTTCTTTGCCCCCAGCAATGTTGTCTGCCTCCATTTTTACAATTTGTTAATCCGGCTACAAAATTAGATATAAAACATAAAAAAACATCATGTATTCTCTATTTTTCCTATATTTGTCAGAACAAATCTACAAAATTATGAAAATAAAACTACTATTGATAAGTTTCTTATTGGCCGCTAATGCGTTAGGAGCAGCCGCCCAAGTGAGTAAAACGTATTATGTGAGTAAGCCCGGTACGCTGATTTCCATGATGACTGAAGAGGAAGCCAACAGTGTCACCCATCTCACACTGACCGGAAAACTGAACGCGGAGGACTTCCGCCATCTCCGTGACGAATTTGATAATCTGAAAGTATTGGATATTTCGAACGCTGAAATCAAGATGTACAGCGGAAAAGCGGGCACTTATCCCAACGGGAAATTCTATATTTATATGCCGAACTTCATTCCTGCATACGCATTCTCGAATGTGGTGGACGGAGTGACCAAAGGCAAAGCCACGCTGGAGAAAGTGATTCTTTCGGAGAAAACAAAGAATATCGAAGATGCCGCCTTCAAAGGTTGCGAGAACCTGAAAATCTGCCAGATCCGCAAGAAGACAGCTCCCAACCTGTTGCCGGAAGCGTTGGCAGACAGCGTTACCGCTATCTTCGTCCCCCTGGGCAGCAGCGACTCTTACCGCTACAAGGACAGATGGCAGAACTTTGCGTTTATCGAGGGGGAACCGGTAGAGACTACCCTGCAAGTGGGCGCCATGGGCAAACTGGAAGAAGAGATCCTGAAAGCGGGACTGCAACCCAGAGACATCAACTTCCTGACCGTTGAGGGCAAGCTGGATAACGCCGACTTCAAACTGATCCGCGATTATATGCCGAATCTCGTCTCTGTCGATATTTCCAGAACGAACGCAACGGCTATCCCCGACTTCACTTTCGCACAGAAGAAGTATCTGTTGAATATGAAATTACCTCATAATCTGAAATCTATCGGACAGCGGGTATTTAGCAACTGCGGTCGCCTTTGCGGCACGTTGGAGCTGCCGGCCAGTGTGACGGCTATCGAGTTCGGTGCTTTTATGGGATGCGATAATCTCCGCTATGTGTTGGCTACCGGAAATAAGATTACGACGCTGGGTGATAATTTGTTCGGGGAGGGAGTTCCGAGTAAGTTGGTTTATAAGAAATAAAAAATCCCCTGATATGAATTAAACCGCTTGGTTATTCATATCAGGGGATAAAATTATCTTAGCGAGTATGAGATTCTTTCTTACTGACTTGCTTCTTTTTGCTAGTTTCATCCAATGAGTATTTATTCGCTCTCACTGCTATCTTATATCCGAGAAACATTCCCAGTAAAAGTAACATTAGATAATCAAATAATACAGATACCCGATCTAAATAAAAAATTGCATACGCTCCAAAAACATAACAATAGACTTGCATTATTATTTTATCTGATTTCAAATAAAATGTCCGAATGATTCCTTCTGCTTTCAATGGTCGTTTAGGAGTCCGTATATAGGGAAATAAATAACTCATCATTCCGCCTATTAATGTAATCGCCCAAAAAATTAAGAATATTATCTGTACACTGGATGACAGATAAGGAATCTTATATATATAAGGCAAGAAGATACGATAGGCAATTAGGATTATACTACCTAACAAAGCTGTTTTTTCATATATTGCTATTAAAAGATATCTCATATATTTATAAATTAAAAGTTTATTTTCCAATCAAAATACTCCTCCCATATAGTTGGACCATATATTTCTTTTTTTTCTACTTTTTTTGTATGGACTTCATAAGAATCTTGTGACGGATCAGGGTTGGTAACGTCTAATGTTTCCTTCGACAATGTTCCTATAGCCCCAAGAATCATACCTACCATTGTTTTCTTTCCTCCATCTTTTGGATTTCTTTTCGGAGCCGGGTCTCCATTAGGCATCATCCCCGATACATTAGTATCAATGCTTTTTGCGACATTCGCCTGATTCCTATCCAGTTCCTCTTTGCTTTTTCTTTCTCTATTTCGCTGATGCTCATATTCCGGACTAATAGCATTCTTCGCTTGATAGTATAAAAGAGTACCAAAAGCATAAGACATCCTAGGAGTATCTGTTATTATTTGTCCAACTTCTGCAAACTTTCCTGATGCATGTCTCATTATTTGTTGATCCGAAGGCAAATTATAACTTTGAGGATACGTTATCGGAGAATAGAATGGAAGAGGTGCATAAGGCATTGGAACAGGTATTACTTGCTTTCCATCTGGGTCAATATATTTAATTGTATTGTTCTGACAATAAACATACACGCTCCAACTATAATCCTTATCCGCCATCGGATCCACCACATGCCATCTACCCAACGCTGCATCATACATTCTCGCCCCATAATCATACCAATCCAGTCCGCCTTTTCTATCCAGTTCTTTTCCGTTGTACTTGTAGGGCTGAACAGAGGAAGTTGAAGCAAAGATACCGCCAAACGGATAATAATGATTCACTTCTTCCACTACTCCATCCTGCGATGCAACCACACGATTGTTACCTTGATGATCCTGTAAGTAATAATGATGCTTATTATCATTCAAAGATACGAATCCGGCATCTGTCAATAAAGTCTTGGGAGTCCCATTTTCATAGATCACATTACCGCAATAATCGGTAGTAGTTGTATTTCCTGCGATACTATGTACAACACGTAGTTTTGTGCCTGCTGCATCATAAAGGTAAGAAATAGAGCTGCCATCTTCGAACTCTATACGGTCCGGTAAATTTAGGTAATTATATTGAATATTGATTATCTTTTTATTCAAATCTTTCGATAAATTACCATTGGCGTCATAAAAGTACTCTGTATTTTGTTTTGCTCCGTCTTTAAAATTAAAATTATCACCAAAGGCGGAGCCGGAGACTGAATCATCAACCCTTTTCAGTTGGTTGCCACTCAAGGTGACGGACAGATTATCTACTAATCCGTAACCATTGGCAGAAGTTTGTCCAGATCGTTTCAATCCCAAGATATTACCATTTTTGTCATAGCCCGTTATTTGCTCATTGAAGCGGTTGACATTCAGAGAGAGATCTTCACCCTCACCGTAAGTAGCATTTTTTAGCCGGGATAACAGATCGTATTCAAAACGATAACCACGAATATCCAGGTTCGCACTGGTTTTCCAGGTCATACTACTGATATTTCCGTTATAACAAGGTGTGCCGATGCCATCTGTATAATATAGTTTCTGGGAAAATAACGGACTTTCGATAGAAGTCAGCCAGCCACGTAAGTTATAACGGTTGGTTGAGGTTAGTGAATGGTTCCCGTTCACTCTTTTGACATTGGCGATGTGTCCCAACTCATCATAATTATACCTAAGAGTATCAGATACCAAGTCATTCACCAAACGAGCTTCTGTCAACAGACGTCCGGCATGGTCATAAGTTTTAGTTTGGACAAGTGAGATATTTTCTACTTTGTCATTGGATGCTGTAATGTGGTCGCAGAAATCATACGCCATGTTCTGAACGTGCACCTTACCATTTATATCCGTGCTACGTACTTGCACCGGACGTTGAAAATAATCATAATAGGTACTGGTGCAAAGCATTTGATCTGTACCGATAATCCGTGTCATCACTCCAGTCTGCAAATTCTTGCAGTTCAGTTGTTCAGAGTCGTCTCCAAATCGATGTCCATAATCATTGCTATCTATATAATCCATTGCTGCAGTGAAGCAAGAATTAGCCTTTTTATATTGATAGGTATCATAATATGCCACCTTTTGGATATTCAGGCTGTCCATTTTTAAATAACTGCTAAAAAGATAACCATAATGGTTGTTTGGCTTATCCGGAGCAAACTCAACAGATGCAGAGCTGCTGTATGACATCATACCTTTATAAATGCCAGTCACTACTTCTCTTCTCAACTTATCATAAAAAGTACATTTCCATTCGTTCCTTTTGCGCATCTCCCCATCTCGACTTCTCAATAATTTTCCGTCCTTGTCGAAATACATGTCTATCCATTCCGCACCAGGAAGTTTCTTACCTCTATAATGGTTGAGCTCATCATAGCGATATTGATAGGCATAAAGATCTAATGCATCTTTCTGCCCAAGCGTCTGTAAACTGCTGACTGCCATCGGTGGAAGAACAAAAGCCAGATTCCCGAAATCATCATATACTTGATAAGTATCCAGCGTATCTGCACCACTGATGGTACGTGATACAATGGTTTGTTCCAATTTATTGGTATAGGTAAGTGTAGGAAGCCCTGCTTCATCTTTTTTTTCTTCCACTACCAATTCTCCGGTTGCATAAAATCCTTTTTGCGACAGAACGGGATTATCTTTTTCTCCGTTCACCTCAAATAGTCGAATCTGTGATGTTCCTGAATTTGTCTGATAAGAAACCTTTTCACTATGCCCCGTAGTATGCCAGTCTTTTCCAGGATTGTATTTCTCTGTCAATCGGTTCAGGGGTGAACCGTCATACAGAGATTTTTCACAAGCATACTCATCATTATACAATTCAAGAATATGCTTTCTGAAATCGGATGATGAAACATAGTCGCCCGAACCGGGACAAACAGCCGGAAGCCATGAACAACTATCACGATACATCCTATCGTACTCCTTTCTGTTCACCAGGCTGTTTAATGCAGGAGTTATACCGTATTGTATTGTCTGTTCTGTCCTGCCGAATGGATCAAGATAATCTATTTCACGAGTGGCGCTCAACGGTCCCTGCAAATCGGAAGCAAAAGGAGTGTTAATTATACTTTTCTCTGTTGACACATAATTCTTTATATCCGACAATTGTTGAACAGACTTTTTCCCTTTCACTTTTATAACAATAGTACCATTTCCTCCTTCTGTTACAAAAAAGTAAGTACCCGGAGATAACCCAAATACATCAAGACTTGTCAAGTAATCATCTTTCTCCTCTTTCCTAACTAGATGACGGGTAGAATCGTATAAGGTGATATTGTTCAGATACTCTTCTGATATGATGGATATATCCATCGTATCTTTTATTGTGAAACGATGATATACACAAGGCCTTGAAGAAGATCCCGAAGGAACAAACATATATGGATAATAGAAAGTGCTATAATCCAGGCTATCCGAAAAACTTCCGACCTCCAAAGGGTGTTCCCAATCAATTCCCGCATTATCAACAATACCTGTTACACGTAGTTTAGGTTTCCGATATGCAGAATCCGGATAGTAAGCATGAATATAAAAATCACCTACACCACATCTGAAATCTTTAATTTGCGGTAAAGAGTTCTCATTTAGTGGATATTCATTGCTACTAACCAACGATCGATAAAGAGTTTCCATTTTTAGAATGGGATTTACACCTATAGTGTCCAAAGGAACTACACTTATCATATTGATACTATCCAAACTAAATTTACAATATACATCTCCACCGCTAAAAGTTCCGAGTCTTATTTCTTGAGAAAAATTCCTCGTAAAATGTCCTATATCAACAGATGTATATTCATTTACTCCCACCGGAGATAAATAAATGTTGGTTTCAAGCCTCTTGGTAGGTTTTTTCGTATCCTCTGACGCTACACTATAAAGCTCATATTCGCCAGGTTCTAAGACTTCATACAATACAGGAGAGTGAAGATGTACTTGTGTAAGGTCTTCGTCAAAAGTAAAATTAAATTTATCCTGATTACTAAGTACCTCCTTTGCTTTGTGACTATCACTACTATAACTTTTCTTTCTGAATGTACCAGTAGAGTTTAATGGTCTATAATTGAGACGGAACGAGGTATAATCCGTGTCAGTCCCCATCATATTAGCCATAAATAAAGTGGACCTGTCCTGTATGGTAAAAGTATAGATAACGTAATTATGAAGCTCACCTTCGTAAAATATATAACGAGGAACATCACTAAAATGAGCGATTTCCGGCTCTTTATAAATATCTGCAAAATGCATCCTTTTATCAACCAACTGTGGATTATTACGACCATCCACCGCCATTAATGCGCAAAACAAGAATAAGAAAAATATTAAATGCCTTTTCATAATTATCTTTTATTTAGAATAATGATATCTGTTATATTCCATCAATTGAATGTCTCCCTTTTCTCCTCTTCTAAACCTTTTCTTCAGACGCCCTTGAAGGTCATACTGGAAAAAAGAAGTTTTTCCATCAGGTTGAGAAGTATATTTCATACCAATCTGCTGCTTATAATCATAGATTGTTATCTGGGCATGCGGCAGAAGTCTGCGTAGTTGTTCTATATTCTTAATATTAGGTTCACTCTCTTCTGAAAGACTTTCCGGTTTTCTTTTTAAGGCAGACTTTACTTCATTATAAGTACTTCCTTTTATTTCAGCTATCGGATATTTACCGTAATATGACCATAGATAAATTGTAATATCATTATGAAAGTTTCTTAGCGTAATAAGATTTCCATATTTATCATAGTTGTCATAAGCTTCAATAAAAGACGTCAAGCTATCGGTTAAATAGCTTGTCAGATCCATATTTTCAGGTAATCTTTTTAGGAGGCTACTGCCCCGCAAAGTTCTTTTTTGAATACCTGCACTACTCGTTGGCTCATAATAGAGATATATAAAATCTATTATTTTCCGTTTTTCATCTTGTGACTTCTTCAAGTACTTTATAATGGCGACCGGTTCCTCTATTCTATTTAACCGGATTAAATTGTCATAATATATAGTTGATGGGAGATTAGATGATTCTCCCGGATGCACATACTTTAAATACACATGATCCCCATTACTATTGACAGTTTCTTTTTGTGTGACAAATCCATTTGCATTATATTCATAATTATGAAGAATTGACACTCCGTTTTCATCTGTCAGTTTTTCCTGAATCAACAAACAAGGGACAGTAAATATTTTACTCGCCAGAATAGCTCCAGTACCAGTATCTATTGAAACTTCATAATCGGCAGTTTTATTTTCTACGTTATAATGATACTCTTCCTCTGCTACTTTATGATAGCGATTGTTATAGGTCGTCTTAAACAGTAGTTTTCCCCTGAAGGCTGCCAGATCGTTAGGAGCATAGTTCAGAGCCTTATCTAATACCTGATAAAAGCCGAAACTTCTTCTGTTCAAATTGTCCGGTGTTCTAGTGACAGCTTGCCCAAACTCCGCATTATCAGGGATATCTGCCAATGAAGAGAAATGATAACGACAAAAACTTCCGTCGTCAAAAGTCTCAGTGACATAACTATAACCTATCGGATATTCGGATATATTATTGAATCGCCCCATACAGTTACTGCTGATTGAGTAAACATTCAGATTTTTGGTTTCCATATAATCATAATAGTTATAACTGTATACCATATCTTCTATAGGCATACGATAGCGTGGCAGTTCATGGGTTCTTCCACTTTCCATTCCTGTCGTAGGGTCAAGGTAGTTGAACGAACGTTGCCTGTCTTTTTTTGTAACAGGGTCATGCAATGTCAGATGTTTCACACGTACCCCACCCAACGGAGCATCATAAGTTGCCATATTGGTATCCCAAGCAAAAGAATCAGTTCTTTTGGTCAGGTAATGCCGGTAACGGTTGTATTCATAATCAATCTTTTCTTCCCCTTTGGTGGGATAAGTGATCGTATTCAGCATTGTACAGCTAGAAACACCTGTGTTGACAGCCTTTCTTTGTTCAAAATTCCCATCATAGAAAAACGTATTGGCATTGTCTATTTTTTCATAGCCACCATTCCAGAAGCCCCAATGATCGACGTTTGTAGTCAACGGATCCGGTAAATCATTACTCATATTATAGTCAAAAGAGTAAATAGCAGGGCCCTCACTTTGATCATGCAAGGTCACATTTTTCAGAAAGAAGTAGCGCCCTGATGTCTCATAATCAAATTTGCATGATTTTATAACTTGGGGGGCTTTTGTCATTGTTATACTTGAGAGATAGATTAAATCATTCCCATCCGAATCACCGAAAAAATTAACAGGGAAAGTCTCGGTAATAAAATTCACATGCACACTTCCAGTGCTAATTGTCTTCAAAATAGGGGTATACACTTTATCTTCCATCAAGAAATGATCTGTATCTTTATCGTTTATACCTATTATTTCTGCTGGTTTAGTATATCCATTCTTATCAGGTTTATAATTTATCCATCTTGTTCCGGTTACATTAGAATTCATAAATAAGTGATACTTATTTTTTTGCAGACAACTTTGGTATGAAAAGGATATACCATTATTTTTTGTCTCATCCTGGATAGAACTTAGGTACCAGGAAGTAATCTGTACCGGTCTGCTTCTTAATCTACCGGGATTATTGGGTAGGCTGTATTCTAAACATGAAACGTCTCCTCCAAAATAGTAAAGATAGCCATCCGGTGTCGTGATCTTGATGACAGAGCGTTTAGGAGCATTTGTGGTACTATAATCCTGAACAGACATTTCACTTAAATCTATCCTATATCCGCCTCCTGATATACATTTGGCATTTCCACTATTGTCAATAATAAAACGTCCCTTGTGCGGTCCGAAATTAAAATCGAAGATATCGGGAGCCATATCATATTCAGTATCCGGATAAAGGCGGTCTTCAGTAGCATTGAAAATCTTCAGTTTGAGCAGATCTTCTTTACTGTACTGCTTAAACTTTCCGTCGCGGATGGCAGCCAACAGACCGCTTTTCTGCTCCTGGCGGACATCGTCAGGATTTCCCACTACATTTCTTGTAATAGCGCCTCCTACATTCAGTATCCAGTTATTACCTACCACCGAAGGACGCCGGCCCGGTTTGAAACCATCGGAAATATACTTGATAGACATGTTCAACTCAAAAGCCGTATCTTTGTAATCGAACAATGGGATATCCAGATCAAGCAACCCGTTGTAGTAGTTCACACGAGTGTTGCCATATTGTACGAATTCTGCTGTTTGCGGTGTAGAAAACCCGAGATTCTGCGGTGAAAAATAGTACCCTTGAAAATCGGTCGGAATAAATCCGGAACTGTTTTGCGCATATATATGTGTGCCTGTGCCTAACAGCAGGAGCAAACACAACATTTGTTCTATAAAATTCTTCTTTCTCATTTTTTATATGATTTATCTTATGAGTAATAAAAAAATAGAGAGGGTGAAATAGAAAACTTATACACCCTCTCTTCAAATGAACTAACCCTCTGTATCTTTACAGATTCATCGCATTACCGCCCAATACGCCCGCTACTGCTGACGCCACTGCGATGACTACTTTCAGAATCACATCCCAAAGGGATTTTTTAACTGCCATAACCTTACACACCTCCTTTCCATACTCTATTAATAATTGACTGATTTTAATAACCAATTACGTTTAATGATTAGTTACTTTCAATACCCTGTTACTTCCTGAAAACCTTCCTACCTCATTTTCTTGTTATCCTATTGAGAACTAAGCTTTTACTCATCAGGAGTTCAAAACTCCGCTTTCACCTCAAAACACGGACACGCCTTGATCCATTCTTCCGGTTCAATCTCCCCGTTTCCGTTGCGGTCGGGACTTAAATCCCGATGACCGCACACCCGGCTACCGGGGAAAGTCTCAAGTAATTGATGTACCAGTAAGCGGAGTGCCGCCCGTTGTTCCGGTGTCCGCGTGTCTGCCGGACAACCGTGGGCATCCAAACCGCCTTCGTAGCAGATACCGACACTGTTCGAATTGAATCCTTTCACGTGCGCACCGATACGTTCAATCGGTCGGGTGAGGTGCACTGTTCCATCCTTGCGGATGTAGTAGTGATAACCTGTTCCGTTAAATCCACGCCGACGGTGTTGCATCTCCAAGTCATCCGGGGTGAGAGAACGGTCGGCACGGGTGGCGGAACAGTGGATCACGATCAAATCAATCTTTCTCATCATAGTGCCACTATTTTTCTTATCAGTTGTAAACATTATCTGCACTCTACGAATTAAGCTGCCGGATCCGGAGCTTCACCACTACCTCCACCGGAGTCTCCGCCACCTTCATCACCGGGATCTTCACCATCGGTTTTCTTTTTCTTGGGCGCGTCGAGATCCAGAAACTCGATTTTCTCACCGGCACGGGTAGACGTCAAATTAGGACGGACACTGCTCGAAGGACGGAAATTGATGTTCACCGTCTTGATGTTCTTCATCGTACACTCATCTTTCGTGTCCACTCCCCGCGTGGTAGCGGAAAGGCTGAATACACCAAAATCATGGATATTGACGGATTTACCGTCGAACAGCGCCGTACGCATCGCTTCTACGAGATTAGTAAGCACACTCTGAATGTCACCCAACGACAGGGAACTTTTCTCTTTCATCGTGTAAGCAAGTTTATCCAGGTCTACACTCTGTCCCTGCGTCACAAGTTGCGGATGATACTTCACCACCCCATCAACCTTTCTCGGGTCTTTACGACCCATTCTTTTAAATGGTATTGCCATGATAAATTAAAAATTGAGAATTAATAATTGAAAAATAAATATTACAGATTGCGGTTGTCGCAATCAATATCGGAAGAGAGGAACGAGCTCTGTTTCTTTTTCTTTCGATACCTCAAAGGTAGTGTATTATAAGGGGATGAAATGACGTACTTTGTCTTACTTTGACCTAGTTTGTCTTACTTTCATTCAGAATGTATTTACTTTTATTCAGAGTGATTTTATTTTACTTATATACTTGGACAAGCGGGAGATTTTCCGTATATTTGGAATACGATAAAATTAATTTTCCGAAGATATGAAAGCAGAAAAAGAAGAGATAGCAGAGGAGCCGTTTGTCATACGTCCGTATTTGAAATCGGAGCTGGCACATTTATATAATCCGTATGTACCGTTGGTGTATGCCATGCGAAAAATGAGGGAGTGGATCAGAAATAACAAGGAATTATATGACGCAATGTATAGCGGCGGCGAAGGAAAAAACGACCACACTTATAGTGCAAGGCAGGTGCGGCTCATCGTGAGGTATCTTGATGAGCCATGAATCTCTTTAGGGTAAGTGTTGATTAGCTATAACGAAAATAAAATTAGCTATAATGAAATCGAGATTAGCTATAATGAAATCAGAATTAGCTATAATGAAATCAAGATTAGCTATAATGAAAACAAAAGCGGTTATGGGAGTATTCTGTCCAATATCTGTTTTATAATGCCAGCCCTGCAATCGTGCCCTGTCGATATTATGATGGGACGCGGTGTAATATATGGTATCTTGAGGACAAACAGGCTGTGTGTTTTCTTATTGAATGCTGTTAGTTTTCTTATTTAATAATGTACACGTGCGCAGGCGCGAGAGAATATTCTTTTTATATAGAAAAAGCGTGTAATTGAGGTGGAGGGGGTCCACCTCAATTACACGCTTTTTCCATCAAATAAAATCTATAAAGAGAATAAAAAGTATAAGTAAACGATAGGAACAAAATAAAACGTACCTTTGCGTCTTTTTAGAGCAACATTTTTTAACACTAATCAAATAACACTTAAAATCATGAGAAAAAAGACATTTTTTCCGAAGGCTTCGTTTACCAGAACAAACAGGCTGTAACACTCGAAAAGGGAGAATTTCCCCAAGTATCCCAGTTTATCACGCAAATGCTTGGCACTGTCAACAATTTGTATACCAACAGAATAGAGGTAAGTCCAAGCGACCGCAAGAAGTTTCTCCTCCCCTTTGTCCATCTCTGTTATGATCATGACTCTGTTTTTAACATTAAAAGCCCCAAATACTTTGCAGAGTTGTTGTTTATGGCTGTTGATTTCAAGAAATCGGATGATTCGGACGAATCATTAAGCGTGGAAGAGATTGATTATGAGATACAAAGAATGAAAAGAACGCTTCTTGAGGATTAACACGAAAGAACCGACTGTTAAAAAACTGCTTTTTGAGTACCAAAAGCAGTTTTTTTATTCTACATGAAAAGCCGTCCTTTGCAGTGTGTCAATATTGACACGACTTACATTCATATCAATAATTAAAATGGAAAATATCTCAATAACGACATACAGGGGATTATCACTTGTATCAGGAAGTATCAGTATCCGGCAAATGTTCGAATTTATCCGGGGAGATGTCTATCGCGACAGAATCCGAAGACTCCGGGAAGCAATGGATGCAGGAGAAACGGTGAAAGCAGACCACATGAAGAAGCAACTGCCCTACTGCACCATCACGGCTACTTACGCCAAGGAAAGGCTGGCTTACAGTCTGGACACGTATCAGGACATCATCACGCTCGACTGTGACGATATGCCGGCAGAAAAGATCCCGGAATTCCGCCAACTAGTGAACGATTGCCCCGACACGCTAGGAAGCTTCGTCAGCCCCCGGATGCACGGGCTGAAGATCTTCGTCTATCTTACCGGCAATGAGGCGGAAACCTTACGCACCGAACTGAACGCATTGGGAACCGTAGACTTCCTCACCCTCGAACGCTACCACCACCGCATATACGCCCTGGCAAGCAGCCAATATGAAAAGCTGCTCAATACCAAAGTAGACACCAGCGGAAGCGACCCGGGACGCGGATTCTTCGTGTCGCACGATCCGGACGCTTTCCTCTCTACCGAACGACTGGAAAACGTAAAACCGCTGACCGTAAAAGTGACACTGCCCACTGAAGAAGAATGTAAAAACAAGAAACGCAAGAATCCGGGAAAACGATCCCCGCTCCTCCCCGTGCAGGAGAATGCGTCGCCCATCGACCTGCAAGTGCAACTCGACTTCCGCAAGGCGCTGGAGTACACCAAACGCAAAGAACGTCTCGAGATAGGCAACCGGGACAATTTCTTCTATTGTCTCGGCAATCAGTGTTACCACCGCCATATCACGGAAGAGGAAGCCGTCAGTCTGGCACACAGTCATTTCGGCGACCTACCCGACTTCGACCTCGAACTGCCCTTGCACAATGCTTACCAATACACCTCAAAGACCGATCAGGCGGAAGAAGAAAGCCAACAACCGAGAATATGCCAGGTCATCAAATTTATGGACGAACACTACGAAATCAGGAGAAACGTGGTGAAAGAGCAAATCGAGTTCCGGAAAATAATACCTGATCTCCCTAAAACAGAGCAGCCGCCTTTCAGTACACTGCGCACAAAGGATGTCAACACATTCTATATCAACGCACAGATGAAGAAGATATACAGTTCGCAAGCTAATTTGAAAGCACTGGTAGACTCGGACTATGCAAAGCCGTTCAACCCGTTTGTCCATTATTTCACCTCACTCCAGACATGGGACGGGAAAACAGACCACATCGGCCAACTGACAAAAACAGTGAAAGCGGCAGACCAGGCTTTTTTTGAAGACAGCTTCCGCCGCTGGCTGGTGGGAATGGTGGCATGTGCCATCAACGACGAAGCGCAAAACCACCAGTTGATGCTGCTCCACGGCGCACAGGGAAAAGGCAAAAGTACTTTTGTCCGCCATCTCCTCCCACCGGAGCTGAAGGATTATTATCGCAACGGCATGATTAGTCCCGACAACAAAGACCATCTCCTGCAAATGTCGTCCTGCCTGCTCATCAATCTGGATGAGTTTGATACGCTCTCTCCCGCACGCATGCAGGAGTTGAAAAGTCTCATCACGCAAGATGTGATGAACGAACGGAAGGTTTACGACATCCAGAATTATACGTTCATCCGCCGCGCATCATTCATCGCCAGCACCAACAATCCGCACTGTCTGCCGGACATCGGCGAAAACAGGCGCATCCTGTTCAATACGTTGCTGGAAATAGATTATCACACGCCTGTCAACCATCAGGGGATATATGCACAAGCATACGCACTCTACCAGCAGGGGTTTCAATATTGGTATGAGAACCAGGAGATTACGTTTCTCAACAACCGCAATGAGGCGTTCCGCCAAAAAGATCCGTTGGAGGAGAATCTTTTCTTCTATTTCCGGGCAGCCAGCCCGAACGATATACAAGCAAAATGGTATCCTGCCTCCCAGCTGCTGTCGATATTGAGCATGAACGGGCGCACACAGGCCAACGCACAGATGAAACAAATGCTGGTCACGGTATTGGAAAACAACCATTTCCACTCACGGAAGACCTCCAACAACATCACGGAATATTGGGTGGTGGAGTATTCGGCCGAAGAGCGCAAAGAAAATTCAATACGCCCGCAGCTCCCGGTGCAGACGGGGTTGGAGTTGTAGTTTTCCCGCGAAATGGCAGTTTTCACACGGATAGTCGTTTTTCCACAAAATAGCTTTTTCCTCCAAATAGTCGTTTTTGCACGAAATAACAGATAAACGGATAAATTAGTGGCATTAAACGTGTCACATTCATCCGTTTTCCGTATATTTGCTCGATATGAATGATGAATAAAGAAAGGAATCGCAATATGATGAAGCAAATACCATACGGATTGACGGATTTCGGTCGCATCCAAAAAGAAAACTATTATTATGTGGATAAGACGATGTTTATCGAAAAGATAGAAATGCAACCGTCTTATCTGTTCCTGATCCGTCCCCGGCGCTTCGGGAAAAGCCTGACGCTGGCGATGCTGGAGGCTTATTATGACGTTCGGTATGCCGACCAGTTCGACGAATTGTTCGGCCATCTGTATATCGGGCAGCATCCTACGCCGATACATAACCAGTTTCTCATCATGAGATTCAATTTCTCGGAAGTGAGCTCGAATATCAATGAGGTGGAGGAATCTTTCCGGTTGCATTGTTGCGGGAAACTAAGACATTTTCTGCAAAAGTACGAACATATTTTGGGAAAGGAAATCTGGAACGTGCTGAACGAAGAAACGCTCGAAGAACCGGGAGCACTGCTATCCGCCATCAATTCGTATGCCACCCTCAAGGGAGACATCAAAATCTATCTCCTGATTGATGAATACGATAATTTCACGAATACCATTCTTTCTACTTACGGCACGGACTTATATCGAAAAGCGACGCATGGCGAAGGGTATATCCGCAGGTTTTTCAATGTAATCAAAGCCGCCACGACGGGAATGGGTTCTGCCGTCAACCGTTTGTTCATCACAGGAGTAAGCCCGGTGACGATGGACGACGTGACAAGCGGATTCAACATCGGAACGAATATCACCACCGACCCGTGGTTTAACGACCTTGTAGGTTTCAGCGAGAAGGAATTGCGCGAGATGCTGACGTATTATAAGGAACAAGGCGCTCTCCCGATGTCGGTAGACGATGCAGTGACAATGATGAAGCCTAACTATGACAATTATTGCTTCAGTAAAAATAAATTAGCAGATTGTATGTTCAACTCGGACATGGTGCTCTACTGCATGAAGTCATTGATATTGCACGGAGTAAAACCGGACGAGATTGTAGATCCCAATATCCGTACGGACTTTAACAAGCTTGCCTACCTTGTCCGTCTCGACCATGGACTGGGCGAAAACTTCTCCGTCATCAAGGAGATTGCGGAGCAAGGCGAGATAGTGACTGAAATAGTCACCCATTTCTCCGCACTGGAAATGACGGACGTGGGCAACTTCAAATCTCTGCTGTTCTATTTCGGACTGCTTTCTATCAAAGGGGTGGATATGATGGGGCGTCCCATCCTGCACATTCCCAATCTGGTGGTTCGCGAACAGCTATTCAATTTCCTGATTCAGGGATATGCCCGTCATGACATCTTCAAGCTCGACGTGAACCGTCTGCGCACTCTGTTTGAAAATATGTCCTTCAAAGGAGACTGGAAACCGTTGTTCGAATTTCTAGCAGAGGCCATTCGGGAGCAGAGCCGGATAAGGGAGTACATAGAAGGGGAAGCTCATATCAAAGGATTCCTCCTCGCCTATCTAAGTATGTTCCGCTATTATCAACTATATCCGGAATATGAGATGAATAAGGGTTTTGCCGATTTCTTCTTTAAGCCCAGTCCGGCGGCACCTGTATCTCCACCGTACACGTATCTATTGGAGGTGAAGTATGCGAAAGCAGGAGCATCGGAGAAAGAGATACGCGCGCTTGCCGATGATGCGCGGGAACAGTTGATTCGCTATAGCAAGGATGAATGTGTGGCAGAAGCTCGTGAGAAAGGGGGATTGAAACTGGCAACGATCGTATGGCGCAGTTGGGAATTGGTGCTGATGGAAGAGGTATCATAAAGTACTTGTCACATCACAAACACCGATTTAGGTATGCACTCACCTCCACATCTGATATTGGGCTAAATAAATAATCCCATCAGAACAGGTGAATGGAATCCTATCTATAAAAATCAGGCGCGGATTACACGAATTGCACGATTTCTTTAAAATCAGAAACGTGTTATCCGTGTAATTCGCGCCTAAGTTTTATACGATGGTTACGACGTCCAAGACGGGAAATTACTTGTCCCCGTACATCTTCGCTCTCAATTCCTTGATGTGATCGGACGTGATATATTCGTCATACTCCATCATCTTGTCGATGATACCATTCGGTGTCAGTTCGATGATGCGGTTGGCAACCGTCTGGATAAACTCGTGGTCATGAGAAGAGAAAAGGATGTTTCCCCTGTATGTCTTCAGGTTGTTGTTGAATGCCTGGATAGATTCCAAATCCAAGTGGTTGGTCGGAGTGTCCAGAATCAGACAGTTCGCATTGCGGAGCTGCATACGGGCAATCATACAACGCATCTTCTCACCTCCGGAGAGTACGCTTACTTTCTTCAACACCTCTTCGCCGGAGAAAAGCATACGGCCGAGGAAACCTTTCATATACACTTCGTTTCCTTCGCCAAACTGGCTCAACCAGTCCACCAGGTTGAGGTCGGTATTGAAGAAATCGGTATTATCCAGCGGCAGGTAAGCAGTGGTGATGGTTACCCCCCAGTTGAAGGTACCGGCATCCGGCTTCATGTTTCCGTTGATGATTTCGAAGAACGCAGTCATCGCACGCGGGTTGCGCGACAGGAATACCACTTTGTCACCTTTCTCTACGTTGAAGTTGACGTCGTTGAAAAGCACTACGCCTTCCTCCGTCTTCTTGCTCAATCCGGAAACTTCCAGAATCTGGTTGCCCGGCTCGCGTTCGGGAGTGAAGATGATGCCCGGATACTTACGTGAAGAAGGTTTGATTTCCTCTACGTTCAGTTTCTCCAACATCTTCTTACGGCTCGTGGTCTGCTTGCTCTTCGCTACGTTGGCGCTGAAACGGCGGATAAATTCTTCCAACTCTTTCTTCTTCTCTTCAGCCTTCGCCTTCTGGTTCTGCTGCTGACGGAGAGCCAACTGGCTGGATTCGTACCAGAAACTATAGTTACCGGCAAACATATTGATTTTTCCGTAGTCGATGTCTACGGTGTGCGTACATACAGAATCGAGGAAGTGACGGTCGTGGCTCACTACCAATACGGTATGCTCGAAGTTGGAGAGATACTCTTCCAACCAGGTCACTGTCTCCATATCCAAGTCATTGGTAGGCTCATCGAGCAAGAGGTTGTCCGGATTTCCGTACAATGCCTGCGCCAGCATGACACGCACTTTTTCCTTACCGCTCAACTCACCCATCAATACATAATGCTTATCTTCTTTCACGCCCAGTCCGCTCAACAGCATGGCTGCGTCGCTTTCCGCATTCCATCCGTCCAACTCGGCAAATTTCTCTTCCAACTCGGATACTTTCAGTCCGTCTTCATCTGTGAAATCTTCTTTCGCATACAATTCTTCGCGTTGCTTCATGATGTCCCACAACACAGTATGCCCCATCATCACAGTATCCATAACGGTATAAGAGTCCCACTTAAAGTGGTCCTGGCTCAACACCGAAAGGCGTTCGCCCGGTCCGAGCGCAATGGTACCCGTTGTCGGGTCCAAATCTCCGTAAATCGTACGAAGGAAGGTAGATTTTCCCGCACCGTTAGCACCAATAATACCATAACAATTACCACTCGTAAACTTCAAGTTTACGTCATTAAACAACACTCTTTTACCAAACTGTACCGAAACGTTCGAAACTGTAATCATCTTCTTTATTTACTATTTTACTAGTTACTATTTTACTATTTTGCTAGCTACTATTTTACTATTTCGTTAGTTACTATTTTAGTATTAACTATTTTAGCGTGCAAAGTTAGACATTTAAAATGAATTATGAGCTATCTGATATGTGCCAATCTGACATAAAAGCGTTACCTTTGCTGCGTTTTTTGGCAAAACAGCCAACTTGGCAAAGTTTTTGCAGACAAAATCAATGACATCCGGTCAGCCCGGTATGTTTATTGGCGTTATTCTACCAAGTAAGATAACGTGTGTGTTAAATAGTAAATAGTAACTAGTAAAATAGTAAATACCAAGATGGATCCGAAAGAAAAAAAAGTGAAGGAAGAAGAACTGAACGTTGAGGAAACTCAAAACCATGCGGAAGAACAACCGCAAAACGAACAAGCGGAGGACGCCACTCCCCTGACTCATGAAGAAGAGTTGGAAAAAGAACTGGAAAAGGCCCAAGAGGAGATTGAAGAGCAGAAGGATAAATACCTGCGCTTGTCTGCCGAATTTGACAACTACCGGAAACGCACCATGAAGGAAAAGGCCGAACTGATTCTGAACGGTGGCGAAAAGAGCCTTAGCAGCATTCTTCCGGTGGTGGACGACTTCGAACGTGCCATCAAAACAATGGAAACGGCAACAGATGTCAATGCCGTAAAAGAAGGAGTAGAACTGATTTACAATAAATTTATGGCTGTCCTGGCACAAAACGGTGTGAAAGTCATCGAAACAAAAGACCAACCACTGGACACTGATTACCATGAAGCCATCGCGGTAATCCCCGCACCGTCGGAAGCACAGAAAGGTAAGATTCTGGACTGTGTGCAAACGGGATATACACTGAACGACAAAGTGCTCCGCCACGCTAAAGTGGTAGTAGGAGAATGAGGAGATTTATGAATTATGATTTATGATTTATGGCTGCGCTATTGGTCTGCAGAGTAAATCATAAATCAGAATTCATAAATCATAAATCTTTTCAATCATAAATCAATAAATGGGCATGGCAGAAAAAAGAGACTATTACGAAATATTGGAGGTGACGAAGACAGCCACAGTAGAAGAAATAAAGAAAGCATACCGTAAGAAAGCAATTCAGTATCACCCCGACAAGAATCCGGGCGACAAGGAGGCTGAAGAGAAATTTAAGGAGGCGGCCGAGGCATACGACGTGTTGAGCAATCCGGAGAAGCGTTCGCGTTACGATCAGTTCGGTCATGCGGGAGTGAGCGGTGCGGCAGGAAATGGCGGTCCGTTCGGTGGTTTCGGTGGCGAGGGAATGTCGATGGATGACATCTTCTCTATGTTTGGCGACATCTTTGGTGGCCGCGGCGGCGGTTTCGGGGGAGGCTTCGGAGGATTCAGCGGATTTGGCGGCGGTGGCGGTTCACAGCAACGCCGGTATCGCGGCAGTGACCTCCGTGTGAAAGTGAAGCTGACATTGAAGGAAATCTCTACCGGAGTAGAAAAGAAATTTAAACTCAAAAAATATGTGCCGTGCGACCAGTGTCATGGCACGGGTGCCGAGGGTGACGGCGGATCGGAGACTTGTCCTACTTGTAAGGGTAGCGGATCGGTGATTCGTAACCAGCAGACCATTCTGGGCACGATGCAGACTCGCGTCACTTGTTCTACGTGTGGCGGCGAGGGAAAGATTATCAAGAATAAATGTAAGAAGTGTGGTGGCGACGGAATCGTTTACGGCGAGGAAGTGGTATCGGTGAATATCCCTGCCGGAGTGGCAGAGGGGATGCAGCTCTCTATGGGCGGCAAAGGAAATGCCGGCAAGCACAACGGTGTGGCAGGCGACTTATTGATCCTCGTTGAGGAAGAACCGCATCAGGACTTGATTCGCGACGAAAATGATTTGATTTATAATCTGTTGCTTAGTTTCCCGACGGCTGCACTGGGCGGTGCTGTGGAAATTCCGACAATCGACGGCAAAGTGAAAGTGAAGATTGATTCGGGTACTCAACCGGGTAAAGTGCTTCGCTTGCGTGGCAAGGGGTTGCCGAATGTAAACGGGTATGGTACGGGAGATTTGCTGGTCAATATCAGTATCTATGTGCCGGAAGCTCTCAACAAGGAGGAAAAGAACACGCTCGAAAAGATGGAAGCTTCAGACAATTTCAAACCTAACACGTCAGTAAAAGAGAAGATTTTCAAGAAATTCAAGAGTTTCTTCGATTAATCTTTTTACTATCATATTATCATATATAAGGTATAAGTGGGCTGCAATCTTTTTTTGTGGCTCACTTTTTTATATGGTATTCTCTAAATAGACTCCCTCTCGCACAATCTTTTCATATAGTTTACCTAAATAAGGCGCGATATAGGGCTATCCTAAAAAAAATGGCATATATTTGTATAACAAACAAATAGATCGGCATAAAATAATTATCAACACTTTAAAATTCAAATTATAAAAAACGAATTTATCAAAGAAACATTATTTAGTCGCTCCATAAAAAAAACAATAACTGTTTAACTAAACTATATATTTAAAGAATGGCAGAACCTTTTAAAAACATGTTTAACGAGCAATTTTTCGATCTGTTTACGAAAGATTTGAAACTTGTTATCGACGATTTTGATGCTTGCGAGTTTGTATCTCAAGTGATGGACGATGAATGGGAAGGCAGGGAACTTAAACAACGCTGCATGCACATCACAACGGTGCTAAGAAAGTTTTTACCGGCAGATTACAAAGAGGCGATCGCTAAGATACTTGAATTGTTGGATCATATAAAAAAGACACGGCCTGATTTCTCGGTGATAGACGACACGAAGTTTGGTTTGACTTTGGAGTATGGGGGAATTCTGGATAATTATGTCGAACAATATGGGCTGGACGATTACGAAACTTCTGTCAAGGCGATAGAGAAAATCACGCAGTTCACAAGTTGCGAGTTTGTGACTCATTCTTTTATTATCAAATATCCGGATCAGATGATGAAACAGATGTTGGTTTGGTCGAAACACGAACATTGGGGAGTCAGGCGGCTTGCGTCAGAAGGTTGTCGTCCGCGTCTTCCCTGGGCGATGGCGTTGCCGAACCTGAAAGAGAATCCTGCGCCTATCATTCCTATTCTGGAAAATCTAAAAAATGATCCGGCAAGATTTGTGCGGTTGAGCGTTGCCAATAATTTGAATGATATCGCGAAAGATAATCCCGAAATCGTCATTGATTTAGTGAAGAAATGGAAGGGAGAATCGAAAGAGGTGGATTGGATTATTAAACACGGCTGCCGGACGCTCTTAAAACAAGGCAATCCGGAGGTGATGGAGTTGTTTGGCTTCAACTCTACTATCAGCAATATCTGTGTGGAGGATTTCCAAATTTCAAGCCCGGAAGTGAAAGTCGGGGATTCGTTGGAGGTTAATTTTAAACTGTTGAACAAGAACGATCAAACGACCAAGATACGACTCGAATATGGGATCTATTACCAAAAAGCAAATGGAACGTTGACGAAGAAAGTGCATAAAATCAGCGAGAAAGAATATGCCGGGAACTCGACCACGCGAATCACCCGAAAACATTCTTTCCGGGTGGTTACAACGAGGAAGCTCCATCTCGGACTTCACCAAATTGCTATGATTATCAACGGGAATGAATTTGAAAAATATAGTTTTGAGTTGATTGAATAATAACTGCTGTTAATACCCCGGATTCTGCTTCAACTTCGTATTCATCACCCGTATTTTCTCCGGTATAGGGAACACGGTAGTATATCCGTTTTCCTCATCCGGCAATTGCGGACGGCTACTGTAAGCTCTTGTAAACTTCCCGAAGCGAACCAAATCTTGACGTCTCCAACCTTCCCAAGCCAGTTCCAGTTGACGTTCGGCAAGGATATTCTCTAAAGTGGCAGGACGGGAGGAGGCATTGACGCGGCTACGGACTTCATTCAGTTCTTCATCTCCACTGGCTCCATTGCGCACTTTCGCTTCACTCTTCATCAACAGAGCATCCGCGTAGCGGAACAGTACAATGTCATTCTCCATCAATTTACCGTCTTTTGTGGCAGTCGGGTCGACTTCGTACTTCTTCATACGGGCTCCTGCTGTTTGTTCATACGGGGTATCTGTAATATCCAGAGCTACTTTCCAAGGCAGATACTCCAATACGGTGCCATCATCCAGCTTGACGATGTTTCCTTTCAGGTCGCGCACCACTCCCGCAAAATAGCAAATATCAAAGCGGGGATCTTGTTCGGCTGTTTCATAACCGAAGGTTTCGAGGGCTTCAATGGTTGCGCTGGGGCCGTTCTCACCGCTTAGGCCGTACGCCTTGGCATGATTGTAGTGGCGGGAGCGGAATAGATATTGCATTTGATTGGTGTACAAGGTTTTATTCATCGGAATGGTAAAAATATTCTCTATCGATGATTCATTAAAAATGGAGAAATTGGTTTCGTATTTTGGTTCCAATTCGTTGTAGCCCAGCGTCTTTAGCTGGTCACAGTAGTAGATGACTGTTTCCCACGCATTGAGTTCGTTGCCGTTCACTGAAAACTTTATGTTTTTTCCGTCCGGACGTTGTCCGTCTGTCCAATCATTGTCCGTATAGACTTCGGAATTCAGAGCCAGTTTAGCCAATAGGAAAGTGGCTACCGGACGGGTAATACGACCATAATAAGGACCGGACTGGTTACTGTGCGCATCGCTCAACAGAGGAGCCGCTTCCTGCAATTCCTTGAATACAAACTCAAAAACCGTTTTCCGTTCACTCTGGACAACATCTTTCATTGCCACTGAAGAGGATTGAACCAACGGGATGCGTCCGAACAAATCCATCAGATAATAATAATACATGGCTCGCATGGCCTGCACTTCCGCCCGGTATGCCGGAAGTGCAGCATCGGAATGGAATTCGGCGAATTTGTCTATCCGTTCGAGCGATTTGTTGCTTAGCATGACGACTTTATAAAGATATTCCCATGTAGCTTGAATAGCGTCATTCTCTACTCCCCAATCGTGCAGGTAAAGTCCTTGCCAGAAACCGCCATCGTACCAGTCGCCTCCACGGGTGGGGATAATGGCTTCGTCGGAAGTGAAAGTGTTCAGGTCGTAGACTCCCCTACCCGTTCCCTGCAATCCCTGACTGTCGCTATAACCGCCTATGTAAGTATAAAGTGAAGCTACCGCATTGAGATATACTTCCGAGATCGTATTGTAGACATCCTCTTCCGGTAGTTTGTCTTTCGGATTTTCCTGTAAGAACTTATCACAGGAAAATAAGGTTAGACTCGTCACCAGAAAAAATAATAATATTCTTGAAGGGTAGATTATTTGCTTTGAGAGTCGTTCTACTCTCCTTAAAATCGGCTCTGTATTTTGTACTAATTCTGTTTTACTCTGCAAAAGAGATTCTGACTTTTGCGACAACTGTTGACGACTTTGTATAAACAGTTCAACCTTCTGCAAAAACTGATTTCTATTTTTCATATATCGTTTCATCCTCTCCTCCTCCATTAAAAGTTAATACTCAATCCTAAGGTGTACATCCGTGCCAACGGATACCCCCGTTTATCGTCCACGCCCAACGTCGAGTTCACCGTGGAACTGTTAATCATGGGCGAAAGTCCCGAATAACCGGAGATGGTTGCCAGGTTGTTGACAGTAAATGCCAAGCGCAGGGAACGGACATATTTCTTTAGTTTCTGCACCTTTTCAATCGGCACATTCCAGCCCAGCGTCACATAGTCGAAGTTGACGTAATCTCCCTTTTCCAGCCAATAGTCGGTGGCAGTCTGATCCTTGATGTTCTGTTGCGGAGCTTTCTTCATTACGTTGTAGTCGGGGAATATATTCATGTTCATATAGGTCAGGGAAGTTCCGTTGTAGATTTTATGTCCGAAAGCTCCGTTGATTTGCAAAGACAGGTCGAAACGCTTGTAACGGAAACTGATGTTAGATCCCAGAATCGTTTTGGGTACGGCTTGCCCTGCCACGTAGCGGTCTTCACCATCTTCCAGACTGACGCCTCCACCATTCAGGTCGGCGATGCCATAGGTATATCCACCGTTTCCGTCGGACTCCAGTCCGGTGCTGTGAGGAAGATAGAACACGCCCAACGGTTGCCCCACCATCTGATAAACGATGTGGTTGTAGCCGCCGTGGAAACCGGCTCCATCAAGGCTGGCAAGACTTTTATATTCGGAAGCGGAAAGCATTTCGCCGTTATACATACCGCTCAATGAAAGCAGTTTGTTGCGCTGAAAGGTGATGTTGGCATTGATATTCAGTTCCATGTCCTTCGTTTTCAAAGGGGTGATACCGATGGCGATTTCCGTACCCCAGTTGCGCATGGAGCCGATATTGGCAAGCAAGGTGTTATAGGTGAAAGGGGGCACGCTTACGTTGTAAAGGTAAAGCATATCCGTGGTGCGGGAGTTGTAATAGTTGGCGGAAAGCAACAGGCGGTTGCCGAATAAAGCGATGTCGAAACCGGTATTAAAGGTATGTTTCACTTCCCATTTCAGATCGGGATTCGTATTCCGGAGATCTCCCAAAGATACAATGGCGGAGTTTCCGACGGGGACGACACCGTTCGGCTTGACAAGATTCAGTGTTGTGTATGAGTCAATCCCGCTTTGGTTACCTGCCAGACCGTAACCGATACGGAATTTCAGATTGTCTATCACGGGGAATTGCTTCATAAATTCTTCTTCACTAATCACCCATGCCGCGGACGCAGAGGGGAAAAAGCCCCATTTATGGTTGGCTCCGAATTTGGAGGAAGCATCTGTACGGGCGTTCAACGTCAGTACGTAGCGGTCGGCGTATGTATAATTGAAGCGTCCCATGAAAGATGCCAGGCGCGGTTGCTCGTAGTAGGAATTAGTGCCTTCCCACAAACGGAGCGCTCCTGCCTGAAGGTTATTATACCCGAACTTATCGGTGCTGAAATTGCTGACTGTGGTATAATAGCCTGTATAAGTCTCTTTCTGAAGTTCGGCAAGTGCCAGTACGTCAAAGAAATGCTTTTTCCAGTTTTTCTTATAGGTCAGCATCATGTTTCCCAATAAAGATTCGCGCTTTTTGGTTCCTTTGTATGCCTGACCGTTCGCCCAGACGGAAGTGGGGAGGTATTGCGAATTTTCTACGATATTGTAAGTGTAGGCTCCGAACAGGCTTAGTTTCAGTCCTTCCATCAGATTGAAAGTGAGACGGGCGTGCGTACTGATGTGCGAAGTGGCATCATCGTCCTGCACTTCCATCCATGCCAATGGATTGGTGATTTGGCTGGCGGTCGTTATTCCGTCCCACGAATTGGTGACGGGGTCTTTATGATTGGGATAGGTAGGATTGAACGTAGCTGCCGAATAGAACGTTTTCTGATAATCTACCAGGTTATGATTCTTCTGAATGGAGCCGAACATTCCCAACTCGCAGTTCAGGAAGCCGTCGAACATTTTCTGATTCATGTTCATATTTGAAGTGAAGTTCTTCATGTCTTCATTCAGAATCACTCCCTGACGATCCATAAAACCGAGGGAAACACGATAACTGGACTCACTGGAACCGCCATAAAAGGCGATGTGATGATTCTGTTGCAGTCCTGTCTGCTCAATCTCTTTCTGGAAATCGGTATTGTTCCCTTTGTCCAGAATGGAAATGCCTCGTTCCGATGCTACACGACGGAATTCATCACCGGACAGCATTTTCAAATTCTTGTAGACGGTGGAAATCCCGAAGCTACCGTTGTAAGCTACCTGTGTCCTGCCGCTCATCCCTTTTTTGGTGGTGACTTCTATCACACCGGATGCACCTCGCGAACCGTACTGCGCGGTTTCGGAAGCGTCTTTCAGAATGGTAAAACTCTCAATATCCGTAGGGTAAATGGAGGTAAGCATACTCAAGTCGCCAAATACTCCGTCGACGATAATCAAAGGGTCGTTGCCGCTGGTCAGTGAGGTAGTTCCCCGCAGGCGCACCGCATCCAGAGCCGCCGGTCCGTTGGAGCCCCGTTGGATGGTCAATCCCGGCACACGTCCACGGATTGCTTCCAAAGGGTTCGTTATCTGGTCTTTGTTCATCTGTGTCTCCGTGATTTTCTCTACGGAACCGGACAGGGTTTTCAAACTTCCGGTGGCATATCCTACGGTAATCAATGAGTCTATGGGCGCGACGGGAATCTTCTGTGCCAACGTGCCCTCGCACGGGATTACCAAAAGAAGAAGGCTGTAGAAAATGAGTCTAGCGTGTTGTACCATATTCTTAGTTTTTAAGGTAATAATACAAATATAACAAAAAAAGAGGGAATCTGGTTGAGTAGATTCCCTCTTTTATTTAAATGATATTGACAGGTTGAAATCAACAAGTCCGGATGATACGTATTACACGGTTGCTTTAGGCCGGAATAATCCTAAAAAAGCGCATCGTACGTATTATCCTTATGCCTTCAATATTTATTTCACAATAATCTCATCCGTAAATATCCAGCCTCCGAATTCACTTCCGGCCTGTGCCTGATAGCGTACGTATCTTCCTTTGGCTTCGCCCTGCCATGAAATATCCGTAAAGCGGATGGGTGTTTCTTTGCTCACTTCAAAGTGTTGGTTTCGCAACTCGGTGAAATGGGTTCCGTCATCGGAAATGGAAATCACCACAGTCTCCGGCAGGAATACTTCCGCGCCTACCACCTGCATAAAGGCGGCAGTGACGGAATGGATGGAGGTTTCTTTTTCCATATCAATCGTCACATCAAGGCGGTTGTCCGAGATGAATCCTTGCCACGAGCCATCACCATAGGTCCAATCGCCACGTATGCCGTCCGTCAGAGCGGTGTTTCCCTGTGCCGGATAATGGGAGCTGTAAGGTGAATTATAAATCACCTTTTTATCCAATGCCAGATGGCTGACCGATTGAAGCGACTCGGGACGGCTGCCGATTTCTTTTTTCAAATCGAAAGGATGGTATCCTTTTGCCTGCAAATCGGCCACTGCCGACAATGCACGGGCATGGAAATCCGGCCATGACTTACGTTCCGGAGCCGACCAGGCTGTTTCCGCCAATGCCAGGATTCGGGGGTAAATCATATACTCCACGTGTTCGGGAGTGGGAATGTATTCCACCCATAGGTTGCCCTGCACACCGTAGACCAACTTCGCCTGTTCCGCAGTTAAAGAAGCGGGAACGGGATTGTAAGAATATACTTTCTTCAACGGCAGGTATCCACCGATGGCTTCCGGCTGCGAATATGGGGCATCCTGATAACTGTCCAGATAGCAGTAGGCACCCGGCGTCATGATGGCACGATGGCCGGAGGTTACGGCAGCGATACCACCCTCTTCTCCACGCCATGACATGACGGTTGCGTTGGGGGCAATGCCTCCTTGCAGAATCTCGTCCCACCCCAGCAGATGACGCCCATGATTGTTCAGGAACTTCTCAATGCGGTGTATCAGGTAACTTTGCAGCTCGTCTACATTGGCAAGATGCTCGTCTTTCATTCTCTTCTGACATTTCGGGCAGGTCTTCCAAGCCGACTTGCCGGCCTCATCGCCACCGATATGAATGTATTCGGAAGGGAAAAGTTCCATGACTTCCGTCAACACATTTTCCAGAAACGTGAAGGTTTCTTCATTGCCGACACAGAAATCGGAGTTCTTGTAAGGTTCGCCCGAACAGGATAACTGCGGGTAGGCTGCCAGCACTTCTTCCGAATGGGAGGGCATCTCAATCTCGGGAATCACCGTGATATAATGCTGACGGGCATATTCCAAAATTTCACGAATATCATCCTGGGTGTAATAACCGCCGTAAGTTCCGGGAGCATCGCAACGGACATATTTACGTCCGCCGTTCCACCATTGCTTCCAGGTGGGATCTGTACGCCAAGCCGCAAATTCGGTCAGCAAAGGGTATTTCTTGATCTCTAGCCGCCAGCCTGCCGCATCGGTCAGATGCAGGTGCAGACGGTTGATTTTGTAATACGCCAGTGCGTCTATCTGTTTCTTTATAAATTCTTTGGTAGAAAAGTGACGGGACACGTCCAGCATCAGTCCACGGTAAGCAAAACGGGGAGTGTCTTCTATCTCGACAGAGGCTATGGAATAGCTGCCTGCCCCCGAAGGTTGTGCCAACTGCAACAGGGTTTGCACACCATAGAATAATCCGGCTCCCGAAGTGGCGCGTATCAGGATTTGTTGCGGAGTAACGGAAAGGGTATAGCTTTCCGGTGATGGCAATTGGTGGTTCTTTTCAGTTATCAACAGAGAAAGCATATTCTGCGTATCCTTCTTTTTCCCTTTCTTCAAATGAACCGGCAATGCTTGCAAGCAATTTTCCAGAAGCTGCGCTTCTAAACCCTGCAAGTTTATATAAAGTTTTGTGTTCTCTGACAGTAAAAAACAGCCCGTCCCCTGCTCCATTTTTAATGGGACAGGTATGACGGACTGTGCTTTGAGGGAATGTGCGGTTAAGCACATTCCCAATACCCATAAGAAAAGACAAACTTTAGCGTATCTATTTCTTATATTCATTAATCTATCGTGATTTCGTCTACAAACAAAAATGCCGGACTATCTTTGCCGCCATGCCATGCCGGCATTTTACTTTCAGACAGGGCAACCACTTTCACGTATTGAGTTTTCACCGGGCTGAATGACAGTTTATGTTCATAGATACCATTCTTATCGCTTTCTTTCATAGCAGGATACTCCTCGGAAGCAACTTTGGTAAAGTTCTTGCCATCGTCCGAAACTTCTACGGAAAGTCCTCGCGCGTCAAACACCCAGTCGCCCTTCTCCACGCAAGTAGAAATAGCAACGCTCGAAATCTCGGTAGGCTGCTGAAGGTCGATAGTCATGTCCATATCGTTCTTGTAGAACGCAATCCAACGACCGGTTTTGTAATTGCCGTTTCCTTTCAAGCCGTCTACTAATGTAGATTCGCCTTTGAACATGTATTGCTTGTTGACCGGCTGGTTGGCTACAATCGGCTTCATGCTGGATTTGCTGAAATTAACCTTTTCAGAAACCACACGGCTGTTTCCGGTAGGACGGACAGCAATGGCAGAGAAAGTTACATTTTCCTTGATTTTCAGCGGGCTTTCATAAAGCGGAGAAGCAGCGGTAGGTTCCGTGCCGTCCAAGGTGTAATGGATAGGCGCATTGTCAATGGTAGACAAAGTGATGTCCAGTGTACCGTCCGTCGGGTTCGGCGTGTATTCGGCAGTTACATTAAATACATGTTTGGCATAGTTGTATCCTTCCGCATCGTACCATTTAATCAGGCGCGGCAGACGGGACAGGAAGTCTTCATAATTCTTCTTGTCGGGAGCCGACCACTGGATTTCGGACAAGGCAGCCCAACGGGGCAATACCATATACTGGGCATGAGAGAAAGTAGGAATGTATTCAGTCCAGAGGTTAGCCTGCACGCCTTTGATATATTTCTGTTCTTCCGGAGTGAGGGAAGCCGGCATCGGCTCGTAGCTGTACACTCTTTCAAGAGGCAGGTAACCACCAATACCGAGAGGTTCGTTCTCCGTATCTTTTGTCTGGTAGTAGTCGAAATACAGGTAAGTGTTCGGAGTCATGATAACATCGTGTTTCTGCTTGGCTGCTTCGATACCACCCTTTTCACCACGCCATGACATAACAGTAGCATTAGGAGCAAGTCCGCCTTCGAGGATTTCATCCCAACCGATGATCTGACGTCCGTGGTCGTTGAGGAATTTTTCGATATGGTTGATTACGAAGCTCTGCAGACGTTCTTCCTTGCTATGCTTATCATCCGATTTCAAGCCCAGCGCCTTGATACGTGCCTGACATTTCGGACATTTTTCCCAACGTACTTTCGGACATTCGTCACCACCTACATGAATATATTCTGAAGGGAAGATTTCAATCAATTCGCTATATACATCTTCGAGGAATTTCAAGACTTGATCGTTTCCGGCACAAAGCACATCTTCAGATACTCCCCATTGTCTCCATACTTCGTACGGGCCACCGGTACATCCCAATTCGGGGTAAGCGGCAAGGGCAGCTTGCATGTGTCCCGGAAGGTCGATTTCGGGAATAACTGTGATATAACGTTCGGCAGCATACGCTACTATTTCTTTCGCCTGCTCCTGGGTATAGAAGCCACCGTAAGGTTTGCCGTCGTATTCACCGGAGTTACGTCCGATGACTGTTTCTGTCCTCTTGGAACCGATTTCTGTCAGCTTCGGATATTTCTTGATTTCCAGACGCCAGCCCTGGTCTTCGGTAATATGCCAGTGAAAACGGTTCATATTGTGCAAAGCCATCATATCGATATATGTCTTCACTTCATCTACGGTAAAGAAATGGCGGCTGGTGTCGAAGTGGGCGCCACGATAGCCAAAGCGGGGAGCGTCATTGATTTCTACAGCGGGCATGGAAATGTCTGCACCGACAGCCACAGGCAATGATTTGCGCAGGGACTGGATGCCATAGAATACGCCGGCCTCGGTAGGACCAGTAATCGTGATTCCGTCACCGGCAACTTTCAACTGATAGGATTCCGGATTTTCGTTTGCCGTGCCCAATGTCAGTACGATTGCATTCTTACCTTCCGTTCCGGCTTCGATAGCGAAATCTTTTCCGGTAGCGGTTTTCAGATAGTCGGCCAGGAATTGTGCGTTGCGTTGCATCTTCTCGTTTCCTTCCGGATAGAGGATTTTCACACCGCTCTTCAGAATGAAGGGATTTCCTTGAGCTGTTACAATTTCTTGTGGCATGGGGATGATCTGGTAGTTGGCGTCCTGTTGCGCCGATTGGCAAGAGGCAAAAAGTCCTGCTAGTGCCAGACATCCGGTTAACTTTAAGAGTTGTTTCATAAACTAAAAAATTAAGTGTTAAGTTATTAATAAATTAATTATAGGTTTCACGAATATGTTTGATTGTCAAAGGCAACTCCTCTCCTTTCTTTATTTGGGGAGAAGTGATGACAACTGTCTTACGCTCTCCGGGAAGGAGGTCGAAAAAGTTGTCACTGAAACGGGCTCCCTGAATGGGGACCTCGATAAAGACGTCTTTGGCAAGACAGGGAGAAAGCAGGGTCAATTCGCACACGCCGTCTTTCTGTTTTATCTTGCAGGAAACAGTTGTCTTGGGCAGAAGCAGGTCTTTCGTCTTTCTAAAGAAGTGGACTGTTTCGGCTACCGTATGCCCGGACTTGTCTTTCAAGGTCAGTTGCATGAAGCAATGGCGCAGGTCATCCGCAAGCGGGCGCTTTGCAGGAAAAAACAAAGTGGTAAGCGAAGTGCGATATACACATTGGGAAGTGTTGGCTGGAAGAGTCAAAGAAGGAAGGACAACCGTTCTTCCGGCTTTCTTTCCTGCAAAATTCGTCAGTCTCATTTCCAGCGTCAGTTTCTCCCGGGTGTCAAGATGATCGGAAAGCAGGTAAACACACAGGTTGTCACCTTCCAGCAAAGGGTTGATATGAACGGGGGCAAATGCACGCTTTGCCTGATAATGCAAGGCTTTCCAGTTACCGTAGTAATCAATACCCGACCATGACACTACCGGCCAACTGTCATTCAATTGCCAATATAATGTACCCATACAATAGGGACGGTTGCGGCGGTGCGCTTCCAGACCGTGACGTATGCCATGTCCCTGCAATACTAGTCCGACATAGACAAAGTCTTCAAATTTTTCGGGAATGATATAGTCACGTTCCATATAGGTGCGAATCAGGGCATTGCCGATGCTGCTTTTCTGATGGGCATTCATCACCTCCGATTCGATTTGATAATCTTCAGGAGCCGCAAAGGTGGCAATAGTCTTCATCTCCGGGAAGGACTGGAAACCGAATTCGCTCATGAAACGAGGAAGATCTGTATCTAGTGATTCGAAAGTTTTTTGGCCATACCATACTCCCCAGTTGTGGCTGTCTCCTATCCCCCATGATTCGGGACGTCCCCAATTGGCTAAATATGGGGAGCTGTGTATATAAAAACGGTCGGCATCCAGCTCTTTTACCTTGGTAGGAAGGAGTTGGTGGAACAGTTTGTCATAGCCTTGGAACATTTCCTGATAGATTTCCGGCGTGAATTTCTTGTCGAATCCCCAATATTTCAAGGCTTCCAGTATTTCATTATTGCCACACCACATCGCCAGGGAAGCATGATTGCGAAGACGGCGAATGTTGTAGCAAGCTTCTGCTTCTACTCTTTTCAGGAAGGTTGGATCGGACGGATAGGGAGTGCAGGCAAACATAAAGTCCTGCCATATCAGTATTCCGTTTTCATCTGCCAGGTCATAGAAACGGTCGTCTTCGTAGGTTCCGCCTCCCCACACACGAATGACATTCATGTTGGCTTCTTTGATGTCCCTAAATAAGGTTTGGTAGCGTTCGGTAGTGACGTTAGTCAATAGAGCATCCTGGGGAATATAGTTGGCTCCTTTGGCAAACATCGGAACGCCGTTTACTTCAAAATAGAAGGATTCTCCGTCCTGATCTTTTTCATTGACGAGGCGAACGGTACGCAGTCCTATCCGGTGGGATTGTTGAGCTACGACTTTATCTTCTACGATTATTTGAGCGGAGAAATCATACAAGGCGGGCTTTCCCCAGCCATTCGGCATCCAACGTACCGGAGACAGCACTTCGGAAGGAATAGATATATGATTGATTCCGGGCTGTAGGGTGATTGCCTGGCTAATGCCTTTTTCTGTGTTTCCTTCGAAAGAGGTATTGATTCTCACCTCTGCTTGAAGTGCTTGAGGGAGGATATTATTTATTTCCAATTCGTTGGATAGTTTTGCCAGTTGGTCGGTCAGCGAGAGTTGCTTTACGTGGTAGTCGCTGATAGAGGCTGCGTCGTAAAAACGGATGGTCACCGGACGCCAGATACCACTAGTCACCATGCGGATTCCCCAGTCCCAGCCATAACTGTAAGGGGCTTTACGGGAGAATACGCTTACATGTTTTTCATGATGATCGTTGTCTGCCGGATAGTTGAATCCGTTAGAGTTATATTGAGGCATTGTCTGCCGGATGGGTGAATGAAAATAGATGTGAAGAAGGTTTTCTCCGAGACGGAGTTGCGACTTGACGGGTATCGTATAGCCGACGAACATGTTATCGGCTTTCAACAACAGTGCTCCGTTGAGGTATACATCGGCGTATGTGTCAAGGCCTTCAAAGACTAATTGGGCGTCGTCCCGTTTCAGTTGCTCGGGAGTAACTGTAAAAGCAGTCCGGTACTCCCAGTCTTCATTTTCCACCCACTGAATCTTCTGTTCATTGATACCGTAAAAAGGATCGGGAATTTGTTTATGATAGATAAGATCCTGATGAACGGTGCCGGGAACCTGTGCCGGTCGCCATAGCTCCGTGCCTGCCTGGGAAAATTCCCAACCTGTATTTAAAACCACAACTTCGGAATTGTCATTGCTCTGCGCATATGCCATACTGCAACAGCATAGTAGTCCACATGCTATTTGAGTCTTTTTTCCGATTAAATTAATCATCATAGTGGGGGCATTAGATATTAACGGTTTCAAAGATATTACTTTTTCAGCAAATTTCACTGATAATTTAACAAAATATTTTGTTTTAGCGTGAGCTGTCCAGAAAGCCACAATTAAATCGCCTAAAATTTCAGCTTATAATTAGTTAAATAAAGAGTAGTATTCTGTCCTCAAATGTATGCTAAAATGGCGTTTTTTTTATTATAACGATATTCTTTTTCATTATAGCTAAATCTTTCTACCTATAAATCGTAAGCATAGACTTAAATCTTCGGACTTTCGGGACAGACTCTTTATTCCTTTATTATATCTGTCAATTTTATCGCTTGAAAGGTTATATGTGCGACGCTACTCTCATATAGTATACCAATTGTCTCTTTATCAATCATTGTCAGACAACTATACCCCCATCCTTCTGCCTCGTCGAGCATTAATTGATGTTCCGGCAACCAGGTAAGTCCTTTGTCCAGACTTGCTTTTATTGTTATATGATTACGTCCTTTGGTCGTATTCGGGTTCGAAAACAGCAGGATATCTTTATTTAATATGTTGTCTTTGGCATCTACATGAATCAGACTAGCCATGCATACCGGTTCCTGAAGTGCTTGGCGGGAAGATGGGTGTTCTGTCCATGTTTCTCCCAAATCTTTCGTTATGGCAATAGCCCGGCTTCCTCCTCTATTATCACGCATATTCAGCATCAATACTCCCGGTTCTATTTCCGCCACTTGCGCTTCCGTTGTATTGGTTCGTGCCATATTGTGCATTTTCCATGTTTTCCCCCGGTCTTTACTATACATGATTCCTGCATTCGGAACACGGGTAGAGTCTATAAATTGCGTTGGAAATACCAATGTGCCATCACTCATCGTTATTCCACGTCCGGGACCTTGAAGCAGGAAGTACCAGGAAGGATCTTTCACCTGCTCTGTTATATTGATAGGCTTCGACCAGGTTTTACCATCGTCTGTGCTTTTAGCCAATACCAACTGTGCCGTATGATTCAGATCCATTCCCGGATGGGAACTCCACCAAGCGCGTTGATTACCCATACCATGTGTCCATGCGGCAACCACCCAGACGGTATTCGTCTTAGTATCTACTAAAATAGAAGGGTCTCCTACCCCATTCTGTGCTTTAGGCAGACCACCATACTCGCCAAATGAAAGCGGAAGACGCATCTTCTCCCAATTCTTTCCTCCATCGATGCTACGGCTCAAACCCACGTCAACATATTCCTGTAAATCGACACTACTGTTGTATCGAACATCATACACGCCTAATAAGGTTCCTTTATTGGTAGTCACCAACCCGGGAATACGGAAAGAAGCAGAACCGTCATCACCGGCATGACGAACTCCAACTGCCATCCGGTGAACGATATTCTTTGGAGAAATAGATTTACAACATAGTTCTTTCCCATCTGCTTTAACGGCACACAATTCAGAGAGTATCTTAGTCTGCAAAGAGGCATCTTTTTTCATCTGCAAACTAATCCAAAAATAGTTTACACCCGGAAATAAATTGTAATTACCTTTTAATACAACTTTTTCTGATGATCCCACCTCTGCACATTTGATCGAATAGGAAGGAATAGCCGCCAATGTCCCACCCGGACGGTGGCTGGATATGTACTCTACTGGAGCAAAGCGATTTTTGTCTTTGTCCTGCAACGCCTCTGTTCCTCCATAATAGAGTTTGATTGCCTGAATATCAGTCAGATTCGTACTTTTACTAAAATCTAAAATGATTTCATCGAGCTTCTTGCTTTCTTTTGCATCCAAACGAAGATAGAACAGAACATTGTCTTGCCGCTCTATCAAAACCGGGATTTGTGTTTCATGGATAAACACTGTGTCTGAAGCTTTTACGTCAAAAGAATAGCCTAATAAGACAAGGAAAAGTAAATAAAAAATTCTTCTCATAATGGGGGTATTAGTTAGTTTAACGCGATAAAGATAAAACTTTTCTACCATAATACAGCTATGCAAACAGTTAACTTTCATTTTACCAAGTTCTGGTAGGACTAGTCAATACTTTGACCACCGTTCTGGCTCTTGTCATCATTGATAAGGTAGGCCGCAAGAAACTTGTTTATTACGGAGTTTCGGGAATGGTTGTTTCTCTGATTCTCATCGGCCTGTACTTCCTCTTCGGAGATTCCCTGGGAGTATCCAGCCTCTTCCTGCTCGTTTTCTTCCTGTTCTATGTATTCTGCTGTGCCGTGTCTATCTGTGCCGTGGTGTTCGTGCTCCTCTCGGAGATGTATCCCACCAAGGTTCGCGGACTGGCCATGTCGATAGCAGGATTCGCTCTGTGGATCGGAACGTACCTGATCGGACAGTTGACCCCCTGGATGCTCCAGAACCTTACCCCCGCCGGAACATTCTTCCTGTTTGCCGTTATGTGCGTACCGTATATGCTGATTGTCTGGAAACTCGTGCCGGAGACCACTGGGAAGTCGCTGGAGGAGATTGAAAGATATTGGACCCGTTCGGAATAGTAAAACAAAAAGACCTTAATAACTTAATAATAAAAGATGTATGGATTTTAAGAAACTGGCAAATCAATACAAGGATGAACTCTTGGATAATGTTCTTCCTTTCTGGCTTGAGAACTCACAAGACCATGAGTATGGTGGCTACTTCACCTGTCTGGATCGTGAAGGAAGGGTTTTCGATACAGATAAATTTATCTGGCTGCAAGGCCGCGAAGTGTGGATGTTCTCTATGCTTTACAATAAAGTGGAAAAACGTAAGGAATGGCTGGATTGTGCCGTTCAAGGTGGTGAGTTTTTAAAAAAATATGGACATGATGGAGACTATAACTGGTATTTTTCCCTTGACCGTTTGGGTAGACCATTGGTAGAACCATACAATATCTTTTCATATACATTCGCTGCCATGGCTTTCGGGCAATTAAGCCTTGCAACCGGTAATCAGGAATATGCTGACATTGCCAAGAAAACCTTCGATATTATCCTTTCCAAAGTAGATAATCCGAAAGGTAAATGGAATAAACTTCATCCGGGCACTCGTAATCTAAAAAATTTTGCCCTGCCGATGATACTATGCAATCTTGCTATGGAAATTGAGCATATTTTAGGCAAGGACTATTTGGAACAAGCGATGGATACTTGTATTCATGAAGTTATGTCTGTCTTCTATCGTCCCGAACTTGGTGGTATCATTGTTGAGAATGTAGATGTGAATGGTAATCTGATAGATTGCTTTGAAGGACGGCAGATTACCCCTGGCCATGCGATTGAAGCCATGTGGTTTATAATGGATTTAGGGAAACGCCTAAACCGTCCGGAATTAATCGAAAAGGCTAAGAATATCACTCTTACAATGCTTGAATATGGTTGGGATAAAGAATATGGAGGTATCTACTATTTTATGGATCGTAACGGTTGTCCTCCCCAACAACTGGAATGGGACCAGAAACTCTGGTGGGTGCATATTGAAACACTCATATCTCTTCTGAAGAGTTATCAATTGACCGGAGATAACCAATGTCTGGAATGGTTTGAAAAAGTACACGATTATACATGGACCCATTTTAAAGATAAAGAGCATCCCGAATGGTATGGATACTTAAATCGGAGAGGTGAAGTGCTACTACCACTCAAAGGAGGAAAATGGAAAGGATGTTTCCATGTACCAAGAGGGTTATACCAATGCTGGAAAGTATTGGAACAGCTATAAACAATAATGGATATGTTAACCAATCTATATTAATAATCTAAAAATTAATTCTATGACAGAGTTTAACTCAAAAATCAAGAAGAACTCTCGTATATTGAAAATATTTATGTTTTCAATCTGCGCGCTATTTGCATGTGCTATCAGTAGTCATGCACAGAGTTTAGTGAAAGGAACTGTTACTGATGGTATAGGAGAACCGCTACCAGGAGTAAGTGTTGTCGTAAAAGGAACTACTAATGGCACTATTACAGATGTAAATGGAAAATATAGCATTCAGGCCACCGCAAAAGACATTTTATCATTCTCATATGTTGGAATGTCAGATCAGGAAATAAAGGTAGCAGGTCAGACGACCATTAATGTGGTTATGAAAGATGATGTGGCAGCTTTGGATGAAGTGATTGTGGTAGGATATGGTACTGCCAAGAAGCAATCTTTAACCGGAGCCGTATCTGCGGTGAAAGGCGACGAACTGCTGAAAGCACCGGCAACCAATGTGTCGAGTCTTTTAGGTGGACGTTTGCCAGGTATTTCATCTGTTCAAGTATCTGGTGAACCCGGAGACGATCAGGCTACATTACGAGTTCGTGGCTCTATTTATAATGTTACTTATATAGTAGACGGAATGCCTCGTTCTATTAATGATATTGACCCTAATGATATCGAAAGTGTATCTGTTTTGAAAGATGGAGCTTCTGCAGCTGTTTATGGATTAAAAGGAGCCGGTGGTGTTATTATTATAACTACAAAAAAAGGTCAGGAAGGAAAATCCAAAATCACTTATAATGGTTCAATAGGAGCATCTATGAATGCAAACTTCCCGCAGTTTATGAATGGACCTCAATTTGCATATTATTATAATATGGCTGACATGATGGATAAAATGGCTAATGGAAGCATTTCAAACATTAGTCAATATAATCCCGTTTTTACAAAGGCGAATGTGGAAGCTATGTTGAATGGTGATCCTACTGACGGATGGGATAATGTTAACTATATTGATAAAGTATTCGGAACCGGTATTAATCAGAAACACAATGTAACAATACAGGGAGGTAGTGATAAGATGCGTTACTTTGCTTCTGTGGGTTATTTAGGTCAAAAAGGTAACATTGACAATTTCTCTTACAAGAGATACAATTTAAGAACTAATCTTGAGACTCAACTGGCTAAGAACTTCCAGTTAAGTTTAGGTATTGCAGGAAATGTCGGTAAACGTGAAACTCCGGGATATGCTTCAGGCGGTACGGATTCTAATTCCGAATTGGGTGAACAAGGTTGGTTGTCAGTAGCTCATCAGACTATAATGATGCATCCATATTTGCCGGAAACATATGACGGACTTTATTCTGCTACCACACAGAATAACACAAGTCTGCCCAACAGTCCATTGGCTGCCATTTATGAATCAGGATACAAACATACCAATAGCTTTGATTTACAAACTAACATCTCTTTACAATATAATGTACCTTGGGTTAAAGGCTTGAGCGTGAAAGTAACCGGAGCTTATGACTATACAACTTCTCATAATAAGAATTTGAATACACCTTACTCCACATATATACATAAAATGCCGACTTCGACAGCAGATTGGACTTGGTCTAAAGCAGACGATCCTCGCGGCACAGCAAATGGAATAAATTTAGGTGAAGGACAGTATAGTTCTCATCAAATGGTAGGCCAAGGAAGCATAAACTATGCAAGCTCCTTCGGAAAACATAATGTAGAAGGAATGGTATTAGCAGAAATCCGGGATTATAAAGAAAACAGTTTCTCCGGCTATAATAAGAACATGAGTTTCTCTGAACTACCAGAATTGAGCTTTGGACAACCGGCAGACTCTCCAATCTCGGGATACAGTGATGCAAACCGTAGTATTGGTTATGTTTTTCGTTTGAAATATGACTATGACAATAAGTATTTGGCAGAGTTTACAGGTCGATATGATGGTTCTTACAAATTTGCCGGCAATGTTAGTGGGAAACGTTGGGCATTCTTCCCGTCAGCGTCAGTAGCGTGGAGAATATCTAAAGAAGATTTTATGTCTAGTCTGACATTTCTGGATGATATGAAGATACGTGCATCTGTCGGTTTATTAGGAAACGATGCAGTGAGTCCGTATGCTTTCCTTAGTACTTACAATTTGATGGATGGTAACAAAAATGCATACCAAACAATTCTGAATGGAAAAGTAATGCAAGCATTACGCGCCTCTGTAATTGCCAATCCTACTCTAACTTGGGAGAACACCTTAACTTACAATGCAGGATTTGACTTTACGATGTGGAATGGTCTGTTGGGAATGGAGTTTGACGCATTCTATAATTATACCTATGATATTTTGACAGCAATGGGAGGCGATTACCCCCCATCTATGGGAGGATATTATTATACTTATGCCAACTATAATAAGGTCGATAGCAAAGGCGTTGAAGTAACGGTGAGCCATCGTAATAAATTAAACTTGGCAGGCAAGCCATTCTCCTATGGCGCAAGCTTCAATCTGACATTTGCAAGAAACCGTTATCTCCGTTATCCGGATAGTCCGAACACAGTAGAGTGGAGAAAACGCACAGGACGTAGTGTCGATGCTTCTGTTGTGTGGGTTGCAGATGGCTTATTCCGTTCAGAAGAAGAAATAAACAATTCAGCCTGGTATGGCACTCGTCCTAATGTCGGTGATATCAAATACAGAGATTTAAATGGTGATGGTAAAATAGACGAAGATGACAGAACACGTGTTGGACGTGGCAATCGTCCCGAATTAACTTACGGTTTGAACCTGAATTGTGCTTGGAATGGATTCGATTTAAGTGCACAATTTACTGGAGGTGCACTGTTTGATGTATCGTTGACAGGAACTTATTACAATGGATATGACGATAATACAGTCTGGACACAGGCATTTAAAGAAGGAGCCAACTCGCCACTATATCTGGTTCAGAATGCATATACAGTAGAAAATCCGAATGGAACATTCCCACGACTTACACTGGGTAATCAAGGACACGGAGGAGATAATGGATTAGCTTCCACTTTCTGGTTGCGTAACGGTAGATACCTTCGTCTCAAATCCGCACAATTGGGTTACACATTCCCCAAGAGATGGATGAGTCCTGTCGGTATTCAGAATCTTAGAATTTATGTAGAAGGTTCTAATTTATTCACGATTTCCGGTCTTCCTGATGGAATCGATCCTGAATCTCCGGGAGTAAATAACGGATACTATCCTCAACAACGCACCATTATGGGCGGTATAACTTTGACTTTCTAAACCTTTAAAAGTTCTATTATGAAAACAAAAGTATTAAGTATCATATTGTTGGGAGCCTCTTTAGGGCTTGGCTCATGTAGTGATTATCTGGACATGACTCCAACAGACAGAGCATCAGATAAACTTGTATGGAGTAAACTCGACTATGCAGAACAGGCAGTCAACGATTTCTATCGCTATATAGATTATTTAGGAGTCTACAGGGATGGACAATGTTTGGCAGGAATGACAGAAGCTCTGACAGATCAGCTTAAATATGGTTCCTACAATTATATGGCTAAATGTCAGATACCTAGTGAAATTGCTTATGGAGGTTCTGTTCTCACAGTGAATTATGTTAGTACTTACCTTGGCAACTGGGGGACGATGTACGAATATGTGCGCCGTGTCAATGAAGGTATCAACAAATTAAAGAAATATGCTTCATTTGGTCAGGCTGATGAAGAACGCTTGGAAGCTGAAATGCGTTTCTTCAGAGGGTATCTCTATACAGATTTATTAAAGCGTTATAAAGAAGTGATTATATACGATGAGAATCTGGATAATATAAAAAAGGATATGCCAGTTAGTTCGGAAGCCGACGGATGGAATTTTGTATATAATGATCTAAAATATGCCGGTGAACATTTGCCTGTTGATAAAACTCCTAACGGACGTTTAACTAGCGGAGCTGCTTATGCAATGTTATCGAGAGCTATGTTGTATGCGGAAAGATGGGATGACGCTCGTATTGCAGCTGAAAAGGTGATGGGAATGGGTTATGAATTAGAAGCAAAAGAAGACTATTCAAATGCCTTTAAAGCAGGAAGCAAAGAAGCCATTCTACAATATTGTTATGATAAGAGTTCCACTGTGACTCATGACTTTGATGGATATATGGTTCCTGGAGGTGATAAAGCGCTCGACGGCAATTCCATGACCGGAGGATTCGGTACCCCGACACAAGAAATGGTTGAATCGTATGAATATGCAGATGGTAGTGGCTTCCCCGATTGGAGTGCATGGCATACTGCTGAAGGTACTACAACGACTCCTCCTTATGCCAAATTGGAACCACGTTTTAAAGCTACCATTCTCTATAATGGAGCAACATGGAAAGGCAGACCGATAGAATCTTTCGTAAACGGTACTGATGGTTGGGCTGCATGGAAAACAGATGCCAAACCGGAAGGACGTTCTACTACCGGGTATTATTTACGTAAACTGGTAGATGAAGCTCATAATTTTACTTCCATACAAGCCAGTACACAGCCATGGACAGAAATTCGTTACGCAGAGGTATTACTGAATCATGCAGAAGCATGTTATCATCTGAATGGCTATACGGATAAGGCAAATAAAGACATAAAAGATATTCGTAACAGAGTGGGATTGTCTTACACAGACAAAAGTGGGGATGATTTAATGAAAGCCATCCGTCAGGAACGCAAAGTAGAACTTGCTTATGAAGGACATTATTATTGGGACATGCGTCGTTGGAAATTATCTGCGACAGCATTTACCGGTATTCGTCTTCATGGAATGAAAATAGAGAAAAATGCAAATGGGTCTTTCACTTACATTTATACAGAATGTGATGATAAAGATCGTAATTTCCCGACTAAGATGTATCGTTTCCCAATGCCACAGGCAGAGTTGGACAATAACGGTGCGGTAACTCAATATGCAGAATGGCAATAAATCTAAAATGAAAACATTATGAAAAAGAATATATTATATCTATTATTAGGGATTTTGGCTCTCACGAGTTCTTGCCAGGATCCGGAATATGTGCTTCCTACTGCGGACAGACAGGGAATCACGAGCTTGACTGCACTCTTTACTTCTGGGCCATACGTGGATAAAGAGGCTGTGGTATATACTATTGCAGATGCTTCTGTAGATAAGTATGTAATTCCTATGCCATGGTATTATCCGGAAAATAGTGATAATGAAACTTCAGAATATATGAAAGCGATGAGGATTCAGGCAAAGTTGGCACCAAACTGTACTATTGAACCGGTTCTTTCAATTCTCGATCTGACTAAAGAGAATTATTTCACTTATACAGACGCTCAAGGATATAAGAAACAAATCTGCATCACAGGCGAAAGAGTTAAGTCTACTAAGTGTCAGTTATTAAGTTTCTCAATACCGTCTGAAGACATTACAGGTATTATTGATGAAGACCACAAAACTGTATCTTTAATCTCTGCGGAAGATTTATCTTCTTGCTTGGCAGATTATTCACTGTCGGCTCATGCGACCATGTCACCGGATCCTAAAACAGAGCCTCTTAATTTTAATTCACCTGTTGAGCTTACAGTGATTGCTCACGATGGAGTGACAAAGCAAACTTATACTATTCAAAAAGCAGTACCGGATAAGATTCCTTACGGATATAGAAAAGGTAGTGAGACAGAATTATTTAAATTGGATATGGGAGTTATCGGCTTACCTTGGACTGGAGCAAATGCACCTTCTTTAGCTGTTTCCGGAAATAATCTGGTAGTTTGCTTGGGTGATGGTACCACAACTCCTGCATATTACAATGCATCTACGGGAAATAAGATTGGTAATGTAACTTTGGGTAGTGTGAGTGTTGCATCTTTAGGATGTATGACAAGTGATAGTAGGGGAAATATATTATTAGCAACGAAGGCTACTAATGGCAAGTCTTTCTCAATCTATAAGACTTCTTCTGTTACGACTGCTCCAACTTTATTGACTACTTATACTAATAATACAGGGTTAGATATGGGTACGAAAGTGTCTGTTCAAGGAGATATTAATACTAATGCCTCTATTATTGCTACTTGTGACGGAACAGCCAGTTCAGGTTCCAATAAGTTTGTTCGTTGGATTATAACAGACGGTGTATTGGGAAGTCCTCAAGTAGTAACAGTGAATGGTGTAGGTAATTGGGGAGCTCCCGCATCAAACACTAAAGTTGTGACTAAAGGAACTACTGCTCAAAGTGATTATTTCTTGTCATACTATGATTCTAACATTCTTTATTGGGTGAATGGAACAAATAATAATGCAAGTAAATCTCTGGAAGACTCCGACAATGGTAATTCTTGGGCAATGAATAACAACTGTCTGGATACAAGAAGCTTTAATAATGCACAATATCTTGTATTGGTGTGTACAGCTCATTTCCCGCAATGGGGTGGAACTCCATGCTTATATATGTATGATGTAACGTCAGACGGATCATTCACAGGTACAATATCTACTTCAGATGCTCTGTCATTCAATCCTTCACTTTCCTCATACAATTCATCCGATGGTGTAGCTGCAACAGGTGATGTATTGCTTGCTCCGACAACAGATGGATATAAGCTCCGTGCTTACTACGTGGATAACAACTGTAAGGTTATCGGAGGATATGAGTTTGATTGTATCGACAAATAATTAATTGATCTCTTTATCTCATATATGATGAGAAAATACCCATTCATCATATATGGGATAAAGAAATCTGTAAATCATTTAAAGGAGTAGCTATATGTCAACAAAGAAAAAAATGTTATGGTTATTATCATTACTGCCTTTTTTCATAGCATGTGGTGATGATAACACTGATATCCCGGATTGGCCATGGGCGGAGCCGGAGACTCCAACTGAACCTGTTGAAGCCAATCCTGATATTGTAAATTTAGGCTGGGCCAATGTGAAAAGCACTTATGGAACCTTGCCTGAACATATCAACGTATATAAATCACCAGAAACACTGGAAGGCAAAAAAGCGATAGCTTATATTGCGGTAGGTGATATGAGTAAGGCAGCATTTGGTGTATTAGGAGAAAAGACTGGATTGAAAAAGCCAAAAGAATTTTATGAAGAGAACAACTCCACAATTGTAATCAATGGAGGTTTCTTCTATGAGGGGTCATTAAGCCTAATATGGCGTAACGGTGAAATGGTGTGTAAGAACAATGATGTAACAGCAGAAGATTGGACTAACGGTCCATTCTGGTATCCTGTATTAGCTGCATTCTGTGAAATGAACGATGGCTCATTCAAATCAATGTGGACTTACACAACACTATCCAATGTTACTTATTGGTATTCGGAGCCCTCACCGGTAAAATCAGAAACAACTCCTAATGAAAATTTTCCGTCTACAGGAACTGTCTTAAATGCTAAAACAGGAATAGGCGGTGGCCCCGTACTTCTGTTGGATGGAAACATAAAGAATACATACGAAGAAGAAATTTTATCAGATATTGGCGCCACGGTGAACAGACCTCGTTCGGCTATTGGTATCACCAATGATAAGAAAATGATTCTTTTTGTGTGTGAAGGAGATGGAATGACAACGGGAGTTGCCGGTATGACCACCGAAAATGTAGCTAATATCATGAAAACACTGGGATGTACGGATGCTATCAATTTGGATGGCGGTGGTTCCAGTTGCATGTTAGTCAATGGGCAAGAGACTATCAAGACAAGTGACTCCAGCGGAGACGAAAGATCCGTAGCATCAGTAGTCACTCTTAAATAAAAAATGTACTGCGGATATATCAGGCAGTATATACCTAATAAAACAAGTATGATATGAGAAAATTTCTAAAAATACTAATACTGACTTTCTTGGGAGCAGTTACAATAACCTCCTGTAGTGATGATTCTGATGGAATTCCCGGATGGCCGTGGAACGATAATTCGACAGAAAAGCCGGACGAGCCGGATGTTGCAGAAGCTAAGCCACGATATATTTGGATTGATGCGGCTGCTAATTTTCCTGACTATGCCAATAGTAAGGAAAACATAGCCAAAGATATGGAAAAGATAAAAGCGGCAGGATTCACTGATATTATTGTCGATGTACGTCCCACTACAGGAGATGTATTATTCAATACTAATGTTGTAGATCAGGTGAAACGTATGGATGTATGGGGTAATTCCGGATATAGTTATTATGAAAGGACGGAAACTTGGGATTATTTACAGGCATTTATTGAGGAGGCTCGTATACAAGGATTAAAAGTGAATGCTTCTATCAATACATTTGTAGGAGGCTATTTATGTCCGTATAATTTAGGACATGATGGAGTCTTGTTCCGTGATGAATCAAAAAAAGGATGGGCTAGTGTAGCTAATCTAGCTGACGGGCTAACCAATACGATGGATTTGTTGGACGATGAAACCGATTATGGAGCGAAATTTTTCAATCCCGCTAATGATGATGTACAAAACTTTGTTTTACAGTTGTTGGCCGACTTGGCTAAATATGATTTGGATGGCATCATATTGGATCGTTGTCGTTATGATGACTATGGCTTAGAAAGCGATTTTTCAGATATTTCCAAACAGAAGTTCGAAGAATACATCGGTGAAACTGTAGCAAACTTCCCGGCAGATATTATGGCACCCGGTACGGATGAAATACCTTCTGACCAGCCTGTTTATTTTAAGAAGTGGTTGGAATTCAGAGCGAAAGTTATTCATGATTTCATAGTAAAGGCACGCGAGAAAGTTAAATCTGTCAATAACAATATCAAGTTTGGAGTTTATGTTGGTGCCTGGTATTCAACATACTATACATCAGGCGTGAACTGGGCCAGCCCTAAATACAACACCTCCGCTTATTATCCGAAATGGGCTACTTCCGATTATAAGAATTATGGATATGCGGACCATTTGGACTATATCTTTTTGGGTGCTTATGCTTCCGTGAACAATATATATGGAAGTGGCGAATGGACCATGGAAGGTTTTTGTAAGAATGGACGTGAACTGTTACAAGGAGATGTACCTTTTGCAGGCGGACCAGATATCGGTAACAGTACCGGATGGACTGACGGAGGACAATCTGCAAAAATTCCGGATGCTATTGATGCTTGTATCAGTAATAGTGACGGCTTCTTTGCCTTCGACCTTTGCCACGTTAAGAAATACGACTATTGGAACGCTTTTAAAACAGGCTTTGATAAATATCTGGAATCTATCGAAGAATGAGGTTTGAACTAACCAACTAATTATGAAAATATATTTATTACAATTCTTTTTATTAATAGGTCTGGGCTTGAATTTACAAGCCCAGATTCCTTCTAACCCTATTCGCGGGAAAGTAACCTGTAATGGGACAGGAGTCCCGGGGGTAGTAGTGACCGACGGAATAGGCTGTGTGTTGACTGACCAACAAGGCCAATATACTCTCCCCCCTAATAGGAATGTGCGTTTCATTTATTTATCCACTCCTTCCGGATATTTACCGAAAACAGAACAAACAATACCTTTATTCTATCAGAAGCTGAATCCGGCCAAGCAAGATATTTACGACTTCGAATTGGTAAGAAATCCGCAAAATGAGATCAATCATTTGTTTTTGGTGCAGGCAGATGCGCAGGTTACTTCCGAAGATGACGTAAAGGCTTATGCTAAATATCTGCAAGATATGAAAGAATATATTCGTCCGTATATGGGCAAAAAAGAAGTATTCGGCATAGATTGTGGGGATATCGTAGGAGATACTCCTTCTTTATATCCTTCCTATATAGATACGGTATCATCATTAGAGATTCCCATCTATCGGGCAATTGGTAATCACGACATGACGTATGGAGGGCGTACTTTTGAATATTCTTATCGCACTTTCGAAAGTTATTTCGGTCCTATCTACTATTCATTAAATAAAGGTAATGCTCATTATATCGTGCTTGACAATTGCTTTTATGTCAACCGTGATTATCAATATATAGGTTACATTGATGAACGTACTTTCCAATGGCTGGAGAAAGACCTCTCTTATGTGCCCAAAGACAAACTTGTCTTTGTAGTGATGCATATTCCTTCCAGTCTTCAGAAGAAGCTAAGATATAACACGCTAGATCAAGATGAAACGGTCAATACAGCTGCACTATATAAATTATTGGAAGGTTATAATGCCCACATCATTTCCGGACATACACATTTTAATGTAAACGTATGTTTTAATGACTCATTAATGGAACATAACACAGCTGCCGTATGCGGTACTTGGTGGCGTGCAGATATTAATGTGGATGGTACTCCGAGGGGATATGGGGTATATGAAGTAGACGGGAACCAAGTGAAATGGCTATATAAAAGTGCAGGCTACCCGAAAGAGCATCAATTACATGTATATCAGGCCGGATCATCTGACGAGTACCCTTCCGATATTATTGCTAACGTATGGAACTGGGATGAACAGTGGAAAGTGGAATGGTATGAAAACGGAAAGCGAATGGGAGAAATGCAACGCTACAAAGGATATGATCCTGCAGCCAAAGCAATCTGTTCTGACAAAGAAAAGGTGAAATATGAATGGATTTCCCCAGTTCTTACCGAACATCTATTTCATGCTACTCCCCGTAATAAAAATGCTAAAATAGAAGTGAAAGTAACAGATCGCTTCGGCAATGTGTATACTGAAGCTGTCGAAAACAAATAAGAATCATATGTTGAAAGCCAAATATTTTATATTATTGATATGCTTCTCGTTTCTCCTGAAAACAGAAGCGAAAGTAACCCTTACTTCCATTTGGGGGGATAATATGGTGTTACAGCAACAATCGGAAGTTACTTTTTCCGGAACAGCGACTTCGGGAAAACGTGTGCAGGCTACCGCTTCATGGAATAATAAAAAAATCCAAACGAATGTTGATGCAAAAGGTGAATGGAAACTTTCTCTCCAAACACCGGTAGCTGGAGGTCCGTATAGTATTACGTTCTCGGATGGAGAGGACCTCACATTGCAGAATATTTTAATAGGAGAAGTCTGGTTCTGTTCCGGACAGTCGAATATGGAAATGCCAGTGAAAGGATTCCGTGGACAGCCTGTGTTTGGTTCCCAGCCATACATTGTATCTGCTAATCCCAAACGTCCACTGCGTCTCTATACTGTAAAAAATGCCTGGAGTACCATTCCACAGGAAGCTGGGGTGGACGGAGAATGGAAAGAAGCCTCTCCGGAAGATGTTGCTGATTTCAGTGCAACTGCCTATTTCTTTGGCAATCAGTTACAGCAATCTTTGGATGTTCCTGTCGGTCTGATACATTGTTCCTGGAGCATGTCAAAAATAGAGGCTTGGATGAATAAAGAGACTTTATCGGGCTTTCCGGAAATAGCATTGCCTGATGTAATACAGAGAGAGTTCGGGTGGACGGCAGGGACTCCTACATTATTGTGGAATGCAATGGTGAATCCATGGAAAGGATTTCCTGTTAAAGGAGTGATTTGGTATCAAGGTGAAGCAAACACACCCGATCCCGGATTATATAAGAGATTATTTCCTGCAATGGTTTCTCAATGGAGAACATTCTTCAACAATCCCCAAATGCCATTTTATTACGTACAGATTGCACCATGGAAATCGGAAGGCAATGATAAACTGGATTGGGCTTGGTTCCGCCAGTGTCAGTTGGAGTTGATGTCAGCTGTTCCAAATGTTGGAATGGTGACCACAGGTGATGCCGGGAGTGAAAACTTTATTCATTCGCCCTATAAGATAAAGGTCGGTGAACGACTGGCTTATTGGGCATTGGCAAAAACGTATCATCGTAAAGGTATTCAATATTCCGGTCCTATATACAAATCCCACCGAGTAAAAGGGAATGTAGTAGAAATAGACTTTGAACATGGTGAAGAAGGATTGATCCCGGAAAATCAAAACGTGAAAGGATTTGAAATAGTGGGGACGGATGGTATATTCCGACCGGCCAAAGCGGAAATTATCAATGGTTCTTCTACTGTAGAGGTCTGGAATGATTCGATCAATGCCCCCATAGAGGTACGTTATTGTTTCCGGAATTATATGTTGGGAGAATTATGCAATAATGCGGCTATTCCTGCTTCTCCTTTCCGGATTGTAATCAAAAAGAAACCTGCGTTAATGTGGTTCGATGCCGAAGCTAACTTCGAACGTTTCAGCCATAAAGACTCGATTGACTATTATTTGGAGAAAATCAAATCAGTAGGTTTCACTCATGCAATAGTGGATATACGGCCCATTACGGGAGAAGTACTTTATCAAAGTCAGTTTGCTCCACAAATGAAAGAGTGGAAAGGCGCAAAGGCCGGGAATTTTGATTATTTGCAATACTTCATTAAAAAAGGGCACGAATTGGGTCTTGAGATTCATGCTTCATTAAATGTATTCTGTGCCGGACACAATTATTTCGATCGTGGAATGGTATATAGTGGACATCCGGACTGGGCATCCATGGTATATACTCCCGATAAAGGCATTATTCCGATTACGGAAGAAAAACAAAAATATGGTGCTATGATTAATCCTCTGAATGAGGAGTATCGTGCGCATATTCTAAATGTACTGAAAGAAGTAGTGACCAAATACCCTGATTTGGATGGCTTGATGCTCGACCGCGTACGCTATGATGGTATAACAGCCGACTTCTCACCGCTTTCACGCGAAAAGTTTGAAGCGTATATAGGTAAGAAAGTGGCGAAGTTCCCCGAAGATATTTTTGTTTGGAAGAAGAATACGGATGGGAAGTTTATCACACAACCGGGAAAGTATTTCCAGAAATGGATGGAATGGAGAACGAAAAACATTACTGATTTTATGGCATTGGCACGTAAGGAAGTGAAAGCCGCCAATCCAAAAGTTTCTTTCGGCACATATACCGGAGCTTGGTATCCGTCTTACTATGAAGTGGGAGTTAATTTCGCCAGCAAAAAGTATGATCCGGCTAAAGACTTCAGTTGGGCCACTCCCGAATATAAAAATTACGGATACGCGGAACTGATCGATTTGTATGCAACCGGAAATTACTATACAGACATAACGATAGAGGAATACAAGAAAACGAACCGCAACATCTGGAACGAGACTGATTCGCAGGCTCAAGCCGGTACATGGTACTGTGTAGAAGGTTCCTGTCAGCACTTGCGTCAGATTCTTAAAGACAACAAGTTTATGGGCGGCATCTTGGTGGATCAGTTCTATGATAATCCGGGGAAATTATCCGAAACAATAGAGATGAACCTTCGTCGATCGGATGGACTAATGGTATTCGATATAGTACACATCATCCAAAAGAATCTTTGGAAAGAAGTAGAAAAAGGAATGCGCGAGGGGGGAGCTTTATGAACAACAGAGCTTTAGCTTTAGATGCCTTACGGGGATATGCAATTATTACGATGGTGCTTTCGGCTACCATCGTAACGCATGTTCTTCCCGGTTGGATGAGTCATGCTCAAACGCCTCCGCCAGATCATGTGTTTAATCCTCTGTTGCCCGGTATTACTTGGGTAGATCTTGTGTTTCCTTTTTTCCTGTTCGCTATGGGAGCCGCGTTTCCTTTTTCCATAAGGAAGCGTGCTGAAAAAGGTGATTCAAAATTAAAACTTGTTTATGAAGCTGTCAAACGGGGGATTCAGTTGACCTTCTTTGCTATTTTCATCCAGCATTTTTATCCGTATATGTTAAGCTCTCCGCAAGATATGAGGGCATGGTTGCTGGCTATACTCTGTTTTGTTGTTCTATTTCCCATGTTCATGCGTATTCCTTTGAAAATGCCGGATTGGGCACATACTTCTATAAAAGTCGGAGCTTACATGGTTGCTGCTATCATGTTGGCTACCACTTCTTATGCGGATGGAAAAACATTCAGCTTATTCTCCAGCAACATCATAATTTTGCTGCTAGCTAACATGGCTATTTTCGGTTCTATCCTTTACATTTTCACAATGAATAATCGTTGGATACGTTTAGGAATTCTAATATTGCTAATGGCTATGATATTAGGGAGTACAGTGGATGGTTCTTGGACACAGAGTGTATTTAATTATACTCCTCTGCCGTGGATGTATCGGTTTGACTATTTGAAATACTTATTTATCGTTATTCCCGGCAGTATAGCCGGGGAGTATTTAGCGGAGTGGATGAAAGCATATCAAAAAGAAACGGATGATTATGCTACATCTCCTTATCGTAAAATGAGTATCATGTTGATGATATTATCCGTTGTTATCATCATTAGCAATCTTTACGGCCTATACACTCGTAATTTGGTTGTTAATCTTGTGGTTACTGTTTTATTGTTATTAGCTGGCAAGTGTATATTTCTACGTAAAGTGGATGGAATAGCTCTATTGTGGAAAAAGTTGTTTAATGCAGGAGCATATTTACTTCTTCTGGGTTTGTGTTTTGAACCTTTTCAGGATGGTATTAAAAAAGATCCAACTACTTTTAGTTATTTCTTTGTCACTTCCGGGTTAGCTTTTCTGGCCCTTTTATTTCTAAGTATCGTTTGTGATTATTTCCGGTGTATCAAAAGTACTCGTTTTTTGGTGATGTCCGGTCAGAATCCGATGATAGCTTATGTGGTCGGAGATTTGCTGATTATGCCATTGATTAATCTACTTGGACTTGCTTCATTGCTATCTTATTTTCAACAAAATGCCTGGCTAGGTTTTCTCCAGGGAGTAATCCTTACTTCTTTGGCTGTGTTAGCAACTATGTTCTTCACTAAAATCAAATGGTTTTGGAGAACATGATTTTCAAAAGAATATTTTCTCGTTTATATTTATGTCTGTTTTGTAACCCTAGGAAATATTGATCATTTGCAACCGATCCTATTCCTCCAGGATGCCATACAATACATATATATATCATTCCTAGTTTATACATAGTAAAGTTACTATTCATTAGATACAAACTTCTTTTGATTAGAGGCTAAAGTTATGTTTGATAGATGGCAAACTTTAATTGCAAGCTTTGATTATATAAATGCAAGTTTCATTTTTATAATCAAAGCTTGCAATTATAAAAACGAAACTTGCATTTAAAGATTGAGATTAGCTAAAAAAAGTTTACTATGTATGCAAAAGAAGTTTGGACTTCATTGAAAGGAAGTTTTCTATGTATGAACTGGAAGCAGCCACCTTTATCGAAGGTGTCAATCTCGCACCACAATCAGTATAACAATTAAAAAAAATGATTATCTTTGTCGCACTCTAGGCAGAAACATGACAGAAGGATTAGCAGTGCTAATCATTGCCAACGTAGCTAATGCAATGAAAACAATAAAGGCAGTGACGGCAAACAAAGGAAAGTGCTGACCGCTGCCGGAATTAAATAGATGATGAAACAATTCTTTCTTTTCACAATGTTGTGCCTGTTCGGCATACAGTTGCAGGCACAACAACTGACGTACTATGATGCGTCATGCTTTCCCCTTTTAGGAAAAGCAACACAAGACACAGGGGCAAGATATGAGAGACTACCGGATTCTCTCAAAAACATTTCTCGTTCCCCTTTATGGAATTTGAGTCGTAATTCGGCAGGAATGGCGATACGATTTCGTAGTAACTCTACCCGAATAGCGTTGAAATGGGAGAATCTCTTTAACAATCACATGAATCACATGACTGATACAGGAGTAAAAGGACTTGATTTATACTGTTGGGAAAGCAACGGAAAGTGGAGATTTGTAAACAGTGCCCGCCCGAATGGAAAAACGAATCAAGCAACGATCATTGCCAATATGCAACCCCAAGAAAGAGAATATATGCTTTATCTTCCTCTTTATGATGGCCTTGTTTCTTTGTCTATAGGAGTGGACTCGTTATCCACCATCGATCAGCCTTTCATTGATTATCCGATCCGCAAAAGGCCGGTTGTATTTTATGGCACCAGCATTCTTCAAGGGGGGTGTGCTTCACGTCCAGGAATGGCACATACCAATATCATATCGAGAAGACTGAACCGTGAATGTATCAACTTGGGATTTAGTGGAAATGCACTTTTAGACTTGGAAGTGGCCAAAGTGATAGCCGAAGTAGATGCCAGTGTTTTTGTTTTAGATTTTGTGCCTAATGCTTCTGTAGAACAGATGAAAGAACGGATGGAAACATTTTATCGTATCATTCGTAGTAAACATCCGGATACGCCAGTCATTTTTATAGAAGATCCTATTTTCACTCATACGCTTTATGATGAAAGAATAGCTAAAGAAGTGCAAAGAAAGAATGACACATTAAAGGAAATATTCAACCGGCTAAAGAAAGAAAATGAAAAGAATATCATTTTTATCTCTTCCAAAAATATGCTGGGAGAAGATGGGGAAGCTACAGTTGACGGCATACATTTCACAGATTTAGGTATGATGAGATATGCTGATTTAGTTTGTCCGATCATTAAGAAAGCAATAAAATAATGACGCTATGCCAACAACATGGCGTCATTATTTTAGATCTCATTCTATTGAATTCCTATCTCACTAACAAACATCCAAGGAACAAGAGTAGAGGCCTTTGATACAGAAGCATTTGCTTGAATCTTAACAAAACGTGCCTTTGTAGATTCAAAGTCTAGTTGATGTTGGGATACACTGGCTTCTTTTCCCTGTTTTGCTATTATTCTTTCTTCTTTTACACATTGATAATATTTTCCATCATCAGAAACAAAGACAGAAATTAAATCCGGGTCCAAGATATTATCACTTATCACCGAAAGGTTAGTAAAAAGTAACTTACTAATGCTCGTTTGTTGTCTAAGATCAATGACTGCTTCAAACCCTTTAGGAAAACCTAACCATCGGGCATCGTCAGGACGCGTAGAACCGATAATGCCATCCACTAGCATTGAAGCTCCACCATATACATGCATGCGGCTTAACTCTGAATGTAATGTCACAGGTTTAAATGTCGCTTTATTACAATCAACTTTTAAACTCGAAACCTGTGACATTTGATTATTCCGATATGCCATAGCTTTCAAAGTTACACTACTATCTATTTTCAATACTCCTTTATATAAATAACTATTTCTATCGGGAAGACTTCCATCTAAAGTGTAAAAAATAGAATCATTCCCCAGAGTAGAAAGAGAAACTTCCAAATCTCTATTTTTTATATCAACCTTATCTGTAATAGATACATCCAGAATATGACGCGCGTAGTTATATCCATACAAGTCATATATATCAATGATTTGTGGTAAACGGGATAAAAAATCCAGATAGTTTTTCTTTTCCGGCATTGTCCATTGAACTTCGGAGAGGGCAGCAAGCCGTGGCAGAATCTGATACTGGCGTATCCGTTCGTTAGGCATATACTCGCACCAGACATTGGCTTGAACCCCTATTATATGTTTTTTTTCATTATCTGTCAGTCCTTCAGGTAATGGTTCAAATGAATATACCCTTTCTACATTTATATATCCGCCTACCGGTATTTCTTCTTTACTACTATCTAAGGTCTGGCTATAATCAAAATACATGTGAGTGGCAGGTGCCATGATGACATCATGATTCAATCTCGCAGCTTCTATTCCTCCGGAAATGCCTCGCCATGACATTATAACAGAACCATCCATGGGCATTCCTTCCAATATTTCATCCCATCCAATAACTTGTTTCCCTTTAGAATGCAGGTATTGGGCTATTTCTCCCATAAAATAGCTTTGCAAATAATCCTCTTTAGAAAATCTGGAATCACTTTTTAAATGAAGCTGTTTAATTTTGCCCTGACATTTCGAACATGCCTGCCATCGCTCTTTGACGCACTCGTCTCCTCCTATATGAATATATTTTCCGGGAAACAGCTCGCATACTTCATCCATCACGTCTTTAAACAACTGAAGGGATTGCTCATTTCCTGCACAAATTACATCTTTAATAACTCCCCATCGGTTAGCCACTTTATATTCTTTTTCAATACATCCTAACTCTGGATAGGAAGCTAACACTGCAGATGTATGTCCCGGCAAGTCTATTTCCGGAATGATGGTAATATATCTTTCGGCCGCATACGCAATAACGTCTTTTATTTGGTCTTGAGTATAAAAACCTCCATGACGTTGATTGTCTGTGGGATAATCATTACCACCTATATAGCGTCCCACCACAGTATTATCACGCCATGCGCCTATTTGTGTTAAAAGAGGACGTTTCTTTATCTCCATTCGCCAACCTTGATCGTCTGTCAAATGCCAATGGAATACATTTAAGTTATGCAAAGCCAGGATATCAATCGTTCGTTTCACCATTTCTACATCCGAGAAATGTCTACTCACATCAAGCATCATTCCTCTGTATGCAAATCTGGGATAATCTTTGATTTCCGTTGCCGGAAAATGAACTTCGGAAACTTCTTGCACAGGTATTGATTTAACAAGCGTCTGCATTGCATAAAATGCTCCGGATGGAGTCACAGATTGTATATGAATCTCGGAGGAATCAATATTGATTTGATAAGCCTCTTTATGGGTATGTTTCAATCCCAGTTCAAAGATGACGACATTTGCTCCTTCTTTCTTATCGCCCTGTTCTACTTGAAGATTGAGGTTGGCGTTACGCTTTACTGTCGTGGAAAATTGATTAGCGATACCCTTTAACGCTAAATCTTTAAAGAAAATCCGAGTAGCAGAATTCATAGTAAAGCTTCTCTCTGTTTTCTTTAAACTAATTTGTTGGGGCAATGGAATGACTTTATAAGATGCGTCAGAATATTTCTGCGTACATGCAAAAAGTAAAGAAGAGAATAATAGTGTTATAATTGATTTCTTCATACGTAAAAATAGATAAAAGTCTGCTCTAGTTTTGTTATTAACTAGAACAGACTTCTTAAGAATTTAACAATTAATATTTAATGCAACGTATAGCGTATCCTAAAGTAAATCCTCCTTCTGTTTGCAAAAGGCTACTACTTTCACTGGCATTTAGATTGAATCGTCCTAATCCTTCACCGTAAGTCGTTGAAGACAAATAGAATACATGGGCTTTTATTCCATCTGGAGCCAAAGTTCCGTCTCCATTTCCATATCCTATGCCATAAGCAGAGAAACCGGAGATATTAGTCCCCCCCTTATAGTCATACCAGACATTCCAGTTTTCACCAAAACCCGTAACCTTCAGCTTACTTCCAACATCTACCGTATTTGTCCCTGACAGATAACTAACTAACGAACTCCATTTTTCATTGGAAGGAATAGTAAAACCTTCCGGAGAAATAGCATCAGCAAAGGCACCGCTCAAATATCCACATGCGACGGCATTATATAAAAATCCTGCATCCGGGTTTTCCGGTGAACTAGATTCCCTATAAGCAGCAGTAGTCTTCCATGCATCAGCTCCTGTTATGCCCGTTGCAATGTCACTTCCATTGGCTAGTTTTGTAGTCTTCAGGTTATATTGCATCCAATATTGTGTTCCTATTTTTACTATACCATAATTATTGCCACTGGCATCTGTTGCATAATAAGGCGCAGTGGTTAACGTTTCATCACTAAGTGCTTCTACTGCTTTTATCTCACCGGAATTGCTAATAGATAAGAACTGGGCAGGAGCGGCCTTTGTACCAGCAATATAACTGGATATAGAATTAGCCGATTTGTCAAAGGCCACACTTCCATTATGAATGGGTTCTGAACTTACGTTAAAGACTTCGGTTGGCATATCCTCTTCATATACCTGATCCAAAACAGAAACTACAAATCCGCGAGTTAAATCAGCACTATTGCCTACCATTGGATATACGACGATAGCCTGTTTGTCAATATTGCCAGAAGAACATAAGTACTCGCGACAGATTTCACCTACCTGCGTATTTCCATCCATCAATTTATATACAAAAGTCTTATCTGTCCCTGTAAAGGTAGGAACAGTGAAGGTTTTAGGCTTTGCTTCCGGTGCTGGGGCAGCATCTTGTTTTACACGTATACGACTTCTTGCATCATTTAGTTTCACTGTTAATGTGGTAGAACGCTCTTGTTGGTCTACATTTTCATCCACTACAATTTTTACTGAATTATTTGCTGTGGATACATGGGCCCATGTTTCATCTCCAGTAGTGACTGAAGCCACAAAAGTATTTTCACTTGCCGTTACATTGATTGTTTTAGCCTCTCCTTCGTAAGTGAAAATCAAATCATCTTGCGGTACAGATAAAATCGTTTCGTCATCAGTAGCATATTCATCATTATCATCATCACAAGCAACAAATGCACTTGTGATGAACAAAAGGCATAAAATCGAAAATAAATCTTTAAAATGTTTCATAATATAAGTATTGTTAAGTGAGTAATCTGTTATTTTTCACCTCTGATATGTTGTCTTTTCACAACAATGTCGGCAAACCAATTATATAAATCATTATCTTCTTTATAGGAAGAAGTTGCCAGGTCATAAACCATGCAGTCTCCAATATAATAAGCTAATGGAATATCATAGAGTGCTCCATATTTTTCATAGGCTTCCATGTACTCATGTAGTCTATCCGCTCTATAGTCCGGGCTTTTCTTTAGTGCTCGTTCATCAAACTCGACTTCCAGATACATCCCTTTTTCTTTGGCAAATTCACAAACTGTCTTCAGGTGCATCGAATCTGGTTTTTGCTCATAAAAGAAATAGTTGGGTTGCTGGTAAGCTACATCAAATTTTAGTTCTTTCCATTCTCCATGCCCATCCGACCCCCAATATGGAATCCAATAGAATTTATAACCCAATGAACGCATATATGCGCCTATTTCATTCAAAATTGTCCGGCTATTGGTGGCTTCTTCCGCTATCCAATAGAACCCATCCAGAGATATATTCGAATTGAGCCTTCTTAAAGCGGTCTATCGCATAGTCAATATACCATTTACAAGCATTTATACGATCTGCCTCATTAGAGAAATCAAGCTGCCTACCGTTAAGCTCTCCCCAATCTTTTTGGTTAGGGACAGGCTCTGGCAATGTCAGAACAACCTTACGCGCATGCCGGGGAGCTCCTATTTCTTTTTTTACATCGTCAATACAGCTTTCAATAGCATCCAAAGCTTTACCTTTCTGAAAATACTTATCGCACAAGCCTTTCCATTCACTTTTCCTAGCGGACATGGGCTCATAATAGGAAGCAAAACTACGCCCTTTTCCATCCTTGAATTCTAAAAATAAGAAGCCGTCAAACATCCAATGTAAATCACCTTTTTTATCTCTGTAGGCAACATTTTTCATACATTGTTCTTCATTCCATTCTGTCTGGCGATGTGCACCTCCATAGTACATCAGTACCATATCGGCTATAACACCATTTTCTTTTATGATTGGTTTCTTTCTACTGCTGGCACAAGAAATAGCCAGCAGTAGAAAGAAAGAAAACATAACCAAACTTTTGTTCATATAGCCCATATTTATTTCTCTCCTCTAGCCTTTTGCCTTTTAGAAATCATGGTACACAATTCATTATACAAAGCTCGGTCTTCTTCGTATATAGAGCTTTTTAAGGAATACACCATGCAGTCACTTTGATAATAAGCTATAGGGAAAGATTTGATAATTCCATAAGAATCAAAAGCGCGTAAATAATCACGTAATCTGTCAGCCCGGTAATCTTGACTGTTCTTTTTCAATGCTCTTTCATCAAATTCCATTTCCAGAGCCATATTCTTACTTTTCGCATAGCTAATGACTCTGTCGAAATAGCTTGTATAATCAGGCTTTTGAGCGGGAAAGAAGTAATTTGGTTGTAGGAAAGCAGCATCAAATTTCATACTTTCCCATTCTCCCATACCATCAGTGCCCCAATAAGGAATCCAATAGAATTTTAGATTTTTTGATTTTATATAGTCTGCAACTTGAGGAAGATAGTGCCGATTATCCGTTAATTGTTCTGCTACGAAATAAATGCCATCCAAAGATAAATAATTTAAATTGGCTTCATTAAACTTCTGAATAATGTAATCAACATACCATGAGCATGCGCTGACACAATCAAGTGTTAACGAAAAGTCCATAGCTCTTCCTGATATTTCTCCCCAATCTTTCTGGTCTTTATATGCAGCAGGCATACTGATTATAAGCCTGCGCTTATATTTAGGAGCCCCTAAACGCGTAGCCGACTTTGACAGGATAGAATTTAAGCGAGCGATAGGACCGTCTGCCGCAAAATATTTGTCAACCAATCCCTGCCATTCGGTTTTCCGAGCTCCTAATCCGCCCAGGCCATTTTCAAAATTGCGACCCTCTCCTGTATGTGTTTCCAAAAACAAGAAAGAATCAAAAAGCCAGTTCTCTTTTCCTGCTGGGTCTGTATAAGTGACATTTGCCTGCAATTCTTCTTCTGTCCACCTGGTAGCGCGATGAGAACCACCATAATATAGTAGTGATATATCGTGTACAGGTCCATTCTGCATCACTCCGCCACCTATAGATTCCGGGAGATAGTTTCCAACAATGAGATACCGATAATCTTCACCCTTATATTCCAAATAAATAGGAATAATTTCTGTCAAGTCAAATGTGTTAGAAGTAGAAGATGGAGATTTCATCGTAACGCCAGACGCCAATTCAAGTTCCACAGGAATAGCTGTAGGTGTGCTCCCTATTGGAAAATCAATAGATATTTTATTCATTTCGTTATCAATCCGAATGCTAGTAGGACGCAAATCCCCTCCCACTGTGACCCCGGTAACAAAATCGGTAAAATAGTCATGTTTCACTTCCTCCTTATCATCATCTGTACAAGACAAGAATAAAGGAAATAGAGCTAATAGTAATATTATATTTTTCATAAATAATGTGTTCTATCAATTTATTATTTTAAAAGTATACTTTTGTATAAGTAGAGATACCTATTCTAATATGGGAATTAAAATCATTCTGGAAGAAGTCTCATTCACATCCACATTTCCATCAACATGCAACTTCAGTGGCAATACATACTTTTTTTCACCTCTTTGCTGATATCGTTTTATTATATCACCATCAAAAGTAATCAAGCTTTTATACGACACAGTGGAAGTCGAAAAGTCAAAATTTGTTTTGGAAATAGAATAGCATACATCAGGTATGATTTCAAAAGATGTATTTTCCTCCTCGTTGTAAACTTTTAGCGTCTCTTCGTCCACTTCTATCGAAACGTTTGCCGTTTGTTCACCAATACCCGATTTATACACTGTCACTGTATAATCGGCAAAGTCTCTATAATTTACATATACTTCCTGAACTCCGGACTGGACCAGATATACTTTATCTTTCACCATCCCATCCATTCTATTGTCTTCACAAGCTATAAAAAATGATATACTTGTTACGACCATAATTATTTTAATGATTAAATTTTTCATAACTATATCTTGTTTTAGTTCCAGCCTTCATTTTGGGTAAAGTTCTTCATTTCATTCAGTTGGGTTTGGGCAATAGGGAATAAATGATGTTTTCTTTCGAAAACAATGGGTTGACAAATTTTCGAGGTACGTACCCAAGAACTTTCATAATCAGTTGCCAGCAGATTCAAACCATAACGCAAACCGTTCGCTTCTTTATCAGCTACCATCCATGTACGTAGGTCATAATAACGCAGTCCTTCAAAAGCCAGTTCAACCATTCGTTCCTGACGAATCCATTTGCGCAGCTCTTCCTTACTGTCGACCACTGCCGGATATGCATTTTCCAGTTTACCTAATCCAGCTCTTTCGCGTATCTTGTTTATATATACTAAAGCTTCTTTGGCATCTCTGGCAGGCTTTTCATTGCATGCTTCCGCATAATTCAAATAAATTTCAGCCAAACGCAAATAACTCCACGTGAAAGAACCCCATGTGTTTTTACGAGTATCAATATTAGGATCTGTAAATTTAGTAAATACAAAACCTGTTTTTACATAATCACCGCTGCTATGGGCATAGGATGAAGTACCTCCTGTGAAGAAAGTTACAGGGGCATACTGTTCTTTAGTTCCATCCGGATGGATCCAATACATTCCATTAAAAAATATAGATGCGTAAAAACGTCCGTCTCTTCCTTTCATGCTATTATGTACTTTAATACCTTTGTCTCTATGAGTAGGATGCAGCCAACCGTCAGTGAAACCATTTGCTTCGTAACCTGATTTATCATCTATAATCGGGGAACCGTCTGCTTTATATCCTGTGACTGGATATCTGCCTGAAGCCATCATAGGGTATGCATCGACCAATTTCATGGTGGGAGTATAACCACCCAAGCCCACTCCAAATACTCTTGGGGGAACAACCCGTTGATTCCATACCTCACCATCTTTATAATATCTGGCAATAATTAATTCTTCATTCCATTTCTCGGTAAATACTTCTCGATAGGAATTCATCGCTTTAAGTACAGGGTCTGTTTCCGTCTTGTTAAAATGGAGTTTGTAAACATCCAGATCAATAACCATTTTTGCAGCTTCGGCAGCTTTCGTCCACTTATTCAAATCCTCACCTTGAGGGAAGATTGGTTTACCTTCATGATTGACCATTCCTCTGCCATATCCAATACTACCTCCCCCGTTGAATAAAGGGCGAGCGGCAAAGAGCAAAACTCGGGAACGCATACCTAATGCAGCCCCTTTGGTCATACGGCCCATCCAGGTAGTAGGATCTTGGATTGTTTTAGGTAAAATCTGTGCTGCATCATACATCTCTTTTTCGATAAAGCTTACGCACTCATCAACCGTGTTTCTATCTATTACTTCTGATTTAATGGCTAAATCTGCTATTTGATCATACCAAAGATATATGGGACCATATTGTTTGAATAAATTGAAGTAATAATAAGCTCTAAGAAAACGGGCCTCCGCTTTCATAACTTCCCTTTCTTCTCCCGTCAGCTCTTTGCATTCATCAATATGGGCAATAAATGTAGTCGCTTGATTAATTGCTACATAGTATTTTGACCAAGGATTAAATTTAGGTGTCCATTCACCTCTTACTCCTGTTGTCGACTGATTGTAACTTCCACTATTGACCAATTCATAGTCCATCTTTTCCCAAGAAAAATAAGCATCATCAGCGCAAGGGACAAAAGACTGATCGTATGCATTAATCTCTTCTGGTATATAACCGTAAAGTCCTGCCAGAAAGCGTTCTGTTGTAGGACGTTTGCTGAAAACTTCTTCTATTGTCATCTGATCATTAAAATTATGTTCTAAATAATCAGAACAAGAAAATAAACCTAATGACAAAAAAGCAATTATGATATATCTTAGTTTCTTCATAATATATTAGAAATTAAAGTTTAAACCAATATTAAATACACGCATATTAGGATATGATGAACCTTGTGAATTATCAATTTCCGGATCCCACAATTTAAATTTGGAGAATGTCAACAGATTCGTACCTGATACATAAAACCGTACGAGAGATATTCCCATCTTGTGGCACACTTCTTTGGGCAGCGTATAACCAATTTCTGCGCTTTTCAAACGCATAAAACTTTTGTCCACCTGATTGTGGGTTGAGGGTGCTTTATTGTTTTCACTACCACTGATTGCCAATCTCGGATATTTGGCATTAGGACGGTCGGGTCTCCAATAATTCAACGCAACATCTTGATAAACATTCGAGAATAACTGATTCGTATCAGACATATCGATTGTTTCACCACCTATGAATCCGGTAACATTGCCAATACCTTGAAAGAAGAATGCGACATCAAAATCTTTATAACTAATATTGGCACCAAAACCATAGTTTATTTCCGGAATGGCCGTGCGCCCTATTGCTACATAATCATCAGTATCAACAATGCCGTCTCCATTAATATCTTTGTATTTTAAATCTCCTACTCTCGGGTTACCAATTTGTTTAGGGCTATTTTGTATTTCTGACTCCGTTCTGAAATATCCCAATGCTATATAGCCAAACTGTTGATTCCAGGGCTTACCTATTACATCTTTATATGGGTAGTTCGCTGAAGGTTGATCATCATACAATTTTTTATTTCTATTGTATGTGAAATTACCTCTCACTGAAATATTCCAATCTTTATTGATAGTTTTATAATATTCTAAAGAGGCATCAACACCTTTATTCTCCATCTCTCCTAAATTAAGGTATGGATTAACATTTACACCTACTACTGACGGAACAGCACCCCGTTCAATAAAAATACCAGAGCGACGTTCATGGAAATAATCAACATTCAATTTTAATGAATTATATAGTTCCAACTCAACACCTATATTCATTTTCTTTGCTTCTTCCCAAGAAACATAGGGGTTACCCGGATATCCCGTACCTATACCAGAAATCGGATTTCCACCTGTAGTTCCGAAAGTATAGCCATTCACATCCGCCATTTCCGAATTAAAGGCAAATCGTCTGTTTCCACCAATCTGATCATTACCTATAATACCATAAGAACCTTTAAATTTCAGAACACTGACAATATGAGAGATTGGTTCCCAAAAAGCTTCATTACTGATCATATATCCGATAGCAGCCGACGGGAAAAAACCAAATCGTTTTTTAGGGGCAAAATTTTCTGAACCATTGTAACCAAAGTTTCCTTCAATAAAGTAACGGTCCTTATATGAATAGGTGACACGTCCTGCAATACCTTGATTCCTATATGGTAATGACATTATGTATGAATCCGGAAAGTTATCTGTTTTTTCTCTCATGTTGAATAAGAATAATCCCCCCACACGATGTGCGTTAGCAAAAAGATTTTCGTATGTTAGTGAAGCTTCCAGATAGGTTGTCCGATTTCCTTTATTATCTTTATATAACACCAAGTAATCATTCCCATCATTATTTTTCGTATACATCAGGTTTCCATCCTCATTACGTCCGGTAGCATAGTAAGTAGATGGATTTTTGGACCGATTCAGATGAGCATAATTATATGCATCCCATGAAAACTTTATATTGGCTTTTAACCCTTTAATCCACGGACTGAAGTCTTGTGTCAATCCAATCAAAGATTGAGCATTATTCGTGAATAATTCATTGTATCCATTGAGATTCAACAAATTATATGGATTATCGCCAATAGTAGGACGCGCCACAGTCCCATCACTATACTTTTTGGGGATAGCAATAGGTATTGTTTTAAACGTGTATATCCATAAGCTAGCATTATTATTAGGCTGCTTCTTCACATCGTATTGATTGGACAGATTGATGTTCAATACCGTATTTTTGAACAAATTGATATCCAAATTTGACCTGAAGTTAAATCTGGACCAACTGGAGGCAGGATTATATCCTAACCCCTTATCCGGTCTAAATACTCCATTTTCTTTATAATAAGAACCAGCTACATAATATTTTACCTTTTCTGACCCGCCAGTTACATTTATGTTCACACGTTCACTGGTTGTCGAATTTTTATATATTTCATCCATCCAATTAATATTAGGATACAGATCGGGATCTGAACCATTCAAATACTTAGCCATGGCTTCTGGTGAGTAGAATTCTTCTCCATTCTTATTATCAGCGTATGCAAAATTATACATCTCCATGAACTCTTGCGCATTGGCCATTTTCGGCATCTTAGTGGGTTGCAGTATTGAAAATTCTGCTCGTGCGCTGATTACAGGTTTGCTTCCTTCTTTTCCTTTACGAGTAGTAATCAATACAACGCCATTAGCACCTCGCACGCCATAAATAGCCGTGGCTGTAGCATCTTTTAGAATAGAAAAGGTCTCGATATCTTCCGGATCAACCAGGTTTAAATCTCTTTCAATGCCATCCACAAGAACTAACGGACGATTATTAGCACCAAATGTACTAACGCCTCTAATCCAGAAGTCAGACCCTTCACCCGGTTCACCACTGCGCTGCACGGCAACAACACCAGCCATTTGTCCTGCTAAGACATTACTTAATTTGTTGACGGAGCGATTGATCTTACCAACCGGAAGTCCTGTAATGGCACCTATCACACTGGCTTTCCTTTGGGTACCATAACCAACTACCGTAACCTCCTTTAATTCAGACGTCAAAGGTTCCATTTTGATTGGAATATCCTTACGCCCATTTACTAGAACTACATTTTTCTGATAGCCGATGTACGAGAATTCCAGTTTTTCATCCGGCGCAACCTCGATTGAGTAATTTCCATCTATATCAGTAATTACACCCTTTGTTGATTTCACTGCTAAAATAGAAACTCCGGGAAGGGGTTGATTAAATTCGTCTAATACACGCCCCTGAACTCTAATGGTACTCTTTTGTTGCGTTTCATCAGGTGTTTCCATGGCCATCACTTGCAATGCAGGCAACAACGACAGAAAAATAATGAGTAAAACCGCTTTTGTGGAAAGATGCTTTATATCATTAAAGACTTTCCTTTTTCGATTGTCGATACATGTTCTCATATTATTACATTTATAAAAAAATTATTAGATATATTACTTCCATTTCATTTATCAAAATAGGGGTTATACTTTATGTATAGCAAATTGGCAATTCTTATAGGATCCTCTCCTGAAGATTCAGAGTATACATTTGTTTGCAATGTCCACTGGTATTCGAATTCTGTGATTAAATTATAGAAAGATTTTTCGTCTATTTCTTTTCCATGCGACATCTCATCAATAGCATATTGGGTGAAAAGTTCCCATCGTTTCCGATAATAAGAATCAGTAAGCCCTCCCCATCCTCTATTCGCATAATCATTTAATTGAGTAGCCTTCTGTCCCCAAGTGGTCAATATACAACGTGCATTTTGTTCATAATATTCTTTCTCTTTGAGATTCTTACCCCAATCGCGAGCATCTTTTATCCATTTGCCTATAGAAAAACTGGACTCACAAGACAATAATCTATCGACATCTGTAAAAAGCGTGTTCATCTTTTCTGCCCACTCTTTCATGCCTTCTATATTTTTCTGTCGATAACAAGCTGTAAATGAATCCCGAAAATCAGAGAATAGATTTCCTAAGACCTGTCTTCCTATGTTTATTACGTCAAATTTATATCCGGATGAATCCACATTTTTTGCTTCCAGGAATTTTCCCCAAATATGCCATAGTTCCTTGTTATCGTAATAGATATCAGGGTGTGTATTCCAACTGTCAGTTCCTTCAAGCATGGGACGGGCGTTCATCAACACTGCTTGTCCTGCAGTGGCGTGATGGATATATATTTTTTTATATAATTGCTGCCAAGCATCTATAATATGGCTACTTTTACTTCCTCCCCGGCATAATGCCCAATTTTTCATCCAGTCTGCATTAGTGATGGTATGACTCCAGGCCTTCTCTAATACAAATTCATACATGAATGGATTTACATCCAGCCCTTCTAAAGTAGCTCCCACTCCGGATATATTTTTTCCTCCTTCAACAAACAGCCGATTCAGCTTAGCACTAACATCATCCACGTGACCTGCCAACATCGAATTTCCACCAAAATTGCCCAAGTAACACCAAATGTATGGCTTTCCATAATATTGCTGTGTCTCTCTCCAAATCTCAACGCTATCGCAATAGTAATCCAGTAAAATTAGTTTATCATCCGGCACTGAATTTAAAAAAGCCTTAATACGAGGTTGACTCCATTTGTCTTTGCTATGATAAAACATCCACGTCATCTGTATCCAATGTGCCAAACTATCTACCTGCTCAATCGAATGGAATATTTTATCTGATACAGTACGTAAGAAGTCCTCATCCCAATTAGGAGAATCGACTTCATTAAAAGGGTCAATGCCATATATATGGTCTGTTCCATAAAGTTTAGTCTGTTTCTCCAGATATCTTTTTTGGATTTTACCGAATAAAGGATCCATCGGATCAATAAAATGACTCCGATATTTTTCATCATAACCTCCCCATTGGCTCATTTGAGTAATTGCGGCATCCGGATATAACCTTTTGAGCTCTGCGGGAACATGGCCGGAGAAAGCCGGCAACACTGGTGTCATGCCTAAAAGTCTTTCCCGATCAACAATCTGTTTCTGCAACTTTCTTTGATTCTTCAGCCAGGATAAGGGTAATGGACTTTGCCAATAGTCAACATTTGACATCCTATGCCACGGCAGATGTGCAGGTCCTGTAAAATATGACCGGATTTCTTGATCTTTTAAGCCCATTTCTTTCCATACATCATACCATATAGCTTCTTGCCCGGTGATAGCAAGCGGTGTGTTCACTCCATTTAATGCCATCCAATCAATTAAGCGTTCCCAGTCCTTCCATTTCCAATAAGGCATTGAATATCCAAATGTGCAATAGTTCAGAAAAAATCTTGTTTTGCACTTTGCGAAAATGGTTATTTTATCTAACAAAACAGGTAGTTGCCGCGGCATTTCTATTTTATCGGTAGCATACCAAGACACATGTGTATGGCAATAATATTTCAGATAATGATTTAACCCTGTTGCCAATGAATTATTGTTATTCCCCGAGATTTTAATTTTATCATTGATAGATTCGATAGTAAAGAAATCATTCTCTAAGGAATCAGGCGCTAATTCAAAAGTAAAATTGCCTGAATGTTCGGGAAACAACCTATTGCACATATCTTTCATAGCCCTATTTTCAGCAAAAACAGGACTGCACCCAAATGATATTATCAGTAGTAATAGAATGTATCGCATCATTTATAGTTGTTATTGTTTATCATTTCTTCTATAACTTTATTTGCTGTCTTAGAGATATCTTTTCTGTTTGATAGTTCCCATAGCGATGTGTTTTTCTCCATTAGGAATTGAGTGCCTACAATCCAGCTTTGTATCCATCCGGTTAGCGTGCTCCATGCTCCCCAACCTGCATCAGCATTCGCAGCCCAATAATTCCAATCCTGATAATTGAAGGCTCTGAACCAAGCTCCATCCACATTTCTGAATTTGTCACTTTTTACCTGAATACGAATCAGAAAGTCTCTCATTTGATTCACTGCTTTTACATAGGTAGAATCATTGGTGGCCTTTGCCGCTTCGCATAATCCCACAAATGCAAAATTGGTTGTATACAGCATATCCGCTACAGGATCTCCATTGTCGAAAATTAAAGAGGCCTCTGTGCTGCCATACGCTTCATTGGAAGGTGAATGCCCGAATGAACTCTTAGATTCATCTCCCAGCTCTTCGCGGATACCTCCACAAGTTACTTGATTTTTAAGTAACTCATTTGTCATATAATGGAGCCATTTCAAATGTTCCTCTGTTGGTTCTACCCGGTATAACCAAGCCAATGGAAGAATCATACGAGCTCTTTCCTGCTGTATACCATTTGTCCACGACCATTGTTCAGGATAGGAAGCCATCATCATAGATAAGGCTTTTTTAGACCTTTCGAGTAACGGCTCATACTGTGTCTGATTATATAACCAAAGGTAGCAAGCCCAATTCCAAGCCTCAAAATGCGCATGAAGGTTCACTGTATTGTTATCATAGAATGACTTCCATCCTCTTTTTTGTATGTCTGTATCAAGCAATGATCCTCCTCTAAAGCCGTTAATGCCAGTCGTTCGGAAATTCCCGATAATTCCTTCGGCTATTTTCTTGTCCCATTCAGTGTCATTTAATAATGCAGATGAAGCTATGACTCCTAAAAGAAAGCGTGCATTATCGTCACCGTAATAGGTACCTTTATGCGTGTAAGCCCATCCTAATAATCCATACGAAGGAGATGCCGGATCGTTTCTTTCCGAATCCCTGTATTCCTTAAAAGAATAATCTATCAGATTGGTGGCTACCTTAGAATATTCATTATTCTCCAATAGATCTCCAGCCGCCGCAAATGCGTATGACGCCTCTCCTTGGACATCTGCTCTCATCCAATATCGATACAATTGACTTCCATCATAACGGATCTCGGACATGTGCCCTTCCAATACTCCTAAACTTCCATCACCATTTTGAAACTGATCTGGTATACTTGGGCCTATAGGCATTGTGCCATCTCCCATATATTTATCAACCCAATTCTGTTTCCATTCAGAATTCACTAGAAAATGCCCATTGTAAAACCATTCGATTCCTTTTTTTATGCTCTCGTAACCTGCATTTTCTGGCAGCACATCGCTGGGGGTATAAGAGGGGGTTATGTAAGTTATCCATGATGAGAATGTGACTGTATTCTTACTAAGTAACCACCTGAATATATATTCATACAATGATTTTATTTTTTGTTCAGGCATATATCTGTCGGATGCAAAATGACTAATGCAGGTTGTGGATACCAGAAGATGCGGAGTTCTATAATATAAAACAGGTCGGGTCTCTGTATCCTTAAGCCCATACACGGCTTTATCAAATCCTGCAACTTTGGCAGCAATAAGTATCGGATGATTGATAGAATCGCTGGTTTCTTTTAAAATACATCTATTAAAAGATAACAAGCTCATGAAAGGAAGTTCCGTGTTAATTGAATCACAGACTACAATCCGCTCTAAATTTAGTGTGTCAGACTTGCTACTATCAGTAGTTCCTATTCTTTGTGGAAATTCAACAAGAACACGCAATGATTTAGCTTCAATCAGACTTTCGTCTTCCTGACTAATGGATGTCCCTTTTACTGGATATGAATCACTTAACAAAAGGACGCCGGATTTTTCTGGAGCATTCTGCAGAGCTTCACTCACGGATGGATAAAATTTCAGAGTGTATCCTTCCTTTTCCAGAAGTTGTACTAAGTCACTGTCAGATCCTCCATAACATGTTATTTCATCTTTCATTTTACAAGATGCAAAAGTTAGGATCAGACAGCATATATATATGATTCGTATGTTTAGCATAAGTGACTTTTTTCATCAATAGAGTTTAACATTTTCCAGCATTGGTACAGTCCTCTTGGCACATGGAAACAACCTTTCCATTTCCCTCCTTTGAGTGGCAGCAACACTTCTCCTTTTCGGTTTAAGTATCCATACCATTCGGAATGCTCTTTATCTTTGAAGTGTGTCCATGTATAATTGTGTACCTTCTCAAACCATTCCATACACTGTTTATCCCCGGTCAATTGATAGCCTTTCAGCAGTGAGATAAGTGTTTCAATATGTACCCACCAAAGTTTTTGGTCCCATTCCAACTGTTGGGGAGGATAGCCATTACGGTCCATAAAATAATAGATACCTCCATATTCTTTGTCCCAACCATATTCAAGCATTGTAAGGGTTATATTCTTCGCCTTTTCTATCAATTCCGGACGGTTCAATCGTTTGCCTAAATCCATGATGAACCACATTGCCTCGATGGCGTGACCCGGAGTCACTTGGCGGCCTTCAAAGCAATCAACAAGATGACCGTCAGTGTCCACATTCTCAACAATAATTCCTCCCAGTTCCGGGCGGTGGAAAACATCCATCACCTCGTGAATGCACGTCTCCATCGTTTGTTCCAGATAATCGCCAGGCAATAAATGCTCAATCTCCAAGGCAAGGTTGCACAGAATCATCGGCAGGGCGAAATTCTTCAGATTTCTCGTCCCCGGATGCAGCTTGTTCCACTTGCCTTTAGGATTATCCACCTTGGAAAGGATAATATCGAAAGTTTTCCTGGCAATGTCTGCATATTCCTGATTACCTGTCGCAAGACTCAATTGTCCGAAAGCCATGGCAGCGAATGTATACGAAAAGATATTGTATGGTTCTACCAATGGTCTACCCGAACGGTCAAGTGAAAAGTACCAGTTATAGTCTCCATCATGTCCGTATCTTTTTAAAAATTCACCACCTTGAACGGCACAATCAAGCCATTCCTTACGTTTTTCTACCTT
>ERZ831601.58-NODE-58-length-119020-cov-7.512638_pt1 | contig 119020 bp, 110 predicted proteins | sample MGYA00519578_ERZ831601 | MGnify/ENA primary metagenome ERZ831601 (study PRJEB31850, sample SAMEA3708717) | human gut metagenome | biome: human gut; feature: human-associated habitat; material: faeces | place: China | collected 2014 ... | reverse complement strand
TTTTTGCATTACGTCCATTATCAAGGCAATATTTATTTTTTAATTCATCATATATCGACCAATTCCCTGATTTTTCTTAGAATATGATCTTTTGGAACAATCATGTCATATAAATCTGAATAATAACTAAGGCTAAGTTTAAGTTGGGATGATAACATTTCAACCTCCGACAATTATGATACCTTAATTATATCAGATATATGATTTTACGACCACTTTTTCAGTGGCGTCCCTATAGAGGTGAGGGAATTCTTGCTACGATTGTTAAATAATTGCAAAAAAGGTTTCAAATTATCAGAACTCTTGATGAGATAATGATAACATGAAACCTTTTTGCGTAAAGCGGTATGTTGGATTTGCTTCATGGGGACCGCTTCATATTTTATTTTTATGCACATCATTCTTTATGGGGTCTGACCCAAATGTTCAGCAATACCCACACGGTCACAATCCGAATCAGTTACCAACAACAGGTCAGCGTTGCACTTCCTGGCATACTCCATTGATAAGCATCCGGTATACTTCAAAATATTTGCAGCGTATCAACAGCTCCGATGCCATCCCCGGACGGTACTTCAGAACCCGCAGCGGCTGTCTCGGCTCTGCACTGCCGTGAAGATCTGCCACATCCAACGCCTTGTCGATATGCAGTTCTCTTTTCTTCCCGTCCTTTCCTATGCGGTCGTAATCATACAGCCGATAGGTCAGGTTCGAGCTTTCCTGGATTTCTGCAACGAGCGCACCTGCCCCAATGGCATGGATCGTGCCTGCAGGGATAAAAAACAGGTCATCCTTGTGAATAGGTACATTCTGCAGATACTTCATCACCGTGCCCTGTCTTTCTTATCAGTTGTATTTTCTATCTTATTTACCGCTCCAGCTCAAACTTCTGCTTATCGTGAACGTTGATATCCGCGCCCAGCTGTACTTCAATCAGCTTCAGTTCTGTATCAGCTATCACAGTATGACGGCAGCCTGCGGACATAGTTATAACGTCACCTGGCTTTACCATCTGCTCCATATCATCCACGATGGTTTTTCCCTCACCAGATATGACTACTCACACCTCATCCCGGTTCTTGTGACTGTGATAGTTCATACTGTGGCCGGGATTTTTATGATTTTATTTCGTTCTTTTTTCTTTAGGCGGAAAAATTACTGGAAGTTCACATTTTTGCAAGAAATTCCGCATAAATACGGGCTGTTTTTAAATTTTATTCTCATTACCTTGATAGAAGATAGTAATTTATTACATTTGGAAGTTTCATTACGAATAACAAATGTGTTCTATGACATTCCCTAGACAAATAGATGAAGCCAGTAATCGAACACAGTCAAAGTCGCCCGACATATGCCGCATGCTATAATGAACACGAGATATCTCCTAGCTGTTTTTACAATATTTGATTGCAAATCAAAAAGCGTTCACAGCTCACCCTGACAGATGCTATGAACGCTCTAAAAAGAATAAAGACCAGAAAACGCCTTCTCACAAGACGCACATCTCTAAACACGCATATAAGATATACCCATTATTTACCACTCAGCAACAGATCCGTCAGCATGTCTCCATATTGGATTCTTCCACTGATGCTTTGTCAGATTCTCTTCCAAAACAAGTTCTTTATTCACTTCAACCCCCAGGCCAGGTTTCGTTGGCATTGCACAGAAACCGTCAACAAACTGAAAATCTTGTTTATTTAATGCATAATCAAGCACACTTTTCCCAACATTATAATGTATGCCGATACTCTGTTCCTGAATAACTGCATTATAGCATGTCGCATCTACATTCAGACACGCAGCCAATGCGATTGGACCAAGTGGGCAATGCGGAGCGAGTGCCACGTCATACGCTTCTGCCATAGACGCAATTTTCTTCACTTCAGTAAGCCCCCCTGCATGAGACAGATCCGGTTGAATAATATCTACGCCACCAGCTTGCAGAAGTCTCTTGAAATCATATTTAGTAAAGAGCCTTTCTCCCGTAGCAATTGGAATATTGCAGGCAACGGCAATCTCTTTAAACACTTCCATATTTTCACACAACACCGGCTCTTCAATAAACATCGGGTCGAACTCTTCCAGTTTTTTAGCTAATATTTTTGCCATCGGCTTATGAACACGTCCATGAAAATCAATTGCAATACCAAAATACTTACCACATGATTCTCTAATCGCAGCAACTCTTTCAAGAACAGCATCTATTTTGTCATAACTATCAATCATCTGCAACTCTTCTGTCGCATTCATTTTGATTGCTTTAAACCCTGCGTCCTGCCTTTCTTTTGCCGCTGTGCCAACATCCGATGGCCTATCTCCACCAATCCAGGAATATACTTTAATCTTATCTCTGCATTTTCCTCCCATCAACTCATATGCCGGTGCACCAAACGCTTTGCCCTTAATATCCCAAAGTGCTTGATCAATACCCGAAAGAGCACTCATTAAAACACCGCCACCACGATAAAATCCAGCACGAAAGATTGTAGCCGAAATGTCTTCGATTCGGAACGGATCCTGTCCTATCAAATACGATCTATATTCTTGCACACATGCCAGAACAGCGTCACAATGTCCTTCAAGTACCGCCTCACCCCATCCGGTGATTCCTTCATCTGTAATAATTTCCACAAATCCCCATCTTGGACGCACATGGTAAGCATTAACTTCGACTATTTTCATCTTCTTATGTCCTCCCTCAATGGAATTTCTTTTATATCTTTATTTTAGAACAATCATCATACCTACCGTTTTATCCTTGATACATATTTCCGGACATAAGATGCTCCTAATCCCCAGTTTTCATCTTTCAGTACAGATGGCGGTATAAGATTGCTTGCTATCCCTACCCCCATATATCCTTCTTTAAAATAGTCGTTAATATTATCAATAGTTACACCACCAATTGCAATATAATTTGCCTCATCATATGGTCCTTTTAATGCTTTGAGATATCCTTTCGGAGTACACCCTGCCGGAAACAATTTCATTGTTTTATAGCCAAATTCCAAACTTGTTGCAACATCTCCAGGTGTAAACACCCCAGGCAATAACATAATGTCTTTTTTTGCGCAATACTGAAGCACATCTATCGGTGTACCTGGTGTAAGCAAAAATTGCGCCCCTGCATCAATTGCCGCTTTTGCAAGATCCACACTTATTGCTGTACCTGCTCCTATCATACATTTTTCTCCAAAGTGATCTCGTAATATTGCAATCTGTTTTAAACCATGTTCACTGTTCAAAGCCACTTCAAAAAACGAAACCCCTCCATCTACGATTGCCTGCGCATAATCAACCGTATATTCCAATGGAATATTTCTTAGTATCGCAAGTATCGGATTTTCTTTTACAACAGAATACATATCCATTCTATTTCCCTCCCTATTTCCTTCCTAGTATTATTGAAAATCAGATATGATCAGTAATAGCAACCATCGCTACAGGAGCAGCTTCCAACTGTGAAAAACGAATTGGAAATGCACAAATTTCTTTTATTCTTTCCACACCTAATAACTTCTGAATATTTACATCTTCAAAAAGAAGCAATGTTCGTTCTTTCTGTTCACTATTTGTTTCCAACAACGCATGATGGCATGGAAACCCTTCATCTTCACCTGTAATAGCACTATCATAGCTAATAGAATCCATTGCTATTGCCTTTAATCTAGGGAATTCTTTTCGTAAATATTTCGCAGCCATTACCTCCATACATGGGAAATTATCCACAAAATCCTCTGGAGAAATATCTCTCAAACGCGAATGACCTGTATATAAGAACAGAATATCACATTCTTTTATTTCAGATTCATGCGATTTTAAATCCTCATATCGAATTCTCTCCCCTTTTCCTTTTGCAATTTCCAGAACTAATGGTTTTGTATAATGGAAATCCTCTATCGGAATCTGGTCGATTGTTTTTCCATTAGCATCAAAATGAAACGGTGCATCTACATGTGTTCCTGTATGCAAATGATGAAATACAGAAGATGCATTGCTTGGATCTCCATTTTGTATTACTGTATTATATTCAATTCTTTCTGCTGGATTCGTTGGCCATTTAGGCATATCCAAGCTTATTATGTAACTTAATTCTATTAACATTTTTTACTCCTCATCTGGTTTACGGAAAATATATCCTTTACGTACCATATCAAACAGAATTGCCATAATAATAATTAATCCCATAACTACCTGCTGCAGATATGCATTAACACTCATAAGGTTCATTGCATTACTGATAATTGTTAAAATTAAAGCTCCAACAATCGTACCAACAACGCTGCCTTCTCCACCTGACATGCTTGCTCCGCCGATTACTACTGCTGCAATCGCATTTACTTCCATACCATTACCAATTGTACTAGTACATGTTAACAATTTTGACGTTAATACAACTCCAACCAGAGCAGACATGACACCCTGAATAACATAAACTGAAAACTCAATCAGCCTTACATTGATTCCACTTAACCATGCAGATTTACGATTACTTCCTGTAGCATATACCTTACGTCCGTATCCTGTATATTTCAATACAATATACGCGACTATATATAAGCAAATCATCAGTAATACGCAAAATGGCACACCTGCAATCTTTTTAAGACCAATAAAACTATATTCCAAAGGAAGCCCTATAATTGTCTTTCCCATAGAAATATAAAGTGCTAATCCCGCTGTTACATTAGACGAAGCAAGCGTAGCAATAAATGCCGGCATTTTTAATACCGTAATTAAAAAGCCATTAAAAACACCAACCAATACGCCTAACAAAAGCATTATGATGATTGCTGTTCCTACTCCTACTTTCCCTTCTGACAATAACTTTGTTCCAATCGTTGCCGAAAAAACAATACAACCTCCAACAGACAGATCAATACCCCCTGTCAGAATAACAAATGTCATGCCAATCGCTGCGATGCCACAAGTTACAGACTGTGCCAACACATTGCTAAGGTTTGAAACAGAAAGAAATTTGTCTGTAAATATTGATGCAATAATACACATTACCAGCAATATAATAAATACCGACCCTTGTGACTTCATGAAATTTTTTACAATGGTTGTTCCGTTGGATTCCTTTTTCATTTTATAACCCTCCACCTTTACATTACGAGTCTTTGTAAATCTGTTTCATTTATTTTATTTATTTCATCCATGCCATATTCCCCTGTAATCTGGCCATCTTTCAACACTAAAATTCTATCAGCCATACCAAATACTTCCGGTACTTCTGATGATAACAATATCACCCCTATACCTGCTTCTACCATTTCATTAATCAGCTTATATACCTCTACTTTTGCTCCAATATCAATTCCTCGCGTTGGTTCATCCAAAACAATAATCCTGGCTTTTGATGCAAACCATTTGGCAATAACAACTTTCTGCTGATTTCCACCACTTAAGTTTGTCACCTTTTGTTTCATGCTTTCACATTTAACCTGCAATTTTTCAATTAATTTCTGATTAATTGCTTTCTCTTTTTTTAAATCCAGAAAAACACCTCTTCTGATATGTTTTAATGCCGCTAGCGAAATATTAAAATCAATTGCCTGATTAACCTGCAATCCCTCTCCGCCTCTGTCTTCTGAAATATATCCTATTCCGGCATTCACCGCCTCTACCGGAGATGCATATCTTGCATTTTTGCCATTAAACCAGATATTTCCTGTCAGCTTGTCATTACCCTTTCCATATACTCCAAAAAGAGCCTTTGCTATTTCTGTTTTTCCAGCACCGAGAAGTCCCACAATTCCAAGAACTTCACCACGTTTTAATTCAAACGAAATATCATTCAAATGGTTTTTCAATGTAATATGTTCAAATCTCAGCAATGTTTCGCCCTTTTCATAGCGAACTTTAGGATACTTGTTTTTGATGGTTTTTCCAACAACCATTTCTGCCAACAACTCTTCATTAATATCTGATGTTTGCACTGTAGCTACTTTTTTTCCATTGTTTAATATAGTTATTCTATCTGTGATATCCATCATCTCATCTAATTTGTGAGAAATAAATACAACAGAAATTCCTTCCTTTTTCAAATTTCTGACAATGGCAAATAAATTTTCAACATCTTTTTTGGGCAACGCAGAAGTCGGCTCGTCCAGAAGAATAAATTTACAATTTCCGTTTAAAGCTCTTGCAATTGCTGCAATCTGTTGCTGAGCAATACTAAGACGATCCATCCTTTCATTTACATTAATGTCCACTTTAATCAATTTAAGGAGTTCTTTTGATACCCTTTCCATTTCTTTCCAGTCAACCATGCCAGCCTTATTCTTAGGAATATTCCCCTGGCAGATATTCTCTGCCACGGTCAGATGCGGAAACAGATCTAGTTCTTGATACACCATTCGTATTCCATGATTAGCTGCTGCATGAGGAGAGTCAAAAGACATTTTTTCCCCATCAATATATATATCACCAGTTGTAGGTGTAAGCGCTCCATTGATAATCTTCATCAAAGTTGACTTTCCTGCTCCATTTTCTCCAAGAAGACCATGTATCTCACCTGGAAGGATTTCAAAATCGATATCAGACAGTACTGTAATTCCATAAAACTGTTTTCCAATGCCATTCAATACTAAACCTTGTTTATCCATTGTAAGTTCCTTTCAGAAAATAGTTTATAATTGCAATGAGGTGCTATAAATATAACACCTCATGTGTAGGTTACTATTCAATTGCATACGTATTCCATATGTTTGCGGTTTCACTCCAATATCCGTCTTCCAGATCGAAATTACCCCAGAATTCCGCTTCATCTACATTATCTTTTGTAATAACGGATGCGTTAACTTTTGTTACACCGCCACCTAATTCTTCTCCTTTGACAGTTTTTGTCAATACTGCTTTTACAGCAATGGTCGCTAAAGCAAGCGGTGAGTTATCCACTGTCATATCCACATATTCCTGACGAATATAATCCATCGCAGATGCAGCTCCATCAATAGATACAATCATTACATGTTCTGGATCGTCTAATGTTTTCAATTTTTCTGACTGCGTCAAACCGGAAATAACACCTGCTAACATGCAATCACTATGAAGGAATACAGCATCAATGTCTTCATTTGTTGTAAGGATATCATTCATAGCAGCCATAGATGATTCTGAAGACCAATCACAAGGATTATCTCTGATATCATCCAATCCATATTCTTCTACACCCTCTGCAAATCCTGTTGTTCTATCATCTGCAGAAGCAGTTCCTAAAGTCCCCTGCATTGTTGTTACTGTTGCACCTTCTCCAGCATTATCAGCAACATATTCTGCCGCCAGTTTACCCATTGCCACATCATCAATAAGCGCACTATAGTCAACTGTACAATCTCCATTGATAGCTCTTCCTACCGCTATAGCCGTAACTCCCGCTTCATTGCATGCTTTTACGGCAGGTGCAACAGCATTACTATCTGCTGCCTGAATTAAAACAACATCTACTCCTTTTTCAATAAAGTCATAAATCTGATTGCACTGATTCTCAACATCGCCATCTGCACTGCTTACTGTTACTTCTGCTCCAGCTGTTTCAAGTAAGTACTGTGCATACTTCTGTACTGCAATTACATATTCACTGTCTAATTCTGCAACAGTAATAGCTACCTTTAACGGTGTTCCGTCCTCTTTAATAGCAAGGTTCGGTAAAATTTCACTTTCAAAATTATCTACCGTCACTTCTGTTTCCGCATTCGCCCATGCTGTTATAGACATTGTAGGCATCAGAAGCGCTCCTACCATAATTGAACCCACGATCATTTTCATTTGTTTCCATTTAGCCATTTTCTTGTCCTCCTTAGTATTTATTGTGTTATGAAATAACAAATGCTTGTACCACGATAATATAATTTTTTTATTGTTATGTCAAGTCGTTTTGCAAAATTACATATTTTTTACATTTTATCCTCATTTTAATTGTGCATATTGTATATATCACGATAAAATAATTTTATTTTTTTACTTTTTTTATTTGATTATTTGTAAAACTTGTGTTATATTGGATTTAAATTAAAAGGAAAGGGGGAGAAACGATAGATATGGACACTATCCAGTATCCTACATTGATAAAAATCAATGAAATGTATCCTCAAATGACTCAAAGTCAGCAACAGCTTGCTACTTATATTTTGGAAAATCCATCCATCGTAGTAAATACATCGATAACTGATCTTATGAGTCACACTAATTTTCGAAGCGAAGCTTCTGTTGTAAAATTCTGCCGACTACTTGGATTTGACGGATTTAAATCTTTTAAAATCAAACTTACACAGGAATATTTAAATCGAACATTTTATCATTCTCAAAACGATATTACCTTAGACGACACACCTGGGGATATTAAGAAAAAAGTATTCCTTGGCGCTATTAACTCATTGAACAAAAATTCAGACACCATTATAGATGAATGTACAGAAGCCCAGCGTCTTATCATCTCTGCTAACCGCATTATAATTATCGGCCATGGAGCTTCAGCTGCAATATGCCAGTATGCCTATTTTCGTTTTACTGAACTTGGCCTTAATTGTGTCTACAACCTGGATGCACACATGACCGCCGCATTGCTTTCACATTCTAAGACTAATGATTTGATTTTATGCGTATCACAATCTGGTGAAACAGCTGACATTTATAAACAAATTGAAAACGCATACAGAAATAGAATTGCAACAATTCTAATTACAGGAAATCCCAATTCTTCTATTGCAAAGATTTCTACTGTCGTATTAAGCACACTTAGTGAAGAGTTCAGTATTTTGACAGATGCATTAAATTCGCGCATATCTCAATTCTGTTTAATTGATGCTCTTTTTTCTATGATCAGTATAAAAGATGCAAATAGAATGATTCCACGTCTTCAGGAAACCAGAAATACTTTTAAGAAATACAAGATAGAACAGAATAATTTTTAGAATTACATTTCATTTACTTTAAGAATGGATAACAAATGCTTACAACATCCACGTTAGAAAGGACAATCAGAAATGGATACATACACAATTACAATAGACGGCGGTACTACTAATACACGTTGCATTCTTTGGAACAGTAGTCGTCAACGAATAGATGAACAGAAACGTGAGGTCGGCGTACGCAATACGGCCATAGATGGCAATAATTCCAAATTAAAAAATGCTGTTAAAGAATGCCTTGAGCAGTTGCTTGAAGACCATTCTCTTACTTACGATAACATCAATCATATTATTGCCAGCGGTATGATTACTTCCGATGTAGGAATTGTTGTCGTTCCGCACCTCACAGCTCCTGCCGATTTAGAACAGATAGCTCGTTCTACTGTTGCAATAAGGCTTCCAGAAATATGTCCAATCCCAATCCACTTTATACCTGGAATCAAAAACTCATGTAGTAATATTTCTCTTGAAAATTACGAAGCAATGGATATCATGCGTGGCGAAGAAGTAGAAAGTCTCGCCATTATTGATAAATACCATAATGGTTCCCCAATGATCCTAGTACTTCCAGGATCACACAATAAGTTTGTCGCAGTAAATGCCGATAAAGAAATAACCGGTTGCCTTACTTCTATTTCCGGAGAACTACTTTCTGCAATTATCAACGATACAATCATTGCCAAGTCAGTAAACAGAAGTTTTGTTACTGCTGACCAATATGACAGAAAATGGCTTCTTCTAGGCTATAATACCGCAAAAGAAACCGGACTTGGACGTGCATGCTTTTCCGGTCGTATACTCGGACTTTTCTGCAACGCCGAGCCTTCAAAAATATCAAACTATATTTTAGGTGCAGCACTTCAGGGTGACATTCAGGCTATCAGAAATTCCTCCGCACTTTGTGTAACTGACGATACTCAGTTTGTTGTCTGTGGAAAAGATCCTTTTAAACAGGCATTAGTTGACATCTTCACAGAAGAAAAACTAAGTAACCAAATAACTATATTTGAACCCGAAGCTGGATTTTCTGCTTCTGCTTTAGGTGCATATCTTGTAGCTGAAAAATGTAAAATTATATAGGAGAAAATATATTATGAAAGTTGTAATTACAGATTATCAATACGAAAATATAGATTCAGAACGTTCAATTATCACTGGTGCAGGTTATGAATTATTTGATTACCAGGTTAAAACTACTCCAGATCTTATTCCAGTTGTAAAAGATGCAGATGCAGTCATCACACAGTATTCTGACATTAATGCAGAAGTAATCGAACACATGCAGAATTGTAAAATCATCATAAAGTACGGAATTGGCGTAAATAATATTGATTGCGAAGCTGCTTCCAGGAAAGGAATTTATGTGTGCAATGTACCTGATTATGGTGTGGATGAAGTATCCGACCATGCGTGTACCATGCTTCTCGCTTTAGGAAAAAAGCTACCCATCTTAGCAAAATCTTTCCGCAAAGGTGAATGGGGATATTCCAGTGTTGTCCCTCTTTTAAGATTATCAGAATGCACTCTTGGATTGGTAGGCTTTGGTCGCATCCCTAAAATGGTTGCCCGCAAAATGAGTGCATTTGGAATGAAAGTGATCGCATACGATCCTTATATAAATGAGACTGCTGCTCAGGAGCTAAATGTAACACCTGTTACTTTAGAACAGCTTCTCAAAGATAGCGATCTTATCTCTGTTCATTGCCCACTTACAAAAGATACTTACCACCTTATCGGGAAAGAAGAAATGACATTATTAAAACCAAACGCTATTCTTGTGAATACAGCTCGTGGCGGAATCATCGACGAGGCTGCTCTTATCGAAGCACTGCAAAACGGCAAGATTTCTGGCGCCGGAGTAGATGTATTTGAAAACGAACCAGTTACTCCAGAACATCCATTACTCCATATGGATAATGTAATCGCAACTCCACATAGCGCATGGTATAGCGAAACTGCAATTCGGACATTGCAAAGAAAAGTAGCCGAAGAAGTAGTTAATGTATTAAATGGTAATCCTCCTTTTAATTGCGTAAATATGAAATAATTGAAGCAAGCGTCTCGTAACTAGGTAATCATTCGTATATTAACATCTTATAAAAGCCATCTGATACTGTTCTTGGCTGTCTGCCAGATTCTCTATCAGATGGCTTAGTATTATTTTTTCAGTTTAGTACGGCAGTATTCCGGAAGATCCTCTGGTAGTGTAAAATAGTTTGTGTTTTTGGATTATAAAGTGCCACAGCACTTTCCATCTACTCTTTCAGGTTCTTTCCGGCATTGTATTCAGGCTTCAGCTTCTTCCGGCCACCGCCTGGTTTTCTTGTTTTCTTCATTTTACTCATGCAACTCCAACGGCAGTCCATCCGGGTCATGGAAGAAAGTCATCTTCTTGCCGGTGTAATCATCCATGCGGATTGGTTCACATTCAATCCCTACCTCCGCCAGCTCATTCACCGTCTGCTCCACGCTCTCCACACAAAATGCAAGGTGACGCAGCCCACAGGCCTCCGGGCGGTTCGCACGCTTCGGCGGGTTTTCTTCTGCAAAAATCTCCAGCTCTGTGTGCTCATTGACACGAAGATCCAGCTTCCAGTCCTTACGCTCTGGACGGTAGTTCTCTCTGATAACAGAGAATCCCAGTTTGTTCACATAGAAATCCTTAGCAGCTTCGTAGTCAGATACGATGATTGCAATATGATGTATTTTTGATAAGTTCATTTTCTCACGCTCCACTTCTTTAAATTTTGTTCTTCTTTTATTTTCGTTATAAACTATACGGCAACCTTCAAAAAATACCGTGTGAACTCCTGAAGTTCAGTTTGTCCACACGGCATTTATTTTTCTTGGATTCTTGTTTATTTCAGTTTTTCAAGAATCTCGTCCGCACTCATACCGCCGGCTAATAATCTCTTAACCACACTCTCTTCATGGGGTCTGACCACGCAGTGCTTTATTAATCCCGATTTTTTTGAACAAATCTTCTATCTTTATAATAGCTTGTTCTGTTTCAGCCTTTGTCATTGCAGATTGGGAAGCTTTCGCTTTGCGAAATTCTTCGATATTGTATGAATTCTCCTGTGTGCACATCTGCAGATACATATTGAGTAAACATAGTTCTTTCTCAGAAAAATCCTTTACTAATTTTCTCAATTCCGCATCAGAATATGAAGATATTGGTTTTGAATCTGTAGCTTCCTCATCATAGGAATCGTAAGAAAAATATTTATTTGTAACAGATATTGCTTCATAAGAGAAAGAGGATTCCATACCAAGTTTAACCTGATAGTTTAATACAGTAGGGATTGTGCAATGTAAATATTTACTGGCTAATTCAACAGTAAAAGGAGTTCCTGATTCTTCACATTCCTGCTGAATTTTTTTGATTTTTTCCAGTTGATTAGCTAGATATGGAGTTGTATTATATTTTTTGAAACTTACGAAAATGCAAACAGCATGTTTTATAGAATAGCGAAAAAATGTAGTCGCTCTTCCGAGATCAGGATTAAATCTGGGCAAGTCTGCTAAAACTTCAACCCATAATGACTGATATAACTCCTGAAATTCGCATTTTTCGAGTGTACTACGATAACTGTAATACAGTTCATACATTATATAATTATTCAAATACTCATAAATCAACTTATCTGCTTTATCGCGACTTCTTTTATCAGATGCATTTCTTTTCATTTGTATATAAGAATATAATAAATATGCATCGAAATTTGGATTCGTCTTATATCTTTTGCGTTCAGAACTGTTCTTCATAAATTTATCCTTTCATATTTGCCATACATTATTTCATACTGCTATTCATAGGATTCTTTCCTGTGTATATATAAGTTCCTTAAGCATGGCATCAACAACAGATTTCGGACTGTAAACATGGCCAGTCCAAAAGAAGAATCCTTTCCTGGATTCAAATAAATTCCCATTCTTTATGGGGTCTGACCCCGAGAGGCTATTCTCAATATCTTTTACAAGGACAATATCTCAAAAATCATAGCTTTTTCTGTCCATATCTGTTAAAATTGACAATGATTAATATACAGGGGCTGCTGCACATGCAAGTGCGGCAGTCCCTGTCGAATGGATAAGGAAAATTAAAATGAACACAACAGCAAATCTTGGCAAGGCACCCGTACGCACTCTGGTGCTTCAGCTTGCCATCCCTTCTATGACCGCGCAATTTGTCAATGTACTTTACAGTATTATTGACAGGATGTATATCGGACATATTTCCGAAAATGGCGCACTGGCTCTTGCAGGTGCAGGCATATGCGGTCCTATCGTTACACTTCTCACTTCTTTTGGCACCCTGGTAGGAATCGGAGGTTCCATTACCATGGGAATCCGAATGGGCGAAAAGAATCACAAAAAAGCAGAACAGGTACTGGCAAATTCTTTTCTGATGCTCAGTATTTTTTCTGTTCTGCTGACTGTCAGCTTTCTTCTGCTAAAAAATAAGCTGCTTATGTTGTTTGGCGCAAGTGGGGCTACTTTTCCCTTTGCCAATACCTACCTGACTATTTATACAACAGGTACCTTTTTCGCACTGATGGCTACAGGGCTTAATTACTTTATCAACTGTCAGGGATTCCCCCTTGTGGGAATGTTTACCGTACTGATCGGCGCAGGATGTAACATCCTGTCAGACCCGATTTTTATTTTTGGTTTTCATATGGGAATTTCCGGTGCTGCCATTGCAACCGTTATTTCGCAGATACTCTCCTGCATCTTTGCAATGACCTTCTTATTGGGAAAAAAGGTTCCTGTAAAGATTACCTTCGGACAGTACAACTTAAAAGTCATAAGGAAAATCCTTTCCCTGGGATTTTCTCCTTTTTTGATCCTGGCCACAGACAGCCTGATCCTGATCTTTATGAATACAGTGCTCCAGAAATATGGTGGTGCTTCCCAGGGCGATATGCTGATCACCTGTGCCACCATTGCTCAAAGCTATCTGCTTCTGATCACCTCACCTATGATCGGGATCAGCGGAGGTACACAGGCAATCCTGAGCTACAATTACGGTGCCAGATGCATAAACAGGGTCAAGGACGCAGAAAGGAACATTCTGGGAGTAATGCTTATCTTTACCACCATCATGTTCCTTCTCTCCCGGTTTATTCCCCGGTACTTTGTTCTTCTGTTTACCACTGATCCACAGTATATCAGATTCTCTGTCTGGGTCATCCGTACCTATACACTGATGATCATTCCGCTAAGCTTCCAGTATGTCTTTGTAGACGGGCTGACTGCCCTGGAATGTCCAAAGACAGGACTTGCGCTCTCCGTTACCAGAAAATCTCTTTTTGTGATCAGTGCAGCTGTCCTGCCTTCTTTCTTTGGTGCAAAAGCGGCTTTTTTCGCAGAACCTGTTGCTGACGGAATCTCTTCTGTCCTCTCAACAATTGTATTCCTGCTTCTGATCAACCGCCACCTGGATAAACGCTGCCGGATGGACAAGAAAGAGAGCCTGTAAATTACTCCTGTATCTCCGCATTTGAGAGATACAGGAATAAGTATGATTGTGCAGCAATCTATCAGTACTGCTGTTTTCTGGATCTCCTCCAACGCAAACAGACTGTCCGGTTCATTGCCCACATAGCGCCCCACCACATCACGGAGAAGATTTCTCGCCAGACGCCTCCTGTAGACATGATCTGCTCCATTGCCAGTACATGGGCATATAAATCTTCTTCTGTATATGCGATTCCCATAAATTCAAACACTGCCTTCACACAGGCTGCCGAAAGAATAGATGAGGTGCCAAGGCCGGAACCTTTGGGGACATTTGTTACCTCAGAATGCATAACAAAACCACTGCCAAGGCGTTCCAGTATTTCACCCAGAGTATGTCCTTCCCTGGGAATTATTCCGCAGGCAAGAAGGCAGGCCTTCTGCAGGGCAAAAGGATCATAAGGGTCACCTGTGGCCTGCAAAGGCTCAATCGTGTCAAACTCTCCATGAACATCCATATCCCGGCTGTCAAAAACAACCTTCTGCTCAGGAATCCTCTCCAATGTCACCTCCACCGGCTTCTCCCCGTTCAGAAGAATAGCTGCATTTAATACAGTCCCGCCCTTTTCATTACAATAGGGTGGCGTATCACTCCAGCCACCTCCCCAGTTCACACGAAGAGGCAGCCTGACTGTATGATGATCTGTGACAATCCTTGCCTGTTCATTATAAGCAAGGCTTTTGATCGTCGCCTCCAGAACTTCCGACTGAATAATGCGGAAACATTCCTGCCCCTCATTCTCATCCTCAAGGATCACTCCCAGATAATAATGCAGACGTTCTTCATGGGGTCTGACCCCGCAGTGTTCGTTATTTTACAGAAAAAGTTTCATACTCCTCTCACTTGAAGCACTCAGCTCATATGTAACATTGTGAATGAAACAGATAATCCGGCAGGAAATCTGCCGGACTGCACAAAATGCCTGTTGATTTACATTTAAAACTGATCCAGATTTAACGCTTTCCAATTTTTAAAGAATCGGCGTATTCATACCCTTTTTGAGAAATTTTATAAATTTTAGTTCCTTTCTGACTACTTACCAATTCTATATATTGCAACCTCACCAATTCACGAATAATCTCTTCCCAATGAGCAACTTTTCGAGGTGCATCGCTATCAAATAAATAACTACCTATAGAAATAGTTGTTCCTATTATACTGTTTCTTATCATTACGCGACCATCTCGATCTTCTGAAAGTTTTAAAATCATATCTTCGACGTCTGATGACAATTGTGAAAATTCTATTTTAGAAACTTTTGCTTCCAAATTTATTTCAAGCATATCTGCAATAAATGAATTACGAACTCTTTCCCATTTGTTTTCATTTATTTTGTTTAAAGCAAATTCCGAAAGAATCTTATCTCTCAACTCCGAGAGACGAATATTAATTGTAGACTCATCATCAATTTTTGTTGCTATCTCTCTTGGATCAAGAACCCCCTTTATTTCAGAATATGGAAAATGGGGTAATAGCAATACTGTATATTCATTTCTTCCAACCCACGCTGCACCCATTTCATTTAAACTTGCAATACTATTGTAGTAATTTTTAGAGAGAACAAATATTACATGTAAATCATATGTATCAAACTGACCACGTAGAAAATCAAAAATCTTCTCTCCGCCAGGAATACCATACTCAGGTATAGATGAACAGAAAATACCATCTTCAGGAACATTTAAATCCTCTAAAAATTCTACTATTCTTCGTACATATTTTACATCATCCGATGAGTGACTAATAAAAATTTTCACTTGTTTTTCCATCCGATTTCCTCCGTTCGTAACCTTGTCCTTATTTTCAAAATAGTTCTTCGCACTTTCTGTGACAGTCATTATCGCACTATTCCCATACGGAATAACAGAAGCCAACATCCCATACATTCGAAGTGCTTCATATAATACCAGGGCATTGTCTCTCAAACTTCTTGAAATATTATCTAATTCAAAACTCATAGTATTATTTTCATTTCCATCATACTGTCTTAGTATTTCAGCAAGCATTGTTTCGGATTCAAAATCCAATATTCTAAACCCATTTTCTTGATGAGCACCTGCCACTATTCCAGAGGCGCGTTCCCTGATTTGAGCTGCACGTTCTGCTTTTTCCTGTGCTCTCATTTGTTTTTCTATGGCTTTTTGTTCAGGAGATTTTGTCACAATCTAACTTCCTATTCTCTCTTTTCTTTTTAGTGCATGTTCAATAAAAAGCCTTATTTTTACTTATTTCATCGAACAATTAATAAGTTACATATACACCAAACATGGTACATAAATCTTAGATTATAGCTATATTATCTGGTCTTTAATTTCTTTCTCAGTAAATAGTAAAAATCGTAATACCATTTACAAATAAAAGGTATCTTAATTAATTCTTTTAATTTCGATTTTCGTCCTCTTATGTTAGGTATATTCCATATTATGGGGTCTGACCCCAATGTTTTTCTCCTCTTTAGGTTCTTATGTATAAAGTTCCATGCATCTCAGCCGACCGTAAGATCGTTGCCTGCCGCTCACCACGAAGAGGTGTGCAAAGTTTCGAGCGGCGTAGGGAGCTACCCACGCTCCCAGTATATCACAATTTCATCCAGTTTTACAGACGCTTTCTTGCCTTCATCACTACACAGTACAATAAACCACCGAGCACTCCGCCGACTGTGTTATAGAAGATGTCTGATAGCTGGAATGTTCCTAGCCGCAGCAATAACTGCAGCATCTCAATGCTTATCGAAAAGCCAAATGCTATTTTACCACTTTGCCACAGTATCTTCTTCCCGCCGTTTCCTATCTTCTCTCCGAATGTCCACGCCACTACTGCTGAAAACGGCACCATCATGATCACGTTCTCGATGCACTCGGTTGTCAGCTTCTGTTCGCCGTTCACTGTCTCCCAGATGCCCCATCCACCCATAACGTCAGATAACGGGTTCATCCACAGATTTCGGTTCAGTAGCGTTCTGAACAAGATCATCGAAGTCACAAACGCCAATAGGAACAGTTTCCGAAAGAACACGCTCTCTTTGAACTTCTGATACCATGTCACTATGGCATTTTTCCATCCTTTGCCTGCTGCGGCAGGCGCATACGCATACAGATAGAAAAACATGGCGAGGAAGGAAAGAAGGAGCGAGAATCCAAACGGCTCATAGAGAGCAGTTAGAATGTTTGTGAGGATTTTGGCTAATACTTTTATTACTTCCATTACAGATCACTGAACAGGTCAGCCTTGTACACACCGTTCTCCAGCATCCTCTTGAAGCTATCCTTTACTGCTGCGACATCCTCATGATAGGTCATGCCATACCATGTATCATTTGTTTTCAGAACCTTCACAGATATCTTCCCATGCTCCAGCAGTTCACCGATGAAGATAGGAATCAGATATTCTGCCTTTAGTGGATTACCCGGCACTTCCTTCTCGAAGAATTCTTTGAATCCCTCTTCCAGCGTTGTAAGGAAATCAGGAGTTAAGCCCCACATGTTCATGGAAACCAGAGAATCAACATCAACAGCCATTCCTTCTGCCTCTGCTCCAGTTACGGTCTTTACAATGTTCTTCGTTTCCACGATCTCGGTCAGGTTGTAATCCTCATCCATCTTGCAGATACCGCGAGTCACGCCACCGTTATCAGACAGCGTGTTCTTCAGCACAAAACCTGCCATACAGGACTTGCCGCCATTCACCAGATACTCATGAACAGCCTTGAAACCTTCTTTGCCATAGTAATCATCTGCATTGATGACGATGAACGGGGTCTTGATGACCTTCTTCGCTGCAAGCACGGCCTGACCAGTTCCCCACGGCTTTGTACGGCCTTCCGGAAGAGTCCCCGGAATATCGTTAATGTCCTGGAAAGCATAATCCACCGTCACATCATGGGCAGCGCAGATAGCTTTGATACGCTCACCGATAACCTCTTTAAACTCCTGCTCGATATCCTTACGGATGATAAATACCACATGGTTAAAGCCAGCCTCAAGCGCATCATGGATGGAATAATCCATGATAATATGCCCCGCATCATCCACCGGCTCTAATTGCTTGATTCCTGTTCCGAAGCGGCTGCCAATACCAGCTGCCATGATAAGTAATGTTGTTTTCATAATTCTCCTTTCCATACCTTGTAGCGCCCAATGTGCCTTCCACAAAATTTTATGTAATTATTAGAGCAGCGCCAGTAGCCTATGCTCTCGTTTTCGTTTATAGTTTCTTTAGAAAAAAATCATTTCTTCTTCATGGAGTCTGACCCCGAGAGGGCACCGTGACACGGGAGCAAATCTGATGTATGATTCACTTGAGTTGCACTTTATTATGGAAGTTCACATTTTAACTCTCTCTTCATTTATGTATATATCTTTACATATGTTTGATAATTCCTGCAATCGCTATCTGCAATGGAAAACCGGGATTTTTTATGATTTTATTTCGTTCTTTTTTTCTTTAGGTGGAAAAATTACTGGAAGTTCACACTTTATTTTTAACAAAACAATGTTTTGAAGACTAAACTACCCTTCGTTTTGTAAAGCCGCTAATATTTCCGTACATTTTTTCTTGGCATCACCGCTCAAAATTCCAACGTAATCATGTGAAAGTTTAAGCAAAAACTTTTTCCAGTTTTCAATTACGATACCTTTATTCTCTTTGGAAATGATATGGCTCATCAAGTCGAACATTTCACACCAAAATGGAAGTTCTCGAACCATGGCTGAAATCATTTCAACAATTGTCGGTAAGTCAGCATATCCCTCCTGCAACTCATCTTCTTTCTTATAGAATGCCAATTCATCTTTATAATCTTCGGGTTTTTTCAACAATGTCCAAAAGCTGTCTGGAGCAACAGCGTTGCTTGCAAACAGTTCATGCACCAGCTTTTTATTTATTTCTCTATCTATTGGGTTGTTTATCGGTTTGATTTTATCGAAAATCATTAGAAAAATTCTAAATTTTCCATCACTTTCCATTTTAGCCATTTGAACAACCGCATTCAAATCCAAAATCAATTCATCAGCCTTTCTCTCTAAGTCCACCGAATTTATCATTCCTGTATGTGCTATTTCATTTCTTAGAATAGGAACATCAAACGCAAAATATGGATAATATCTCATAAACCCTATATTGTTTCCAGCCCGAAGTGCCTTTTCTGCTTTTTCCACCAGAGTTCCTGCATTTTCTTTTTCTCCATATATAATTGAACATATATCATAGAACAATCCCTCCAACTGAATTAAACCGAGGGAGAGAAACGATTGATAATGCCTTTCCCTATACAAGCTGACTAAATCATCAAATATTTCATGACGCCTGTGCAAATGATAATTCGTATCAACCGCTTTTTGAACCGTTCCAATGATATCTTTATTACAAATGATCTTTTTAATTGTCACATAGTAATTTTCTTCATCAGACTTTTTCAATTGCAGATACTTTTTTTCCACACGAAAGCTGTCCTCAAGTTGAACATCCGGGAGATATGCCGCTTTTACAATTGTTGAATAATCAAAATCAACGTCATAATATTCTGGAAACTGTGCAAAAAGGTATCTCCTTTTCAAAAACAGCTTCCCTAATTCGTCATCCCTAAATTCAATATCAAGTGTTCTTTGGTCTTCTTCCTCTAAATAGCCCGCAACACCGTTATTTAAAAAGTGCACAATATCATTTAACGCCTTCTTATTCTGTTTTGAAAAATAGTCCAGCTTTCTTCTCTTATACTCAGCTCCGTTACTCTTGTCTGCTTCAATATCATTTCGCCGCTTTTTATATGAAACCAATCTGTTATCTATGGTTCGTAAATCCGAAATAACCAAACACATTAAATGGATAAAATTATCTCTTAGAATTGTTTTCTTTTCGTCACATAAATGCCCCACGTCTATATCGAGTAACTTTAGAACGTACTCGCCCATATCAATCGAAATATCATTATCTTGTTTCTGCATTATCCCCATTGCATCTATAACAGTATTATCTAATTTCCCAATAACATTCATACTCAAGGCTATTTCTCCTCTCACCTCACATCTCAGCCAGCCATAAGACCGTTGCCTGCTGCTCACCACGGAGAGATGTGTGATTCATTCGAGCAGCGTAGGGAGCTACCGCTCTCCTTGTTTTGTTTATAATTTCTTTAGAAATGTTTATTTTTTCTTTATGGGGTCTGACCCCGGAGTATTAGAGGCAGACCCAAGACAACCTAAACTAAGGTCATCTAAAGTCTACCTCGGCTTACCACGCACACTATGCTTTCCAGCATATCCGGGCAGCACCTGCAGGCAGGTGTAAATTCAATCAGGCTGGCTCACACGTCCTGCGATGAGTCAAGCGGTTACCGGGAGCAGTCACATCCTGAGCTGTTCCTTTTTATCTTCAAAGGTCATGTATGGACCAGAATAACATTGCTCATTAAAATCATCCAGGTACTCATACCCCTGCAATTGCCCGTTCTTCACATAAGCAACAGCCTTACGGCCATTTACAACCGCACGGGTTGCAAGGAGCACCCGCTTTCCTTGCGACGTATAAATTCCACATTTTGAAATCAATATCCTCATCTCCCATCTTGTACCTTAAACACTGACTTCTCTGTTCCATCGATTCGCGGAATGCAAAATTCATCTTTCACACATCGGTTCACCGGGTCGATTAAAATAAAGGAAAAATAATCCCTTATTTTGCAGCCAGCATAATACTCTCTCGCCTGTTCAATCATAGCTACATGGTTTACTACTACTGAAACCTTAATGCCATGCTCACGAGGACTCTCCATATATGCCATCGCAAACAGCTGATTCATCTTGCCAATCGTACCCCTTCCGATTCCCGCTGTATAAGATTTACACTCAAACAGCCATGTATCAATGCCTTCTTCTAAAAGAGCATTTGTCCGAATTGCAAAATCAGCCCTGTACTGTTTGGTTCTTGGCCAGATCATATTTTCGTAGGAAACCAATTCTACAAAATAGCCGTTCATAAGGAATGCGTTCTGCAGCGTTTCCCTGTAAGTTTGCTCTAACATATATCCGGTAAGCGTCTTCGCTGCATTCCGTAAGAACGTATTTGATGAATTGGGATCTGGCTCAATATTCTGCTCTTCTGCGATATCCGCCAATCCAAAAACAATCTGAGATGGAGATACAACGGCTCCTTCTGTTCCAGCAGGAACAAGTTTCACCATTCCGTTTGCCGCCAACAGTTTCTCCAGTGTGACCCCACTGTTCGGATCTGCAGCCTTTGATATCGCCACCAGCACCTCATCAGAACAAGCCGTTGTGTTCTTCATATTAATAATACGGGAAATCGTCGATGTGTTTACCCCGCACTCATTCGCAAAGTCATTCATCGACCGTTCTCCCTTTGCACTCAGAACCAACTGACTCAGCACTTCTAGGTCAGCCTTTCCCGTCCGAATGTAATCAGGAAAAAGATTCGTTATCTTCTTTCTTCCCATCGGTGTCACACCTCCTCTGTTTATATAGTAGCACTGTATTGCATACTTGTCAATATTACGCAATGATTTTATTTTGTTGCTTTTATTGCGTTTCTTAACTCGAAGTTGCGTTATGCTTAGTCCATGTTACAGCCACAGTTACATCCCATACCATAATAAAAAGGAACAGAAGTTCATTTCCCTATTGACTTATACAACTTCTTATTGTATTATAGGAACAGAAGTTCACGAACTGTTGTTCTTAGTATATAGGAACAGTTGTTCCTTGTCAAGTAGGCTTTACAAAAAAATTGCTGCTTCTCACCGGCAACTTTCCCTTCCGGCAAAAAACAGCAAAATATCCCACATGGAGGCATGACATGAAAAAAGATACGAACTTACTAGACGCACAGGATGTCCGGGCTGAAGCAGCCACTGCACTTACACCGAATGCGACCAACGGCGAAAAAATCAAAGCTCTGCGAACCGCACAAGGTATGAGCATGGCCGAACTCTCCAGACGAGCATCCATGTCTGATCGTGCCATCCGCTATATCGAAGCCGGCGAACGCGAACCAAGCGTGGACGCAATCCAGAAGATTGCCGCTGCTCTTGGTGTCACGACCGACTACTTTATGGACGATGCCACCTTCCAGAAGGAACTCAGCGATGATCAATTCTACGCTGATGTCCGTAAGAAGTATGGCTCCCGCGGTGTAGCGCAGGCAAAGAAAATAAAAGAACAGACCTCTGCCCTTTTTGCTGGCGGCGAGCTGTCCGAAGAAGATCAGGCTAATTTCATTAAGGAAATGGAAGCCCTCTTCCTTGACGCAAAAGAAGAGGCAAAAAAGTTTACTCCTAAAAAATATCTGTAATTGAATTGCAGAGGAAAGGAGTCGCCGTTGGACAACTTTGCTATTACTGCCGCCGACGCTGTAAGCCGCCGATACAAGAGCAATGATCCGGAAGCTATCATTGCCCAGCGCGCCATTAAGATTAAAGACATCCGGTTCTGCGAAGAGCTCCTTGGGTTTTACACGGTTCTTCTAAATTGCGAATACATCGGCATCAATCCAAACTGCTCAAAGCAACAACGCAGATCCGCACTGGCTCACGAACTTGGGCACGCCATTTTCGACCGGAAACATGCGGCATCCGGTCAGGCTTTCCAGGATACATATTTTTATAGTCTCAGCAACGCCAAAGCAGAACGCAGGGCGAATACGTTTGCTGCTGAACTGCTGTTGTCAGATGATGATGTGCTGAAGCCAATCGGTTTCTATGAATTTAACTCCGACAGGCTTCAGATGGAGGCTTCTCTGCCACCTCACAGCTCCAGCACATACCGTGCCTTGAAATACCACGAACTTCTGCAGGACTTTCAATACACGCATACGGGATTCGCCACCCTTGAGGAAATCGCACAGATGGCTGGAATCGAAAAAAACTTTGTTGATTTTAAACTGAACATTCTTATTGCAAAAGGATATCAGCTTCCCGCTGTGCCGGAGCTTCAGAGCAACTTTCTGAAGGATTCCATGAAGAATTGCTCTAAATGTTACGATTAAACATGGAGGTGACTGCTTATGACAAAAGAACGAGTCTATGTAAAGGTATCCTCCGACTTTGATTCTACAGGCTATATGCAGCCGACATCGATCACTTGGTCGGATGGACGTACCTTCCCAATCGAAACTGTGCGTGATTTCCGCCCTGCCGGAACCGCAGACAACGGTTACTCTGGTGACTGCTTTACTGTGCTCATCCAAGGGCAGGAAAAGCATCTGTTCTTTGAGCATCTTGATCCACGCTTCAACGGTCGGTTAGGCCGGTGGTTCGTCGAGAGAGCCGGACATTAAAAGCATTATTATGAGAACGCAGTCAGAAAGGAGGAAATTGTACGATGCAACGCACATATCTTGCGATAGATCTTAAAAGCTATTATGCGAGTGCAGAATGCGCCGCTCGACACCTCGACCCGCTTACTACAAATCTGGTCGTAGCAGATTCCTCCCGCACTGAGAAAACTATCTGTCTCGCTGTGTCTCCTTCCTTGAAAACCTATGGCATTCCGGGTCGCGCCAGACTGTTTGAAGTCGTGCAGAAGGTCAAGGAGGTCAATGCGAATCGGTTAAGGGAAGCGGTACGATTAAGAAAAGCTGTGTATAAGGACGGTAAGCCATCCTTCTCCTCTGCTTCCTATGATTCCTTATCGCTTGCCGCCGACCCGTCACTCGAACTCTCTTACCTTGTTGCACCACCCCGGATGGCATATTATGAAAAGGTATCGCGGCAGATTTACGGCATCTATCTGAAATACATTGCACCAGAGGACATCGTGGTATATTCCATCGACGAAGTGTTCATCGATGCCACCTCGTACCTATCCCACTATAATATGACCGCACACGACCTTGCCATGACAATGATCCGGGAAGTGCTTTATACGACTGGCATCACTGCCACCGCCGGGATTGGTACCAATCTATATCTGGCGAAGCTGGCAATGGACATCACTGCCAAACACGCTGCGCCTGACAAGGACGGAGTCCGCATCGCTAAACTGGATGAAGAGAGCTTTCGCTATCTCCTCTGGGATCACAAGCCTCTCACAGACTTCTGGATGACTGGTCCCGGTACCGTCAAGCGACTAGAAAAGCACGGCATCCATACGATGGGCGAGCTGGCATATTTCAGCACCGTCAATCAGGATATCTTATATAATGAATTCGGTGTTGACGCCGAACTGCTGATTGACCATGCCTGGGGGCTGGAGCCCTGCGGTATGAAAGAAATCAAAGCCTACAAGCCCAGCACCAACAGCATCTCCGAAGGTCAGGTTCTCTCCTGCCCTTACCCATATGACAAAGCCAGAATCATTGTCGTGGAGATGGCTGACAGCTTAGTATTACAGTTGACGGACAAAGGTCTGGTTACGGACAGCCTGACACTGGATGTGGGCTATGACCGTGAAAACTGTGACAGCGGCAAGTACAGAGGTCCGGTACACATTGACCACTACGGCCGCACTGTTCCGAAAGGTGCTCATGGCAGCACAAAACTGGATAATCCGACCAACCTCGGAAGCATCCTGATCTCTGCCACAACTGAGCTGTTCGAGAGAATAGCTGATAAAACCCTGACGGTAAGACGGATCACAATAGCTGCCAACCGTGTGATCAAAGATAAGGGATTCTTCCAAGTTGACCTATTCACGGACACAACTAAGCTGGAAAAAGAGAAAAAGCTGCAGAATGCGATGCTGGGACTCAAGAAGAAGTTCGGCAAGAACGCCGTTCTGAAAGGAACCAACTATCTGGACGGCGCTACGATGAGGGAGAGAAATCAGCAAATAGGCGGTCACAAGGCTAAGTAAGGAGGGAGAACATGGACTACAAGAACACACCGGAAGGCAGATCCGTCCAAAGTAAGTATGGCAAAATACTCCATGCTTCACGCCCGGAACCGCCACATAATCATCCCCGGATGCCGATGTCCAATCGTGCTAAAATCTTCTCTCCGTTTGCCGCCTTACGAGGCTATGAGGATGAGATTGCTTCTGAAGGCAGAGATCACCTTAAAGGAAATAGAATCGAGCTGTCTGAAGAAGGCAAGGAAGTTCTGAGTCAAAAGATCAGCCAGATTCGGAAAGGACAAGAGCTCACAATAAAATATTTCACGGACGGCTACTATGAGAGTATAGCCGGAATACTGGATGCTGTGGATGTGATAAATAAAGAACTGCGAATTTACACAGGATTTATAAACGATACCGGCAAAGAGCTGCCGACCATTATTGCATTTGAAGATATATTAGAGATTGGGGTGAATATGACTTGAACTACTACTTTTGCGATGCCTGCCGCTACTGCTTCTCTGCCGAGGAACTACCTGACCGTTGTCCAGACTGCGGAGCGGTAGCACACGATAATAAAAAGGCAGTACGGCCGGCGAGTAAAACGGAAATCGAGGAATTGCTCAAAATACAGAAAGAAGATGAGGAGAACATACAAAATGAAAGCACATAAATATTGGTCACTCGGTGCACTTGCCTGTATGGCAGGATGCTTCTACACAGGCTGCAAGAAATTGATGCAGGCTCACAAGTATTTCGCTTGTGGCTCTTTGGTCTGCATGGGCATGGCAATTTACTCAGGCCACAAAATTGCACCGAAGAAGAAAAAAGCTGAAAAGCCTGAATAATAAGAACACACGCCCTCGCCGTAACAAGCGAGGGCTTTTTTGAACTTCAGGAGTTCATTTTATTTCCGTCACAAACTATATACTTCCATCATGAGTCGTATTCCGACTTTCAGACCTTCCTCAAAAGCGGTCTTCTCCCATGTGCAGCACACCGTCCCCTGCCGGTCCATAATCTTTTCCCAGAGAGGAATCTTATCGCCAACATAGTCATCTACAAGCCTATCCATACCTTCCAAGCCACGCAGCCACTCTTCCAGTTCCTTTTCTTTTTCCTTTGCCGCTTTTCCGGCAACTGTGTTTTTTTCTACTGGATTATTCTCCGTGTAATGTTCGTAGATCAGATCCAGCAGATTCTCCACTGGCGGGTAATACTCCGGCTCTGTTTTCTTCAAATACTCCTCCAGCATTTCCTTCAATTTTTCTATAATGCTACCATCCTTCCCAACTGAGATTCACATCCTCAGTTACGGCACATCTTACCGTAGACTTTTGCACATAGCAACCTATTTTTTGTGGTCTTTCGGATGCCCCATCTTCTCCTTCACTTCATCCGGCACATCGATCAATCCGAACCGATAGAATATTCCGTAGATGTAAGTCACTCCCCGGATATCGCCCAGAGCTTTCGGGCGGTCTACCACTTCTCCTTTAATATTCTTCAGCGCCAGCAGCACTGAACTCCACGCTAGACTTTTACTCTTCTCCCGGCGGTCGATCCACAGCTCTTTTGTGTACTCGCCATTCCTACCTTTTTTAATTTCGTAAGAGAATGGTAAGCCAGAGTAGGTTTTGAATTTCACACCAGCATAGGCCAGAACCGCTCCCCAGAAGCTCTCTTCTGTTGGCTCATCCCTCCACCGCTTCATTGCTCTATATCTCCGCTGCCGCTCTGCTCCGACACTGATCTTCCCTTTTTCTGCTGTGCTTGGGAAGTACACACCTTTCCGATATGGCAGGTACGAGGTGACGGAGGCTTTGGAAAGTTTCAGAGTGTTTGCAGTTGAGAGTATAGAGGTTTTGTAGTCTTGTGTTTCACGGTATTCTTGAAAGGTAGCTTGCACCTTCTCCGCCACTTCAGATTCATACACATCGGCCGTGATGAGCAGCTTCCGTACCTTGATGGGATTTAACCCCAACTCATCTCCAATGGCCTGCAAGGACATCTCAGAATCATAAAGTGCCACAGCAACATCCATCTGCTCTTTCAGATTCTTCCCGGCATCGTACTCCGGCTTCAGCTTCTTCCGGCCGCCGCCTGGTTTTCTTGTTTTCTTCATTTTACTCATGTAGCTCCAGCGGCAGTCCATCCGGGTCATGGAAGAAAGTCATCTTCTTTCCAGTATAATCGTCAACACGAATCGACTCACATTCAATGCCTACCTCCGCCAGTTCATTCACTGTCTGCTCCACGCTCTCAACGCAGAACGCAAGGTGACGCAGCCCACAGGCCTCCGGGTGGTTCACACGCTTCGGAGGATTTTCCTCAGCGAAAATCTCCAGCTCCGTGTGTTCATTGACACGAAGATCCAGCTTCCAGTCCTTACGCTCCGGGCGGTAGTTTTCCCGGATGACAGCAAAGCCCAGCTTGTTCACATAGAACTCCCTTGCGGCTTCGTAGTCGGATACGATGATCGCGATGTGGTGTATTTTAGATAAGTTCATTTTTTTCACGCTCCATTTCTTTTATTTCTATTCAATTTTTATTTTCGTCACAAACTATATAGCAACCTTCAAAAAATACCGAGTGTACTCCTGGAGTTCAGTTTGTCCACACGGCATTTATTTTTTTCTCGGTTTTCTTGGTTATTTCAGCTTAGCGAGGATCTCATCGGCACTCATGCCACCGGCAAGCAATTTCTTCAGGACGGATTCCGCCTCTGCTTTCTTTGCTTCCTCTGCGGCCTTAGCATCTTCCTTTGCCTTCTTCGCTTCCAGGGATGCCACTTCTTTTTCGGCCTTCTTCAGAGCAGTCTTCTTCTCTTTCAGGTCAGCCTTCAAAGTGTCAATGTTTGCGGTGATGGATGCGATCTCAGCATTCAGAGACGCAATAGTCTCTTGCTTTTCTGCAATCTGGGTTGCGTAGTCTTTGGTGATATTGGTTTTAGGACGGTTTTTGCTGCCTTTCGTTCTGGGCATGGTGATAACCTCTTTCCTTTTATAGTTGTTTAAGTATAGCACAGTAATCAATATAACTTCTGGTGTATTTTTATTTCAATTTTTCTTCTGTTTCCAGTGCCGCTTTTTTCAGATAGTCTTGTATTTCCAAAAGCCTTGCCTGACAAACATTGAAATCATCTGAATCAATACCATTGTTCTGCACTGCATCGCCACTAATATATGAATTAATATAGGCCTGCAAGATAAAGCCATCCTTATTCTGTAATTGACGAATCGCATCTGAATATTCTGTTGGTATATTTGAGTTGATTTCAGTCAAATTTGCATTAAGTTCCTTTCCAATATCGCATAAAGTATTATGTAGGCTAAGTCCTTTCTTTCCCCGTCTCGAAGAATTTGAAGCAGACAATGCTTCTGGTAACTTTATTAACATTTTTTGTACTTCAACTAATGCTTTGTTTGTCTGTGCAAAAATTGTAAGATTCTTGCTTTTCCGAAAATATTTAATTGAATTCCATGCTCCAAAAGCGGAAACAACTGCAAGTATCACGTTAATAATTGTCAAAACAACATCCAGCATGTCCATTATTCTCCCAGTCTTGTTTTCTTATAGTACTGAAGAATCCGAACATAGTTATCGTACTCAGATGCAAGTTCCTGCGCATTCTCGTCACTCCATGCAAACTGTCCAATTACACCTAAAAATCCTTTTTCCTTCTTTCCCCAATACTCCTCATCTTGTAAAAATTTAGACAAGGTATCATAATCAAATACTCTTCCATCATCCACTGTTTGACAGATAAAATCAAACCAACGTTCCTCATCACAAGGATGCGATGAACCAGTAGACTTATTTGCAGCATTACAAAATAAAGTTAATTTATTTAGTGCCGATTCAGAAATATAATCAAGTGGGTTAAAACGACCCGATGACGGTCCGACAACTTTAATATCATCATGTGTTTGACCATACACTTTAGCTATATCATTATAAAATAAATCGAGTAACTGATTATATTCCTCAATTGTTAACTGGTTCTTTTGTAGCGGAACAATATTACAAACCTTAACATATCCGTCACGCCAGGTATCTTTTCCATAATAAATTGAGACCTCAGCATGAGGAGCTTGATCTCCGACATAATCAGCAAGAATATAATCTTTCAACATCTGATTACGTTTTGGCTTAATCCAATTCACAGGAAACACAGTATATATATTTTTTGCCAGGCTGTCTAATCCCGGTTTATTTCCCACAAAACTGAGTTCTTTATACACATGCATGAGCTATTCCTCCTCTCAATTTCTTCACATCTCAGCCGATCACCGAATCCCTGATTCTCAGACCGTTGCCTGCTGCTCACCACGAAGAGGTGTGTGATTATTACGAGCAGCGTAGGGAGCTACCGCTCCCAATATATCACAATTTCAGCCAGTTTTACAGACGCTTTCTTGCCTTCATCGTCGCATAGTACACCAAACCACCTACTACTCCGCCGACTGTGTTGTAGAAAATGTCTGATAGCTGGAACGTTCCCAAACGAAGCAATAACTGTAGCATCTCAATGCTTATCGAAAAGATAAATGCTATCTTTCCGCTTTGCCACAGGATCTTCTTCCAGCATTTCTCCATCTTTTCTTCGAATGTCCACAGCACTACCGTTGAAAAAGGTATCATCATGATTACGTTCTCGATGCACTCGGTGGTCAGCTTCTGTTCGCCATTCACAGTCTCCCAGATGCCCCAGCCACCCATGACATCGGATAAAGGATTCATCCAAAGATTGCGGTTTAACAGAGTTCGGAACAGAATAAGTGAAGTCACAAAGGCCAGAAAGAACAGTTTCCGAAAGAACACACTCTCCTTGAACTTCTGATACCATGTCATTATGGCATTCTTCCAACCTTTGCCGGCTTCGGTAGGTTCATAAGCATAAAGATAGAAAAACATGGCTAGGAAGGAAAGCAGGAGTGAAAATCCAAATGGCTCATACAGAGCAGTCAAGATGTTTGTGAGGATCTTTCCGAGTAAATCAATCGTTTCTTTCATCGTCGTTTACAGATCACTGAACAGGTCAGCCCTGTACACACCGTTCTCCAGCATCTTCTTGAAGCTGTCCTTTACAGCTGCGACATCCTCATGGTAGGTCATGCCGTACCATGTATCGTTGGTCTTCAGAACGTTCACAGACATCTTGCCCTGCTCCAGCAGTTCGCCGATGAAGATAGGAATCAGATACTCTGCTTTCAGAGGATTGCCCGGAACTTCCTTCTCGAAGAACTCTTTGAAGCCTTCTTCCAATGTAGTAAGGAAATCAGGAGTCAATCCCCACATATTCATGGATACCAGAGAATTCACATCCACAGCTATGCCGTCTGCTTCTGCCCCAGTTGCAGTTTTGACAATATTCTTGGTCTCTACAACCTCAGTCAGATTATTCTGATCGTCCATCTTGCAGATGCCACGGGTCACACCACCATTATCGGACAGCGTATTTTTCAGAACAAAACCTGCCATACAGGACTTACCGCCATTCACCAGATACTCATGAACAGCCTTAAAGCCCTCCTTACCATAGTAATCATCTGCATTAATCACAATAAACGGGGTATCAATCACATTTTTCGCTGCAAGCACAGCCTGACCGGTTCCCCACGGCTTTGTCCGACCTTCTGGCATAGTTCCCGGAATATCGTTAATATCCTGGAAAGCATAGTCAACAGTTACATTATGAGAGGAGCAAATAGATTCAATACGATCACCGATAACCTCTTTGAACTCTTTCTCGATATCCTTGCGGATGATAAATACCACATGATTAAATCCTGCTTCGATTGCATCATGGATGGAATAGTCCATAATGATATGGTTAGCATCATCAACCGGCTCCAACTGCTTAATTCCCGTTCCAAATCGGCTGCCGATACCAGCTGCCATGATAAGTAATGTTGTATTCATTGTTTTTTCTCCAAGTTTTTTTCTATCAAATTGATTTTATCATAGTTTTTATTCTTCACATCTCTGCCGATCATAGATCGTTGCCTACTGCTCACCACGAAGAGGTGTGTGAAGGTTTGAGCAGCCACCGTGTGAGAATTCACACAGTTTTATTTTTCCTAATACAGACACTAATTCGACAGCATTCGACTTTTGGGGCATATTTAGTTCATTTTGCGTTTACAGTTTAGTACTCTTTCTTCAAGGCTCCTGAATGCTCTTCCACAAACTGTGCTATTACGTTCTCATATCCTTCCGGATTTTTTCTATAGTTCTCTGCATGATTAGCTCCATGAACCACATACAACTGTTTTTCACTGCTACAACTATCATAAAGTCTGTATGCCATAGATAGTGGTGCTTGTGTATCTCTGTCTCCGTGTATAATTAAGATTGGAATATCCGTCTGTGAAACAGCTTTGCAAGCGTCTGCCTTACTTATACAAAAGTGTCCCCATACGCTAGTTCCCATCTCAACAAAGAAGTCAAACATCCTTGTCGGGATATAATCCGGAAGGTGACTCTTGCAATTCACATCTATCATTTCCATTGTGGAAGTAAATCCACAATCATCAATAATCCCTCTCACTGATTTAGGTAATCCCAGATTGCTACTCATCATTGCAATTGAAGCACCCGTTGACACTCCCATAAAGAAAACCGACTTTTCTTCTCCAAAGCGTTCTACAGCCCAGTTCGCCCAAGCCTTGCAATCATATTGCTCTATAACGCCTAATGTTGAAAATTCGCCTTCACTTTCATCATGTGCACGCATGCTAACTAAAAGAAGATTCCAACCTTGATTTTTTGTAATTTTATAAGTCGGTTCTCCGCTTACATATCCATTACTCCAAAGACCATGAAAGAATATAATCAAAGGTGCGTTCTTATCTCTTTCGTAATAGTGACCCACAAGATTTATTCCGTCTGAAGCCTTTATTGTAACAGTTTCATTCTTCTCTTTTCGTATATTATACGCATCCACAAGAAGGTTGTATATGTAGTCATCTGCTGTTCCCATGTTCAGCCATGACGTTTCCCTTCGTACACATGCTTTTTGAAAAACAAATCGGCTTCCACAGAGAGACATCAGTATAACAATTACAAAAGTCGTAGCTATTCCGATTTTTATTCGTTTTTTCGTTTTCATAAGATTTAAAGCTCATTACTTGACCTGCTAGAGTCCAAAATACACTATGCCAATTTCTTCAAAATCCATCCAACAAGTTTCTGCTCACCACAATAATATGACAGGATTGACAAAGCGACCGTAATAAAGAGCTCTCTGCGCCCCTTTTCTTTTTCCATTTGTCGAGCAACTTCTTTATATGCAATATAATCGCTTTTACTTTTAAAACTTAAAAGTATCCTTCAGACCAAGCCACTTCTGATCCTTATCGCTCAAGTTCAGTGCCGTACCATCTTTCAGCGTATAGCCCTCTGCGCTTGCACTGCCCTTGTATTCGCCCTTCAACTCCGGCCATTCAATGCCGATCTCCGGGTCATTCCAAGCCATACCGCCCTCGTCATTCGGATGCCAGAAGTCATTGACCTTATAGCAGAACTCTGCCTCGTCACTCAGAACCAGGAAGCCATGTGCAAAACCTTCCGGGATGAGGAACTGCTTCTTGTTCTCGGCCGACAGGGTAACCCCATACCATTTGCCGTAGGTCGTAGAATCACTTCTCAGATCAACAGCAACATCGAACACTGTGCCACGCACGGCGCGCACCAGTTTGCACTGCGGATACTGTTTCTGGAAGTGCAGGCCACGCAGCACACCCTTTGTAGACATAGACTGGTTATCCTGTACAAAGTGGATGTCAATGCCAGCTTCCTTCATATCTTTTTCGTTGTAAGTTTCCATGAAATAGCCACGGGCATCGCCGTGAACAGCAGGCTCAATAACACAAAGTCCTTCGATGCCGCCTACATTTTTTTCAACTTTAATCTGTCCCATCTTCTCTATCTCCTCTTACTGCTCGATTTCTTTCAGGTAACGGCTCAGTGCATCCTGCCAAGTCGGAAGCGGAGTAAAGCCAGCTTCCAACAGCTTGCTCTTATCCAGACGGCTGTTAAACGGGCGAGCTGCTTTACTCAGACCATACTCTTCCGTACTTACCGGAAGCACTGCTGTCTTATAGCCAGCCTGACGGTAGATTTCTTTCGTGAAATCGTACCAGCTGATATAGCCGCCCTCATTGGTGGCGTGATAATAGCCGTACTTCTCCGTTTCATTCATATCAACGAGCAGTCGAGCCAAATCATATGTATAGGTCGGTGTGCCAATCTGGTCATTGACCACACGGACAGTGTCGTGTGTCTTACCAACATTCAGCATGGTCTTGATAAAATTCTTACCGTTCAGACCAAACACCCAAGCAATACGGACAATGAAATACTTCTCCAGAGTCTGGCTGACCGCCAGTTCCCCTTCCAGCTTCGTCTGGCCGTATACATTCAAAGGCTTATAATCCTTGCAGTCCGGCTTCCAAGGCTCAGTGCCTTGACCATCGAACACATAGTCCGTGCTGATGTAGGTCATTTTGCAGTCCAGTTTCTTGCAGACATCTGCAATGTTCTGAGTACCACCTGCATTGATGGCACGGACTTTCGCCACTTTATCGTCGTCCTCTGCCATATCCACAGCAGTCCATGCTGCACAGTGGATCACAGCATCCGGATTTACTTCTGTAATTACTTTTTCAACGGCTTCTTTATCAGTAATATCTAGAGCCACATACGGAGCTTTTGTCACTGCAGAACCATCAGCCACACCACTGTAGTTTTCCTGAATATCAGAACCCACACCTTCATGGCCGCGCTTCAGCAGCTCATTCATCACATCATGGCCTAACTGACCGCCAACGCCCGTTACAAAAAACTTCATGTCCTTTCCTCCTCTGGCTTCTTAGCGGTTACTGTACATTTTCTCGTAGTAGTTCTGATACTCACCGCTGATGATGGTCTCCCACCACTCACGATTATCGAGATACCACTGGATAGTCTTTTTAATGCCGTCCTCAAACTTGGTCTCCGGCAACCAGCCCAGCTCATTGTGGATCTTGGTCGGATCAATAGCATAACGCATATCATGACCCTTACGATCGCCAACGTGAGTGATCAGGCTCTCCGGCTTGCCCAGTTCCTTGCAGATAATCTTCACGATTTCAATGTTCTGCTTCTCGTTGTGACCGCCGACGTTGTAGACTTCACCAACACGACCCTTGTGGATAATCAGATCAATGGCCTTGCAGTGATCTTCCACATACAGCCAGTCACGGACGTTCAGACCCTCGCCGTAAACAGGCAGCGGCTTATCTGCCAGTGCATTAGCAATCATCAGCGGAATCAGCTTCTCCGGGAAGTGATACGGACCATAGTTGTTGGAGCAACGGGAAATGGTCACAGGCAGACCGTAGGTACGGTGGTAAGCCAGAACCAGCAGGTCAGCGGCAGCCTTGGAGCTACTGTACGGAGAGCTGGTGTGAATCGGAGTTTCCTCGGTGAAGAACAGATCAGGACGATCCAGCGGCAGGTCACCGTAAACTTCATCGGTAGAAACCTGATGATAACGCTGGATACCGTACTTGCGGCAAGCATCCATCAGCACACTGGTACCGATAATATTGGTCTGGAGGAAGATACCCGGATCTTCGATGGAACGGTCAACATGAGATTCTGCCGCAAAGTTGACCACGATGTCCGGATGTTCTTCTTCAAACAGTTTATCCACTGCTTCGCGGTCGCAGATATCTGCCTTCACAAAGCGGAAATTCGGGTTATCCATAACAGGTGCCAGTGTGGACAGATTGCCTGCATAGGTCAGCTTGTCCAGACAGATGATCCGGTAATCCGGATACTTCTTCAGCATATGGAATACAAAGTTACTACCAATAAAACCAGCGCCGCCGGTAACAATAATATTCATGATTTATTCTCCTCTACACTTATCTTTTGGTTCTTCTTTTATTAATACAGATGTTCCTGATACTTGCCGTCCATGACATCTTTCAGATACTGTCCATACTGGTTCTTCTTCATGACCTCATAGACTTCCATCAGTTCATCCTTGCTGATCCAACCATTCAGATATGCGATTTCCTCCAGACAGGCAATCTTACGATGCTGATGCTGTTCCACGGTCTTCACAAAGTTGGTAGCATCCACCAAGCTCTCATGTGTACCAGTGTCCAGCCAAGTGAAGCCCTGCCCCAACAGTTCTACATTTAGGGTGCCGTCTTCCAGATAAATACGGTTCAGATCGGTAATTTCTAATTCACCACGGGCAGACGGTTTCAAATTCTTGGCAAACTCGACTACACGGTTATCATAGAAGTACAGGCCAGTCACGCAATAGTTGCTCTTCGGATGTTCTGGCTTTTCCTCGATAGAAATGGCCTTACCGTTCTTGTCAAACTCCACAATACCAAAACGCTCCGGATCGTCTACATAATAGCCAAACACCGTTGCGCCCTTGCCGTTTTCTGCCTTTTCCACTGCTGCATTTAATCTCTTCTTCAATCCGTGGCCCGCAAAGATGTTATCGCCCAGCACCATAGCCACAGAATCGTCACCGATAAAGTCGGCACCAATGATAAAGGCCTGTGCCAGTCCATCCGGAGACGGCTGAACTGCATAGGTCAGATTCACACCAAACTGATGACCATCGCCGAGCAGATTCTCAAAGCGAGGAGTATCCTGCGGTGTGGAAATAATCAAAATATCGCGGATGCCAGCGTTCATCAGAACGGACATCGGATAATAAATCATCGGTTTGTCGTAGATTGGCAAGAGCTGTTTACTTGTTACTTTTGTTAACGGGTACAGGCGTGTGCCTGAACCTCCTGCTAAAATAATGCCTTTCATCACTCTTCCTCCTCTGAAGCAATCCAAATTAATTTAGATTGCTACGCTCTATCAATAATTGTAGTATTTTTTCTGCCGGCCAATACTGCCTACTACAGCTACATTCATCAATTGTTATTGTGCGGAAGAATTTCCCAATAATACTTTTCAACTTCTTCCACTTCATTAAAAATCGTATAATTCTTTCGGTTTTCGGCAATCCGCCTTTTTGCCAATTCCTCTGTCCATCCTATTACTTTAGCTGGGTTCCCTCCAACGATAGCACCTTTCGGAACATCCTTAGTAACCACACTACCACCAGCTACAATTGCACCTTCTCCAATCACTACACCTGGCATAATTTTCGAGAAACCACCAATACATACGTTGTCCTCAATAGTAATTGTATCAAAGTGAGGGTAGAATTCCCCTAAGTCACTGTATGTTTGATTAAGTGCGTGGTAGAAAATGTCATGGGTTACAAACTCCACAGAAACGGCAATAATAACATTGTTTCCAATGGATATCAGATATGGGTCCGAGGGTACCCCCCCCACAGATGAACGTTGTTTCCTATCTGATGAAAAATATGTTTGTTTCGAAGGTAGTCTCCCCTCCATTTAGCTGATTTCTTCTTGTAAATCGTTTTAAATAAAATATTAATCAATCGATATTCTTTTCTTTTATCTGCAATCGTCATTTTTATTCTCTCCACAAACATGCTACTTTTTTATACAATATTTAACATATCTTGCTTTTTCTTTCAGTCCATCAGCATCCCAAATCTTTGTTTTTTCACCTGTGATATTATCCATCCAAAAATTCAATTTCCAATTGATATTACGCCATTCAGGTGATTCAATAAATTTTTTTAAGCATTTATTTATACCCTCTGCAACCAAGGTATATTGAAGTTTATTGTTAGTTGCTCTATTAATTTTAGAATTGTCAAAGCGTCTATCTATATTGCAATCGTATTTAATCTGATATGGATTCCAAATATTGTAAAACATTTCTATATCATCAACATACTTGATATGAAACTGTTTTCCTGTAGTTTCACTAAGAATTGATGTGTACTTTTCAAATGCATCTTCCCAAGACAACGATTCTGTCGTTGTAATATGAAAAATCTCTCCATATGCGGATTCATTTTCAATTAACTCACTAATTGCTACTGCCACATCCGCTGCATAAGTAAGTGTAGTTTTTCTTTTTTTTAACTCATTTGGAAACACTAATGTTTTTCCCATCATAAGTCTATAAAGCCATTCTTCCTTTTCATACATTCCCAACTGAAGGCGATTATTATTATATGTTTTATAAGGCCGTATGATTGTCCAATTCTTTTTATTAGTGGTCAAAAGAATATTTTCCTGTCTCGCTTTTGCCAATGCATATTCATCTGTTGCTAAATACATCTCATCTGTACAAACATCTAACAATCGCGGTGAGTCTTCTGTTAACGGTTCATTACTCGCCGCATAAACTCTACTTGAACTCAGAAAAAAGTATTGATTAGTGCTTTCCAAAAATAACTCCACTTTTTTAGAAAATTCCTGTGTTGAATACGCCATGAAATCTACTATTACATTCCAATGTCTTTTTGTAACGCATTCTGCAAGAAATTTCTCATCATGTGCATTTCCTTGTAAAAATGTAATGTTCTGTACATTTTCTCTTTTTGTTCTGGTAGTGACATATACATTCCAAGCTGTATTTTTCAGCAATTCTGTTAAGGCCTGTCCTATCGAACCGGTGCCTCCTAAAATTAAAATATTCATAATTCACCTCCCCATCATTTTTTTAATTGCATCAATTCCTTTTTTCCCAATTGCTTTTTTTATTGCCGCCTTTGCAGCATTAGATTCATCCACCATAATGGATCCAATCAAATTTAAAGCAGCATCCTCATTTTCCGAATTTACAACAATTTCAACAACAAGTGTTCTATCCTGTTTTTCATTACTTACTATTTTCGGTAAGCAATCGAAATATTGATCTTTTGTAGATACCTTTAAATACTCAAAACCCAATCCATAAACATAGGATTTTATTAAATCTGGAGATGAATAATGCCCAGCCGCACAGACATAGTTATCCTCTGATACACCGATAGAATTTGCAATACTATATCCCCAAGAGGCCGGAAATTTCATTTCAAAACCAAGCCCATTGTTAACAACAAGGATTCTAATATTAGACGGAACATGGCGATTACCCAGCGCATTCATATCGTAAAAAAAGGCCAAATCACCCAGCACACAATAATATAGCCTATCTGGATGACAAAGAGCTGCACCGATCACAGTCGATAAGCTACCATCAATTCCAAAGCCACCAGTATTAGAATAACCGGTAACAGTTTCTTGTGTATCAAAATAATTCCAACTTCTCAATGAATTTCGAATTCCTAAGTGCAGCACAGAATCAGCTGGAAGTTTCTTAGCTGTAACGCTTGCAATCCAAATATTAGAAAACGGCAATTCTGGCATCCTGCTAAGAATTTCTTTTTCTTCTTGATGATAAGCTATCAACAATTCATTATTACTATAATCTTTCTTTTTCTTATTATAATATTCAAAGAATTCGACTTCTTTCATTTCAAAAACATTATATAGTTTTTGAAATGTATCTCTTATTTCACCGTCAGGATTAACACGCCATACTTCTTTTGCCTGTATTTTATAGTCAGAAGATGAAATGTCACCAATATGTACCATTAACTCAACATTTTGAATTGTCGATTTCCAATAGTATTGATTGGCTACGATATTGCAAAATGCTCTATACTCTCCTCGATAATTGCTTGTATGATCGCACAGAACAATTCCATTGTATTTTTTACAAAACTCTGAAATTGCCCTCTCCAATTTATCATCCATTTCTACATGTGCGCCTACAAATATACAAACTCGCTGTGTTGTAATATTAGGTAACTCATCATATTTCATGAATCGTCTAATAATTCTTACTGGTTGAATATCTGTTACTTTTTTTTTGCTATAAGTAGTCTCCAAATTAATATGTGCCGGTCCTCCACCTCGATGATATAATTCTAAAACCGCCTTATTGGCATTAATAGTACAATTCCATTCCGAAACATCATCTAATACAATAGGCATTTGTACGCTAATTTTTGCCACATCATTAGGCAAAACCGTTCTATCAGTAACCTGATCGCAATTATGCCCTATATATGCATTCCTTCGAGACGAAGTAACAGTCAAAATTGGGAGCTTTCTGTAGAAGGCCTCTGTTAATGCCGGCATATAGTTTCTCGAAGCTGTTGCTCCAGTGCAGCTCAACACAACCGGTTCACCACTTTCTGCCGCCATTCCACATGCCATGTAAGCACCCGATCTCTCCTCTGGTGCAGAATAAATTTCAAAAAATGGATCGCTTTGCATGCTTGACACTAAACACGCATTTGTAGTTCCCGGACTAGCAATCACTTTTTTTATACCATGTGCTTTTAAAACTTGAATTAAAATCTGAGCATTTCGCTCATCAGTGCAACTAGACATACTATTCCTCCACATTTTACTGATTCAGTTAAATCATCTAATGGGAGATAAATCATGGCTAATCTATTAAATCGACCCCTTGATTATCCTTTTTACAGTTCCAATCACAGTCCTGACCAATTTGATTTTAGACGTCCCTTTAGATGCTTTATAAAGTTTTTCGATATTGTATTTAGGAACTAAACTGCCGCCCCCCCACACACAGTGCAAAGTTTCAAGCCAATAATTTTCCCAATCATCGTTGTTTGCATATTAAAATGGTTCGGCTGAATGTATTTCAAATCGTCCATTTTAGTATAATCTTCCATATGTATATATCCGCTATCTCTAGCTTCTGTTAATAAATCGCTTCCCGCTTTACTTCTTGCAAAAATTATATTTTGCCCTTTTCCCTCTGTAAATTCCGGTCTTTGGTTTTGATCCAAATTCCACAAATCGCCACAGGATATATCCGCATACATTCCCACGCCATTCACACAGAACTTGCACATTTTCCTTATATTACGTCCTAATATTTGATTCCATGAATCAATGTAGTCCATGTGTCTTTCCGACTTATCCTTAAGCGTCACTGTAGCTTTACCAGGCCACCCATTTCCTCTATAGCGAACACTCTCAATCTGATCTGCCTGTACTCCCAAATTTTCTGCCAATTTTAATGTTGCATTTTTGCTTGGCGCTCCAGCACAGAAAAATGTCATAGTATACTTAATGCATTTTTTCATCTTCTCATCAAGATTTGTATAATTAATAAGAGCTTCTATATCACATGGCTTCCCTATCACCACATATTTCTTATCGTAGTCGATAATTTTCAAAATAGTATCATATGTAATTCCAGTTATATAACGAGAAGACGCACATGAAATAATCTGTTCTCTCTTTTCATTAGCATAAAGTCTTAACTTACAAGGATCATCCGGTGATGGCCCAATTTGAATTACGGCATCACATCTTCCCGTTTCTACAAGAAAGCAAGCCATTGCGGTAATAACTCCGCCCGAGGCAGCTTCATATCTTATTTTATCATCTAGGGACCAGCCTTTATAAATTCCAAAACTAGGTCCCCATAACTCTTTATCCTGTCGCTTGTTATAATTAATTCCATTTACTGGGCATATTTTTTCGCACAGTTCAACTTGCTCCTTAGTCATGGACACTGGATAAGAAAATCCATTATAATCCACATATTGAACACCTTTAACCGCTTTACACAAGCCACATCCGGAGCAATATTCAGAATAGAACTTCTCTTTCCTATTTAGCTCTTTCTCCTTCATAGACTGACCCTTTCCCTCATCTTATCTTTTTCTTTTTAAATGCGGAAAGAATTCCACAATTCTATTTCTTTCCTTAAATAACATGGCGAAGAAGTACACAATCATAAGTACCCACCGCATAACTGCCTGTTCCATTAAAACATAAAAAGCAACCGTAAATAAGCTAATATGCATTAAAGCGACAAAGAAAGTTTTAATCGGATATATCTCAGGTCTCAATTCCTTAGCATAAGAAGCATGTAAAATTAGTGCAACAACATACGACACAATCGTTGTATACGCAGCAGCTACATAGCCAAAATAAGGAATAAATATATAGTTCAATACTAAATTTATCACAGCCGCAATTGCCGTATACAAAGATATACGAACTGTTTTCTTGTAATAATGTTCTACATTTACATACATCGTATATACGAAAATAATGTAATTTGATAAGACAACAGGAGGAATAATCACTATTCCTTCCCAATAAGGCTTACTTGCAAGAATCTTCACTACCTCGGGTGCTACCATAATCAGGCAACACATTGCGTAAGTCATCAAATTAACGTAATCTACTGCAACCTTATTAATCTCCCTGTACCCTTTATTATTCATTTTTTTCGTAAACCACGGTACCCAAACACCATCTAAAGATGTCGTAATAACAGTTGCAATCATGCTAAAATTATAAATCAAACTATAGATTCCCGTTTGTGACGCATCTGCCAACCAAGTAATCATCGTTCGATCAGACTGGGATAAAATGTTTAAAGCAATACCATGCAAAATCAAGGGAGTGGATATTTTGAGACCGTGCTTTAGAAATTTGATGTTGAAAACAAATCCACTTCTTCTAATGCTAAGAAATACAAGAAATACGCCAAAAAGCAAAGTTACGATAGCTGTTGGAATAACTCGTCCCAAATAGCGATTTGTGTTAAAAACGTACGACATCGCTAATATTGATAATACCACTGACAGTAAATTCGGAACAATCATTAACATCGTTCGAAATTTATAGTCAAACTTCATCATCAAGTAATAACTATAGTCTTCAATTATAGCTGCCGACATTGACTGAAGCATACATAGGAGAACGAGTATAAACGGAATAGATAAATTTAACAACACCGATGCTGAACAAATAATCGCTGTCATACTTACAGAAAAAACAACAGTGAATAATAAAGTCGATGTCAGATATTCGTCCACTTTTTCACGGTAATCAATAAACGACGATCTAATTGCCATGTGCAGTGCAAATCCTAATAGCATGGATACGATTCCTATCCACGAATTATAAGTTGTAACAATGCCATAGTCAGATGTCGATAATATCCTTGTAAAAATTGGCACTGTCAAAAAAGCTATGCCCTTGTTAAATATATTACCTATTAAGTAGCATGTACTTGCCTTCTTATAATCACCTGTATCCATCTATTTTCTATTCTCTCCTTAATGCATCATTATGTCTTTTATTCGTTTTTTTACATTTTCCAACTTTTCATTAATTTCAGGCATCATTCGCCCGTATGCTTTACTCAGAATACACCTGTCATTTATATAACGTGCTGTTTGTTGAACGGCCTCATCAGTATCAATTTTCGTTGCAGATATTACAAATGGATAATTTAAATTTCCAAACAAACCTTCAAATTTCTTACTATATGAAAAAGGTATTGTAGCAACGCCTGCGGAAATTGCTCCAATTGTCGAATGCATTCTTGCACCGATAAAGACATCCATATTACTGATATAGCTTTTTGCCTCAATTGGATCTTTAAAATCTGGTGCTAAAACTGCACATGGAAATTCTTCCTTTAACAACTTGCATACTCTGCTGTCATTTTCTAACGAATCAAAATTATCTTCATCAATAACGTGTGGAATAATATGTATCTCCGTTTTATCATCCTCACTATATTTCTTTATGATTTGACGACAGTACTCTCTATAATTTACTTTCAACTTAATATTATGTCCACCATCCCAAAGTAATGAAGAAACATTGATTCCCACTTTTCTTTTGCTTGAATTCAAATCGTATTTTTCTTTATAATATGGCAGTGCAAAAGCCAAATCTGTTGCCACCACAACATTTCCTGCTCCTAATTCGTGCATTTCTTGTGCAGATTGTGTATCTCTAGAAAAAGCCAAATCTGATTTTTTAACAAGATGAATCGCCCATTTTTTTAACACATTCGTATAAAACGGTCCATATGTCTGTGGCATCAGAACTAATGGTGCCTTTGACATAATAGCAATTTGTTTTGCAAGATCTGTATTGGCATTCCAAACCTTACCATAAATATCAGAAAATCCATCTCCATAAGTAATGTCAAATACACATTTGCAATCATCAAATACTTGTTTCATTTTAATTAAAAAAATAGGATTTTTCATATTTAGCCTGTGCCATACAAAACTAAATTTTGGATATTGTCTGGGAATATCACCTAGTTCTCCATAAGAAAACACGTGAATTTCCATGCTTTCATTCGAAATATCACTTAGCATTTCGATAAAAGCATATGAAAGCGCTTCGCACCCTTTATTAGGGGCTTTGAAATCAAATCCAAGCAATCCGATCTTTATCATAAATCTTTCTCCATTCTATTATTTTGATCAATTCTATTATAAGAAATAAGTAGTGAAATCCATATGCAATACATTCTGGCTAAATCAGTTTCTTGAACACCCAATTCACAAACAAAGTAAATTAACATCATTGAGAAAAAAATTGTATTAAACGAGCAACTTCCTGAGTAGCTTGAATTCTTCCTTTTTGCATATACTAATACAGCAACATAACTAAATAATAAAAGAACAACTCCAACTACTCCCGTATGAAAGAACACATTTAAATACTGATTTTCAATTGATGTCTTTGTTTGCCATTCATACACTTTATACGCAAATTCTGTAGATATTCCTTTTCCGAGTAACCACTTATTTCCTACAGAGAGTGCCACCCACTGCCAAAGAACAAATCTATCTCCTACACCTCCAGAATTGATTTCATTATCAAATGTCACTGTTCCAATTGAAGATAGTAGATCACTTATCAACGGAATTTTCATTCCTACTGTATCGTTAAATATTATCAATAACAAAAGCAATATAGAAATGGCAACTGCATAATTTATAAACTCTTTTTTTGACTTTTTATATAAAAGTAGGATATGCAAAAGTATGCAAGCTATAATAGGAATTCTCGAAACCGTTAGTAGGATATTGATAACACTAAGTAAATATGCCACTTTAAGAAACGTATGTTTTTGTGAATACTGCGTATAATTCTTCAGCCTATAAATAATCAATGCAATGATAAAGACCTGATATAATCCATAAGAAATTGGTTGTCCAAAAGTTCCCATTATTCTTAAGAAGCCATATCTAACTTCATGAAAAAATGTCAAACCGTTCGCATTCGAAAATAGCTGAAATAAATTTATCTTTGTAATTGATTCTACTATTCCCAACAATGACAATACAAAGCCGCCATCGATCAATAAATCTATCGCCGTTTCAAATCTTCTATTCGTGTTCACAAAACCTACAATAAGTAAAGGAATAACTACCATCATCATAGCAAGCGAAAGTGCACTTAACCACGCACCCTCTGCACAGTATGATATAAAATAGTAAGTTGCATACAATATGTATGGAAAAATCAAATACGGAATTTTACACTTGTAAATCACTCCGCCTATGATGGCGCTTACAATTGTCAAAGCACCACAAAAGTTAACGATATTTAATCCTTTAAAAATATAGATATACTGTGGCAATATTGGGTATAACAAAAAGGTCCCACAAATTGCAATCCATCCAATCTGATTTTCTCGCTTCATTTTACCTCGTTATTCTCATGCTTTTTTACTTTGAAACTTCGGAAATTCGTTATTTTCTTCCAACGCTGCCTTAATTGCTTCCAAGTACCCATATTTGTCATCTTCATCCGGCTCCAGATAACCACCTTCTGCCCATTCGTTCCACGCATACATAAAAATCATATCCTCGTGATAATCTTCTCGTGCATGCTTGATTTGCTTAGAAAGATAATACTTAAACTTTTCTGGAGTTCCCACATTAATTTGTCCTCGTTCACCATGACGAGGAGTATTATCCCACTTGACAAATGCACCAGGGATGCTATTACTACGCATTGGCTTTGCCTCAATAATCTTCTGCCACATGGAATCATAATTTGCCACGGTTTGTCCGGTCATTTTCTTATACTGAGCAGTTCCATATCGGTATAGGTCAATGCCAAACTTTTTACCTGCCCAGCTGGCTAATAGTCTGCGACATTTTTTTAACGCCGACACAATTTTTCCATCATTAGAATAGAGCCAGTGACTTGCATAGGGAGGTTGAAACTCAATATCATAATCAAATAACTTTGCCTCCTTACTATTATTCCAGTCATAATCTCCGCTCTGAAATGCAAATGTAATACCGCTCAACCCATTTTCTTTGGCAAGTTTATCCCATGTTTCAATCATTTCTTTCATGCAGGGCACAATATCCGGTCTATAAAACACAAATAATGGTTTTCCATTTTTTGTAATATATCGTTCGTCTTTAAAGAAAGGTAAAAGATACATAAAATGCTGTTTCCATTCTTCTTCTTGCCCATACTCCTGTGCTATAAGCAGTTTTCTTTCATCTCCAACCCATGCCTTTGTCCATGGTTCATTTGCCCAGCAAATACAGAACGGTATATCCACCTCTTTATTTGCTAACATCTGTTCCATCGGTTTTTCCAAAAGCATTTTTCCATTAAACCAGTAGTGATAATAGCAAAAGCCATACACTCCATATTTTTTGGCCAAATCAGCCTGCCATATTTTAACATTGTCATCTAACAAATTATAGTAGTTTCCACCCAACGGAACACGTGGTTGCATATGACCTTCATATAGTGGCTTTGCCTTTTTCACATTAGTCCACTCTGTAAAACCGTCTCCCCACCACTCATCATTCTCCGGAATGTTATGAAACTGCGGCAAATAAAATGCAATAATCTTCATGATTGATCCTTCCTTTTGTTAAACTGTTAATAAGCTTTTTTTATTTATTCTTTTCTGCAATTATGTGCTGATAAAAACTATCCTTTCGATTAATTGCAGTCTCCAATTTATATGTCAGTTTATGAATCCCTGTAAGCTTTTTGATCCAATTCCATTTCTCTTCTGAATAATCATCAGCTAAAACCTTAACAAGATACTCGCTATAATCACTGTTCATATAAGGAATCGCTTGCTCAACTTCCGAATTGCTCTTCACCACCAATGTGATAATCAAATTCGGCAACAGATACTCAATTACGTGTTCATTTTTCAGCCAATATGCAAATGCAACATTTCTTATTTCTCGAATTGTATTATTTTCCTTTTTTGCATGAAGAAACCATGCAGGATATAGTACAGGGTTATCTATCAATAGCAGTGAATTTCGTACTGCAAAAAAATCGCTATTTAAAATCATATCTGGAATAGGATCTGTAAGATACACCGTGGAATCAATCCATGTTCCACCATAATGCTCCAGTAATGCGAACTCTATTAGATTCGCATATCTCGCTATCGGAATCTGTCCAGTATCCTTTTTCTTTTCAATGTAATCTGGCAATCTAATGTAATCTGCAAGATTTTGATCGTTCAGCAAGATGATTTTTTGATTGGAATGTTTACATACAGATTCATAGCACTTCTGAACAATGATCGGTGCCTGTTCAATACCTTTGTTCCAATAAATCCAGATCGGATTCTCTACATCATTTTGGGGAAAGCTAAGTCCATAAACATCTGTGTCTTTATACTTTAAATATGGTTTTATCTTGGAAGAAGCATGTTCCTTCCACAATACCTTCCGCACCTCATAATCCTTGACAAGATGCAATTTGATAAACATAAATGCCCCTCGTTTGACGGCATTCACAATTCCATATCTTTGAATAAATCCTTTCATGCCAATATTTTGATAGTAGTCATTCAGCATAATAATTTAATTGTCTCCCTTTATCTTGCAGAAACTACTATTCAAAAGGCTCATAGATTCCGCACCAGATAATGGTAAACTGTTTCCTCCTTATCAATTGATGGTTCTAATTTATAGGTTAGTTTATGTATCCCGGTAAGCCGCTTAATCCAATTAAATTTTTCCTCTGTAAATTTATCTCCTAATACTCTAACCAGATATTCGCTGTAGTCACTATTCAAATAAGGCATCATTTTCTCAACCTCTGGTGATGACCTCATTATTTGTGTAATTACAATATTTGAAAACAGATATTCTGGTACATGATTATTTCGTTTCCAGTAGGCAAATAGAACATTACGAATCTCACAAATCGTTCTATTATGTTGCTTGGCGTGGATGAACCAGACCGGATACAATACGGGATTATCAATTTCGCCGAGTGAATTGTGAAACACAAAAAAATCACTATTTAATATTTCCTGTGGAATTTCATCTGTTAGCAGTATTGTTGCATCCATCCATGTCCCACCATAATGCTCCAATAATGCTACACGCATCAAATCTGTATAAATCGCTAATGGAAGGACTCCGCTTTTTAATTTCTCATTCAGATAATCCGGCATATTTATATAGTTCTGCACATTGTTTTCTGTAAGCAAAACAACTTGTCTGCCGGCATATTTTTTTACAGATTGATAGCAAGTCCTTACTATCTCAGGTGCCTTCTCCAACCCTGTATTCCAGAATAACCAAATGGGTTCATCTACTTTGGTTTCTGGGAACGTCAGCTTTTCAGGAGCGATATCTCTGAACTTCAGATATTTTTTACAAACCGCTGTGCCACCCCCCGATTGCCAAAGCAGTTTTCTCAGCTCATAATCTTTGACAATATGAAGTGGGTTACGAAGAAACTTGTTCCGCATTCTTTTCTCCTCGATAAATTTTCATCAGTTTTATATAGTAGCTCTCTGTCGTTTCATAATTCACCTGACTACAATTCTTTGTATATCTTTCCAATACATCTTGCGTTTGAAGAACTTTCTTTATCGCCTTCATTAGTTCTTCCACATTTCCTGCTTCAAACAGTTCTCCGGTTTTACCAGGCTCAATTAATTCAGGGATACCTCCCATTTTAGATCCAACAACAGGCGTACCCAAAAGTACCGACTCCATAACAGAGTACGGGCAGTTTTCATACCATTCAGACGGGCAGACACTGATTGCTGCCTCAGCAATAATGCGATAAAGTTCTTCTCCAGTCTTAAATCCCAGATACTTCACATTTGGAATATCCTTCATTTTATCAGCCGACGGACCATAGCCAATAAACACAAATTCGGTATTGGGCATCTTTTTGGCTACTTCAATCAAAGTATCCGTTCCTTTGTCTCGCGAAAGATGGCCAAACTCTAATACATAACCCTTTTTTTGAATGTTATCCAAGTGCGGCATCTCTTTTTTGAAATTATGCAACCCGATGGTTTTATCACGGAATCTTTTCTGCGTGTCTAGTTTTGATTTAAGAAAAAAGCTACAGCAAATATAGGCATCTACATATGAGTATGCTTTGCTATATTTCCACATATATCCATCCAACGTTCCAAGGAGACTCTTTGCTCTGGAATTTTTCAAACATTTAGTTTGAAGGCAGTGAATATAATGACCATCCAGGCATCGTTCACATGGCTTCATGTTCACATCGAACATTCCATGGCTGGGGCAAACAAGCTGATAATCATGTGTCGTGTAAACAATCTTACATTCTTTCCTTGTTTCTTTACGCCATTTGTTAGTTTCCAGAATAATAGAAGGGGTCAGATGATACTGTATATTGTTGAGATGCACTACATCCGGCTGAAAGTCATCTAAAACTGCACGAATTTTTTTGCGTGCTTCTCTTGAATAGATAATGCGAAAAGGTGCATTTAAATTTGCCTTTATTCCTTGAGAAAAATCCATATTCGTTACATATGAACCGATTCGATTTCCTACTGTATTTTTTTCATTTTCAAGACCAAAGTACTGGACTTCATGCCCATGTTCTTCTAACATTTTTCCCACATCGAATGTGTACGTTTCCGCTCCACCCTTGGGAAATATAAATTTATTTACAAGTAAAATCCGCATATCCTAACTTCCTTACTTCCTTTTTCGTACTGTGATTTTATTAATTTCACTACCTCTGTTCAGATGCAGCACTTCCAATGTGTTGTTCATAAACCAGAGTGCTCCATACAAACGCAGGTAGTGATACTGAAAGTTCTTATGATAAAATCATCTGCTGTTGCCGAACCTAGGTAGCGAGATAAAAACTGCTCCCGCAGCCATACCCATCTCTTTAAAAGTGCCGTAAATACGCTATTTTTCAGGCGTTTTCATTATGTACATCTCACTACCTGCGTTCGGTTAGAGAAGATTATTTATCATTAACACTTTCATCATGATTTTCTCCTGTATAGCTTCATCGTTTCCCTTACAACCTCGTCCCAGTTGTATTTCTTACAGACAAAATCTGCTGCCTGTTGTTTCAGTTTCATAACTTTCTCAGGATAATCACAGGCATCCTGAATCTTTTCTTTCAAATCCTCTATATCCGACTTTTTGAAAATCAATGCCTTATCTTCTACGACTTCTGTACATTCGGGAATGTCGGAGACCAGGCAGCAGTTGCCATAGCTCATAGCTTCCAACAGGCTCAGCGGCATACCCTCCAGATCAGAAGGCAAGGTGTAAATATACGCATTACTATACAGTTCGTCCAGTATCTTTCCCTGTACGAATCCTGTAAAAATAATTCTGTCGTCTTCCTTTGCTGATTCCTGCAGTTCTTTCATAAAGGAGTCTGTATCACTGGAACCGCCTGCAATGACCAGTTTCTTATCTGTACAGACATTTTTAAATGCTTCTATCAGATATCGGATGCCTTTTTCCGGTACCAGCCTGCCAAGGAACAAGATATAGGAATTCTCTGTCAGGCCAAACTTTTGGGTAATCAGTTCCGCTTTTCTGATTTCCGGACGGTTTACACCGTTTGGAATGAACCATGTATCTCTGTCATAGGTATTTTTAAAGTAGTCTTGGACACCTTTACTCAGAACGATAATCTCATCTGCATATTTCACGGCATTCTTTTCGCCCTGTCGGATAAACTTTGAACCAAAACCTGATTTCCATTTTTCACGCTGCCAGTCTATTCCATGTATGGTAACTACCACTTTTTTTCCAAACAGCTTTGGCAGCCATGCAAAAAATGCAGGCCCCTCAGCGTGAATGTGTACCACATCATATTTTCCAAATGCACTGTAAAAAGCTGCAAAAAAAGAAGAACTCACAGCTGCAAGCCCTTTTTTCTCGATAGTCGGAACATATTTCTGACGGATTCCTTCATATTCTGTTTTATTGTCATACTCTGCACCACTCACATGATGGCCGGAACGGTTATAACAGGTGACTGTACAGCCATTTTGCACCATTCTGGTGCAAAGTTCTTTTGCCACAATTTCAATTCCGCCTTCTCTGCTCAGTCGCTTCTGACCGAACATAGAGACTGCCAGTTTTCTTTCCATATTATACGGATCCTTCTCTCTTCAGTACTGTCATCACTGTCTTAAACAGAATCTTTATATCCAGTCCAAAGTTCCAGTTACTGATATATTCTGTATCCAGTCTCACTACTTCTTCGAAGTCTGTGATGTCACTTCTTCCACTTACCTGCCACATACCTGTAATCCCCGGTTTGATGGCAATTCTGGCTCTGTGATGCAGTTCATATTTTTGCAATTCATCTTGTAATATAGGTCTGGTGCCCACAAGGCTCATAGTCCCATTGAGCACATTCCAAAACTGTGGAAATTCATCCAGTGATGTTTTTCTGATAAATTCTCCTATCCCGGTTTTTCTGGTTCCATCGGGCAGGATTTTATTTCCTATTACACGGGGGTCGAAATCAATCTTAAACATACGGCCATCACTCATTTTATTCTGTGCCATAAGTTCTGCCCTGCGTTCTTCTGCATCCATATACATGCTTCGGAATTTGTACATTTTAAATGGTTTTCCATTCTGACCGATCCGTATCTGTGAGAAGAAGATCGGACCCGGAGAGCTGATATAAATGGCCGGTGCCACAAAGATAAAGATAATCCCTGTCAGAAGACAGCCTGCCAGTCCACCCAGGATATCCAGTGCTCTTTTGGCAAGTGCCTGTCTGTCCGTAGCATAGTTCATAGTGGTCGTCAGAACTGTATATCCACCTATTGTCTCTACAAATTGTTTCTGTCCGGGGGTGCTTCTGACTTTTGCCAAGTTCACATGAACTGCCATTCCCATTTCCAGCAGTTCATTTATCAGTTCATGGGGATATGGATAAGACGTATCTACATTTACAAAAACTTCATCTACCCATTGCTGACAAATATAGGATGCAGCATTCTTTAAATCTGCCACAACCGGAATTCCTTCAATTTTCCTGCCTGCTATATTTTTATCAATGATTATGAGACCATTGATGTTGTATCGATTATAATTATGATTTTTTACATTCCGGATTACTTTTGACGCAAGATTATAATTTGTTACAATATAGAGTGAATGTTCTCCACCTTCTGCCATTTTATGGATCAGGTGTTTTTTCCATATTATTCTTGTGCCATAGGACAGGAGTACATAAAAGACTCCCATAAGATACAGAACTGTCCTTGAGAAGCTGTGTCCATTGCTGACAGTGAACAGATACAGACCACTTGCCAGTTCTATCAGGATCATCTGCTGGATAACAGAACGTAATTCCTGGTAATAACCTCTCCTCAGAACGCCTTTATAAGATTCAAAAATAATGATCAGAAATAAATCTGCCAGTATTACAAAGAATATCATATTATGATATATTCCCAGTTCAAATAAGTTCCGGACAGAACCATTTCGAACCAGATATGCTAGTATTAAAGACAGAAGTAAACACACAAGATCTATAAATATAAAGTCCTTGTGTTTATACCATCCTCTTGATTTTTTTCTATACATACGCCTTCCTTAGTTTCTCCTTCTTTTTCTCATACTTTTTTTACTATTTCCAACCCAACCTCCATATCCACGCTCCTTCCAAACATTTCTATGGAAACCCAGGCTTTTCTTTTGTGTCTGTTGATTTTTCTGATATAACCTTCCATGCCCTGCAATGGTCCTGTGAGTATCCTGACCTGATCATTCTCTATGATCCCTGTGGACATGGCTACCAGCTGTTCTTCTTTTCCCAGCTTCAGAAGCAGCTCTACTTCTTCCTGAGATAGGGGGATGATCTCATCTCCTGTTCCCAGAAGCCGGGTCATTCCTGTGACTTTTCTCAGGTTTTCAGCCAGCTGTTCCAGATTTTCGGCAATTAAAAAGACATACCCGGGAAAGAGGATTCTTTCCTGGATATGCCATTTGCCTTGAAATCGTTTCTTCTGTTGATAGTAGGGAATAAAGCAGCGTTTCAGTATATCGCTGCTTATGAGCCGCTGACACTGGCAGCGGATGTTCTCTTCTGTGCCTGTTCGCACCTGCATCACATACCACATTGGATATTTTACCTCCGTATTTTGGGTATGCTTCGCCATTCTGCCTGTATTTCAAGACAGATTCTCTTCAAGATATGTAAATCAATATCCTTAAACGCGGCAAAGCGACGATTCAAAGACTATAGACCTTTTGTCTTATCTACACGTTATTATAGCTTTATTGCCAAAAAGATGCAATAATTTTTGGTACTTTTTATCATTTACCTGCTGCTGTATCAGTTGGTGTTTCCGTAGGTTCTGCTGTTGGTCGTACCATCATGTCGTCCAGTACGCCGATATCTTCCTCTGTCTCTTTGCCGGCCAGCTTTTCTTTGTATTCTGTGCGTTCTGCACGTTCCTGGTGGTTTACCTTTACAACAAACAGAAGGCCTGCTACCAGAGCAAGAACCAACACATAGTAGAGCACTGAGGACATGAATTTATTTTTTTTATGTTTGTGTCTGTGAGATTTTCGTGACATTGAACTGTTCCTCTCTTATCAGATTATTTTGCATCTTTTGTGAAGATTGCAAGAGGTCCCATGCCTTTGAATTCGCCTTTGATCACAAGATTTGGCTGTTCAGAAGAGCCTGCTTCATCCTTAACGATCCAGCTCATCAGATCATCTTCTGCATCAGCTGTGTCGTCTGCTTCCTCTTCTTCTTTTTCAGGATATGCGAAGCTCAGTTCAGGCTCTGCAAGGTAGTTAAGCTCTCCTGTAGAAGCATCTGCCTGTACAACAATGCTGTCAGGGATTGTGAATGGCTCTATCTCTGTAAGAAGGCTCAGGTCGCCCTCTGCTGTATCAATGTCAAAGTCTGCATCATTAGCAGTTACAAGACTCTTCCAGTCAACACTGTCGATGTCACAGTTTACCTGTGCGTCAAGGGAACCGGACATATCATAGGAGTAATCATCTGACATCTTGATTGCCATATCTATAAGACTGCTTGCGCTGACATAGTCGTCCAGATTGATGGTCTGTCCGTTGTCCAGTGTAATCTCTTTGTTCTCTGTGTCTGTCAGATCATCGATAAAGTCTGTCAGAGTGAAGCCTGCTTTCTGATCTTTCAGCTTCTCTGCTGCATCAGCTACCTTTTTGTCTGCATATTTCTCAGGAGAAACCTTCTTGGTTACAACAGGAACCTTCTCGATCAGCATTACAGGTCCAAGTGAATCGAAGGTGGCTGTAACTTCGCCTGTGGCTTTGTTCAGCTTCTCAATTGCAACGAAGGTAACTTTTCCTGTTGTCGGATTGATCTGCATCAGAAGTACATCTTTCTTCTTCACATCCTTGGCAGCTTCAATGGTAAGTGTTGTTTTGATAGTGCCATTTGTTTCATATGTAATCTTATCGCCTTCCTTAATAGCCAAATCCACGAAAGGTGTAAGAGGCTCATACAGAGAAGGGTTTACTTTTTGATTTGTGTTTGTTTTAATTGTTTCTGTTGTATCTACCTTAAGGTCTTTCAGAATCTCATTCATGTTTACCTTGATATTATCATCATTTACTTTTGTTACTACCTCTGCAACTTTTTTATCCTTGTAGGCACCTGTATCAACATCTTTTACGATCAGCTGCTGGTTGTTTGACAGATTTCCCTCAACTACCTTTGGAGCTTCCGGAATGATCTGTCCGATACTTGGGGCTGCATATACATTGACAGATGCTGCAATTGTCATTGCTGCAAGTAAAATGCTGAAATATTTTCTTTTCATAAGAATGCCTTCCTTTCTGTCTTCTTCTGGCTCTATTCTTATTAATTTACGGTTACTTTATAACAAGGCGGTTGAAAAACAGCAGCCTGTCATACTTTTTCATAAAATAAACGGATGATCAGTTCCCGGAGTGCATCTTCATCCACATGGAACTCATCATGAAGGTCTCCCTCCTGGTCTGTTCCCGGAAGCTGCTCTATACTGTCCTCTGTGAACTCTGCTTTCTTAAGAGTCTTCACAAGTCCCAGATACTGGCTGCGTGTCACACTTGTCTGGATATAATCATCCATCACATCGAGGGAATCCCATGATTTCTCAAGATCATTCTCATCCATGGACTGCATCTTCTCAACATAGGCTGTGAGATAGGCTTTCTGTCTCTGCATACGGCCCTCATTGCTGAAGGACTCCTCTGTATTCCTGTACTGAAGGAAATCCTTTATGCTGCTGTCATCCAGGGTAACCTGTGCTCCCTGTACCATCTCCGGATATTTCTCCTGAAGATCGTTGTTTGGCACTGTAAGTGTGATCCCGCCTGCCAGCTCATTGATATAGGGCATGGAATCCTGGTTTGTCACTACATAGCGCTTCACAGGGATATCTCCAAGGAGAAGTGATACTGCCTCGCAGAGACTCTCACAGCTTACCTTTCCCCCATCACCGTAGCTGTAGGCATATCCGATGTGCGTGGTATAGAGTCCCTTGTCATTGCCGTTCATTGTATATCTGCGGATATCAGTCATGGTATCACGGTTAATGGAGAGAATGGTCATCCTGCGGTTCTTCTCATCCATCACCACCAGGGCAATACTGTCTGCCCTGGCTTTATTTCCATACTGGGAGGAAGCTTCCAGCTTGCCTGTGGAGTCCACACCGGCATAGAGAATATTTGTGATACGGTTATTATACTGATATTCCTGACCTTTGTAAACAATATTTCTATAACTGTTGCCCACATTGTGGGTGTTCCCTGCAGTGATCTGCATAGATTTCTGCTTTGTCTGTTCCATATGGATAAAAACTGCTGCAAACAAAGCTACAGCCAGGCAGATCACCAGACTGATGATGATCTGTTTCTTATTTACAGGGTTATTTCTTCTTTTCTTTCTCATTCTTCTTAGCGCTCTTTCCATAGCCGTATCCGTAGCCATAGCCGTAACCATAACCGTAGCCATATCCATAGCCATAATGTTTCTCATAAACCGGCGCTTTGTTCAGCACTGCGCCGAGGAGACGGATACCTGCATACTGTATCTGCTGCTTCGCCTTATCAGCCTGTGCCCTGTCTGTCCTTCCGCTCTCCACAACAAGGACGGTTCCGTCGCACTGCTTGGCGATCAGCAGCCCGTCGATAACCAGATTCAGCGGCGGAGTGTCTACGATCACATAATCATAAACGCTTCGCACGAATTCCATCAACTCTGCAAATAGCGGACCTGATACCAGCTCACTTGGGTTTGGTGCCACTGCACCTGTAAAGATCATGTCAAGGTATTTGTCATCTGTGCGGTAGATGATCTTCTCTTTGCTGATATTTCCGCACAGGTATTCGCTTAATCCCTTCTTCTCGCCTACAATATCATATCTGTTCTGTATGGTAGAATTACGGATATCGCAGTCTATAAAGAGGATCCTCTTCTCAAGCCCTGCCATGCTCTTTGCCAGGCGGAAGGCTATTGATGATTTACCCTCATTAGCAACGGAGCTTGTTACAGCTATTGTTTTAATATTGCTTCCACTTAACTGGATGTTTCCACGCAGAACATTGATGGCCTCGTTTACGCGGAAAGATACATCTGATACATGTGGATGTATTACCTCTGTCTGTCTTCCCGTATATCCGGATTCTTTCACAAGATCCTGAAACAGGGATTCAATATTGTTATCTTCTCTGTCCATCTTCTACTCTTTCTTCTCTTCGTAATAAGGAATCACACTAAGTACCGGGATATCCAGATATCTCTTCAGATCATCCTCTGTCTTTAATGTAGTGTCTGTCATGTAACGTACGCAGATCAGTCCACAGGCTGCGATAAGTCCCAGCAGAAGTCCAATCGCCAGATATTTTGTCAGTGCAGGAGTGATCTCATCCACTGCCTCTGCCTCTGAGTAATCGATAACTGTAGGTTCGCTGCTTCCTACCACCTGGTAAATACGGTCCAGTCCGATATTCATCAGACTGTTTGCAATATCTCTGCACAGTTCCACGTCACCGCAGGTAACTGTGATGGTAATAATATGGGAATTGTCCGGATTCGTTACACTGACCAGTTTACTGAGTCCTCTGTAATCCAGATCCAGATCCAGCTCTTTGATGACCTGTTTGAGAACATTACGGCTCTTGATAATCTTCGCATAGTCCTCTGTAAGCTCTGAACTCAGCTGCAGGTCAGAAACTGTGATCACGGATTCATTGTTTGTGATAAAAATGGATGCGTCCGCCTGATAAGATGGTTTCACTCCCACCAGATAATAGACACCTGCAAGCATTGCTGTGATCAGCATGGTAAGCAGGATAATTTTCCAATGATTGACCAGTACCCAGAAAAGTTCCACAAGGTCTATGGTGTCTTCCTGCTGTATGATCGTCTCAGTGACCACAGGCTGCGCAGGATTTTCCCGGGTATTCTTTGCCTCTTTTATCAAATTCTTGGTTCTCCTTCCTTATATGATCAAACCGGAGTTACAGGCCGGTCCGTACTTTATAAATTGTAATATGATTTCTGACATTCTTCAAGTATATTTGACAAATTTTCTTCTGTTTTCCCCATTTTTTACAATTGCGGAAGGATTTTCAATAAAAATTTTGTCAGCATATTCCTGTCCCATTTTACTGATGACTTTTTTGTATGCTTCTCCTGTGCGACAGATCCTGTACCGACTGTCGTGGCAGTCAGAGCCTACGAAGTGAAGGAGGTCTCCTTTCATCAGCTTCCTGCAGAATCTTTTTGTATAAAATCCGCTTTTTCCCAGAATGCTGTCTGCATTTACCTGCATATAGGCGCCCATCTGTGCAAGGTCCCTGATCAGTTCCAGATCACCCCAGAGGTTGTCGCAGCGTTCTACATGTGCGATGATGGGGCGGTAGCCTACGATGATAAGGCTGCGGAGGCGGTCTTCTATGTAGCTGTATTCTGCATTTCCTGAGAATTCTACCAGAACATAACCGGAATCTGCCATTGTACTGACTCTTCCCTCATCCAGCATTCTGCTCATCTGCATATTTGCATGGAATTCACAGCCCAGGTATATTCTCATTCTGTCTTCCTTAGCAAGCTCCTGATTGAATTCCTGTACGCATTTCTCCACCAGAGTGAACTGGCTGCGGATGGTGTGGATGGGTGTATCAAACATCTGATCTCTGTAATGAGGGGTTGCGATAATGTTTCTAACTCCCTGTTCATATTCCATGCGGAGCAGTCTGCAGGTTTCCTCCAGGTCCTGTGCTCCGTCGTCCACTCCCGGAATCAGGTGGCAGTGGATATCAAATAAACCGTGGTCTGTCATATTTCCCTTTCATCTCCCTTTATTGCAAATAACTGCAAAACATAACTGCAAAAACACCGTCCCTATATAACCTTATACAGGGACGGTGTCTGAACATCATGATTATGATAAATTATTCTTCTGTAGCTTCCTCAGCCGGTGCTTCAAGAGCTTTCATGCTCAGGCTGATCTTCTTGTCTTCGCCGTTGAAGTCAACAACCTTAGCTTCGATCTCCTGTCCGATTGACAGTACATCTGCAGGTTTGGCAACGTGCTCTCTGGAAATCTGGGATACGTGAAGAAGTGCATCTACACCAGGTGCAAGCTCTACGAATGCACCGAAGTCTGTCATACGTGCAACTTTACCTTTAACTACGTTTCCTACAGCGAAGTCCTCAGCTGCTGTGAGCCATGGATTTGCTTCCGGGAATTTAAGGGAAAGTGCGATCTTCTCTCCGTTGATCTCTTTGATAAGAACTTTGACTTTATCGCCAACAGTGAATACTTTCTTCGGGTTCTCTACTCTGCCCCAGGACATTTCGGAGATGTGAAGAAGTCCGTCTGCTCCGCCCAGATCGATGAATGCACCGAAATCTGTAACGTTCTTAACAGTTCCTTCAACTGTGTCACCAACATGGATTCTCTCCATTAATTCTTTCTGTTTCTCTGCTTTCTCAGCGAGAAGAAGCTGTTTACGGTTACCGATGATGCGGCGTCTTCTCGGGTTGAATTCTGTGATAACGAATTCGATCTCCTGATCTGCATATTTGGAAAGGTCTTTCTCATATGTGTCGGAAACGAGGCTTGCAGGAATGAATACTCTTGCTTCGTCTACGTTTACACAGAGTCCGCCGTCAAGTACCTGAGTTACAGGAGCTTTTAATACTTCCTGATTCTCAAATGCTTCTTCGAGACGTTTGTTGCCTTTCTCTGCTGCCAGTCTCTTGTAAGTAAGAGTAACCTGACCTTCTCCATCGTTTACTTTGAGAACTTTTGCTTCCATTGTGTCTCCAACGTGAACAGCATCTGTGAGTACAAGGCTTGCATCGTTAGAGTATTCGTTCTTTGTGATAATACCGTCTGCTTTATAACCGATATTCAGAATAATCTCATCTTCTTTTACATCGATGACAGTACCCTGTACAATCTCTCCATTTCTGATAGTCTTTACGGAATCTTCCAGCATTTGTTCAAAACTTAATTCTGACATGTTCTTGAACCTCCTCAATAATTTTGTTTGGGGTGGAAGCCCCTGCTGTAATACCTACATAACTACTGCATTGGAACATTTCAGAATCCAAGTCTACAGGTGTTTGTATATAGTAAGTATTTCCACATTCCTTTTTACATATTTCAAACAGCTTTTGAGTATTGGAACTATGCCGGCCACCTACGACCAACATAGTGTCTACCTCTCCGGCTATGTTTTTTGCTTCTCTCTGCCGTTCTTCGGTAGCATTACAAATAGTGTTTAAAATATTGAGAATATTTAAAACATTATTATCATACCTCTTTTTGCAAAGAATTTCAACTAAATCTTTAAATTTGTTGTAATTAAATGTCGTCTGGGACACAATACTTATTTTTTTTCCTTCCGGAAGGAGGAATGCTTCGGCCTCTTCCTGGTTTTTGATCACTGTGTAAGGTCCCTGGCACCATCCGCAGATGCCCTGAACCTCTGGATGATCTTTGTCACCGATAATAATCACATGATTTCCGGCCAGGCTCTCTTTTTCCACGATGCGGTGGATCTTCAGGACGAAGGGACAGGTGACATCTACGTAAGAGATGTTTTTTTCTTTCAGTTTATCGTAAATGGATTTGCCTACACCGTGGGAACGGATGACTACTGTTCCGTTTTGCAGGGTGTCATCCGGGGAATCTAGGTCTGCTTCTGCGATAACATGGACGCCACGAGCTTCCAGATCCGCTACTACGCCTTCGTTGTGGATAATCGGGCCCAGAGTGAAAATAGGTTTCTGTTCTGTGTCTATGAGTTCGTAGACTTTGTTCACTGCACGTTTGACGCCAAAGCAGAAGCCTGCTGTTTCTGCTACTTTTACTTTCATAAAATAATCCTTCTTAAATTATTTCTGCACTTTTTCCTTATATACATTAAGAATCGCATTTACAACATCATCAATTCCCATTTCCGAGGAATCTACGAGCACTGCGTCGTCTGCCTGTTTCAGAGGGGAGATTTCGCGGTTCATGTCGCGTTCGTCGCGCTCGATGATGTCTTTTCGGATCTGGTCCAGGTCAAAGGCTTCTCCCTTCTGTTCATATTCCAGTGCTCTTCTTTTTGCTCTGGTGTCTGCGCTTGCTGTGAGGTAGATTTTTACTTCTGCGTTTGGAAGGATGGTTGTGCCGATATCTCTGCCATCCATGACTACGTCGTTTTTCTCTGCCAGAGTTCTCTGAAGTTTCAGAAGGTGGGCTCTGACTTTCGGGTTTGCGGAGCTTTTGGATGCCATGTTTCCTACCTGTTCGGTGCGGATCATAGCATTTACGTTCTCTCCGTTGAGGATGACAATCTGTTCTCCGTTTTTGTATTCGATGGAGATGTCAGCTCCGGAACATACAGCTTCGATCTCTTCCTGATTTTCTCCGTTTACGCCATGGTTCAGAAGATATAAAGCCATTGCCCTGTACATGGCTCCTGTATCTACATAGATAAATGATAATTCTTTCGCTACTTTCTTTGCGATGGTGCTCTTTCCTGCTCCTGCAGGTCCGTCGATGGCTATGTTACATCCCATTTTCGTGGTTCCTCCTGTTTCTATTATTCAAACAGATTTTCTCTGTTTTATTATTAATGTTTATTAATCAGTCAAGCGGATATTCGCAATCCGCTTCGCTACTTGCTCATAACCGAATCATAGATATAATTCGCATACACGGTACTCATCATCTGCTTGTTTCTGTTGTTTCTATAGTAAGCAGCTTACTGTATGGCCTGTGCTGCCAGATATGCGGTAGACCAGGCAATCTGTAAGTTATATCCACCTGTCACTGCATCCAGATCCAGTACCTCGCCTGCGAAGTAAAGGCCAGATATCTTCTTTACTTCCATTGTTCCGGGGTTGATCTCTTTGACAGAGACGCCGCCTCTGGTGATGATGGCTTCTTTGAACTCACCCATTCCTGTGATTGTGAAGGGGAAGGCTTTGATAAGGTCAATGAAGTGCTGGCGTTCTTCTCTGGAGATATCGTGGATTTTCTTCTCTGCGGGGATTCCACCCAGTTCCAGCATTACCGGAGTCAGAGATGACGGGAAAAGTACGCCAATCACATTCTTGAACTGTTTGTTTGGTCCTGCTTCAAATTCACGCAGGATCCTGGCATCCAGTTGTTCTCTGGTGAGTGCAGGCTTCAGATCCAGATATGCGGACAGTTCGCCGTTTGGTGCTTTTGCCAGTTTTGCACCGATGTGGGCACTGGCGGAGAGGATCATGGGACCTGTGACTCCGAAATGGGTGAACATCATCTCTCCGAAATCCTCATAGAGTACTTTCTTTCCATTCTTTATGGTAAGTCCTGTATTCTTAAGGGAAAGTCCCTGAAGCTTAGGGATATAGTCTTCTTTTGTCTTTAATGGCACAAGGGAGGGAGCAATGTCCGTGACCTTCAATCCAAGTTCTCTTGCAAAGCGGTATCCATCGCCTGTTGAGCCGGTGCTCTGATAAGAGAATCCGCCAGTTGCCACGATGACTGCATCACCTTCCATGAAGGTTCCGTCTGTAAGGATGACTCCTGTGATCTTCTCCTGCGGTATGTCAAGTGATTTTTTTCCTTTTCTGCCTTTTCCTGCATCAGATCCTGATTCTGTTAATGTAGCTTCTGATTCCAGGGTATTTGCCGAATCTGTTACAGGTTTCTTTACGATTTCCTGCACAGCAGTATGAAGATGAATCTTTGCTCCTGCTTTCTTCAGCTCACGCTCCAGAGCGCGGATGATGTCTGAAGAATGGTCAGACTGTGGGAATACTCTGTTTCCACGTTCTACCTTCAGAGGGACACCTGCTTTCTCAAAGAACTCCATTACATCCTGAGGGGTAAATGAATAGAGACTGCTGTAGAGGAACTTGGGATTGCTCATCATTGCAGGAAAGAGTTCTTCTGTGTCGCAGGCATTTGTCACATTGCATCTGCCTTTTCCTGTGATGAAGACTTTCTTTCCCAGTTTCTCGTTCTTCTCTAATATATGAACTTCATGATGGTTACGGGCTGCAAAAACCCCTGCCATCATTCCGGCGGCTCCGCCGCCGATTATTATAACTTTGCTCATGGAATATTCTCCTGTATTTATTTTACCCTGCAGATTGTCTATTTCATCATGGTTCCACGTCTCCGCTTCGCTACGATCAATATAGATATGTACCACTGGCAGCATATACTCATTGGCACATTATATTCCCGGGTATCATATTCTTTCATAATAACGCAAAGGAGCCTGCTTACGCAAGCTCCTTTTTTCGTTTGGACATATTTAATTACTGATCAATTATACAGGATATGCTCCGTTCTTTTTGTCAGCTGCTTTCTCGTCAACTTTTGTTTTCTGAGCCTGACGGTATTTGAAGAAGTCCATAGCTACCTGTGGGAACAGTGCGTATGTTAATACGTCTTCATCCTGTTCCTTGTACTGAGCCATTTCGCTCTCAAGTTTCTCAAGCTCGTTGTCAAGAAGGTCTGCAGGACGGCATGTGATCGGTTTCTCATCGCCGATGCACTTCTTCTGTACTTCCGGATTAAACGGTTTTACAGTTGCGCCGTATTTTCCTAACAGGATATCTTTTGTTTCTTTTGTAACCATTTTGTATCTCTCGCCCATAAGTACGTTGAATACAGCCTGTGTACCAACGATCTGTGAAGACGGAGTAACAAGTGGCGGTTCACCAAGGTCTTTACGTACACGAGGAACTTCCTCGAGAACATCGTAGAATTTGTCTTCTGCGTGCTGTTCTTTTAACTGAGAAGTCAGGTTGGAGAGCATACCGCCCGGTACCTGATACAGTAAAGTCTTGATGTTAACACCAAGGTTCTTCGGATTGAGCAGTCCGCTGTCAAGAGCTTCGTCACGGATCGGACGGAAGTAGTCAGCGATCTCGGAGAGAAGCTTCTGATCAAATCCTGTGTCGTATGGTGTATCTTTGAATGTCTCAACCATAACCTCTGTTGCAGGCTGGGATGTTCCCAGTGCAAATGGAGACATTGCTGTATCGATGATATCCACACCTGCTTCTACTGCTTTTAAGTAAGTCATGGAAGCTACACCTGAGGTGTAATGTGTATGAAGGTCGATCGGGATCTTAACTGTTTCTTTTAATGCTGTTACAAGCTCTGTAGCTTTGTTTGGAAGGAGAAGACCTGCCATATCTTTGATACAGATGGAATCAGCGCCCATATCTTCAATACGTTTTGCAATGTCTGTCCAGTATTCCAGTGTGTAAGCATCTCCTAATGTATAGGAAAGAGCTACCTGTGCATGAGCCTTCTCTTTGTTTGCAGCGCTTACTGCTGTCTGCAGGTTACGAAGGTCATTGAGGCAGTCAAAAATACGGATGATGTCGATTCCGTTTGCAGCAGATTTCTGTACGAAGTATTCTACAACGTCATCTGCATATGGACGGTATCCAAGGATGTTCTGTCCACGGAAAAGCATCTGAAGTTTTGTGTTTTTGAAGCCGTCACGTAATTTACGAAGTCTTTCCCATGGATCTTCGTGAAGGAAACGAAGGGATGCATCGAATGTTGCACCACCCCAGCACTCTACTGCGTGATAGCCGACTTTATCAAGTTTATCTACGATCGGAAGCATCTGTTCTGTGGTCATACGTGTTGCGATCTGGGACTGATGAGCATCACGGAGAATGGTTTCCACAATTTTAACAGGTTTTTTCTCTAATTCTGCCATTATTAAATCTCCTTTATAGTTCTGTTTAATCGGATATTCGCAATCCGCTTCGCTACTTGCTCATAACCAAATAGCTGCTCCGCAGCTTATCAGAAGGAGTTGCACTCCTCCTGATACAAGCAAGATAGCTTGCTTGATTTGGTTATACTCCGAAAATAGCCATGAATGTTCCGGCTGCTACGGCTGTACCGATAACACCGGCAACGTTCGGGCCCATTGCGTGCATCAGAAGGAAGTTTGTAGGATCTGCCTCTGCACCCACTTTCTGGGATACACGGGCTGCCATAGGTACTGCGGATACACCTGCGGAACCGATCAGCGGGTTGATCTTTCCATGAGTCAGTTTGCAGAGCAGTTTACCAAGCATACATCCGCCGAATGTACCGATTGCGAATGCAACAAGACCTAAAACTACGATCTTCAGAGTATCTGCGTTTAAGAATGCTTCTGCACTTGTGGAAGCACCTACGGATGTACCCAGAAGGATAACTACGATATACATCAGGGCATTGGAAGCTGTTTCTGTCAGCTGTTTTACAACACCGCACTCTCTGAACAGGTTACCAAGCATGAGCATACCAACCAGCGGAGCTGTTGTAGGCAGGATCAGGCAGACAACGATTGTGATAACGATCGGGAACAGGATCTTCTCCAGTTTGGAAACCGGGCGAAGCTGATCCATTTTGATCTTACGTTCTTTCTCTGTTGTGCAGAGTTTCATGATAGGCGGCTGGATGATCGGAACCAGTGACATATAGGAATATGCTGCCACTGCGATCGGTCCCATCAGTGCAGACTGTCCAAGTTTACCTGCAAGGAAAATGGAAGTCGGGCCGTCAGCACCACCAATGATGGAGATAGCTGCCGCTGCTTTTCCGTTGAATCCAAGGAAGATTGCAAGGAAGTAAGCTGCATAGATACCAAGCTGTGCTGCAGCACCCATCAGGAAGCTGATCGGGTTTGCGATCAGCGGACCGAAGTCTGTCATGGCACCTACACCCATGAAGATCAGGGATGGTAAGATACTCCACTCATCAAGGATGTAGAAATAATGAAGAAGTCCACCTACACCATTGGACATATCTTCCGGGTTTGCCATAATGTCCGGATAGATATTTACAAGCAGCATACCGAATGCGATAGGAACAAGCAGAAGCGGCTCGAATCCCTTCTTGATAGCAAGGTAAAGGAATACGCAGGCTACTGCGATCATCAGGTAATTGCCCCATGTCAGATTGAAAAATGCTGTCTGGTGAATCAGGTTGGACAATGTTTCTGTTACATAAGACATTTGACTACCTCCCGTCTTAGTTCATTGTTGCTAAAGTATCTCCGTTTTCTACAGAGGCACCTTCTGCAACATCAATGCTTGCGATAGTACCGTCCTGAGGAGCTACTACAGGGATTTCCATTTTCATGGATTCAAGAATAATTACGCTGTCTCCGGCTTTTACTGCCTGTCCAACGCTTGCTGCTACTTTGACAACTTTACCAGGTACGGAAGCAGTTACTTTTACTGCGCCGGCGCCTGCTGCAGGAGCTGCTGCTTTCGGAGCTGCTGCAGGTGCAGCCTTAGGTGCTGCTTTTGGAGCTGCTGCAGGAGCGGATACGCTTCCTGTTTCTTCAACAGTTACTTCATATGCTGTACCATTTACTGTAATTGTATAGCTTTTCATTTTAAAATCCTCCTAAATAAATGACAATTATCTTCTATTTCTTTTTACTTTACGGATGGAACGAACTACGAAGCCATCTGTTGTAGTTCCTTCTGCTGCTGCGATAGCTGCTGCGATAACAGCTACCAGCTCTCCGTCATCTGCAAGGTTCTCTTCTGCCTGTGCAGGTGCTGTCTGTGCGATGGCTGCTGCCTCTGCCTCTTTTGCAGCTTTGGCTGCTTTTGCTTCTGCTGCTTTCTTTGCTTCCGGATTCGGAATAAATCTAAACAGAGAAATCAGAAGGCTTAATAAAATCAGCATTACGAATACAGTTCCAATACCCATCAGAGTATTAAGACCTGCTCTCTGAAGAGTCTTGCCCATACCATACTGTACATCTACAGACATGGAAGTCGGTGTTCCCTGTGAGTCAAAGACATATACAAAGTTTGCTTCTGCTTTCTCAAATTTAAGAGGAACAGTAACTGTGTACTGATCATCTTTGAAAGTTACAGTAGTTTCACCATTGCTGTCCTTCTTTGCGCCAAGTTCATCCTTGGATGTCTGCCAGGACTGCATGGCACTTGTTGTAAAGTCATCTCCTGAACTCATGTAATTCTCGATTTCTTCATCTTTAAGCTGGACAATGGCATCTGTCAGTCCTTCTGCTGTAGTTACCAGTGTGGACTTAACAGTATCATCAACCTTATCTGCGGCAAATACCACAGAGGTGCTGCCGATCACCAGCGCAGCCATTACGAGAAATGTCATGAATACAGAAGTTATTTTTTTGATCATTTTCATATGCGTCACCCCGCTTAGACCGTTCCATGTTTCTTAGACGGACGATCTTCTCTCTTTGTGAACAGCATCTCAAATGCACCGATTACATATTTTCTTGTGTCAGCCGGGCTGATCACAGTGTCAACATAGCCTCTTGCTGCTGCGGAAGCAACACCATTCTGAAGCTCTCTGTACTGAGCAGCTTTTTCATTCAGTTCAGCAGCATCTGCATCTGCATACATGATCTTGGCTGCCAGGGAAGCATCCATCATACCGATCTCTGCGTTATCCCATGCATATACAAGGTCTGCACCAATAGATTTGCTGTTCATTGCCACGTAAGCTGTACCGTAAGCTTTGCCGATGATCACATTTACCTTCGGAACAGTTGCATCTGCGAATGCAGCTACCAGTTCACCTACGGATTTCGCCATCATCTTCTCGCTGCATAAGGTTGCCATGAAGCCTGTTGCGTTTGTAAGTGTAAGTACCGGAATATCAAAAGCGTCGCAGAATTTCACGAAATCTGCTGCTTTTCTTGCGCCTCTTGCAGAGATGCTTCCGTCAAATGTTTCTGTTTTCTTGCCTTCTGCGTCATATACTTCGCTTCTGTTTGCAACAGCACCTACTGTAGCGCCGTTTAAACGGATAAAGCCTGTAACCATGTCTTTTGCATAGTCTGCTTTTGTCTCGAAGAATTCACCGTTGTCAGCGATCTGGGAAAGTGCGATTGCTGTGTCACCTGCACAGTTTGCAAGATCTGCGCATACGCGGTTAAGATCATCTGTACACTCTGTGTAATTGTCTGTGTCTTCATTATTAGAAGGAAGAAGTGATACTAAGGAACGGATCTGGCCAAGAATCTCATCCTCTGTACCAACGCCATCGATCACACCTGTCTCTTTGCTCTGGAAATCAGCTGCTGCTGTGTCGCATTTGTCTGTGTTGTTTCCTTCCAGTGCGTTTGGTGTGTTGACGAACATTTTTCCTTTTTTGGATTCCATGAATGTGAAATCTGTCAGGGACGGGATAACTGCCATACCACCGCCGCATGTTCCGAAGATTGCTGTGATCTGCGGGATCACACCGGATGCCAGTGTCTGTTTCAGATAGATCTGTCCGAAAGCTTCCAGTGCGTCTGTTGCTTCCTGAAGACGGATACCTGCACAGTCAACAAGTCCGATAACCGGAGCGCCTGTTTTCATGGCAAGATCATAAAGTCTTGTGATCTTCTTTGCATGCATTTCACCAACAGTACCGTTTAATACAGATGCATCCTGGCTGTATACATAAACCAGTTTGTCATCGATCACACCATATCCGGTGATAACACCGTCAGATGGTGCCTTGTTTGCAGTCATGTTGAAATCTGTGGATCTGGCTGTTACACCCTGTCCGATTTCGACAAAACTGTTTGCGTCAAGCAAAGAAGTAATTCTTGTGCCTGCTAAGCTTTGTGTTGCATTACTCATTCTTGTTTGCCCTCCATCTTTATGAGAATATTTAAAAGTTAACCCAAAAATTTAGCCGATTTTAATTTTACCTTTTCCGGCAGAAAATTTCAACATTTATTTGTCATTTTCGTTAAAAATATAGCAGAAAAATTTGTCAGGTTTCTCCAAATTTTGTTTTTTTGAGCATTTCTTCCTATTTAATAGAGGGTATTACGGTTATTTTGTATTGTCCCGTATTTCACCCTCTCCCGCAAACCAGTGTATCGACAAGTTGATTTCTCGAACAATCCTGCGTCTGAATTTCTTATTTCTATCCTGCAAGATTGTTTCAAGAATCAACTTGTCGGCACACCAGAGCGTGTTTGAAGCAACTATACCACACACTTGTCTGCGAATCCGACTACACAGGTATAAAAGTCTCAGCAAAACCATAGATGTTTTTTATTATATAGCACGAATTATCAATTAGATTTATGGATTATCCCATTATATAATTAACACATCAAAGAAATTCAGGCCACAACTAAAGCACTGAACAATTATAGATCCAACAGAAAATTTCAGGAGGAAAGACGTAATGAAAAGCAATTACCAGCATATTTTCACACCACTCACAGTAAAAAATATGACTATCAAAAACCGTATCGTTATGATGCCTATGGGAACCAATTACGGGGAACAGAACGGCGAAATGAGTTTTCTTCACATTAATTATTATAAAGAGCGTGCCAAAGGCGGCACAGGTCTGATCATCGTAGAGAATGCAAGCGTAGATTCTCCGCAGGGTTCCAACGGAACTACTCAGCTTCGTATTGACCACGACAACTATCTGCCGCGTCTGTACAAATTCTGTGAAGAGATCCACAAATATGGTACCTGTATTGCGATCCAGATCAACCACGCAGGTGCTTCCGCTGTTTCCGCACGTACAAATATGCAGCCGGTTTCCGCATCTGATGTTCCGTCCAAAGAAGGCGGAGAAATCCCGCGTCCGTTATCAGTGGAAGAAATCCATCACATTGTAAAGAAATACGGCGAGGCTGCAAAGAGAGCCCAGGCTGCAGGTTTTGACGCAGTAGAAATCCATGCGGGACATTCCTATCTGATCAGCCAGTTCCTCTCTCCTCTTACAAACAAACGTACAGATGAGTTCGGCGGATCTGTGGAAAACAGAACACGTTTCTGCCGTATGGTCATTGAGGAAGTAAGAAAACAGGTCGGACCTTTCTTCCCGATCATGCTCCGTCTCAGCGCAGATGAGCTGATGGAAGGCGGCAACACTCTCGAGGATACTCTTGAATATCTGGAATATATTCAGGATGAAGTTGATATCTTCGATGTTTCCTGCGGTTTAAACGGTTCTATCCAGTATCAGATCGATGCCAACTACATGAAAGACGGATGGCGTTCCTATATGCCTAAAGCTGTCAGAGAGAAATTCGGCAAACCATGTATCTCCATGGGAAATATCCGTAACCCAAAGGTTGCCGAGCAGATCCTCGCTGACGGCGATGCAGACCTGATCGGTATGGGACGTGGTCTTATCGCAGAACCTGCATGGGTAAACAAAGTAGCTACAGGCAGAGAATGTGACCTTCGCAAATGTATCTCCTGTAACATCGGATGTGCAGGAAACAGAATCGGCTTTAACCGTCCGATCCGCTGTACTGTAAACCCGGCTGTTCTGGAAGGTGATGTTTATAAGAATCAGAAAGTGAACAAAAACTGTAACGTTGTAGTAATCGGAGGCGGTACTGCCGGACTGGAAGCTGCCTGTACAGCCGCAGAAGTAGGCTGTAATACCTTCCTTCTGGAAAAAGGTGAGACTCTTGGCGGTCTTGCTTCTGTGATCTCTAAGATTCCTGCAAAGAAGCGTCTGGCTGATTTCCCGAACTATCTGATTCATAGAGCAGAGCAGCTTGAGAATCTTTATATCTTCACAAACACAGAAGGAACACCGGAAAATATCCGCAAGTTCCATCCGAACCTGATCGTAAGCTCCACAGGTTCCGCACCACTGCTTCCTCCGATCAGGGGACTTCACGACCGCATTGACAAAGAAGGCAGCAAGGTTGCTTCTATCCTGGGAATGATTAATCACATCAATGACTATCCGGAAGATATGACAGGCAAGAAGGTTGTTGTTGTGGGCGGCGGTGCTGTTGGTCTTGATGTTGTGGAATTCTTTGCAGCAAGAAATGCTGAGATTTCTATTGTGGAGATGATGGATCAGATTGGACGTGACCTGGATCCTGTTACAAAGAATGACATGAAGAACCAGATGAAGAAACATCATGTGGCCCAGCTTACAAAGACAGCTCTTCAGGAAGTAAAAGACAGCTCTTTCCTTGTAAAAGATGCAGAAGGTGAACGTGAACTTCCATTTGACTACGGATTCGTATGTCTTGGTATGAGAGCTCAGGGACAGCTTTTCGCAGAGCTTTCCGATGCTTTTGTTTCTGATGATGTTGAAATCCTGAACATCGGAGACAGCAAACGTGCAAGAAGAATCATCGACGGAACTCTGGAAGGAAGAAATATCCTTAATACACTGACTCAGATGGGATACCTTCAATAAAAACCTTTACAACAAAATACGAAAGGGGATATTATAATGGCTGAAAGAATTACCGGACATACTGAATTAATCGGTCTGATGGCTTACCCGATCCGTCACTCCAGCTCTCCTGCAATGCAGAATGAGGCTTTTGCAAAACTCGGGTATGACTACGCTTACCTTGCTTTCGAGGTTGGCGCAGATGAGATTGAAGATGCAGTAAAAGCAATCCGTACTCTGAAAATGAGAGGATCCAATGTTTCCATGCCAAACAAAACTCTGGTTGGAAAATACCTGGATGAGCTTTCTCCTGCTGCAGAATTATGCGGTGCAGTTAACACGATCGTAAATGACAACGGTCATCTTACAGGTCATATCACTGACGGTATTGGGTTTATGTCTGCCCTGAAAGATAATGATATTGATGTGATCGGAAAGAAAATGACTATCGTCGGTGCAGGCGGTGCTGCCACTGCCATCGAGATCCAGGCTGCTTTGGACGGCGTTGCCGAGATCACAATCTTTAACCGCAAGGATGAATTCTGGGATCGTGCAGTATCCACAGTAGAGAAGATCAACACAAAGACATCCTGCCATGCAGTTCTTTATGATCTGGCAGATCTTGATAAACTGAAAGCTGAGATGGATGACAGTTTTATCTTTGTCAATGCTACAGGTGTGGGAATGAAACCACTGGAAGAACAGTCCGTTGTTCCGGACAAATCTTACTTCCGTCCTGAGCTGATCGTTATTGATGTTCCTTACTCTCCGCTGGAAACAAAGATGCGTTCCATGGCCAAGGAAGTTGGATGTAAGACTATGAATGGTCTGGGAATGATGTTATTCCAGGGTTCCGCTGCATTTGAGTTATGGACAGGCGAACCAATGCCTATCGAACATATGAAAGAGATTCTTCACATCTCCTATGATGACTGATACCTGATGGTATCTTCAGTAAAGATATCTCATATTGTGATGCAGAACAAATCATTTCACTGATCTTTCTGCACATAATATTTGATATATACCGCTTTTCGGCGTACTGCAGGAGATGTACTGATATATTACTCCGCGCAGAATGTACATATCCTGCAGTTTGCTTCAAAAAGCTGTTGATCATGCGGTTATGTTACGGTTATTCTTATAACAGTTCCATAATAATCCGGAACTACTATAATACAACAGAAAATATGAGGATAAACAGATGAACACAGTTCAGGTAAAAAACACTGTGATCGGCGAGGGCAGACCTAAGATCTGCGTTCCCATCGTAGGAAAAACAAAAACAGACATTCTCGAAGAAGCCAAAAAGATCACTACTCTTCCTGTTGATGTAGTTGAGTGGCGTGTAGACTGGTTTGATGATGTCTTTGCTACTGAGAAAGTATTAGAAACCGCTAAAGAGCTTCAGGAAGTTTTAAAAGACATTCCTGTTCTCCTTACATTCCGTACTTCCAAAGAAGGCGGTGAGAAAGAAATTTCTGTAAATGACTATGCTACTTTAAATATTGCAGCTGCTCAGAGCGGTTATGTAGATTTAATTGATGTAGAGGCATTTACAGGTGATGAAGTTGTTAAGACAATCATCAATGCTGCTCACGAGGCAGGTGTAAAGGTAATTGCTTCCAACCATGATTTCTTTAAGACTCCGGAGAAGGAGGAGATTATCAGACGTCTTCGTATGATGCAGGATTTCGGTGCTGATATTCCGAAAATGGCTGTTATGCCGACCTGCAAACAGGATGTTCTTACACTCCTCTCTGCTACTCTGGAAATGTCTGAGAAATATGCAGACCGCCCGATCATTACCATGTCCATGGCAGGAACAGGCGTTGTAAGCCGTCTGACAGGTGAGACATTCGGCTCCGCTCTCACTTTCGGTGCTGCTTCCAAAGCTTCTGCTCCGGGACAGGTCGGCGTGCATGAATTAAAACAGGTGCTGGATATCATTCACAGCAGTCTGTGATCTGTTGATGAATGATGTGATATCAGATGTTATTCTTGCCTATAGCTGATATCACTCATATTCGTCAACAGATTGTTACAAAATTTGAATTTAATAATTATGACTCCTTAAAATAATAATTGATGAAAACCAAGAAGAACAGCCCCGAATCCCGGCTGTTCTTCTTGGTTTTCGTTTATATTATTTTTTCTCAAAGGGATTCCAGTTGGACAGGAAGATATTCAGTCCGAAGCCAACTGCCAGTGCCCATGCAGATGCCCATGCGGTTCCCTGGGTTGCGAGGACTGCTGCCATTACGCCTGCGATCATCTTGTCTCTGTCGCTCTTGCAGTAATCCATACCAATTCTCGCACATACAAATGCCTGGAACATCAGAGTAATGGAAGAGCCTACTCCGAAGATGGGACGGAAGAAACTTACTACAGGAATGATCAGCACACTTAAGAATGTGGCCAGTCTGAAAGAAGCCATCCCTCCGAGAAGGGACTTCATAGCTTTCTTTCCTTCTTTGTAACGCATGGATACGGATACAGTCATTCCAACCCATAACGGACCGGAAAGAGGAGGAAATGGTGCGATGATGGACAGGATTAGGTTTCTCAGACCGCTGACCAGATTGGAACGGCTGGAATTGAAATCAATATACTCATCATCTCTTGCCTGACGTGCCTCTGATACAAGGGTCTCTGTAGTGACAAAATCACCAAATGCAATAACATAGCACACCAGCGCCAGCGGCAATGCTTTGATAAACATAGATGCAGGAGGAATCCCTACGCCGAAAATACTCACCTGATCAATGATATCTTTGAACTGAGGAATCTTGATAAAGGTACCAATCTCCAGTCCCGGGGCATCCAGTTCGCCAACCAGAAGTCCTACTACCATTGCGATAAGATAGGGGAAAAGATTTCCGTATCTCGCAACAAGATCAAGAAACTTATTTGTTTTTCTCTTCTCCTGATATTTGTCAGAGAAGCTGATCAGGATCAGGAGACCTACACCTGCAACAATAGCCAGAGGATATTTGTGCATATTTCCATTCTCACCCAGCTGTCCTGCCATAACTGTAACAGGTGCTGCAAGAAGGATTCCGCCTTTGACAGAATTGGGAACTGCATGAACAAATTTATCCGCCAGTCTGGTCACACCCATAAAGATAAATACCAGACCTACCAGCATCTGCAGTGCGATCATTGCCTGGATCCTCTCCTCTCCCATAGGGAAGCCTTCCAGAAATACAATGGTCAGCGGCAGTGTGGGTGTGATCCACCCCGGTACTACCGAATCGCCGAGCAGGCTGTGAAGCAGATAAAGGAAGGTTTCAATAATTACACAGCTCCACGCCAGCTCATAAGGAAGCCCCAGATACTGCTCCAGATACGGAACAGCCGCCAGCGCAGTAACGCCCAGGATCAGACCCTGAATGAACTCAACAGATTCTATCTTGTAATGTATAAATGGAAGTCTTATCTGAAATGGTCCAAAGGGGATGTAGGGCAGTTCATTTTCTCTTCTTTGTGTTCTTGTATGTGCCATACAATTTCTCCTTTTCAGTAAATTGTTAGATTACTTCTATATTTCAGCTTGTATATTCTATCTTTTTTGTTAATTTTTAAACAATCCAGATTTTAATAAAATCCAATCCGACCGGAAAAAATTTGAAGCTTGTAACGTCCAAACGTATCTTCAGTTAGATTGGATTTTAATAATTTTTTATTTCAAGGCATAGCGGTAGCTACGACACCCGACAACAACGCAAAAATAAAAAATTTAGATGCGAGATTATTCAGGAAATCAACTTGTTGGCACACTGCCTTACTGATTTCTGTTCTTCTTTACAAAGAGGGCGAGCAGGAGACCGACGATGGTCACTGCCATGTTCAGAAGAAGGATCATTCTCGGAGCACTGCTTCCGCCAACTTTGGTAATGTACCCTGCAAGGCTTAAGATTGTGTAGTTCGCGATGCTGGATGCGATCATTACCAGTGATGTTGCTGTTCCCTTATTCTCAGGGAAGAACTCTGCTGTTGTGGAAACTGCCAGCTGGAGAACACCGCCTGCACCTGCATATCCGATCACAAAACCACCTACCAGACAAATAAACGGAGCCTGGATAAAGTAGCAGAGAGCCAGCATAATTGTAGAGATTAACGGATAGAGGATCAGGACATTAATCTCTTTCAGACCTTTTTTGATAAATGCTGCTGTTGCAAGGATGGCAGTTGCAGTTCCCAGGGCATACAGGGACTGGATCTTTGAAGGGTCTGCCATACCGTAGGAACGGGCAAGCTCCTGATTACAGTTCAGCCATAACATAAAGGTTGAGGAGCTGGTGAATCCGATCAGAATTGCAGCAATCGCTGCAGGGGAAATCTTGTGTCCGGATTTCTTCTTATCAGCTTTAGCCTGTACTGCCTTCTCTCTCGCCGGAAAGGGGAGGATCAGGATCAGGATTCCGTCAATGAGGATTGCAATACCTGCTACGATAAAGATTGTCTTATATGACATATTTGCAGATGCTACGATTCCGATCAGGAATGGAAGCAGGAACTGGCTCAGGCAGATGGAAAATTTTGTAAACAGGTTGGCTACTGACGGGTTGTTTACATAGATTTCCATACAGGTGGGGCTTACGCAGGTATCGAGGAAAGAGTTTGCAATTCCGCCGATCACTGCAAATGCATATCCCATTGCCATGGATGTGGAATTAGCCATTCCAAAGAAGTATGCTACATAACAGAGCACACCGATAATTCCGCTCAGTTTTCTTCCGTATTTGTCAGACAGAGGACCGGAGAAAGGAAGAGAAATCAGACGCCCCAGTCCAAGTGCTGCAATTACAGATACTACCATACTTACATCCAGTGTGCCATCGGCCAGGGGCTTCGCACCCCAGGCAGCTGCAAACTCCGGTTTGTACTGCCCCAGGATAGAAGCACCGATTCCATGGATGAAATAAGTGAAATATGCTGCAAGGGAGGTGAAAATGAGCATTTTGTTTGTTTTCTGTTTCATTTTGGTCTCCTAGGTTATTATTACTTGTTTTCGTTTTCTTCCTGGAATTTCTGGTATTCAGCTGTTGGCATTTCCAGTCCTGTGTAGAGTTTGTAAGCTGCAGCTCCCTGCCATAACAGCATTCCTTTTCCGCCGATTGCAAGCTTGCAGCCTGCTTCTTTGGCTTCTTTTACCATTCTTGTTTCAGCAGGATTGTAAACAACGTCTGCTACTACAAGGTCAGGGCGGAACATGGATTTATCTTTGATCAGAGTAAGCTCTTCGTGAGGTTTCATTCCTGCAAGTGTTGCGTTTACGAGGATGTCTGCGTTTGCAACCTCTTCTTTCAGTTTTGCCTCATCTGCCAGATCAAATACAGAAACTTTACAATCCGGTGTTTCTTTGCTCAGTTTCTCTGCTGTGGACTCTGCACGTGCAAAGAATGGGTCTTTCGGATTAAAGATAGAAATGGATTCTGCACCGTCTAATGCACACTGTACCTGGATTGCTGTTGCAGCACCGCCTGCACCGAGAACTACCATTTTTTTGCCTTTCACATCAACGCCATGTTCTTTTAAGTTGCGGACGAATCCGATACCGTCTGTGATATGTCCTACTAATTTGCCGTCTTCATTAACGATTGTGTTAACTGCACCGATGATTCTTGCTGCAGGTGAAAGCTCATCCATGTGTTTTGCAACTTCGTTCTTGCATGGCATAGTTACGTTTGCGCCTCTCATTTTGAAAAGACGGATTGCATCCAGAGCAGCCGGAACCTGGTCTTCCTTGATGTCAAATGCCATGTAAGCATAGTCAAGGTTATGATGACGGAAGCTGAAGTTATACATTGCCGGTGATCCTGAGTGTCCTACCGGGCTTCCGATAAGTGCCATTAATCCTGTTGTTCCTTTAATTCTCTGTTCCATTTCCTTTTTGCCTCCTGAATTTTTTTGTAAAATCATTTTCAAGCTGCTGTCCGCTGATAATATCATACAGCGTCTCTTAACTGCAACTATAAAACGAATAAATTATAAGATTCGAAATTCGCTGATTTACTGCGTAAATCGCTGCTTTCTCATGTTTGGCGGGTCCCAGGTTCAAAAATCTTATCGTGCAAGCACGAACGACTTTTTGAACTTTTGACCCTGATATCATCATAATGTGGAAGCTACCTCATACGCTTCTTTCGTAGCATCAAGTGCTCTTCTTGCGCGGGTGGCATCGCCGATCACATAGGTATCCGGTACGATAGCTTTGATCTCTTCGCCGAATGGGTTGTAGTTTCTGAATCCCATGGAAAGGATGACAGAATCATATCCTCTGGATTCATGTCTCTGTCCGTCTGCTGTCTCGTACTCTACGCCGTCCTCATAGAATTTGCATACCTTTGCACCTGTGATCTCTTTGATCTTGTAATCTTCGAAATCTTTCATCAGGTAAACTCTGTGCTCGTGGATCACGTCGGCACCTACAGTGTCTCTGAACTCAATGACTGTTACATCATGGTTCTGCTCACCGAGGAATGCTGCTGTCTCGCATCCCACCATTCCGCCGCCTACAACCAGTACTTTCTTTCCTGCTGCTCTCTTGCCGTCAAGGAGATCAGAGCCATGGATAATTGCAGGATTGTCGATACCTTCGATTGGAAGGATCAGTGTTCTGGAACCGGAAGCAACAATTACGCTGTCTGGTTTCTCTTCCCTGATAAGATGCAGAGTTACTTCCTGATTCATTTTGATTGTTACGCCTGCTTTCTGGCAGCGTACGATATAGCTGCGGATCATGTTTGTGATGTCGCCTTTTCCTGGAGGATAAGCAGCAAGACGCATGTTTCCGCCAAGTTTATCACTTGCTTCATAAAGTGTTACCTGATGACCTTTTTCCTGTGCGATAAATGCAGCGCAAAGACCTGCAACACCGCCGCCGATTACCATTACTTTTTTCACTTTTTCTGCAGGAGCAATGCCCTCAGCTTCATGTCCAAGGAATGGGTTTACAAGACAGCATACAGGGTTTCCTGCATACATGTTTGCCACGCAGCCCTGAAGACATGCGATACATGGAATCATATCCTCCAGTCTTTCTTCCTGCGCTTTTAATGGCATATAAGGATCTGCAAGGCTCTGACGTCCGAATGCAACCAGGTCACAGCGTCCTTCTTTTACCATTAATTCCGCAAACTGCGGTTCTGTATAACGTCCTACTGTGATCACCGGGATAGATACGGCACGTTTGATCTCTTCTACCTGAGAAGCGGAGAAACCGCCGTGTGTAACTGTCGGTGCCCACATAAATTCATCGCGGATGTGAACAGCTCTGGATACATGGATGGCATCCAGTCCGCATCCTTCCAGATATGCAGCGATCGCAGCACTGTCATGCACATCAAGACCGCCCGGTACTTCATCACAGCTGTTGATTCTTGCAAGAACTGCAATCTTTCCTTCTGTCATCTTCTTTACTTCTTCGATGATCAGACGGGAGAAACGCATTCTGTTCTCAAAGGAACCACCAAATTCGTCCAGTCTCTTGTTTGTTCTCGGAGAAAGGAAGGTGCTTACCAGATAGCCGTGTGCCATATGGATCTCAACTGCATCTACGCCTGCTTCCATAGCTCTCTTTGCTGCGAGGCCATAGCCTTTTACCAGTTCATAAACTTCTTCAGTCGTAACTTCCTTTGGTGTGTCTCTTCCGCAGTCTGAGGGAATGCTTGTAGCTGCCTCAATGGGTGCACCTGCATTCTTTGCATTTCCTTCAGGACCTGCATTCTGAAGCTGTACGGAAACCTTTGCTCCCTCTGCATGACAGGCATCTACTACCTTGTGGAAGCTTTCGATTGTGGAGTCATCATAAAGACATGGTTTGCGAGGACCGCCCTTTGCGCCTTTATGTACTACTGTTGCTTCGATTGTGATCAGACCGAAGCCGCCTTTTGCTCTTTCACGATAATAAGCTGCGGACTGTTCACTCATGCTTCCGTCTGTGTTTGCAAAGTTGTTTCCCATTGGCGGAACTACGAAGCGGTTCTTTACTGTCATTGGACCGATGTTGATCGGCTGAAACATTGCATTGAATTTCATGTAACCTTCTCCTTTTTCTCTGGATTTTATTTATATTTTCAGTATTTTTTATCTCATCAAAAATCTGGATCAGGCAGGCGCGGAGGTTTCTGCCTGATCCTTTGATCTGTCGGTTTATCCGTCAGATACTTACTGAAGAACCTCCGGCCATGCTTCCTCAAGCACTTTCTTTGTGTTCTCATATGTATGGTTTGCAGCATATTCAAGTCCTTTTGCAAGGATTGCATCGCTGATGACTTCTACACCGATTGCGTTTGGTTTGATTCCTTTTTCTTTTACCATCTTAACGAACGCTGCTGTACATCCGATTCCTGTTCCGGGAGCAAGACGGTCATGCATGGATTCGTCTCTTAAGATTGTTGTTGCATATGGTCTTTCCCATACATCGTTAATCTGGATGGATACGATCTTGTCTGCCGGGATGTCTTCGATCACAGAAAGGTCAACCGGCTGATTTGCTCTTACCCAGTGCCAAGTATCCATGATCAGTTTTGCATTTTCGCAGTCAGCTGCCTTTACAACTGCCCAGCCTTTTTTCATATCCGGGATTCCGCTGTATGGCATTGGCTCAACACCGATGATGTATTTTCCTGCTCTCTGGCATAATTCTCTTAATTTCTGAGCAGTATATTCTACGGAGTAGTTTTCCATCAGACCGCAGTTGATCTGTTTTACGTCAAATAATTCACACATATGGAAGCAGAGCTGTTCTTTGTATTTCTGTTCGTAAGATCTGTGTTCTTCTGCCCACTGTACGATGTACTCAACCTCTGTTACTTTCATACCATGTTTGTCCAGAATAGCAAGAATGTCTTTGTCAAAAAGTCCCTCATTCAACGCATCTACATAAGTTTCTGCACGAAGGCCGATTCCTTCGTATCCTGCGTTCTTTGCAGCGATCACTCTGTCTTCAAATTTGCACTGATCTCCCAGTGTCCAGGAACTGATAGTAATTGGAAATTCTTTTGACATCTTTTTGTCCTCCTGATAAAATCGCATAATTTTTCTATTTATTTTGATAATATTTTGTATCTTTTTGATATAAGCATTATATATCTTTGTTAAATATAAAACAAATTAGTTCTATCCTTTAAATTCATAGATTTTTTCAATACATCATGATATAATCTACGTATATGACAAATACAGCGCGGATTATTTGTGCAAGAGTGACTATAATTATAGTTTTCCGAAGCATTAAAGGACTATGAAAGCCTGCACATAAAATATAGTCACTTATAAAATACTTATCAGAGAAAGGAGTTTTTCTATGAACCTGTATCATCTGCGGTACTTTTCTACGCTGGCTCATATTGAACATTACACAAAAGCCGCTGATATTCTGGCGATCACCCAGCCTTCGCTGAGTTATGCGATCTCCACTCTCGAGGAAGAACTGGGCGTAAAACTGTTTGAAAAAAATGGAAGGAATGTTACTCTTACCAAGTATGGAAAAGTTTTCCTGAATGACGTGGAAGAGGTACTGAACCGTCTGGACTCTTCTGTGAACAGTCTGAAGCTGGCAGGTAAAGGGGAAGGCTGCATTGATGTGGTATTCCTGCGTACACTTGGAATTGATTTTCTTCCTAAGATCATGCGGGGATTTCTGGAGGAAAATCCTACTAAAAAGATAGATTTTAATCTGTATTGTGATAAAGTTTTAACATCTGATATTCTGAACGGATTAAAGGAGAAGAAATATGATCTGGGGTTCTGTTCCAAACTTGATAATGAGCCGCTGATCGAGTTTATTCCGGTTGCCAGACAGGAGCTGGTTGTGATCGTACCTCTGGATCATCCGCTGGCAGTAAAGGATGAAGTACGGCTGGAGGATACCATTCCTTATAAACAGATTATATTTAAGAAGAGAAGTGGTCTGAGACAGATCATTGACGGACTATTTGAATGTATCGGGCAGACACCGGATGTGGCTTATGAGATTGACGAGGATCAGGTTGCTGCAGGCTTTGTCTCCAACGGCTTTGGAATCTGCGTAGCTCCCAATATTCCAATCCTGCAGTCTCTGAATGTAAAGATCCTTCCCTTAGTTTCTCCAAGCTGGCAGAGAAACTTCTATATGGCGATGCTGAAGAACGTATACCATCCACCGGTTGTGGAAGCATTTAAGAAATATGTGATTGAACAGGCACAGAAGGAATGGGATTATAAGACCAGCTGATCTGACACAATAAAATATCAGAATACAAAAAGATATGGGACTGTCCCGTCAGTCGAGACACCCCATATCTTTTTATAATAACCGATACATTCAATATTATGACTTGATATCCGGCACTTCTGATATCATAAACCAGATCTGTCTTGTTATATTATTTTTCTTCATCCATGGTGCGGAGTCTGTGTACAAGCTCTTCGCAGATCTCCAGTTCGTTCTTGCCGTCTGTTTCGATGATGATATCAGCCGCTGCCTCGTATTTAGCGCGGCGTTTCTCCATCAGGTCTGCGATAAATGGAACAGTCTTATTGTTCTCGATCAGCGGACGGTCATGGTTATTTTTGACGCGGTCAAGGATTGTCTCCGGTTTTGCTGTGAGGAGAACAACACGGCCATTCTTCTTCATCTCTACTACATTGCACTCTCTCATTGGAGTACCACCGCCGCAGGAGATCACAACATTGCTGCGTGACTGCATTTCGATAAGCAGGTTTGTCTCAAGGTCACGGAAATACTGCTCACCGTATGTCTCGAAGATATCGGAAATACTCATTCCCTGTCTCTGGGCAATGATCTGATCCATCTCTACCACATCCATGGCAAATACATTCTTAAGGAAATCAGAAATTGTGGACTTTCCCGCGCCCATGAAACCGATCAGCACGATGTTGTAGTTAAAGAGTTTTCTTGCCTGGATCCGTTTACTGTTTGTGCGGATACATTCAAATACATCGGAAACCTCGTCCTTATGGCGTCTGCCTTCCATTCTCTTCTCCAGCCATTCTTTCTGCTTCGCTTCCTGCTCAGGCTGTAAAATCTGGAGTCCGTTGGCCTCTTTATATGCCATAATGTCCTCCACGATCCTGTTACGCATGATAAGTGCATCCAGAATGATCTCATCACACTGGCCAAGACTCTCTCTGAGTATTTCTAACTGATTCATATCTCTTTCCTCTGTCTTTCCTATGTCAGCTTGCAGCAGACCGCAGATCAGTCACAAACTGCCATAAACTATTCACGAACGGCAATATATGAATGCCGACTGTTAAGATTTATTATATCAATATTGCTTTCGTATAGCAACCCTTTAAACCATTAAATTGTTTCATCTGTTCGATAGTTTTTTTCTATGAATTCGACAGACGATTCTATGGCAAGACTCTGATGACGTTTCTTTAAGGTTTCCATATAAATGTATTTAATGAAAAAAATCATGAAATACTTTTTCAGTGTACCATTTAAAACTGATTTTTTCCACTGATTTCTCCGCATAGACCGGATAAAAATCTATCAGTTTTCCATCCAGGTAATAGGCAATGCGGCCAAGCTTCTCCCCCTTAAGAACCGGTGCACTAACTTTCTGTGGAATTTCTATTTTACAGGTTACAGTTTCCCCTTTTTTCAGAAGGACTTCTTTTTCCCTGTCATATGCGGTTACACTGCATTTACCCCTCAGATAGATTTTCGTTCCTATATCCTGATCATCTTCCACACCGTCTGTTACCAGGATTTTTCCGGTCTGTGGTTCTTTCCAGTAGGTTTCGTACTCATAGTTGTAATCTCCGAAATCCAGCAGTTTCTTTGTGTCACTCCATTTATAGGTTTTGTGGTTGGGCCATCCACAGCCAAGGAGACTGACGATAAATGTTTTGCCCTCTTTCTCCCAGGCACATACATAACAGTAGCCAGCCTGGGAAGTATAGCCTGTTTTTCCGGCAAGAACTCCGTCTCTCATATCAAGAAATGCGTTGGCATTATGTACGGAAAAGGTTCTCTTTCCTGTGATCTCAGAGAATGTATAGTCTCTGGTCTGTGCAATGTGCAGGAATGTTTCGTTTTTAACAGCATAGCGCATGATCAGTGCCAGATCTTTGGCTGTTGTGTGATGTTTTCCGTTCTCATCCTCAGCGTCCAGGCCATTAGGTGTGATGAAATACGTATCCTTACATCCTATCTGTTTTGCTTTCCGGTTGAGCATTCTGGCAAAGCCTTCCACGCTTCCCCCGCAGTGTTCTGCAATGGCAACCGCTGTATCATTGTGGCTTTTCAGCATAAGGGAATACAGAAGATCCTCCAGATAATACTGTTCTCCTTTCTGAAGTCCCAGCTTTACTTCCGGCTGGGATGCCGCATTCTGAGAAACCTGAACATAATCATCCCCCGGAGAGTTCTCCAGTGCCACAATACAGGTAAGCACCTTGGTTGTGCTGGCATTTGCCAGAGGACGCTCCCCGTCCTTTTCATAGAGTACTCTGCCGGACTCTCCGTCCATAAGGACTGCTGATAATGCGTACAGTTCTGCCGGTTCTTCTGCAACAGGTGTCATGTCTACTGTCTGAGGTATTTTGTACTCCGCTCCCCGGGCGGAGGTGTATGTCTGCGTAAACAATAATACCGCCGTCACAACAATGACAGCGGCAATATGTTTCATTCTCATACTCCACCTCACATGCTGGCAATCCATGAATATCACTGTTCATAATTTACGGTTATTCACAGATCTGTTGTTTACAGGATATCTGCAGGATTTTGCTTCACCCTATAAGATAATTTATGCCTGCATGTCCGGAATATGACTGTCACAGTTCCGAAAAATATCGGGATATCCCATTACCCGTTATAAGTCCGGTCCCATCTTTTGCTCAGATGATAAGCTCCCTCTCTTAAGGTATAAAGTTCTCCCAGATATTCCACAGCTTCAGGAACCGCCTCTCTGTAAAGCCTCTCAAGTTCAGGCATGGGAGCTTTTGCCTGCTCTACTGCTTCGGCAGTCATGAAATGTTCAATGACAGAGCCGATGGACTCTCCTCCCAGTCTCAGAAGTTTCCCCAGAATCCTGCGTTTTCTTCCATGGTCATCACACACCATGAAATTGGTAAGAATTTTCATCATCCTGACAGAAATATAAATGTTTATGGTTTTCACCAGAGGAATGGCCCTGTGGATCACTCTGGCATATTCCATCTTCGGCATGATCCCGCAGGCCGGATAATAATGGTCGGGATCTTTACCTGTCTCTTCCATAAGCACACGGTCAAATTCCTTCTCCAGAACAATGTGAGGAATGACGCCTTCTGCAGCCATCTTATTTACATAGGGATGGCATGCGGAGTCCAGAATATAATGACAGCCAAATCCAAGAAGATATGCAAAAAGTGCCTCATCATCATTTCTTCTGACCTGCCGCATCCCTTCTTCAAAAAAGGCTCTTGCCTTCTCATGATGCATCTCAATCCCGAACTGGGTGACAGGATTCTTTGAAACCATATAGTAGAACAGGATATCCGGCCCATGTAAACCGATCCTGTACAAGTCCCCATGTCTGCGGATCAGGGCTTTCATATCTGAAGGCAGTCTCTTATATACTTCTTTTCCAAATAAATCATGCGCATATGTGGTTGGCATTAGTTTTTTCTCCTTTATCTTACACATCCAGTTTCAGCTGGATTTCTTCCTCTGCCTCTGCCTTAAAGTCCTCTATCTGGACAGGGTCAGGGACAGGCAGGGATTCCAGATCCTGTACGCCGAAGCAGCGCAGAAACTCTTCCGTGGTCCCGAGCAGGATCGGACGTCCGGGGGCATCCAGACGCCCCAGCTCCCTGACCAGACTGTATTCTACCAGCTTGTTGATGGCGTGGTCACATTTTACCCCTCGGATCTTCTCGATCTCCGCCTTTGTAACCGGCTGTTTGTATGCAATGATGGATAAGGTTTCCAGCATAACATCTGACAGTGCCGGCTTCTGAGGATGCAGGGCAATATTGATCAGATACTGATAATATTCTTTCTTTGTACACATTTGGAAAGAATTCTCCAGCTCTATGATCTGGATGCCTCTGTTCTCTTCCTGATAACGGTCCATCATATTGCGGATGATCCTTCCTGTTGTCTTCTCATCCACACCGATGGCTTTGGCGATCCGGGGCAGTTCTACGGAACCGCCCATTGCAAAAAGTATTGCTTCTATCGCAGCTTCTGTCTCCTTAATCTTCACTCAGTCTTCCTCATTCCTTTTATTACATATTGATCTCCGTATTCTATGGTTCATCTTCCGCAAATTCTGTAAGATTCTTCCATGTATCCGGGTCTGTCTGTACTTCAACAGAGATATCATCGAACAGTCCGTCCTGCTCCACATGGATATGTCCCATTTTCATCAGTTCCAGTATGGAGAGAAAGGTGACGATCACCTGTACTTTCGAGCACTGACTCTCCAGGAGATTGCGGAAGCTGAATTTCCGATGGGTACGGGCAAAATCTTTGATCTCTATCATCTTATCAGACAGGCTGACCTCTTCCTTCTCGATGGTTCCGAATTTGCTTCGGATAGGATCGACCTTGTCTTCCTGCCTGCGGATGATAGACTTGTAGATTGCATTCAGCTTCTCCAGTGTGAGACCTGCCAGAAGTTCCTTTGGATCTACAGGCTCTCTGTACTGCAGTACCTCATCGGGAAGAGTGGGCTCTTTAAAGAATACATTTGCCGCATCGTCCATCTTGTCCTTCAGTTCATAGGACATAAACTTATACATCTTATATTCCAGAAGTTTCTCCACCAGTTCCGCTCTTGGATCTTCCTCTTCTCCCTCCTCATTGACTTCTTTCGGGAGAAGCATTTTACACTTGATATCCAGCAATGTGGCTGCCATAACCATAAACTCACTCATGATTCCAAGGTCTTCCCGCTCCATGGCATGGATGTATTCCATATACTGATCTGTGATCTCCACGATGGGGATATCATAGATATCTATTTTATTTTTTTCGATAAGGTGCAGTAAGAGATCCAGAGGACCTTCAAATACTTCCAGCTTTACCGGAATTCCCATAGCACAGTCTTTTCCTTTTCAAGTAAATATTTCGCTGCCATACAGTCAGCAGACAGTAACAATATTCTCAGGCATTCGGTTTCAGATCCACCATCAGCAATTCCCTGGGATTATGGATCCTTACAGGTATGGTGTGTTCCCCTGCTCCTGCGCTTACCAGCATATGCTGTTCCTTCCTGTGGAAATCTCCGCAGCAGAACTTCGGAAATGGATGAAGCTGTGGGGAAAGCATCCCATTGTGCCTGCCAATTCTTACAATCCCTCCATGATAATGCCCGCTCAGGATCAGATCTGCCCCCCAGTCAAAATAGGTTTCTCCATATTTGGGACTGTGGGCCAGAAGAATATTCAGGGAATCGGAAGATGGTTCTCCGATCAGTTCCCTGACTTCCTCTCTCCTAAGCTGTGGAGAAAATGGCTTTTTATAATAGATCAGAGGTATTTCCAGGCCATAGACAGTAAGACTGGTTTTTCCCACCTGCAGGCTGCAGGATTCATTATGCAGGATATGGATCCCGGCTGTCTTCAGCTCCTTTTCATATTCCTGATATCGGGCTGCTATACAGTTCTCCTGAGGATCTGTCCTGTACAGCTTATATTCATGGTTTCCCAATGCATAATAAACCGGATACTGCTGAGCAAGGCTCCTCAGAAGAGATGATGCAGTCTTTAAAGAAGCAGAATCATTTCTCACGATCATATCACCGGCAATGAGAATCCCATCCGGTCTGTACCGGTGGATCGTCTCCAGAAGCTTTCTGTTATCAGGGCCAAATTCCATGCCATGAAGATCTGCGAGCACCGCAAATCTGATGCCTCTCGCATCCTTTATTTTGTTAGAATGGATTGTATAATGTACGGTTTTAAATCTTTTCATGCAAGTTTTCTTTTCCCTTTATGTTCACTTTGTGTCTGACAACGCATTCTGCGGGATATTATTTTCCAAATCCGCAGTTTGGGAATGTACAGACATCACAGTTCAGGCAGAGTCCACCCTCTCCAAGTTGGTTAATCTCTGATAATGTGATCTCATCATCTGCCATCAGTCTTGGCAGAAGCAGATCAAAGATGGTATTCTTTGCATACATAACACATCCCGGAAGCCCAAGGATCGGTATCTGCCTGCCGTCTTTCTCATAATAGGAAACCAACATCATAGCTCCCGGAAGTACTGGTGCACCGTAAGATACGATGCGGGTTCCTGTTGCTTTGATCGCACCCGGAGTTCTGTCATCCGGATCTACGCTCATTCCACCGCTGCAGACTACCATATCGGCTCCCTCTTCGATAAATTTCAGGATATCGGCTGTTATCTGTTCCATATCGTCACCCGGTTTTGTCTGACCGATGACCTCTGATGGAAATTTTGCAAATTTATCTCTCAGTACAGGAGTGAAGGTGTCAGTAATCAGACCTTTCTGCACTTCACTTCCTGTTGTTACGATACCCACCTTTTTCTTCTTATATGGCAGAATGGAAAAGATCGGCTCTGTGCCTGCCACCTCTGCTGCACGATCCATTTTCTCTTTCTCGATCACCAGCGGGATAATTCTGGTTCCTGCAAGTTTGTCGCCCTTCTTTACAGGAAAATCTCCATGGCGGGATGCGATCATCATCTCTCCAAGTGAGTTGACAGCCAGCAGAACTTCCCTGCGGATCTTAAGCACTCCGTCAATGTCTGCGATCAGCTCGATTTTTCCCTCTTTTATATCAGAACCATGCATGGTGTCCGAATCTCCGGCACAGATCTTATAAAGGATCTCTGCACCTTCATTCTCATGAAGGATTCCTTCTTTCTTCTCCCACACATATAAATGTTCTTTTCCTACAGAGAGTAACAGAGGAATATCCTCTTCTCTGACAATATGACCTTTCTTAAAAAGCACCCCTTTTTTAACATCTTTGATAATCTGTGTGATGTCATGGCATAAAATGTGCCCTACGGCATCTTCTGTACGGATTTCTTTCATTATATAGTACCTTCCTTTTGTTTTTTATTTCCCTCAATACCCATTTGGATTTTATTATACATCGGATTGCTGTCCTTTGTCAAAAATTTATAAAACTGTCCAAAATACTTTTTGTCTACAGTCTCATAACAACTTTTTTCAGGCAGTCCGGATATGTGGCTTTTCCTGCATTTTCCCCATAAAGGATCCTCACTCTTCCCAGTTCCTTCCCATCGACGGAATAGATCATCTCCCCTGCCAGGGTGTTCTTTTTCACCGGAGCCTTTACTTCCCTGTGGATTCTCAGCTTTCTTTTTACATTCCCGATATTCTGTCCTGTGGTATCCAGATAGTGGAACTGTTCTTCATAAACCAGGGAAACCGTCTTTTTCTTTCCATTTCTGACCGGGATCTCAGGCAGAGCTTCCATTTTCTTATCTATGTACAGGCTGCATTTTGAAAAGCCATAATTTAACATGGAGGCAGCATCTTTAAATCGCACTTTATAGTCCGGGGCTGCCATCACTACTGCGATCAGAGTAATGTCATTTCTTTTGGCGACTGCACTGAGGCAGTATTTTGCAATACTGGTGCTTCCTGTTTTCAGACCGACACAGCCCTCATAGCTGCGGATCAGTTTGTTGGTATTGGTAAGTCCGAATTCCTTGGTCCCCTGCCTGGTCACATGGGTGATATTTTCCATCCATATGGAAGAATATTCCAGAATTTTCGGATATTTTGTGATCAGTTCCCTGCTCATGATGGCAATGTCCCTGGCTGTTGTGTAATGATCGGGAGATTCTGTCAGACCACAGCAGTCTTCAAAATGAGTATTTTTCATCCCAAGTCCTTCTGCCCGTTCATTCATGTGGCGGACAAATTCCTGTTCACTGCCGCAGATATGCTCTGCCATTGCTACGCTGGCATCGTTTCCTGACGCGATTACAATGCATTTGATCAGGGTTTCCACTGTCTGGATTTCCCCCTCCTCCAGAAACACCTGAGAACCGCCCATTGACTTTGCATGGACACTGGTTGTGACTGTGTCGTCCATTTTCAGGCTGCCTTTATCCAGAGCATCAAAGATCAGGATCAGAGTCATGATCTTCGTGATACTGGCAGGGCTTCGTCTGGTATCCGCATCCTTCTGATAAACGACTGTTCCTGTCTGCGCTTCCATTAAGATTCCTGATGGTGCTTCAATAAGATCTGTGGATTCTGTCTGTTTGGTATTGCTTTCCTCGGGCAAAAAGATTCCGGCGGCATAAGCAGGGGTAATGATAGTGCAGACCATGATGATCACAGCGCATATTATGGAGATCCATTTTTTTCGCATATTCTCTCTCCGATCAATGTACCGGCAGGCTGCCGGCGCACGCTCTAAGACTACTTTCTTTATTCATTATATAGCAATCCAATAAAATAATGCATCTTAATCCGATCCGATACCTGATCATAATCAGATAAAAAGTTACTGTTCACTCCGTTCTCAGTAACACGCTTCGCGATGCACAGAATTTATGCTAATCGCATAAATTCGCGCGGTATATCTCGAGTTTTCTGTGACCTTCGCTCACAAAAAACACCTCGCGGGATATTACCAGTGAACAGTAACGATAAAAAGCACTGAAAACCATAAAAATACGATTTTCAGTGCTCATTTTACATCAGCGGCGCAAATGCGCGGAAAATATTCTGCATGATACGCAGTCCTATATTTCTGTTCAGGCAGAATTCCGGTTCTATCTGCCTGCAATATTCCATAGTCTGGATAAAATCATCTTTTATATCCTGTATTACTCTGTTTCTGTAGATCCATACACCATCCTCAAAATGAAGATAAAGACTTCGATAGTCCAGGTTGATGGTTCCCACAACTCCAATCTCATCATCACTCACAAAGGATTTTGCGTGAAGGAAACCGGGCTGATATTCATAAATCTTTACACCGGCTTCCAGAAGGTGTCTGTAATAGGATTGGGTAAGGATAAATACCAGCTTCTTGTCAGGGATTCCCGGCGTCATAATACGCACGTCCACCCCGCTTTTGGCTGCCAGACAGAGGGCAGTCATCATCTCATTATCTATGATCAGATAGGGAGTACAGATATATACATATTTTTTTGCCTTGTTGATAATGTTCAGATATACATCTTCACCGACAACCTCCTCATCCAGAGGTGTATCACAGAACGGCTGGACAAATCCGTCACTCTCAAATTCTCCCTCATGATATCTGTGGGGAAAATAGGCTTCATAATCAATACTTTCTTCAGATCTGCCGATCACCGCCCACATATGGAGAAACATTACCGTCATATTCCAGACAGCTTCTCCCTTGAGCATAACAGCGGTATCCTTCCAGTGTCCGAAACGCTCTTTCTGGTTGATATATTCATCTGCAAGATTGATGCCTCCCGTAAATCCAACCCATCCGTCAATGATGCAGAGCTTCCTGTGATCCCGGTTATTCTGGATAATATTCAAAATGGGACGGAAAGGATTAAATACCTGACATTTGATTCCTTTTTTCTGAAGCTCTTCATAATATTTATGGGGAAGTGTTGTGAGACAGCCAAATCCGTCATAGATCAGGCGTACATCCACGCCCTCCTCAGCTTTCTCCTCAAGAATATTCAGGATTGTCTGCCACATCACCCCATCATTGATAATGAAATATTCAATAAAAATGTATTTCTTCGCCTGTTTCAGTTCCCTCACAAGCACCGGAAACATATCGTCTCCTACCTGAAAATACTCTGCAGTTGTGTTCTCATGGACCGGAAATCTGGAAACATCCGAAATATATCTGGACTGATTTGAAGCCGAGGGATCCAGAGCCTCCAGCTTCTGCCTCGTCTGTGGCCGATCCCGCAGATACTCCCTGCTCTCCTCAATCCTCTGTTCAAAATGCTGCTGCATGATCGCAGCGATCCTGGAACGCCCAAATACAAAATATAATACCACTCCAAGGATTGGCAGGATCAGGATCAGCATGGTCCAGGCCAGTTTATAGGAAGGATTTATTTCCTTATTCAAAATCCACAATACCAGCACAATACCTATCAGCCTTAATCCGATATCAATGTATCTGGAATACGCAGCCAGACGCAGTACCATCATTAAGATCCATCCGAGCTGGACAAGCATTGCAACCGCAACATAAAAGATTCTGTTGAAAATCAGCTTTGCCAGTTTTTTAAACAGTAAAAGGATCCAGTTTTTCTTTTCTTTAAGTATTTTGTTATTTTCTGCCTTCAAGATTACTTCCTTCCCCTGATTATTGTCCAAATTATGATAAAAATCCCTGACAGAACTGCCAGGGATTTTTGCGCACAATTAATTATATTTACGTTTTCTTGCGGCTTCAGATTTCTTTTTACGACGAACGCTTGGTTTCTCGTAATGCTCTCTTTTGCGGATTTCCTGCTGGATTCCTGCTTTTGCACAGCTTCTTTTGAATCTGCGAAGAGCGCTATCTAAAGTCTCGTTCTCTTTTACGATTACGTTTGACATAGACTCACACCTAACCTCCCTCCAGTTGTAGATTGTGCTAAAATACAACTGTCTGGGTATTTTTTCTTGCACAAGTGATATTATATATCATTGCCTGTGGGTTCGTCAACATCTTTTTGGTTAAATTTTGCAGATTTTTTTAGTTACTATTCACACGCCACTATCCCGCGAGGTGTTTTGGCATGTATATGCCAAAATCCCGAGACATACCGCGCGAATTTATGCGACTAGCATAAATTCTGTGCATCGCGAAGCGTGTTGCTGGTCACAAAGTGAGCAGTAACAATTTTTACTTTATCTGACCTTCAAGGATTCCTGCTGCTGCATCTACGGCTTCCTGAGCTTTGGCAGGGTTCTTTCCGCCGGCCTGAGCCATGTTCGGACGTCCGCCGCCACCACCGCCTACGATAGCTGCCACTGCTTTGATCAGGTTACCTGCGTGAGCGCCTGCTTTCTGTGCTGCATCAGTAGCCATTGCAAGAAGGTTTACTTTCTCACCGTTTACTGCTGCCAGAAGGACAACACCTTCACCAAGTTTGCCTTTCAGCTGGTCGCCAAGGTCACGAAGTCCGTTCATATCCACTCCGTCTACTTTTGCAGCAAGAAGTTTCACACCTTTGACTTCTACTACTTTATCCATAACATCTCCCAGAGCTCCCTGAGCCAGTTTACTCTTTAAGGATTCGTTCTCACTGGAGAGTGCCTTTACTTCTCCCTGAAGATGTCCGATCTTCTCTACGATCTCTGCAGGATTTGCTTTCAGGGCTTTTGCAGCTTCATGAAGAAGTTCTTCCTGTTTCTTATAGTATTCCAGAACACCATTTCCTGTCAGAGCTTCGATACGGCGCACACCTGCTGCAATACCGGATTCGGAAACGATCTTGAACAGCATGATGTTGCCTGTGTTTGCCACATGAGTACCACCGCAGAGTTCCTTGGAGAAGTCGCCCATGGATACCACACGTACCTTCTGGTCATATTTCTCTCCGAACAGAGCCATTGCTCCGGATTTCTTAGCCTCTTCCACATCCATAACATCTGTACGGACTTCAAGACCGGCCTGGATTTCTTTATTAACAAGCGCTTCTACCTGTGCGATCTCATCAGCTGTCATAGCCTGGAAATGAGCAAAGTCGAAACGAAGTCTGTCCGGTGTTACCAGAGAACCCTTCTGTTCTACATGACTTCCAAGAACTGTCTTTAATGCTTTCTGAAGAAGATGTGTTGCACTGTGGTTCTTCTCTGTATCTCTTCTTGCAGCTTCGTCCACTTTCAGGGAAACCGTTTCGCCTGTGGAGATCATACCGGATTCCATATGACCTACATGGCCAAATTTGCCGCCGCGAAGCTTGATGGTGTCTTCTACTACGAACTTACCGTTTGCAGTTTCGATCACACCTGTATCTCCGACCTGTCCACCCATAGTTGCATAGAATGGAGTCTGCTCTGTAAAGACAGTTCCTTTCTGTCCTTCCATCAGGGAGTTTACGATCTCTGTCTCTGTTGTAAGGACTGTTACTTTGGAATCAAAGGTAAGATGATCGTATCCTACGAATTCTGTTGTAACATTTACATCGATATCATCATATACAGTTGCGTCAGCACCCATATAGTTTGTCACTTCACGTGCAGAACGTGCTTTGTTTCTCTGCTCTTCCATACATTTCTGGAAGCCAGCTTCATCGATATCATATCCTTTTTCCTCAAGGATCTCTTTTGTAAGATCCATCGGGAATCCGTAAGTATCATATAATTTGAATGCATTTTCGCCGGAAAGTGTTTTCTCTCCTGCTGCTTTCATCTCATCTTCCATCTCTCCAAGGATACGAAGACCCTGGTCAATGGTCTTGTTGAACTGGTTTTCTTCATTTGTGAGAACTTTAAAGATAAATTCTTTCTTCTCTTCCAGCTCCGGATATCCTGCTTTGGAACCATTGATCACTTCTTCACTTAATTTTGCAAGGAAGGTGCCTTCGATTCCAAGAAGACGTCCGTGACGTGCTGCACGACGGATCAGACGGCGGAGTACATAACCGCGGCCTTCGTTTGTAGGCATGATACCGTCGGAGATCATAAATGTTGCAGAACGGATATGGTCTGTGATCAGACGGATGGATACGTCATCATTATAATTCTTCTCGTATTCTTTTCCGGAGATCTTACATACCAGGTTACGCAGTGCGCAGATAGTATCTACATCGAAGATGGAATCTACGTCCTGCACAACAACTGCCAGACGTTCCAGACCCATACCTGTATCAATGTTCTTCTGTTTCAGTGTTGTATAATTTCCGTTTCCATCGTTCTCAAACTGGGTAAATACGTTGTTCCATACTTCCATGTAACGGTCACAGTCACATCCTACTGTACAGCCAGGTTTTCCGCAACCATACTTCTCTCCACGGTCATAATAGATCTCTGAACATGGACCACAGGGACCTGCACCATGCTCCCAGAAGTTATCTTCTTTTCCAAAACGGAAAATTCTGTCAGCAGGGATTCCGATTTCTTTGTTCCAGATGTCAAATGCTTCATCATCTTCCAGATATACGGAAGGATAAAGACGGTTTGCATCCAGTCCTACTACCTCTGTAAGGAATTCCCAGGACCAGTGGATGGCTTCTGTCTTGAAATAGTCACCAAAGGAGAAATTACCAAGCATCTCAAAGAATGTACCGTGACGTGCAGTTTTACCTACATTCTCGATATCACCTGTACGGATACATTTCTGGCAGGTACTTACTCTTGTTCTTGGCGGGATTTCAGCACCTGTAAAATATGGTTTCAGCGGAGCCATACCTGCGTTGATCAGCAGAAGACTCTTATCTCCCTGTGGTACCAGGGAAAAGCTTTTCATTACCAGATGTCCTTTGCTCTCCATGAAGTCCAGGAACATCTGACGAAGTTCGTTTACTCCGTATTTCTTCATAATCTTTTCCTCCTGAAATCGGCGGCACCGGTTCAGCAGTATCCGCCGATATTTCTATAATGAATTTTTTATTTTGCCAGAACTTTATTGAATTTCTTTTTGCCTTTTTTCAGCACTACACCTTCACCTGTAAGTGCATCTTTGGCAACTGTGTATTTCACATCTGTGATCTTCTCACCGTCAATAGAAACACCGCCCTGTTCAATGGCGCGACGTCCCTCGGAACGTGTTGGAACCATTCCTGCTTTTACAAGCATGGAGATCAGGTCGATTGTTCCTTCTTCTGAGAAGTCTTCGTCTGCAAGCTCAGTTGTCGGCATGTGTGCTGTATCAGCGCCACCTGCAAAAAGTGCTCTTGCGCCTTCCTGCGCTTTCTTTGCTTCCTCTTCGCCATGAACCAGATTTGTCAGCTCGTATGCAAGGATTTCTTTTGCTTTATTCAACTGGCTTCCTTCCCATTTCGCCATCTCATCGATTTCTTCTAACGGAAGGAAGGTAAGGAGACGCATACATTTGATAACATCTGCATCATCCACGTTTCTCCAGTACTGATAGAAATCGAAAGGAGAAGTCTTCTCCGGGTCAAGCCATACAGCACCGGACTGTGTTTTACCCATCTTCTTACCTTCGGAGTTCAGAAGAAGTGTGATCGTCATGGCGTAAGCGTCTTTTCCAAGTTTACGGCGGATCAGCTCTGTACCGCCAAGCATATTTGCCCACTGGTCATCACCGCCGAACTGCATGGTGCAGCCGTATTTCTGATACAGCATGTAGAAGTCGTAGCTCTGCATGATCATATAGTTGAACTCAAGGAATGTAAGTCCACGTTCCATACGCTGTTTGTAGCACTCGTGAGAGAGCATACGGTTTACAGAGAAATGTGGTCCAACATCACGAAGTACTTCTACATAATTTAAATTCATCAGCCAGTCTGCATTGTTTACCATTAATGCCTTGCCGTCTGAGAAGTCGATGAAACGCTCCATCTGTTTCTTGAAGCAGTCGATGTTGTGCTGAATGGTCTCCACTGTCATCATCTGACGCATATCAGATCTTCCGGACGGGTCACCGATCATACCTGTTCCGCCGCCTAATAATGCGATTGGTTTATTTCCCGCCATCTGCAGACGTTTCATCAGGCAAAGCGCCATGAAATGTCCTACGTGAAGGCTGTCTGCGGTAGGGTCAAAGCCAATGTAAAATGTGGCTTTTCCATTATTTACCATTTCTTTGATCTCTTCTTCGTCTGTTACCTGGGCAATCAGACCACGGGCTTTCAGCTCGTCCCAAACTGTCATTGTTTGTTTCCTCCTCGTAATAAAATAAAACAACCCGGTTCCTGTCCCTTTAGGACGAGAACCGGGTCCCGCGATACCACCTAAATTCGCAGAAAACTCGCATTCTCTGCCTCAATAAGTAACAAACCATGCCATTGTTATGATAAACAACGGTTCTCTCTGTTACTTAAGCATGTTAACGGATGCCACTCCGCTGCAGTCTACTTACCTTACAATATCTCTGAGGTGTTCGGTGCAGAGCTCCGGGAGGTATTCACATAAGTTCCCCACGCGCCTCTCACCTGCCGGCAGCTCTCTGTCTGTTTTCCCTATGTTACTCTTTCCCATCTGTGCTTTTTTATATCATATATCTGCAAGTATACAAATACAAAATTTATTTGTCAAGGAATTTATAACAATCCTCTTCATATTTCACCAACTTAAAGCATTAATGTACTCACCCTGAAATCCAGTCCACAAAGAATACATGTCCTTTGTACTGTTCATATTCCAGCTTGCTGAAATTAAGGTTCTGTGCCTTAAATGCTGCCGGAGTCATAAAGAATTTGTAATTGAAATCCTTTGTCTTAAATCCCGGGAGTGTTCTCTTTGTGCCATGATTCACATAGTTACTGAACACTTCCATGGCTGCCTTTGCTGCCGCATAGGCATTGGTCCTGTCCTCAAACTGGCCTTTCAGTCTTTTAAGAAGTGCTCCGTCTGTGACAACCGCATACTGGGTAGGTTTTCCCTGATATACCACATAACGGATCTGTGACGGAAATTCTTTATACTGGTCAATGGTACAGTTTAATACGCAAAGCGCAACTGCCTCCATTCCCACGACTCCCTGATCTCCTGCTTCTGCATCACACACTGCTGCCAGAAGATCCAGATCTGACACCTTTCCGTCTGCAATTCCCGGATGTTCCAGGAACTCTTCTTCCATATAGTAGTATTTATTATTCTTCGCATCAAAGACCTTGACATATTTGCCCTCTACTGTGTAATCATTACCGGAAGTCTTTGTTGCAGCACCGTCAGAATCAAACCTGTATGTAGTTCCGTCAATGGAAGCGATGGTATTTGCCAGCATCACTCCTGATGTATCAAAATAATATTTCTTTCCATCAAGCTCAAGCCAGCCTGTCTTCGCCTTACCATCTGAAGGGTTGAAATAATATTTCTTACTTCCTACGGTTCCGAAACCTTTCTGATAACGGACACCGGTTGATTTTGAAAAATAGTAATAGTCTGAGTCAATTTTCTCCAGACCTGTATACATTATTCCATTTGACGGCTTAAAGTATCTGTAATTTCCGGCACTGCTCTTCACCCAGCCTGTACACATACGTCCATTGGCCTGACTGAAATAGCGTTTCTGTTCTTTTTTGTTCTCCACCCAGCCTTTGGCCATAACGCCGGAACCGCTGTAAAAATAATATTTATATTCATCTGTATCTGTGAGCCAGCCTCTTGTCAGCAGGCCTGTTGTCTCATCAAAATGACGGGTATTTCCATTGGAATCAGTGATAAATCCTGTCACCATATATCCGGCTCCGCTGGTAAAGTATCGGATTGCCTGTCCGCTGGAGTCTTTTACCCAGCCTTTTACCTGAACTCCTGTTTTCTTATTAAAGTAATATTTCTTACCCTTAAGTTCCAGCCAGCCTTTCTGTTTGGAACCGTCTTTGTTTATGTAATAGGTTTTCCCTTTCTGAGTGACAAATCCTGTTTTTGTTGCCGCGGATACACTAAAACAGCCCATTACAAAAACGGTCATCACAAAAAGGAGCAGATACTTTAACAATAGTTTCCCATGTTTCTTCATTCTTATTCTCCGTTTCCTCTCTTTTTATACGTATTGTTTTACGTTTTAATTGGGTTATTGTTGCATTTCTTTCTCAATCATTACAGATTTGTTACGTGGTATATTATATCGGATTCATATATTATTGTCAACTTGTGAAAAGCAACAATTCGCATCGAACTTAAGGTTATTGGTTACTGTGAACATAATGAACAATGATGAAACTGTAACACTTTTTGCGGTTCCACATATGATAGGATTGTAAAGAAAAAAAAACGGAGGATTTAATATGAGCGACTTAGCTGCTACAAATTGCGGATGTGAGGACAGAGGAGGATGCGGATGTGGCTGCGCTAATAACAGCGGATGCGGATGCGACAATGGCTGCGGATGTAATAACGGATGTGGATGTAACAGTGGATGGGGACTTTCAGGCGGAAATAATTCCTGCTGTAATATCCTCTGGATCATCATCCTTCTGTGCCTGTGCGGAAACAATAACTGCGGATGCAGCAATGGCTGCGGCGGATGTGGCAACGGTGACAACTGCTGGATTATTATCGTGCTGCTTCTGTTATGTGGAAACAATGGCTGTGGATGTGGCTGCTGACAATCATTTTCTGTTGGCAGGGGGATCTTTCCCTCTGCCTCTTTATATTTTACAGGATTATAATTTCGTCCTTATTATTCATGCTGCCTGATATTATCCTTATCTTTCATATTCCGGGAATTGATCCTGTCTGTTTTCTTTTCCAGGTGCACTGTCTGAGCACATTGTTTTTTCTTTTTCACACACTCCAGATCTATCTCATAAAAAGCATTTCCATTTATAATAAGCATTTCTTTCTTTTCTTCTGACTCTGATCCCATATCTGATTCTCCATTTTTTTGCAACTGCAAACGCATGATACCTGCAGCAATTCCATAAAATTTGAGGCAGCGTGCAGTAAAGCAGTCTCACAGTTACTTAAATTCTACTTTATTATATGTCAGAATCCTTCTCCCCGTCATATTCTGTTAATAAAAAACATAAAATGGAAGCAGATATTATGAATGAAGAGCAGATTTCACAGACTTTACTGGATCAGATGGTCAGTTCTGACCGCGGACAGATGATAAAAGCCGCCATTCCTTATCTTCCGCCAAAAGGACAGCAGATTTTCTCAGTCTATGAAAAAGCGGTTGAATTTATCAATACGGTTTCTGTTTTCAGCAAAAGAAGTTCCGGCAGCGATCTGTGTGCCATGAGCATGCCGCCCCAGAATCCGGTGGATATCATCAATGATATCCGCAGCTTCTGTTATGGTCCCAGCAGGGATAAATTAGATCAGATGGTAAATATGATGGCTATGGTTCAGATGCTGCAGCTCATGAACCAGCCTGCAGATGGTGAGAAGGAGGATTCCCATGAATGATGACTGGCGCAACAACCCGAAGCTTGCAGGTATGGATCGTTCCAAGCTTGATATGCTTCAGAATCTGGCTTCCCAGGGAAGTTCAAAGGGTGCAAATGAGATGCTGCCTTTCCTGATGAGCGCAGCTGCTCAGGGAAAAAAAGGTGGTCTGAAATTTAATGCTGATGAGATTTCTGCGATCATTGAAGTGCTGAAGATGGGAAAATCTCCCGCAGAGGCACAAAAACTTGATAAAGTGGTGAACCTTATGAAAATGATGCGGTGACCAAGTCCCCACTCACTGCTTATTGCTTTTCGCAGACTCCGCAGAAAACTTACCTGATTCGGTTAATATGAATTGCTATGATAACAAAAAGAGTACATTTCATCAACTTTCCGAAATGTACTCTTATGTTCAGTAATGTAACTTGTCACCAATTATTATCTGTCATATTTGCGCAGCCTGTCGCAGATAAATGTCAGTGCCTGTTCAACTGCCTGGTCTCTGATACTTTTTCTGTCGCCCTCAAAGTGAAATTCCCTCACAGTTGTCTTTCCTGCACAGTAACATCCCATAAATACGGTTCCCACCGGTGTTTCCTCTGTTCCACCGCCCGGACCTGCAAGTCCTGTCACAGAGAGACAGACATCGGTTTTGGCTGCTTTCGCACCGCCTTTTGCCATCTGTCCGGCACATTTGGCTGAGACAGCACCTTCTTTCTTCAGTGTACTCTTCTTTACTCCAAGACATTTTCTTTTGGCGCGGTTTGTATATGTGACATAACCACACATAAATACCTCCGAAGCTCCCGGTACATTTACGATGTCCGCTGCTACCGCACCGCCTGTACAGGACTCGGCAAGAGACAGTGTCATTTTCTTTTTTTTCAGGAGTCCTACAACTGTTTCTTCTAATGCTGATTCTTCTGATGCTTCCTTTTCTGAAGCCATATTTAAAGCCTTCTTTCTAATCCTGCATGGACAGAACACTCCTGTTCTGCCAGATATATGTGATCAGGGAAATAACGGTAAGTGCCAGAGAAAGCCAGATAAATATCTGTTCCAGAATATCAAACACTCCGCCCAGATCGATCAGCAGTAAAATGATCATGATCATCTGGGAAACCGTCTTAAATTTGCCCCAGTAGTTTGCCGCGATCACAACACCGTTCTCGGCTGCGATCAGACGGAATCCGCTGATAATAAATTCTCTTCCTATAATAATGATAACAAACCATGCCGGAAGTTTTTCCAGTTCAATAAAGCAGATCATTGCAGAACACACAAGCAGCTTGTCTGCAAGAGGATCCATGAATTTTCCAAAGTTTGTCACCAGATTGTATTTTCTGGCAAGCTTTCCGTCAAACCAGTCGGTCACACTTGCAACAACAAAAATAGCAAGTGCTATATAGCGGTTTGCCTCACCGCCCAAGTCTGTAAGCATAAACAGTACAAGAAACGGAACCAGAATCATTCTGGCTACTGTAAGTTTATTCGGTGTATTCATCTGCCAACTCTCCTATCAAATCATATTCCAGTGCACCGGTCACACGTACCTTTGCAAAATCTCCTGTCATCAGGAGTTCTCCTGTCTGCACAAAAATATAACCGTCGACCTTTGGTGCATCTCCGTAAGTTCTGCCAATGTATGCGCTCTCATCTGCAACTTTTCCCTCGATCATCACGAGAAGTTCCTGTCCGATACGGTCAGTTCCCTTATCATAGGAAATCTCCTGCTGAAGCTCCATGATCTCGTCACGTCTGGCCTCTTTGACTTCTTCCGCAACCTGATCAGGCATCGTTGCTGCAGGTGTATCTTCTTCCGGTGAGTAAGTAAATACTCCCAGACGGTCAAATTCCATCTCATCCACAAAGCTCATCAGCTCTTCGTGGTCTTCCTGTGTTTCCCCGGGGAATCCGGAGATCAGAGTGGTACGGAGCACGATGTCAGGAATCTCCCGGCGAAGCTTATTTACAATCTCCACCAGTTCTGCCTGTGTTGTCCTTCTTCCCATTCTCTTTAAGATACGGTCACTTGCATGCTGGATCGGAAGATCCAGATAATGGCAGATCTTCTTCTCCTCTTTCATGGTCTGGATCAGTTCATCATAAATTTCCTCCGGATAGCAGTAAAGCACGCGGATCCAGCGGATTCCTTTGATCTTGCATAACTCTTTCAGGAGGATATGAAGAGATTTCTTTCCATATATGTCAGTTCCATATACGGTTGTCTCCTGTGCGACAAGGATCAGCTCTTTTACGCCTTCCTCTGCCATCTCCTTTGCCTGTGTTACCAGACGTTCCATCGGAACGCTTCGGAATTTACCGCGAAGTTTCGGGATGATACAGTAGGTGCAGTGTTTATCACAGCCTTCTGCTATCTTGAGGTATCCGAAATGTCCGCCTGTTGTGAGAACACGTTTGCCAAGCTTTTCCGGAAGATAATCAATATCTTTAAATTCCTGGAAATGTTTTCCTTCCATTGCTTCACGGATTGCCTTAAGGATGTCTCCGTAGGAAGTTGTTCCAAGTACTGCATCTACTTCCGGTACTTCCTCAATGATCTCATTCTTATAACGCTGTGCCATACATCCTGTGACAACCAGGACTTTACAGCTCCCGGTTTTCTTGTATTCTGCCATCTCAAGGATGGTGTTGACGCTCTCTTCCTTTGCGTCATTGATAAAGCAGCAGGTGTTCACCACAATGGCCTCTGCTTCAGTTTCATCATCTACGATCTCGAACCCGTTACCTGTAAGAAGTCCAAGCATTTCTTCGGAATCTACAAGGTTCTTGTCACAGCCTAATGATACGAATAATAATTTCATAAATTCTCCTATAAGAATGTGCCTGAAAATATACCTCTGTAATTCTCAGACACGTCCTTTTGTTTATCTATTGTGTTACCATCAGTTCTTACTCTTCAGTTGTTTCTGCAGTTGTTTCTTCTGCTGTTTCAGCAGTCTCTGTGATTTCAGAAGCCTGTGCTGATTCTTCTGTCTGTGCCTCAGCTGTCTGTTCTGTTCCTTCTTCATCCTCTTCTTCCGGAGCAAGGATCTTTACTTTTCCTTTGTAGAGCTCGTCGATCGCAACTGAGAGAGGTTTCTTGCCTGCCGCACCCTCTACCATTGGTTTGGAACCTGCAATGATCTGACGCGCACGTTTACTTGCAGCAAGTACAAGGGAATAACGGCTGTTAAGGGACATTGTTGTATCGTCGTCCTCACTGTTTGTATTGATTGCTTCGATTAATTCTGTATAAGACGGATGTATCATGTATTTTCTCCTTTCTTTTAAGCGGTCTGGGCCGCATGTTTATCATTTCTGAAATGCTTTTGTCTGTTTCTGGATATCTGCGATAAATTCTGCATTTCTGGATACTCTGGAATGTTCACTCACAATAATCTGATGAAGATGGTCTACGCATTCCTCTACAGTATCGTTGACAAGAATATAGTCATATTGTCCCATACCTTCTGCCTCTTCACCGGCTCTTGCAAGTCTGTCTGCGATCACCTGTGCGGTTTCTGTTCCTCTGCCTGTGAGACGGCGTTCCAGTTCCTCCACAGTCGGCGGAGTTACAAACACCAGAAGTGCTTCCGGTATTTTCTCTTTGATCTTCATTGCGCCCTGGATTTCGATCTCAAGGATTACATTTCTGCCTGCCTGAAGCTGCTCTTCGACATAAGAGCGTGGGGTACCATAATAATTTTCCACATACTGGGCATATTCAAGCAATGCATCCTCTTCGATCAGCTTCTCAAATTCATCCCTTGTACGGAAGAAATATTCTCTGCCGTCCTCTTCACCGGGACGGGGTTTTCTGGTTGTTGCGGAGACAGATAATGCATAACCATCATATTTCTCCATGAGGCGTTTCATTACTGTGCCTTTTCCTGCACCGGAAAATCCGGAAACCACTACTAAAATTCCTTTATTCATGGGTCTCTCCCTTATCCTCGTTTTCATATATTTCTGCAAATCTCCGGGCAATGGTCTCAGGCTGAAGTGCGCTGAGCACCAGATAATCGTCGCTTGTGACGATCACTGCTTTTGTCTTTCGCCCCTGAGTTGCATCAATCAGTGACCGGGTTCCCTTTATGCTCTGCACCATTCTTTTTACAGGTGCCGCATCCGGGCTTACCACTGCCACGATTTTCTGTGAATTGACTACATTTCCAAAACCGATATTAATAAGTCTTGCCACGTTTTCTTCCTCTATTCTACGTTCTGGATCTGTTCTCTGACTTTCTCGATCTCTGTTTTCAGATCAATGGCAATGTTGGAAATCTCCAGATCACTTGATTTGGATAAAATCGTGTTTGCTTCTCTGTTCATTTCCTGTGCCATGAAGTCCAGTTTGCGTCCGATGCCTTCTTTCTCTGTTGTAAGCATCTTTTTCATGTTCCTGATGTGGCTGTGAAGGCGGACGGTTTCCTCATCATTGCAGATTTTGTCTGAAAACAGGATGACTTCTGCTGCGATGCGGTTGTCATCGATCTGTGTGTCTTCCAGCAGCTCGGAAACTTTTGCTTCCAGTTTGGTCCTGTAGGCATTGACTACTTCCGGAGAGCGGGCTTCTACACGTAATACTTTTTCTTCAAGGCTGTCCAGTTTTCCGATAAGATCTTTCTCAAGATTTCTGCCTTCCAGTATCCTTGTCTGGACAAATTTCTCACATGCCTCGCGAAGGGGCGGTTCCAGAGATTCCCAGAGTGCTTCCTCATCAACAGACTGTTCTTCCATGACAAGTACCTCCGGATAGCGTGACAGGGTGCTGACTTTGATATCGTAGTCAAGGTCAAAGTCCTGCTGCATCTGTTTGAGACAGGTGATGTATTCGGATGCGAGTTCTCTGTTGTATTTGAGAGCTCCGTTGTCCAGGGTGTAGTCTTCGTATGTGATGTATACATCAACTTTGCCTCTCTGGATGTAGGTTTTCATCAGGTTTCTGACTGCGCCTTCCAGGAAGTTGAGTTTTCTGGGCATTTTGATGCTGAGGTCCAGGTATCTGTGGTTGACAGATTTTAGTTCGATTGTTATTTTTCTTTCTTTGGTCACGACTTCTGCCCGGCCGAAACCTGTCATGCTTTTTATCATAGTTTTTCTCTCTTTGTCTGTCTATTAGTGTCGGGGTATGTGTGCCTGTTCTGGTTTACATACAGATTTATTATAGTTCATTATAGAATGGGAGTCAAACATTTTTTCGTTGATGGCGGTAGGAAATGTGTGGTATACTAGCAGAAGGGACGCCGCAGGTGGGACGCAGGTGGGACGCAGGAGAAAATAAATAGTTCCGGGCGCGGTTTCGGGGTTTAGTCAACTCTAAGGCTTCGGAAATCTGCTAAAGGCATGAAAAAAACAGCAAAACTCGCTTCGCTCAGACAGGTTGCTGTTTTTTTCATAACGCAGATTCCCGAAGCCTAAGAGTTACTACAACCCCTGCAAATGCGCCCGGAACTATTTATTTTCTCCTGCTGGTAGCTGGCTGTTGGAGGTATATGGTATATCCTTTAAATTGAACGGCTTTCAGAAAAGCTTATTATAGTTTGTTTGTCAGAAAGGGCTTCGCCTTTCTGACGTAAAACGTTGATTATTCTGACTAACTGATTTGTTTTTTCTTTTCTTGATCGTACTGTCGTATTGATTGAGTTTTGATTATTTTTACTGATTATTTTTTAAAGGAGTGTTTTTATATGGCTTTTGATGGGATTACGATTGCGGCTATGGTGAAGGAGCTGCATTTGAATTTGGATGGAGGACGGTTTAATAAGATTGCTCAGCCGGAGGCGGATGAGCTTTTGATTACGGGGAAAGGGGCGAATGGGCAGTGCAGGCTGCTGCTTTCGGCCAGTGCTTCTCTTCCGCTGATTTATTTTACTTCTAAGAATAAGCCCAGCCCTATGACTGCGCCTAATTTCTGTATGCTGCTACGTAAGCATATTGGAAGTGCAAGGGTTTCGGATATCAGGCAGCCGGGGATGGAGCGTGTGGTGATGTTTGAGCTGGAGCATCTGAATGAGCTGGGGGATCCCTGTAAGAAGGTTCTTATCATGGAGCTGATGGGCAAGCACAGTAATATTATTTTCTGTGATGATAAGGGGATGATCCTGGATAGTATCAAGCATGTTTCTTCTCATATGAGTTCTGTGCGTGAGGTGCTTCCGGGAAGGGAGTATTTTATTCCGAAGACGCAGGATAAGCTGAATCCGCTGACTGTGAGTGAGGAGGAGTTTTGTGATGTTGTGTGCAGGAAGCCTTGTAATATTTCCAGGGCTGTTTACTCTTCTCTTACTGGAATCAGTCCGGTTGTTGCGGAGGAGATCTGTTTCAGGGCTTCGATTGACGGAAGTGATGCAGCGCAGTCTCTGGATGAGGCGGCGAGGGTGCATTTGTATCATACGTTCCGCAGGCTGATGGATCAGGTTGTGGATGGGGATTTTTCTCCGAATATTGTTTACCGGGGGGAAGAACCTGTGGAGTATGGTGTGTTTGCGTTCCAGCAGTATGGACCGGAGTATCATTCTGTGGAGTTTGAGAGTGTTTCACAGATGCTGGAGACTTATTATGCGACAAAGAATACGTTGACGCGTATCCATCAGAAGTCTTCGGATCTGAGGAGGATCGTGCAGACTGCGCTGGAGCGTAACCGTAAGAAGCTGAGTCTGCAGGAGAAGCAGATGAAGGATACTGCGAAGAAAGAGAAGTATAAGGTTTACGGGGAGCTGATCAATACTTATGGGTATGGGCTGGAGGATGGATGTAAGTCGTTTAAGGCTCTGAATTATTATACCAATGAGGAGATTACCATTCCTCTTGATCCTACTATGACTCCGGCGGAGAATTCCAAAAAGTATTTTGACAAGTATGGAAAGCTGAAGCGTACGGAGGAGGCTCTGACTGAGCAGATTGCAGATACGAGAAGTGAGATTGAGCATCTGGAGTCTGTTTCCAATGCTCTGGATATTGCTTTGGCTGAGAGTGATCTGGCACAGATCAAGGAAGAGCTGATGGAGTATGGATATATTAAGAAGCATTATGACCGCAGGAAGGGACAGAAGGCACAGAGTAAGTCTAAGCCGTTCCATTATGTGACTGAGGATGGGTATGATATTTATGTGGGAAAAAATAATTTCCAGAATGATGAGCTTACCTTTAAGTTTGCCACAGGGAATGACTGGTGGTTTCATGCCAAGAAGATGGCCGGTTCGCATGTGGTCGTGAAGTCTAAGGACGGAGAACTGCCGGATCATATCTTTGAGATTGCGGGACAGCTTGCCGCTTATTATTCCAAAGGACGTACTGCCCCTAAGGTGGAGATTGATTATATCCAGAAGAAGCAGGTGAAAAAGCCTGCAGGGGCGAAGCCCGGATTTGTGGTTTATTATACAAATTATTCGTTGATGGCTGAGCCGTCATTAAAAGGAGTCAGGGAAGTCTGATCATACTGTTGTATAGTTACAAATATTAAAAGAATTGCGGGAGCTGCTTTGCAGCGGAGTAAGTAATTCGTGGATGTCAGGTCAGGGGTGAAATACCTTTTGACCCTGACATTATATAACAATAATTAAGGAGAATTTCTTTTTATGAGTATTTTGAATGTTGAACATCTGACACATGGTTTCGGAGACAGGGCGATTTTTAATGATGTGTCTTTCCGCCTGTTAAAGGGCGAGCATATTGGACTGGTTGGTGCCAACGGGGAAGGTAAATCTACTTTCTTTAATATTGTAACCGGAAAGCTGATGCCGGATGAGGGTAAGATTGAATGGGCAAAGAATGTACGTGTCGGCTATCTGGACCAGCATTCTGTCCTTTCTCAGGGTATGTCCATCCGTGACGTGCTGAAGTCTGCGTTCTCTTATCTTTTTGAGATGGAGGAAAGAATGAATGGGATCTGTGACTCTCTTGGCACTGCTTCTCCTGAGGAGATGGATACTCTGATGGAAGAGCTGGGAACTATTCAGGATACCCTTACCATGCATGATTTCTATGTGATCGATGCGAAGGTGGAGGAAGTTGCCAGAGCCCTGGGACTTCTGGATATCGGACTGGAACGTGATGTTACAGATCTGAGTGGTGGTCAGAGAACCAAGGTTCTGCTTGGCAAGCTGCTTCTGGAGAAGCCGGATATCCTGCTTCTGGACGAGCCTACCAACTATCTGGATGAGGAACATATCGAATGGCTGAAGCGTTATCTGCAGGATTATGAGAATGCATTTATCCTTATCTCCCACGATATTCCGTTTCTGAATTCTGTTATCAATCTGGTTTATCATATGGAGAATCAGGAACTGAACCGTTATGTCGGGGATTATGACCATTTCCAGGAAGTGTATGAGGTGAAGAAGGCTCAGCTTGAGGCTGCTTACAGACGCCAGCAGCAGGAAATCAGTGAACTGAAGGATTTCGTCGCAAGAAATAAGGCCAGGGTTTCTACAAGAAATATGGCAATGTCCAGACAGAAGAAGCTGGATAAGATGGATGTGATCGAGCTTGCTGCCGAGAAGCCGAAGCCTGAGTTTCATTTTAAATACGGACGCACTCCGGGAAAATATATTTTCGAAACGAAGGATCTGGTTATTGGTTATAATGAACCTCTTTCCAGACCTGTTACTCTCTCTATGGAAAGAGGAAATAAGATTGCGCTGGTTGGTGCAAACGGTATCGGTAAGACAACTTTACTGAAGAGTATTCTGGGATTGATCCCGTCTCTGAAGGGTTCCTGCGAACTCGGGGAGAATCTTCAGATTGGATATTTTGAGCAGGAAGTAAAGGGTGATAACAAGACTACCTGTATTGATGAGATCTGGGCGGAGTTTCCGTCTTATACTCAGTATGAAGTGCGGTCTGCTCTCGCCAAATGCGGTCTGACTACCAAGCATATTGAAAGTCAGGTACGTGTACTGAGTGGCGGGGAGCAGGCGAAGGTGCGTCTGTGTAAGCTGGTGAATAAAGAAACGAACATTCTGCTTCTGGACGAGCCTACCAATCATCTGGATGTGGATGCAAAAGAAGCTTTGAAGCAGGCATTGATCGAATATAAGGGAAGCATTCTCCTGATCTGCCATGAACCGGAGTTTTACCGCGATGTGGTTTCTCAAGTATGGGACTGCAGTAAATGGACTACAAAAGTATTATAATAATTAGTATATGAAGGGTTATTACAAATGAGTAAAGCAAAAACTGTGGATCTGACTTCCGGTCCGATTCTGAAAACTCTGGCAGAGCTGGCTCTGCCTATCATGATTTCTTCCATGCTGGGAACAGCATACAGTATTATGGATATGGCATGGATCGGACTGCTTGGTGCAAAGGCGGTTGCAGGCGTGGGAGTAGGCGGAATGTATGTCTGGCTCTCCCAGGGGCTTGCATCCCTGTCAAGAATGGGCGGACAGGTAAATACAGCTCAGGCATGCGGGCGCAAAGATTATGACCAGGCACGTTCCTATGCTGCCAGTTCTCTGCAGCTTACTGCACTGTCCGGCATTTTGTTTGCTGCTGTCTGTGTTATTTTCATACAGCCTCTGCTGGGATTTTTTAATCTGACCGATGCAGAAACTTATACTGCTGCCAGATCTTATACATTGATCACCTGTGGGCTGATTCTTTTTTCTTATCTGAATCTGACGCTGACCGGACTCTCTACTGCGCAGGGAGATTCCCGCACTCCCCTGCTTGCAAACTTTATCGGGCTTGCAGGAAATATGATTCTGGATCCGCTGCTGATCCTTGGCATCGGACCTTTCCCGAGGCTGGAGGTTGCCGGAGCCGCTATTGCGACAGTAAGTTCACAGATTCTGGTTTTTGTGGTGATGGTTCTGCGTATCCGGCATTCCAGACTGGAGCCAAATGTTTTACAACATCTGAATCTGCTGTCTGTTTTTCCAAAAGAATATTATAAGCACATTTTCAGGATCGGGTTTCCCACAGCTATACAGGGAAGCATTTACTGTTTCATCTCCATGATTCTGACCCGTATGGTTTCCGGTTATGGTGCTGCCGCTATTGCAACGCAGCGTGTTGGCGGACAGATTGAATCCGTATCCTGGAATACTGCTGATGGTTTTGCTTCAGCACTGAATGCTTTTATTGCCCAAAACTACGGTGCACGAAAAAAAGACCGTATCCGTAAAGGTTACAGTCTGTCATTTCGCGTTCTCACAATTTGGGGCCTGTTTGTCACTGCAGCTTTTGTCTTTCTTCCGGAACCAATTGCCAGGTTATTTTTCCACGAAAAAGAAGCGCTGGATACTGCTGTCAATTATCTGGTCATTATCGGATTCAGTGAAGTCTTTATGTCCATTGAGCTGATGACAGTGGGCGCATTATCAGGGCTTGGACGCACCAGATTATCCAGTACGATCAGTGTGATCCTGACAGGCTCACGAATCCCGCTGGCATTGATCCTGACACATGCGGGAATGGGATTAAATGGTGTATGGTGGGCACTTACAATCTCTTCTATCGTGAAGGGAATCGTGTTTACACTGACATTCCGGCATATCAGCAGGCGGTTGCCTGAAAAGGTCTAAAAATACAGCTGGCAAACTCAAAAGAGGACTGTTCAGAAAAATTTCTGTCAGTCCTCTTTTTACTGTTTCTATTATTTCGCAACAAAGTTTACGATCTTGTTCGGTACATAAATCTCTTTGATAAGGTTCTTACCTTCCAGGAAGGAAGCAATTCTCTCGTCTGCTTTGGCAATCTCGAATGCTTTTTCTTTTTCACATCCGTTAGGGATTACGATTGTTCCTCTTACTTTACCGTTTACCTGTACACCGATCTCAACGGTCTTGGCAATTGTTTTGCCTTCATCGTATTTCGGCCATTCGGAAACTGCCAGTAAGCCTTCACCTCCGATGAATTCCCAGATTTCTTCGCAGATATGCGGTGCGAACGGGCTAAGCAGTTTGATAAAGATGGTAAGGTCATCTTTGCTTAAGTGTCCTTCTGCTGTGATCTCATTAATGAGTGTCATCAGGCTGGCGATCGCAGTATTGAATTTCAGGTTCTCGATATCAGAAGAAACTTTCTTGATGGTACGGTGGAGTTTCATCTCCAGTTCATCAGATACGGATTCTTCAGAAAGGATATCTGTCAGCCCTGCAACACGGTCCAGGAACTTCTTACAGCCCTTTACAGAGTTCTCGCTCCACGGTGTAGCTGCGCCATAGTCACCCATAAACAGTACATAGGTACGAAGAGTATCTGCACCGTATTCTTCTACAATATCCAGCGGATCAACTACGTTGCCCTTGGATTTACTCATTTTATCTCCGTCCGGTCCGAGGATCAATCCCTGGATGGAACGTTTTGCATATGGTTCCGGTGTATTTACTACGCCAAGATCATACAGGAAATGATGCCAGAATCTGGAGTAGATCATATGTCTGGTAACGTGTTCCATACCACCATTGTACCAGTCAACAGGCATCCAGTATTTCAGTTTGTCCATATCTGCCAGTGCATTTGCATTGTGCGGATCTGTATATCTTAAGAAATACCAGGAAGATCCTGCCCACTGAGGCATAGTATCTGTCTCACGCTTCGCTGCAGCACCGCATTTCGGGCATGTGCAGTTTACGAAAGAATCAATCTTTGCAAGTGGGGACTGTCCGTCTTCACCCGGCTCGAAGTCCTTTACATCCGGCAGGCGCAGCGGAAGTTCGTTCTCCGGAACTGCCACAACACCGCAGTTCGGGCAGTGGATAAGCGGGATTGGCTCACCCCAGTATCTCTGGCGGTTGAATGCCCAGTCTTTCATCTTATACTGAACACCGGCTTTACCGATTCCTTTTTTCTCCAGCTCTTCCAACATACGCTCAATAGAATCTTTCTTCTTTGCATATCCGTTCAGGAAATCGGAGTTTACCATTTCGCCGTCGCCTGTATAGGCTTCTTTGGAAATATCTCCGCCTTTGATAACTTCGATAATGTCGATGCCGAATTTCTTCGCGAAATCATAGTCACGCTGGTCGTGAGCAGGTACTGCCATGATAGCACCTGTACCATATCCCATCATTACATAGTCAGCAATGTAGATTGGAATTTTCTTACCGTTAACCGGGTTGATTCCCTCAAGTCCCTGGATTCTCACACCTGTTTTATCTTTTACAAGCTGAGTTCTCTCAAACTCTGTTTTCTTTGCACACTCATTACGATATGCAGTGATCTCATCCATGTTTGTGATTTTATCTGCATATTTGTCAATGATCGGATGTTCCGGTGCGATTACCATGAATGTTACACCAAACAGAGTATCCGGTCTGGTTGTATAGATTTCAAGTTTCTCATCGATTCCGTCAACATCGAAGTTAACGAAAGCACCTTTTGATTTGCCGATCCAGTGGATCTGCTGCTGTTTTACATTTTCCGGATAGTCTACATCTTTCAGACCTTCCAGAAGCTTATCTGCATACTGGGTGATTCTTAAATACCATACATCTTTTGATTTCTGAACAACATCGCTGTGGCAGATATCACATTTACCGCCCTGGCTGTCTTCATTGGAAAGGACTACTTTACAGTGCGGGCAGTAATTAACCAGTGTTCTGTCTCTGAATACAAGACCTTTTTCGAACATTTTCAGGAAAATCCACTGTGTCCATTTGTAGTAGTCTTCATCTGTTGTATCGATCACACGGTTCCAGTCAAAGGAAAATCCAACTTTCTTTAACTGGTTTGAGAATCTCTTGATGTTCTCATCTGTGATGATACGTGGATGTGTTCCGGTCTTTACTGCGTAGTTCTCTGTCGGGAGACCAAATGCATCAAATCCGATCGGGAAAAGTACATTATAGCCTTCCATACGACGTTTTCTGGAAATAACCTCCAGACTGGAATATGCTTTGATATGTCCTACGTGCATACCGGCACCGCTTGGATATGGGAACTCTACCAGACCATAGAATTTAGGTTTGTCACTGTTATCTTTGGCTTCGAAGACTTTGGCTTCTTCCCATTTTGCCTGCCACTTAGGCTCGATCTTTTTAAACAAGTATTTCATCTCTATACTTCCTCCAACATTTTGCTGTATGTGAACTACCCGGCAACAGAGTTACCAGGGCATCTGACTTAAGGCGAGATACCGTCTTTTTCAGGGTGCGTCCATGACACCACTACTGTTTGCTCCACTGAGCTACACAGCTGCTTTTATTATTTCCGGCGGTTTCAGTCCGATTATGGACATCTTATCCTAAAAATTTATTTTAATTCAACAAAGGCTGTTTGTCAATGTAACGTTTTGCTGTATCTAGTGTTTTTGCTGTAAAAATGGCACTTATTTCGCATTTTCGAGTAATACACCACTAGAGTGTGTCTGAAAAATCATTCCCGCAAATTGTGACGCACATCTTGCAGAAAGCCTTTTTCAGACACACTCTAGTTCTGTCAACAAAACGTAAAAAACAGGACATTCCGCATCTCTGCAAAATGTCCTGCCATTTTTATTTCTTAACTATATTTTAATTACTGCGCTAACACAAATTACTGCTCTATCAGTAATTACCCTTTTTTTATTCTTCAGCTTTATCCACTTTGCTTGCTCTTGCTTCGATTTCTTTTGCCTGGATATCGTTCGGAGCCTGCTCGTAGCGTGCGAATTCATAGGAGAATTCTCCGCTTCCGCCTGTCATAGAACGAAGATCTGTGGAATATCCATAAATCTCAAGCTGTGGAACATCTGCCTCAATAATGGTATTGCCCTGATGATCAGGAGTCATACCAAGAACACGGCCACGACGTTTGTTCAGGTCGCCCATAACATCACCGGTAAATTTATCCGGAACAGTTACTTTCATAGATACAATTGGCTCTAAGAGTACAGGTGATGCATCCATAAAGCCTTTCTTAAATGCAAGAATCGTTGCCATCTTGAATGCCATTTCTGAGGAGTCTACCGGATGATAAGATCCATCATATAAGGTAGCTTTCACACCAACTACAGGATATGCAGCCAGAGGTCCTTTTAATACGCATTCCTGAAGACCTTTCTCAACTGCCGGGAAGTAGTTCTTCGGAACTGCACCACCAACTACAACCTGTTCAAATTCATAAGGTGTCTCCAGATCGCCTGATGGCTCGAAACGCATCTTAACATGTCCATACTGTCCATGTCCACCGGACTGTTTCTTATGTTTACCCTCTACATCTGCATTCTTACGGATCGTCTCGCGGAACGGAACCTTCGGTTTGCTCAGCTCAACATCTACTTTGTAGCGTTCTTTTAATTTATTCATAACGATATCGAGATGCTGATCACCGATACCATAGATAAGGCTCTGACGGTTTGCACTGTCATTTACTACACGAAGTGTCTTGTCTTCACTCATCATCTTCGCAAGTGCCTGGGAAATCTTATCCTCATCACCCTTCTTCACTGCTTTAAATCTCTTGCAGGTATATGGTGTGGAAAGGAGTGCCTTCGGATAAAGAATCGGATTTGCTTTTGTCGCAAGGCTGTCACCAGTCTGTACGCTGTTTAATTTGGCAATTGCACCAATATCACCGGCATGAAGTTCCGGAACCTCGATTGGTTTGGATCCTTCAAGTACATATAATTTATTCAGACGTTCTTCTTCGCCTTTCTCTACGTTTAATAAAGTGTCATCGGATTTGATAACACCGGAGCATACTTTAATAAGAGAATATTTGCCAAGGAACGGGTCTGCAATTGTTTTCCACACATATGCGGATTTCACTTTCGTGAAGTCGTAGTTTGCTTCAAAGATCTCATTTGTCTTCTGAGCGATTCCGTTGCAGGAGCGTTTGTCCGGGCTTGGGAAATATCCGCAGATATCATCCAGTAAGTTGGATACACCGCGAAGATTGATCGGTGAGCCCATGCATACAGGTACGATAGATGCCTCCTGTACGTTCATTGCAAGCGCCGCGGAAACCTCTGTCACTGAGAAAGTATCTCCTTCGAAGTAACGATCCATGAATTCCTCGCTGGTCTCTGCTACAGATTCCATAAGGATATCATGATATTTCTCCAGATATTCATCCAGGTATTCAGGAATCTCGCATTCCTCTTTCTTACCTTTATCTATGTATTTACGTCCTGCCTGTTTTACAACATTTACATATCCTACAAATTTGCCGTCTTCACGAATCGGGAAGTGAAGCGGTGCAATCTTCTTGCCGTAGAGTTCAGTGAGCTGTTCTACTACTTTACGGTAGCTGACATCATCTACGTCCATATCTGTGACAAAGATCATTCTCGGAAGTTTATATTTCTCACATAAGTTCCATGCCTTCTGTGTTCCAACCTGAACGCCTGCTTTACCGGAAACTACAATGATCGCTGCATCTGCTGCGCTTACTGCTTCTTCTACTTCGCCTACGAAATCGAAATATCCGGGAGTATCCAGCACATTGATCTTTACCTTATCCCATGGTACCGGAATCAATGTGGTAGAAATGGAAAAATGTCTCTTAATCTCTTCTTTGTCATAATCGCTGACAGTATTTCCGTCTTCTACTCTTCCGAGACGGTTAGTCATTCCTGCTAAGTAAGCCATTGCTTCTGCCAGTGTAGTTTTGCCAGCGCCCCCATGACCTAAAAGGACTACATTTCTAATTCGGTCAGTTCTAAATACATCCATGTTGCGTACCTCCCTGTTTGTCTGTTATGTTATTGCCGCCTGTAACGTCCGCAGCAACGATATGGCTATATATTACTAAATTTTTTTATATTTTTCAAGTATTTTATGAAATTTTAACATCTTTTTTTGTGAACTTCTTGTAAATTGATGAGCATTTTATATATTTTCAGTAATTTTTACGGATTTCGACTGTGAACTTTATCTTAAGTGTACAGCTACTGACTATAGCAATCCTCGTAACCAGCGTGTGATAGACAGAAAAGATACCTTCATATGATACGGCATTCGCTTTGCCGCTTTAAATTATTTATGTATAAAAGTGCCGTATGAATTGACTTTTCACATCATATCCTTTAAAATAGTAAATTATGAAATCATGTAACTGTTCCGTATTTTCACAGTTACGAATAATGTTACCTGAAAGGATGCAAAAACCACTATGAAAACTATCGGTTTTATCGGTCTCGGACTGATTGGCGGATCAATTGCCAAGGCCATCCGAAAATACCATGAAGACTACCGACTTCTTGCTTATGATCAGGATCGGGAAACACTTGCTGTAGCAGTAAGCAGCAATATGATCGATGCTGTATGCGAAGAACATGATGAACGTTTCAGGAGCTGCGATTATATTTTCCTGTGTGCTCCTGTAGAATTTAATGTAAAATATCTTGAATATTTCAAAGACAATATCGGTCCTGACACGATCCTCACAGATGTCGGAAGTGTCAAGGGCATTATCCATAAAGAAGTAGAACGTCTTGGAATGGAATCCCGTTTTATCGGAGGTCATCCAATGGCCGGTTCTGAGAAGACCGGATTCGAAGCTTCCAGTGACCGTCTGATTGAGAATGCTTACTATATTATTACTCCGGGCGGTGAAGTTGCACTGGAACGCCTGACAGATTTCACAGAGATGATTTCTTCCCTTGGTGCGATCCCGATGGTCCTTACAAGTGAAGAACACGATTTCATCACTGCCGGAGTCAGCCATCTGCCTCATATTATTGCTTCTGCACTGGTAAATCTTGTCAATATGCTGGACAGCGATCAGGAATACATGAAAACGATTGCAGCCGGAGGTTTCCGTGATATCACACGTATTGCTTCTTCTTCTCCAATTATGTGGGAGCAGATCTGTGTGGAAAATAATCAGAATATCTCCAATGTTCTGGATGACTACATCCGCCTGCTGGTTCAGATCAAATGTTTTGTGGATAACAAGGACTCCAGGAGTCTGTATCAGATGTTTGCAAGTTCCAGGGATTACCGTGATTCTATTGATGTGGTAGACAATGGTCTGCTGAAAAAAGCTTATGTCCTGTATCTTGATATTGCGGATGAGGCCGGCGGTATTGCTACGATTGCCACTATCCTTGCGATGGAGAAGATCAGCATTAAAAATATCGGTATCATTCACAACCGTGAATTCGAGGAAGGTGTCCTCAAAATTGAATTCTACGACGGAATCTCTATGGAAAAGGGTGCCGCACTCCTTAAAAAAAGAAATTATATTGTCTACGAACGCTAAACAGATCACCCTTTGACATTCATTTCAAAAATATTTTGTCAAAAGCAGATTGCTATAAATAGCTGCAGGGAAATACAGAAATATTATAAAAACAGGCAGGAATCAAACATGGAAATAAAAAAACAGACAAACCTCAGAGGAGAACTCACTGTACCCGGAGATAAATCCATTTCTCATCGTGCAGTCATGTTCGGTTCTCTTGCACAGGGTACTACAAAGATCACACATTTTCTTGAGGGAGCTGACTGTCTCTCTACTATCTCCTGTTTCCGGAAAATGGGAATCGATATTGAAAGAAATGCTTCCGAAATCCTCGTTCATGGAAAGGGACTTCACGGACTCAGTGCTCCGTCTGAAACTCTGGATGTGGGAAACAGCGGGACTACCACAAGACTGATCTCCGGAATTCTGGCAGGACAGTCTTTTACCAGCGAATTAAACGGCGACGCTTCCATTCAATCCCGTCCAATGAAAAGGATTATGACTCCTCTTCTGTCTATGGGCGCTGATATCGTAAGCTTGAGGGGCAATGGATGCGCACCTTTGCGTATTACAGGAAAGCCTTTACACGCCACTCATTATCAGTCACCGGTTGCTTCCGCACAGGTAAAATCCTGCGTGCTTCTGGCTGGTATGTATGCAGATGGGATCACCAGTGTCACAGAGCCGGTGCTTTCCAGAAATCATACGGAGATCATGCTGAATTATTTCGGCGCAAATGTAAATTCCCAGGGAACAACTGCTTCTATTGAACCGGAGCCTGTGCTGAACGGACGCGAGATTAAAGTTCCCGGAGATATTTCTTCTGCTACTTACTTTATCGCAGCAGGGCTTCTTACTCCCGGAAGTGAGATTCTTCTTAAAAATGTAGGCATTAATCCAACCAGAGACGGAATGCTTCGCATATGCAAGGCTATGGGGGCTGATATTACTCTGCTGAATGCAAGTACAGAGGGTGAGCCTACCGCTGACCTGCTGATCCGCACAAGCAGTCTTCACGGAACCACTGTTGAGGGTGAGATCATCCCCACACTGATCGATGAAATCCCGATGATCGCTGTGATGGCAGCTTTTGCAGAGGGGACTACTGTTATCAGGGATGCACAGGAGCTGAAGGTAAAAGAATCTGACCGTATCGCAGTGGTAACAGAAGGGCTGAAACGCATGGGAGCTGATATTCAGCCGACTGATGACGGAATGATCATCCATGGAGGAAAGCCACTTCATGGTGCCGAGATCAATTCTTATCTTGATCACCGTATTGCCATGTCCTTTGCTGTTGCAGGTACAATTTGTGACGGTACACTTACTATCAAAGATGGGGACTGCGTTAAAATTTCCTATCCGAAATTCTATGAAGATCTGTACTCTCTCGGAAAATAGCAACTGTCATTTATAATTATGCTGCTGTCAACATATCATTTTTTTATGTTTGTTGACAGCAGCATAATTTTTACTGTTCACCTGTAATATCCCGCAAGATGTTTTTTTATCCTGCATATCTTTTGTCTTTCTGTACATACTTTTCATAACAAAGCATAATTTGCAATTCCTATTTACAGTATCTTCATACTCTCTCAGATTGTATTTTTATAGATACTTGAGAAATTTTATCCAAAATAGCCTTTTCTTTTTCCGATAAATCGGTTATAATGTGAATCGTCAGAAGATTGTTATTATTTTAACATTATTCGATTTGTTTTACTATAGCAGGATTTCACACTCTGATGGTCTGGATTAAGATGCATTATTTATAAGGATTGCTATACACACTGATATTATAATTTTCACGGTGAGTATACCATACAGGTATACAGCCAGAGAGGAGCTAACATTTATGAAAATCTTATTTTACGGCACAAAAAACTACGACGAAGAATTTTTCGAGAAGCTTCTTCCTTCCTATCCGGGAATTACAATTAAATTTACCGAAGCAAATATTCACGAAGAAACTGCTTCCCTTGCAAAAGGATATGAGGCAATCTGCGCTTTTGTAAACGCTGATTTGAGCACTCCTGTTATCGAAGAGCTGAATGCTCAGGGTGTAAAACTGATTCTTATGCGCTGCGCAGGATATAACAATGTAGATCTGGAAACTGCTCACAAATTCGGAATGAAGGTTCTGCGTGTTCCGGGATATTCTCCGGAAGCTGTGGCTGAGCATGCAATGGCACTTGCGCTGACCGCAAACCGCCATACACATAAAGCATACATCAAATGCCGCGAAAACAACTTCTCTTTAAGTGGTCTGATGGGACTTAATTTCTATCAGAAAACTGCCGGAATCATTGGTACCGGAAAAATTGGCCAGGCAATGGCAAAAATCTGCAAAGGTTTTGGTATGAGAGTTATCGCTTACGATCTTTTCCCGAATAAGAGCCTGGATTATCTGGAATATGTATCTCTGGATGAGCTTCTGGCAACCAGTGATCTCATCAGTCTTCACTGCCCGCTTACAGAAGAAACCAAACACATCATCAATGAAGAAACTATCGCCAAAATGAAAGATGGTGTAATTCTTGTAAACACTTCCCGCGGCGGCCTGATCAAGACAGAGGACCTAATCTCCGGAATCCGTGATCATAAGTTCTTTGCAGTAGGACTGGATGTTTATGAAGAAGAAACTGATTTCGTATTCGAGGATATGTCCGAGCGTATTCTGCAGAGCTCCATTACCCAGCGCCTGCTCTCCTTCCCGAATGTAGTGATGACTTCTCATCAGGGATTCTTTACAAAAGAAGCACTGACTAACATTGCCGAGACTACTCTCAAAAATGCGAAAGCATTTATGGATGGGAACGAACTGAAGAACGAGGTTCTTTCCTGATAATTACAGAAATATGATCAGGGGGCTGTCGCAATAATAATTCCAGCGACAGCCCCCTTGTGATTATTTTTCAGTTTTCGTTTTAGTTTCTGATTTCGTTGTATCTGCAGAATCTGATGTTTCAGTTTTATCCGCAGATTTTTTTGCAGAAGAATCTGAAGTTTCTGCTTTATCTGTATTTTCCGTTTTATCTGTAGTTTCTGTTGCATCTGTAGTATCTGTAATGTCAGCGGTTTCTTCCTCAGGCTCATCAATCTGTTTCATATCCTCGTCAGAAGTATCTGCATCCATTTCATTCAGCTCTTCTTCTGTCAGCGGTTCAAGATCATCCTGATAAATTTCCTTATTTGTAATATCATCTTCTGACTTCTTCCCACATCCGGCAAGACCGATGGATGCCAAAAGCATTCCTGTAATCATAAAGTATTTTATTTTTTTCATTTTAATCATCCTTTCGTCTGTTCCACATAACACAAATGGTGTTTCATTTTCAGATAATATTTATTCTGCTGTTCTCAATCTGCCTGCCAGATCTTTTATTTCCTGTATGATATCTTCTCTGTCTCTGACCGGCACTTTGTCTGTACGGTTCACATATACAGTCCCCAGACTGTCACAGCTCATCTGACGAAGCAGCATCTCTGCCGTACTTTCCGCTTTTTCTCTGGGTCCGATACTTCCTGCTGTCAGCAGAACTGCTCCTGTTTTCTTCTTAGGAACAGGTTCTTCTTTACGGATATATCTTGCACTGAAATAGGTCTGCAGTCTGCTCATCACAGCAAGAAGCATTCCCGTAACCTCCTCAAAATATACAGGAGATGCCATAATAATATGGTCACATTCTTCAATGTACGAAAGAACCTCCTGCCATTCATCTTTGACTGCGCATCCTGCATGGTCAAAACACCATCTGCAGTCTATACACGGGCGGATATCTGCCCTGTAGGCATTAACCACCTTAAAATCCCCTCCAAGATTTTCCTGCAGAGTCCGGATCATATATGCAGTTTCACCGTTCTTTCGCGGTGAACCGTTGAATATCAATGTTTTCATCTTTATTTTTCCTCATATTCTTTCCTGAGAAGTGCTATCTCACGTACCCATCTCTCATTATCTTTGAATGCTTTCAGAGCATGTTTCATACGCTTTAGAGCGTGTCTGAAAAAGGCTTTCTGCAAGATGTGCGTCACAATTTGTGGGAT
>ERZ831601.57-NODE-57-length-119779-cov-14.510140_pt1 | contig 119779 bp, 124 predicted proteins | sample MGYA00519578_ERZ831601 | MGnify/ENA primary metagenome ERZ831601 (study PRJEB31850, sample SAMEA3708717) | human gut metagenome | biome: human gut; feature: human-associated habitat; material: faeces | place: China | collected 2014 ... | reverse complement strand
GTACTTGCGAAGGCGAATGTCCAGTAGGCGCTATTTCTGAAGGAGATGGCAAATATGAGATCGATGCTGATGCTTGTGTAGATTGCGGAGCTTGTGAGGCTGCTTGTCCTACAGGCGCTATCTCTGAGGCATAATTTATAAGCGCTAAGTGATCACAAAACGCAGAAATCCTGCTCATCTGATTGATTCGATGTAGCAGGATTTCTTTTTTTGCCATAATTTGACGAACGATTAGCACTCCTTTCATAATTTCTCTATGCTATAATGAATGTAGCGAAATCAGAACAGTAATCGCAATGATTCTAACAGGAGGATAGAAAATCAATGGGTGAAGTCAGATTTATGATCTCTGAAGCTGCCAAGAAAGTTCAGGTAGAATCCCATGTCTTAAGGTACTGGGAAGATGAACTTCATATTCCTATCGGCCGCACAGAGATGGGACATCGATATTATACCCAGGATGATATCCAGCTCTTTTGCTGTATTAAAAAACTTAAGAATGAAGGGGTTCTGCTTCGCGATCTGAAGCCATTGATCCCAGAGTTGAAATCTACACGTCAGATAATGAGACACGCTGAAAACAAGGAAAAGAATGCCATTGCCAAAACACCCGCACCTGACCTGACATCTGAGTGCAAACCGGCCACCACCACTACTCCGGTCGAAGTCATCACAAATACCCAGCTAGAACATGTACGTTCACTCATCGGAGAGGTACTTACGGAAGTTGTTACTGAAAATAACAAAACATTAGAAAAAGAAATCAGCACTCAGGTCACCGCCGATGTCATACGTGAGATGGATTTTCTTTTCCAGGCAAAAGAACGGCAGGAAGAAGAACATTTCCGTAAACTGGACAGCCTGATTCGCCAGCAGCAGGCGACCCGAAGAGAAAGTGTGAAGAATAGTCCGGTACTGAGATTCAAAAAAAGATTTACATAGCATTTCTTCGATTTCTAATTGCACACTGCACATACCGGTAGATTTATTGGATTTGTATACCGAAAAAGGACAGGCTCTCCAACAAGTGCCTGTCCTTTTCTTTTTTACATCTCCTGATCCTGCTGACGCAGCTCGTTTCCAAAACGAGTGTACTGTGGCATCCACGCAAGACGCACGGTACCGATCGGGCCGTTTCTCTGTTTTGCGATAATAATTTCTGCAATATTCTTATCTTCCGTGTCAGGATTATAATAGTCATCACGATAGATAAACATACAGACATCGGCATCCTGCTCGATTGCTCCGGACTCTCGGAGGTCTGAAAGCATCGGACGCTTATCTGTTCTCTGCTCAACCGCACGGCTCAGCTGTGACAGTGCAAGCACCGGCACATTCAATTCTCTAGCAAGACCTTTCAAAGAACGGGAGATCTCAGAAATCTCCTGCTGACGGCTCTCATTCTTTCTTGAATTGCTTCCGCTCATCAACTGTAAGTAGTCGATAATGATCAGGTCAAGTCCCATCTCCAACTTGTATTTTCTACACTTTGAGCGCATCTCTGAAATCGTAATACCTGACGTATCATCAATGATCATTCTTGATGATCCTATTGTTCCGGCTCCTTCGATTAACTTCTCCCAATCCGTATCTGACAGATTACCGGTTCTTAGTATCTGTGCATCCACATGAGACTCCAATGAGAACAAACGGTTTACCAACTGCTCTTTGGACATCTCGAGACTGAAGATTGCTACTGCTTTATTCTGACGAAATGCCACATGCTGTGCGATATTCAATACGAACGCTGTCTTACCCATAGAAGGACGGGCTGCGATCAGTACAAGGTCTGAGCGCTGCAGACCGGACAACTTATAATCAAGATCAATGAATCCTGTCGGAATTCCTGTTACTGTTCCTTTTGTCTTGGACGCACGCTCAATTACATCCAATGCATTGAGTACAACCTGCTTGATCGGTACATACTCTTCTGAATTCCCTGTCTCTGCAAGTGCAAAAACCTGCTTCTGTGCATCTTCCAAAATCTCCTCTAATGGCTGATTCTGCAGATAACAGGCATTTGCTGTCTCTTCATTTACTTTGATCAGGCGACGCATGATTGATTTTTCACGTACAATTTCAGCATAGCTCTTGATATTCGCAGAAGTCTGTGTTCCCATCAGCAAATCTCTTGCAAACTCCATACTGCTGATCTCTGGCGGGACATCCTTTTCTTTCAAATATTCCTGCAAGGTGATCAGATCGACCGGTTTTCCCGCATGAAACAGTTCCACCATAGAATTAAACAAGATTCCATATGCTGTCTGATAAAAATCATCCCCTGATAATATCTCGGAGGCCACCGTAATGGCCTCCTTGTTCATCAGCATCGCACCGAGCACTGCCTGCTCAGCCTCCGCACTGTGCGGAGGAATTCGTTTCATTGCTGCTTCCATATCCATAAAGATTTCGTCTCCTTATGCTTCTTCCTGTACAACTACTTTCAGCTCTGCTGTAACCTGTGGATGAAGCTTTACAGACACGTTGTGTGTTCCGAGTGTCTTGATCGCTTCTTTTAACTGGATCTTCTTTTTATCAACATTAAGATTCAACTGTGCTTTTACTTCCTCTGCAATCTCTTTGCTTGATACAGAACCGAAAGTTCTTCCGCCTTCTCCAACTTTGATGTGTGTTACAATTTTAGCTTCTGCGATCTTAGCTGCAAGCTCTTTCGCTGCCTCCAGGTTCTCCTCCGCAACTTTTTTCTCGTTATTCTTCTGAAGCTTCAGATCATTCAGATTCTTTCCTGTTGCTTCCAGTCCAAGCTTCTTTGGAATGATAAAGTTTCTAGCATATCCATCATTTACGTTTACGATCTCTCCTTTTTTTCCAAGAGATTTTACATCCTGTAATAAAATAACTTTCATTATCAAATATCTCCTTCTTCTATCATTTTATCAATAGTCTCTTTCAATGCACTGACTGCTTCATGCATATTCGTGTGGTCAAACTGTGCTCCCGCGGAATTAATATGACCGCCTCCACCGAGCTTCTCCGCGATAATCTGAACATTCACTTCATCGATAGAACGCGCACTCATATAAATCTTATTTTCATATTCTGTCAATACAAAAGAAGCCTTTATTCCGCTAATATCCAACAATTCATTCGCCGCTTGTGCTGCAAGCACTGTAGGACTGTCAATATCGCTTGGGCATACTGCAATCGCATACTCCTTACGATAAACTTCTGCATTGCGGACTGCCTCAGCCTTTGCCTGATAAGATGCCATATCATCACGGAACATCTTACGTACCCGTGTAATATCTGCACCACATCTTCTCAAAAATGCTGCTGCTTCAAAGGTTCTCACACCTGTGCGGTTCATAAAGTTTCTCGTATCGATCATAATTCCGGCATACATGCACTCTGCTTCAAGTGCCGGGAATTTGATGTCATCTACCATATACTGTAGAACTTCTGCGATCATCTCGCAAGTGGAAGAGGAATACGGCTCCACATAAGAAAGTACCGCGTTCTCAATAATATTACTGCTCTGCCTGTGATGATCCAGCACTGCAATCATCTTTGATCTCTTCAAGAGTTCCGGACACTCTGTCATCTGTGGCTTGTTTGTATCTACCACAATGACCATTGCATTGTCATCCACATAATCCAATGCCTGTTCTGACGTAATAAAAATATCATCCTCATATGCAGGGCTCTCCAGAATCTCATCATACAACGGGCGAACAGATCCGGTAACTTCATTGATCACGATATGTGCCTTTTTCTCCAGACTTACTGCAGCACGGTAAATACCCATACATGCACCGAAAGAATCCGGGTCAGCAATCTTATGGCCCATAACAATAACTTTGTCTCTGGTCACAATAAACTCTCGAAGTGCCTCAGCCTTAACACGCGCCTTCACTCGTGTATTCTTCGCTGTCTGCTCCTTCTTACCACCAAAATACGTAATTCCGTTGCAGTCCTTAATAACTGCCTGATCCCCGCCTCTGGCAAGTGCAAGGTCGATTGCCACACGTGCATACTGGTAACTCAACGCATACGTTGCCGTATTCAATCCCAAACCAATACTCAGCGTTGCTGATCTTGAATTACCGATATTAACCTGTTTTACCTCTTCCAGAAGGGAAAACTTGTCTTCTTTCAGCTTTTTGTAAGCATCCTTTCGAAGTACGATAAAATACTTATCCTTCTCCAGTTTCTTTACGATACCATCTACGTCTCCGATATACTTATTGATCTTACGGTCGATCAATGCCACAAGAAGGGATTGTCTGACTTCCTCAACACTTTCCATGACCTCGTCATAGTTATCGATATAAATCAATCCGGCAATCATTCTCTGGTCTTCGTTCTCTCGGATGTAGGCATTCAGTTCTGTCACATCTCTTAAAGAAACTGCAACAAAATATTCCTGCTCTTCCGGAATCTGAAGCAACTCTTCTTTCTCACTGAATCCCTCCAATGATACTTTTCGAAGCTCTGCCTGATAACTTCTTTCACGATAAGTTACTTCCAATTCTACATGATCCACATCATTTTTTGGAAACACACCCGGATGTAATTCTGGAATCATACGGTTCAGATAACGTTCTTTTCTCTGACCCTCTGTCAGATTTAAAAAACAATCATTCTTCCACAGAATCCTCCCGTCTTCAAGCGCAATCGCATAGGGAATTGCCAGTTCTTTGAGCAGTCGGTTTTCAATACCTTTGTACTGTACTGAAAACTGGATCAGATCTGCCAGGATCAAAGATCTGTTATAGAAATATAGCGAAAAAGCGATTCCTACATATATAATTATGATCACTGACATCAAAAGTCCGGCTTTCTTGTCTACCATGTACACCCATACATCCATGCCAATCAAGAGAAGTGTCATGATCAGCGGCCATCGCATGTACATTCTGAGCTGTCCCTTCAGCTGCATTTTATTCTTTTTCATAACTAATACCTCACCTGGGACTACTATCAATCACCACCATATGTGACTAATTACAATATAGCTAATCTATTATAGCATCTTTTCCCCTAAGATGCTATAGGTTGTATTATGCAAAAATGAGTTAGAAAAAAGCAAAAAGATCGAATTTCTGAATTTCTCCAAAAATTCGATCTTGTTATTAGCTAATTATCTCAATTAGTCCTGAACGTAAGGCATAAGAGAAATGTGTCTAGCTCTCTTGATTGCTACTGTAAGAGCTCTCTGGTGCTTAGCACAGTTTCCTGTAATTCTTCTAGGAAGAATTTTTCCTCTTTCAGAAACATATTTCTTTAATTTTGCAACGTCCTTGTAATCGATTTCGTTATTTTCTTTACCACAGAACACGCAAACTTTTTTTCTTCTACGAGCTGGGCCTCTTCTTTTGAATCCACCCTCTGGTCTGCTTCCTTTTTCGTAAGCCATGATGGTTATCTCCTTTCCGACTTAGTTAAACGGTAACTCCTCATCGATACCATCCGGGATATTCATAAAGCCATCACCTGCATCTGCGCTAGGTGCCGGACTCGGTGCAGACTGACGCTGGAAACTTGCTCTGTTAGCTTCGGCCTCGGCTCTGCTCTCTGCAAACTCCTGTTCTTCCACGATCACTTCTGTTGTGTATACTTTCACACCATCTTTGTTCGTGTAGCTTCCTGTCTGGATACGTCCGGAAATTGAGACACGCATTCCCTGATGGAAATACTTCTCAGCAAACTCTGCGGAACGTCCGAATATAACACACGGAATAAAATCCGCTGTCGGCTCACCGTCTCTTCTGAATCTGCGATCTACAGCAAGTGTATATCTTGCAACCGCTGTAGCACTGTCTCCCTGTGAATATCTCACCTCTGGGTCTCTTGTTAACCGTCCTACTAAAACTACTTTATTCATATATACCTCTTTCCGCTTATGCTTCCTGTTTCACGCATAAATATCTGAGTACATTGTCCATAATGCGGATACGCTGCTCTACTTCAGCTGGAACTGTACTTTCAGCCTCGAAGTGGATGAAGTAATAAAATCCTTCTTTCATTTTCTGGATCTCGTAAGCGAATCTTCTCTTGCCCCACTCATCAACGTCTGTTACATTACCGCCGAAACGAGTGATCATTGCTTTCACTTTCTCGATTACTTCCGCTCTTGCTTCGTCTTCGAGTTTTGCGCTTACAACAACAGCTAATTCATACTTATTCATCTTATTTTACCTCCTTATGGTCTCTTGGCCCCCGGTTCCTCCCGGGAACAAGGAAATTGAATGACTGATTGGAATTGTTCCATCAGCATGTCACAGTTTCTTATAATACCATAAAGAATTTGTTGTTTCAAGCCTTTTTTGTAATTTGTCTTGTATTTTTTTCTACCAATTTTCTTGGCACCATAATCTGGTGCCCACACCCCATACATTTGAGACGAAAATCCGCTCCGACCCGGAGAATCTCCCACTGCTGACTTCCGCATGGATGCGGTTTCTTCATCTTAATAATGTCGCCTACATCAAATCTGTCTGCCATTCTAATTTTCTCCTCCGTCTGTCGCCGTCAATACTCCCTGCAAAAGGAATCTCTCATCTTCTCTTACATTGGTACAAGTTGAAAGACTGACAATCTGAGACTGCGCATTCACTTCTGTTCCTGTGTCATATGCTGAATCTTCTTTACACATTTTCAAATAACTCTCAAACGCTTCGTCTGTCGCATAAGTCAGATTATACTGATCTGAAGTATCCTTCACAACAGCTGCTGAAAACACGGTATAAGTCCTTGTTTTTCCATCCGGTGTATAAATATAGAAATTCGGATGTTCTTTATAGAAAGATTCTTCCTCATACTCTTTCAGCTGCGAAAACATCTCTCCGCCTATTTTCATATTATGACCATAAATCATTGTATTCTTGTCTGAGAAATCACTTGTATTTCTCATGTCCATGAAAATCGCACCAAGCTTATTATCACTTTCCGTAAATGTCTTTGTAAGGTATTCCTTATTATCCGCACTTTTCACAACCGGATAACTAATGATCGACGGTTCATCAAAACGGATCCATGCAACAGTATCCGGATTTTCCTGCAAGAGTACATCAAAATCCACCTTAAATCGAGCTTCCGAGGTGTCCTCTGAATCCTTCGTAGTCTCTATCGTAATTGCTTTATCTTTGAGTTTGTCGTACTCTTTTCCACCGGAATAGTACGGTATCAGCATTTTAACCAACTGAAAAAGTGAAAATGCAAAAACACAGATTGCCACGATCAAAATCGTCGTTGTTACTACATCAAATGCAACACGTTTTTTCTTTCGCCCGCCTCTTCTCTCTGCCTGCCGTTTTGCCCCTCTGCGGCGTACCGGCTTTTTTACGTTTCTTCCCATTTGTTTTCCCCCACTTATTCTATTCTCTAAAAGCCAAGATTCTCGTCTACAAGGATAATTTTAAAGCGCCCCTTTTGACGACTGAATCTTGTCATCAATATCTGACAGCAGATACATTCCGGACTCTTACAGTCAAAGCAGCTTCCAGCCTTGGAACATGGTGTATCAATTCCAAAACGCTGTGCATTTACAGGTGCAGCTTCATTTCTCGCCCTGCTCATTGCATCTTCCTGTGTCTTTACAACTTTGTTCATGCCAACAATTAAAAGTACATTCTTGGGTCCAAATGCATATGCTGCCACACGGTTTGCATTTCCGTCAATATTAATGAAGACACCGTCCTCACTCATCGCATTCACGCTTCCGAGGAACCAGTCGCAGGAAAAAGCTGCTCTCGCGATTTTCTGTTTCTCTTCCTGTGTAGATGCTTTATCTCTGTCACAGAAATTATAATTTCCGGAACAGATTGCATCAATCAATCCACACTCACGAACAGAAGAGGAACCTCCCATATTAATCGTGCTTCCTTCCGGAATCCACTCCAGTGCTTTCTTCACTGCTTCTTCCTTTGTCTCAGCATAATAAGCATCCATATTTCTGGATTCAAGCGCTTTCACCACACGTTCTCCAAGTACTTTGTTTCTTTTCTGTCTTGCATCCATCTTAATTGCCTCGCTTTCATTTTGTGTTATCAACATACAGTTTCATTTTTTGAAAAGTTATTCACAATTTGAGTAACTGTTCAGAGCCAAGCAAAATTTCAAAAAACAGGTGTAAAATGCTTGCATTTTTAAGACTGTTTTTGAAATTTTATTTGGCGGATACGCCACACCTCCAAAATGCATAGCATTTTGGAGGTTGGCTCTGAACAGTTAGCAATTTGAATTAGTTATCCCCTGCTTTTTCAACAGTTCATGAATGGTATATGCCACCCCTAAGTCTTCATTTGACTTTGTAACATATTTTGAAACCTGCTTCACTTCATCATCTGCATTTTCCATCGCAACAGTTGCGCCAAAATCCATAGACAACATAGAGTAATCATTCAGGCTGTCACCAAATACCATCACTTCATCTTTTGTATAACCTAAAGATTCAATATATTCCTGAATCGCAGGTCCTTTCTCCGCTCCTTTTACCGTGATTTCCAGATTATTATAGAAGGAAGACGCAACTGCGAGCTCCGGATTCTGCATCAGTCTGCGCTTGATCTTATCAAGCATCTCCAGATCGCCTGTAAAAAGGAAAATCTTATGGATTATAATTCCCTGTTTCTCTAATTCGTCCACAGAATCGATTCGTCTTGAACTTGCCTTCACTCGCTTATAAAGTTCTGACTGCTCTATTTGGTCTCTGCACTCAGATAAATGGAACAACTGAATCTGACGAACAATACTCTCCTCTACTTCCTCCGGTGTTCCCACACGATACTCATAAGGTCCGGCACAATACAATACCGAGATTGGATATTCTTCCAATACCTTTGCCACCTCATTGCAGACCTCATATGTAAATCCTATGCTTTTTAGAATTTCACCCTTTGGGTTGCGTACCTCTGCGCCTGAGCCCACAATAAAATCACAGCCAAGATCCAGATCTTTTAATTCTTCCATTGCTCCATTATAACTTCTTCCGGTTGCTATCATAAAGCGGATTCCCGCCGCCTGTGCTTCACGGATCGCTTCTACTGTCTCCGGTGCTACTTTATGATTGTCTCCAAGAAGTGTTCCATCCATATCACTTGCTATTACTTTGATCATAATCCGCTTTCTCCTGTTAAAATTGTTACTGTTTTTACCTTTGTCTATGAGTATAACTGTTTTTTTCAAGCTGTGCAAGACACGTCTGTTGAAGTTAATCTATTGTTTTTAAAACCTTTACTGCTTTCACGATTTCTTCTTCCGAAGTCTGCCAGAGCGCATAATCTCCACGCTCTGACAATCCAAGTCCTATTCCTTCTTTTCTATATTTCATCGCACTGTCCACTACGATTTTTCCAGACATATGATAAGAAGTAATTCCAGTATATGGAAGAAGCTTTTCTATTGATTCTGCACCAATCCCACTTGCGGCAAGGATTTCTATTCTTCCTGCGCTTTTTTCCTGAAGTGCTTTCAGCATCTCTCTTCCTTCCCATGCTGTTTCCTTCTGTCCACTTGTCAGAATCGTATCAAATCCAAGTTCAATGGCTTCTTCGAGTGCTTTCATCGGATCTATGCAGACATCAAATGCACGGTGAAGCGCTTTCTCTTTATTTCCTGCTGCCTTAATAAGCTCTGCCATATGCTCTGTATCCAACGTACCATCCGGATTGAGCATTCCGATGACAACTCCATCAGCTCCCATCTCACAGTACATCTGAACTTCCTCTTTTAGCTGTTCAAACTCATACTGGTCATAACAATAATCTCCATATCTTGGACGAAGAAGAACTCTTGTCTTGATATTCGTATATTTTTTTACAAGATCAAATAATGCTTTTCCCGGAGTAAGTCCTCCGATCACAAGATTACTACAAAGCTCGATTCGGTCTGCGCCACCTTTCTGCGCATTGATCGCTGATTGTACACAATCTGTGCATGCTTCTAATATTGTTGTTTTCATCTGTTCTGTTTTCCTTCAATAATTAAGAATTTGTAACTGTTCAGAGCCAAGCAAAATTTCAAAAAAAGGTGTAAAATGCTTGCATTTTTTAGACTGTTTTTGAAATTTTATTTGGCGGATACGCCACACCTCCGAAATGCATAGCATTTTGGAGGTTGGCTCTGAATAGTTACAAGAATTTTATATATTAGAAGAAGCTGCCGTTGGCAGCTTCTTCATGGTTCTTATCGTTTACTAAGAAGTCTCTCTGGACACAAGCTGCTATTAAGCGTTAACCGTATGTCAGTTAAGGACCTCTTACAGGCATTTTACAGGTACTTTGCTGCCTCTTCGTCACAGATCACTGTTACATGTGGATGGAACTGTAAGATACTTCCAGGTACCTTTGGTGTAACCGGTCCGTTTACTACTTCTTTCAGGATCTCTGCTTTATTCTCTCCGTTTACAAGAAGTACGATCTTCTTTGCACGCATAATTGTTCCGATCCCCATAGAAACAGCTTTTCTCGGCACATCTTCTTTCTTCTCAAAGAAACGCTTATTCGCTTCAATTGTGCTGTCTGTCAGGTCGATCTCACCTGTTACTTTTGTAAACTCATCTGCCGGCTCGTTGAATCCGATATGTCCATTGCATCCAAGTCCAAGCAGCTGGATTTCTACCTGTCCTGTCTTTGCCATCAGCTCTTCATATGCTTTTCCTGACTCTCCAGCTTCAAATCCAACCCCATCCGGTACATGTACATTCTCTTTGTTGATATTTACATGATCGAAAAGATTGTCATTCATGAAATAATGATAGCTCTGATCATGCTCCGGTGCCAGCCCGATATACTCATCCAGGTTGAATGTAGTAACCTGAGAGAAATCAAGATCTCCCGCCTCATACATCTTAACAAGCTCTTTGTACAGACCAACCGGTGTAGATCCTGTTGCCATTCCAAGGATTGTCTTTGGATTCTCCATAATCTCTGCTGCAAACAATGTTGCCGCTGCCTTGCTCATCTCTTCATAATTCTTCTTTACAATTACTTCCATGTTTAATACCCTCTCATTTCATTATATTTATATCGAGTGCTTTGGAAGCCACCCCATATTTTCATAGATCAAATCTATTTGCTTCCTGCTTCAGTAAATATATTTTATAACTTCTTATTCCTTATGCGAGTTTACCATAGCTGATTGTCTGTACTAAATCAAACGCATCATTTAATACAACCATATCTGCATCTTTTCCAACTGCGATTGCACCCTTGGTCTCAAGTCCAAATTCCTTCGCCTGGTTTCCGGATGTCATCTTAACCGCTTCTTCAACAGTAGCTCCTGTAAATTCCATAACATTTTTAAATGCCTGAATGTATGTAAGGATACTTCCTGCGATCGTTCCGTCTTCCAGTTTTGCCATACCATCTTTTACGATTACGACCTGTCCGCCCAATTCGCTCTTTCCTTCCGGCATTCCTTTCGCACGCATAGAGTCTGTGATCAGCTCGATTCCATCATACCCTCTTACTTTGCATGCGAGTTTCACCATATCCGGTACAATATGCTTTCCGTCACAGATTAGCTCTGCGTGTATCCCTTCTGCCAGCATACCATATCCTGTTACCCCCGGCTCTCTGTGATTCAGTCCTCGCTGTGCATTGTAAAGATGAGTCACATGTGTTGCTCCGCTTGCATTCAATTCCCCGTATAATGCATTCGAATGTCCTGCGCTTAAGACAACTCCATTTTCCTTGCACCATATCTCAAATGACGGATCAGCCTCTTCTGGTGCATAAGTAACAATACGGATCAGTCCACCACTGATCTCATTCCATTTTTCCAGTGTGTTTTCATCTGGTTTCTTAATATAAGAAGGATCTTGTGCTCCCTTAAACACAGTTGAGATAAATGGTCCCTCTACGTGGATTCCTTTGATCACCGGGTTCTTCTGTGCCGCATCATGAATATTCTGCATTGCTTTCTCGATGTTCTCATAGGTCTGAGTCATAGTTGTACAGAAGTAAGTTGTGATTCCCTCCTGCTTTGTCATCTGCTTAACCATCTCATCAATCTCATCCGGTGTAGCATCCATATTATCTTTTCCATAACCACCATGGCTATGAATATCGATAAATCCCGGAACCACCATCGTTCCAGCACAGTTCACCTCAAGATCATCTTCTTTCGGCTCAAATCCTGTCATATCTCCGACTTCTTCAATCTTCTCATCGAAGCGGATATAACCATTTTCAATCATACCATCCCCTGTATAGATCTTCTTTTCTTTGATCAGTTTCATGCTGTTCTACCTCGTTTTCTATTTTTTAGAACACAACTCTTACTTTTCTATTATCTCACAATACCACGCGATATTCCATCAATATTTCGTGATTTTTACATAATTTGTTAAAAAATAATCTGTTCGCTTTAACTAACCGCAAAACATGAAAAATACCGGGCAACAACGTATTTTCCTCAAACTATTGACAATATCCGTCCAATTGCGGTAAATTAAATGTTATTGTGGGTTAAAAACGCCTTCAGTTATGATTTTGATACCTATGGATTGTATAAATGCTATGCCTTCTTACAATCCTGCCCGATATCATCATATAAAATAATATAAGGAAAGGATAAAAGAATATGAATTGGGAAATCATTACTTTTATTGCGTATTTCGCCATTTTGCTTGGCGTAGCGTTAGTATTTTACTTTAACGGTACCAATAAGAACTCCGAGGACTTCTTCCTTGGTGGAAGATCCATGGGACCTTGGGTAACAGCACTGTCCGCACAGGCATCCGATATGTCTGCATGGCTGCTGATGGGGCTTCCGGGATCGATCTTAGCTTTCGGTTTCGGACAGATGTGGATTGGTATTGGTCTTGCATTAGGTACAGCTGCCAACTGGATTCTGTGCGCAAAACGTCTGCGTACATTCTCTAAAGCTGCAGATGATGCGATCACATTACCACAGTATCTGACAAATCGTTTTGCAACAGACTCCAGATCACTGCAGTTGACATGTGCACTGATCTTCCTGTTTGCATATACCATTTATGTAGCATCTGCACTGGTAGCCGGTACTTCCGTATTTACAACTTTGTTCCCAACAGTTTCTCCTAAGATTGCTATGTTCGCATTCTTGCTGATCATTGTTGCCTACACTTTCTTTGGTGGCTTTACTGCTGTTTGCTGGACAGACTTCTTCCAGGGATTACTGATGATGCTTGCACTGATGCTTGTACCTCTTGTAGTCTGTATCGGTCACAGTGATCTGTTGGATCCTACTGCTCTTACTACGGTATATGAGTATACTGATGCCGCTACAGGCGCTGTAACACAGTGTGCTTTCGGAGGCGGTATCTTTGATGCCAGCTGGCAGGATATTGTCAGCGGACTTGGATGGGGATTAGGATACTTCGGTATGCCACATATCCTGGTACGTTTTATGTCTATCGAGAAACCATCCATGATCAAGAAATCTTCTATCGTAGCTATCGTATGGGTAATCATCTCACTGTTCTCTGCTGTTTTGATTGCTTACTTTGGAAGAATGGTTATGGGTGCGGAACTGCTTACTCAGGGAAATCAGAAACTTGTTTTCATTGCTATGGCCAGAAAGTTCTTCCCTGCCGGCATCTGTGGACTTCTGCTTGCAGCGATCATTGCCGCTTCAATCTCCACAGCAGATTCCCAGCTGTTGGTAGCATCCAGCTCCTTCACAGCGGATCTGTACAAGCCTTTCTTCAGAAAAAATGCTTCTGAAAAAGAGACACTGATGGTTGGACGTATCCTCGTACTGATCCTCTCCCTGATTGCTTTCGGTATCGCGAACTCCAAGGGAAGCGGTGCTCAGGCTATTATGGATATGGTTGAAAATGCATGGGGCGCTTTCGGTGCTTCCTTCGGACCTACAATCCTGCTGTCTCTGTTCTGGAAACGCTTTAACTACCAGGGCGCTGTAGCAGGTGTAATCTCCGGATTCGTTGTAGATCTTGGATGGCTGCTGACAGGAATGACAGATGCCACAGGTATCTTCGAGATCATCCCTGGATTCTTCGCAAGTCTTTTGATTGCTGTCGTTGTGGCTAATCTTACTGCCGAACCGAATGAAAAAGCTGTTGAGATTTTCGAGCAGGGAATCAAAGCTGAAACTGAATAAACTGCAAATGAATTATAAATGCGCAAAAATCAGTCGTAAATATTTACGGCTGATTTTTTGTGCGTTTATGATTCATATTTATCTTATTATATATTTCGTACCTCTTCCTCGCCCTTGGATATCTATAACACCTTTTTGTTCCATCTCTTTCAACAGCTTTGTCGTCTTTGATTTACCAAACGGTACATACGGTATGATTTCACTCACTGGTTTCAGCATTGTTCGGCTAAGAATCCGATAAATCATCTTTTCATCCTCTGAAAGATTCATGTTCTTTGCAAATAATGGAAGTACAATCTTAATCGTATTCTCTGATACTTCAAATTCTGGTTTCATCAATCCTTCTTCATACAGTTGTTTTATTCGTGTGATTCCGGTTCCGAATATCTCAACAAAACCTAAACGATAAAATACATTGGCAAGATTCCAGTTTCTTAAAACAGAAAGTTTACCAGACAAATATTCTTCCCTTGTTATTCCGGATGGCAAACCTCCAGGAGAAATAACTTCAATCCTGTCATCAAACATCAATACCCTGATCTGTGCTTCTACATCCCAGGCCCTGTGAATCAATGCATTAGCAATCGCCTCTCTAAACGCAGCTTCCGGAATCTTCTCGACCTTTTTCCTTTCAATTCCTTGAATTACTTCATATTGATAATAATCTCTAAACACATTTACTGACTTATCATATTCTTCTAATACAGATATATTTTCAAATGTTGATCTTTTTTGAATGATACTGATATTTTCACCGAATTTTACCATATCAATTCCTGGAAAATGATTTTTATCTGCTAACAGCCCTGCTGCATTATTGTAACCATTGTCATTATCATATAAGTTCAGTGTTTTCAATGTATCCTTGCTAAAACTTTCAATCTGAATGTTTTCTGATAATTTGCGATGCAACACTTCAAAAGATAACTCCTGGTCTTTACATGTCAGTTCTTCAAATCTGATATTTTGCCCTTCTAAAATAAGTCTTGAAAATTCTAGTGTATCGACTTCTATCGTTGCTGTATCATTTCGTTTGTATGCTTTTGATTTGTATAAATACGGCTTTTGAAGTCCACTTTTTACAGTAAGTTTTATTGTCTGATCATTATTCTGTATCTCAAGTGTATAATTCGGTTGTGGAGAAATGCTGTCGTTTATTTTATTTTCAATATCCAGACACGATTGCTTAGCATCTGCTAACCCTTTGATCTTTCCATCGTCATCAATCCCAAAGACAATGGTTCCTCCATCATAATTCGAAAAGGCACTTACTGTTTTCAAAAAAGTATTTGTAATCGTTTCCTTGAATTCTAATATTCGTGTTTCACGCATATCACCCACATCCTTTCCAATCCTATTGATTCTATTATATACAAAAACGTTCATAAAAACAATCGTAAATATTTACGACCGAATTTATGAACGTTTTTGTACTGAAAAAATATGTTTTATACACGTATAAATAGATTTACGCACAAAAAGAAGGGGCTTACATAAGCCCCTTCGACATTTGACACCTGACTCACATCAGTGTTCAAATCATCCTTCAATTGCGATTGTTTTCTTTGTCTCAACTGGTTTTGCCTCTTTCTTCGGCACTGACAGTCTCAGAATACCATTCTCATATTTTGCTTTGATATCTTCCTGTGTAAGGTTCTCACCTACATAGAAGCTTCTCTGCATTGCTCCGGCATAACGCTCCTTACGGATGTATTTACCTTTCTTGTCTTCCTCATCCTTGTCAAGACCCTTAGCAGCTGATACGGTCAGATAACCATTCTCAAGCTCAATGCTGATCTCATCTTTCTTGAATCCAGGAAGATCGATATCTACTTCATATCCTGCGTCATGCTCACGGATATCTGTCTTCATCATGTTCTTAGCGTGTTTACCGTATAACGGATTCTTCTTTCCCCAGAAGTCCTGCTCAAATGGGAAGTTCATCCAATCATCATCAAATAAGTTTTCTCCAAAAATACTAGGCATCATCATAAGTCATTTCTCCTTTCAATGCTAACTAACTTTGTTGCCTTTTGTTTTGTTCTATTTATTATATAGCACGCAGTTTTCAGCCGAGTCAAGAGGTGAGTGCTAATTTTTTTAATTTTCCTTCTTCATTATCTTTAACTCCGGCATCACAATTGCCAGCATTGTAATAAAACACAAACTTCCTCCGATTACATTTGATATCGGTTCTGCTAAAAACACACCTCTTGTTCCCATGTGAAATGTATATGGAAACAAATATGTTAATGGCACGACTATAAATACTTTTCTAAGTAACGAAAAGAAGATTGCCTGTTTCTTTTTATTTAATGATTTAAATACCGTCTGTCCAATATATTGCAGATCCATAAATATAAATGCTGCAAAATACAACTTCAATGCTTCTACTGCATCTACCAGTAATTCTTTATCCGAACTGAAAATTCCGATCAAAAATTCCGGTGCAAAAATAATCACACTCCACATGATTGCCGTATAAATAAGAATCATGCAAGTCATTACTCTAATTGCTTTTCTAACACGTTTTGGACGCTGTGCTCCATAATTGTAGCTTAAAATTGGAGAGCTTCCTTCATTCATAGCATAAATCGGTGTCTCTACCATCTGCCGGATGCTTGATACAATTGTCATCACTGATATATAAACATCTCCTCCGATACCTGACAGCACACTGTTACAACATATTGTTACTACACTATTTGTCAGCTGCATAATAAATCCTGCACTACCAAGACTCACGATATTTTTTGCATCTGTTCCACATACTTTCCATTCCGCCTTGGAGAGCATTCGAACTTTTATCTCCGATTTTTTTCTTAAAAAATAAAATACATATGCTGCTGATAAAGTCTGTGAAATAATCGTTGCAATTGCAGCTCCTTTTATTCCTAAATGCAATCCAAATATAAATAATGGATCTAAAATTAAATTGGCAACTGCTCCGATTGTTACAGACAGCATGCCTGATGTAGCATAACCTTGTGCATTAATAAAAGGATTCATTCCTGTTGCAATCATGGATGGCACTGTTCCTATCAGATAAATCATCATATATGGATACGCATAAGATAACCCTTCCTCTGATGCACCAAATAATACCAGTATCGGACTTGCAGACATCATGCCGATTACCGTCAATACCACTCCACAAATGCACATCATTGAAAATGATGTATTCATAATTGTTTCAGCTTTTTTGGTATTTCCTTTTCCTCTATTAATGGAAAATAAAGGGGCGCCGCCACTTCCGAACAAGTTACAGAATGCTGTGATAATCACAATAATTGGAAAACATAAGCCCACAGCTCCAAGTGCTGTTGTTCCGACTTTCGGAATTCTGGCAATGTAAATTCGATCCACGATATTATACAAAAGACTCAATATCTGTGCCACCAGCATCGGTAATGCCGCGCCTAAAATATTTCCTGTAATTGTTCCGTGTTCAAAATCAATTCGTTTCATACTTTCATTCCTTTTTTGCTTTCTTTCCCTGACTCCAAGTATAACACAAATTACTCTAACCGAAACCGGTAAAGCGCTCTATGACAGAACCGCCATAACTTTGGCCAAACATGGTTTAGGGGTTGCCATCCTCCCTTCTTCCATGAGAGAACTCAACCCCTGTCTTTATGCTTATTTTATTAAGGATACGGAATAATGGTGCCTAACACCTTGTATCCAAATTATTTCTATGTTTGTAAATTTGTTATCCCAACGCTACATCCAGCATCATCATAATGCTGAATCCCACAGCAAAAAAGAGCGTTCCTATATTCGAATGCTTTCCCTGTGACATTTCCGGTATCATCTCTTCGATCACTACATAGAGCATCGCTCCGGCAGCAAAACTGAGTAAATAAGGAAGCGCTGGCAGAATCAACTGTGCCGCAGCCAGTGTCAGTACAGCTCCGATCGGCTCTACAACACCTGAAAGAACTCCGCCGAGAAATGCCTTGCTTTTCTTTTCTCCTTCTGCCCGAAGTGGCAGGGAGATAATCGCTCCTTCCGGAAAGTTCTGAATCGCAATACCAAGTGATAACGCAAATGCACTTGCCGCTGTAATCTGCATATCTCCAGCCAGAAAACCTGCGTATATTACACCGACAGCCATACCTTCCGGAATGTTATGCAGAGTCACCGCCAACACCATCATTGTTGTACGTCTCAACTGACTTCTCGGTCCCTCAGCCTGCTCACTATTCATATGAAGATGCGGAATGATATGATCCAATGCCAATAGAAAAAGAATGCCCAGCCAGAATCCGATAAATGCCGGAAGAAAAGAAAATGCACCCAGATTTTCTGATTGCTCGATTGCCGGAATCAGAAGACTCCAAACGGATGCCGCAACCATCACCCCTGCTGCAAATCCTGTCAGCGCCCGCTGCACCTTATCACTAAGTGTCTCCTTCATAAGAAATACACACGCTGCTCCTAATGATGTTCCGAAAAACGGAATTAAAATTCCCCAAAATACTTTCATAATCTGCCCCTTTCTTATTTTCTATACTTTTTGCTGGAAAACTTATTTTTATTATCCTAGTAAAATAGTAGGGTTTCTTATTTAAGATTATAGAGCTACTCCTCTTATTATGCAAGTATTATCGTTTGCAACCTGATTTTTGACATGAAAAAAGGAGCTTTCGCTCCTCTTTTCACTTTACCTGAGATTCCAAAACCGGAATCAGATTATCCTTCAATTGCGATGGTCTTCTTTGTTTCGACTGGTTTTGCCTCTTTCTTCGGCACGGACAGTCTCAAAATACCATTCTCATATTTTGCTTTGATGTCTTCCTGTGTTACATACTCGCCAACATAGAAGCTTCTCTGCATTGCTCCGGCATAACGCTCCTTACGGATGTATTTACCTTTCTTATCTTCCTCATCTTTGTCAAGACCTTTGGCTGCTGATACGGTCAGATAACCATTCTCAAGCTCTATGCCGATCTCGTCTTTCTTGAATCCCGGAAGATCAATATCTACTTCATATCCTTTTTCATGTTCACGAATATCTGTCTTCATCATGTTCTTTACGTGTTTACCATATAACGGATTCTTCTTTCCCCAGAAATCCTGATCAAACGGGAAGTTCATCCAATCATCATCAAATAAGTTTTCTCCAAAAATACTAGGCATCATCATAAGTCATTTCTCCTTTCAATGCTAACAAACTTTGTTGCCCCTGTGAGGAAACCTCACAGTTTTTATATAAACTGCTTTCGCAGTTGTTGTCAGAACATTTCGGAGGATGAAGATTCTTTTTTTCTTATCTTTCTCTCTCCCTTTGTTCTAGTTATTATATAGCACCTGTATGTTAGCACTGTCAAGAGGTGAGTGCTAATAATTTTTATATTTTTTTGCAAACCCAGTAAAATCAATGGTTTGCAAGCATTTTCCACTCTTGAAATTGTCATTTTTCTTAGGTTTGACACCAATTTGACACCTTTTTTTCTTTTCTGGTGTCAGAAGTTTACTGCCATACTATCCAGTTTTGCTATCTCGTTTTCAATCCTTGCCCTGTCGCCCAAGTGGTTATACACTTCCATAGTCACATCAAAATGAGCGTGTCCCATGATGTACTGCAATACCTTAATGTCCATACGGCACTCTGCCATTCTCGTGCAGGCTGTGTGCCTCATAACATGAGCTGAAACCTTTGGAAGCAGTTCTGCTTTCCTGTGCTCTTTCTTTGCCTTTTGGACTTCCGCTTTGTTATAAGCGTCCACAATGTTATACAATACACTGTTTACACCATAAGGCATAAGCGGTCTGCCGGATTTAGCAGTGAAAACAAAACCAGAATATCCGTCCACCTCAAAAGACTTATCTTTCGCCAGCATGAAGTTGATTTTCCTCTGTTCTTCAAATGCTTTCTGTACTTCCTGCGTCATAGGTATCACACGAATACCAGAGTCCGTCTTTGGAGTAGAAATATGGAAGCGACAGCCGTCTCCATAATTCTTGTAAATAAGCTGGTGGTCTACATTCAAGCGTCTTTCTCTCGTGTCCACGTCTTTCCATGTAAGACCGATCAGCTCTCCACACCTTAACCCTGTACCTATCATAATCGTAAGCATAGGATAATAGGTATTGTAGACATTGCTCTGCTTCACAAAATCAATGAGCTTTTCCTGCTGTGAGATTGTCAACGCTACACGTTCCTCTGCTGGTCTGCCATAATCGCTGATAGAACCTTTTGCTGGATTTTTACGGATAATATCATCATCAACCGCCATTTCCAACGCAGGAAAAATCATGTTGTTAATATACTTGATAGTAGAATGAGCATATCCAGCTTTGGATAATTTTGAATAGTAGGCTTTAATGTGAGAGGGTAACATCTGGACAACTTTAATGTTGCCGATTTCATCTTTCACCCGATTATTCCATACACGAATGTAATTCACTCGTGTAGGGTCTTTCAGTTCACGGGTCGCCATGTATCGCTCGAACAAGGTGTTTAACGTCATTTTCTTGATTGCGCTGTCTGTCAGAATGTTGTCGTCCATATCCTTTGCAATCTTTTTTTCTTTCTCTCTAAGCTCTGGTAAATCCTGTGCGTAGATTGTGCGACGTTTTCCTGTTCTTATATCTGTGAAGCGATAACTGTATCTGCCGTCATTACGCCAGCTTTCGCCCTCTCTTAATTTTCTCCCTTTCGGGTCTTTTCTGCTAACTGCCATGAGAACCATTCCTTTCTTGTAGCCCTCTTTTCATGTTCTCACAGCGTGGTTTGCCTATAAGTAATTATACCATATTTCCGCAAGAACATAAATAGAAGACCTTACTATTCTGCAAGGTAAAGCAAATATTTTTTGACCCTTTCCACGGAGTAAAGAACCCTGCGACCTATGACAATTTTTGCTTCTGCCTGCTCACCGATTTTCCTTGCCGTAGCATGACCGCATGAGAGCATAGCAGAAAGCCCCTCTATATCAACAGTAATCGGCTGGCTGGTTTTTCGCTCTTTTGTCTTGTTCATATATCAGCAAAATAAGCATATCAGTATCACTTATTTTGCAACACCCCCTTTCCTGTATTTTTGGAAGCAGACAGACGGCTCTGGAAAAGCTCCGCTGGTATCTCAACCAATCTCATTCCTATGAGCAAAACCACCTCTGGGACGTATCATTATCCTGTGAATACAGGTCATGGCGGAACGGCTTTTCCAAAGGTCGCTCTCGGATCACTGCGTGGGTCGCTCGCTCTCTTTTGGAAAGGTCATGGCGTACAGTCCCCGTGGCTCGCTGTATCACAAACGTATCTGTCTGCTTTATTCAGTTGTCAAAGACCGCAACGGCTTATACGCCTGTCAAAGCCCATATGAGGTCATATAGACTTTGATAGATATACAAGCCCCAGAGAGGACGCAGGAAAGGGGATAATGCGTCACTCTGCAATAGGACGTTGGTTTATGCTACTTTGAAATTAAGCACCTGCTCAATCAGTTTTGCTTCCAGACGGCTACGCATATCCTCGTCAACGCTGGTGTGAGGATTGCCGTATTCGTCAATGCTTGTTCGCATGGACAAGCGGGCAATGTATGGCTCGTAATGGCATAACACAACATTCATAGCCAGAATATCGCCCTGTGAAGCGGAAACGATAACAGGGTAAGGCAATAAGCCATTGCCTTTATGTACCGCTTTATTCTTCTTCATGCTGTTTTTCCTCCATTCTTTTTCTGACTTTTTCAAATCCTCTTTGACGCTTATAGTTCACTGTACGGCGTACAATTTTCAGCAGGTCGGCAATCTCGCCGTCGTTGAAGCCTAAACCGTAGAGCAACAAGATAAAGCGTTCTTCCTCAGAAAGTTCCTGCAATGCTTCACTTAACATCTCATTCTTGATTTTCACGTCGTAGCCCATGACTTTGTAAAGGTCATAGTCCGTGGAATAATCATCATAAGTCGAGAGTTCCGCAAGTTGTTCTGGCGTGAGTTCTGAAAAGGAAATCTGCAAATCGTTCATACGCTGGTAGTGCTTCTGAATATTGATTGCTTCATTCTTCAAAATCTTCTTGCAGTAACAGTCAAAGACTTTCTGAACATCTTCCGGAGAAGTGGGTCTTTTCACATTTTCACCTCCTTTCGCTTGTCAAAAGGCGGTGATTGTAACCGTTCCTTCCCCCTTTCCGTCATTAATACAAATGAGAGGATATGAACTGGCAAAGTTTGAAAAAGAAATCCAGAAAAAGCAAAAAAGCCCAAGAAGTTTTGATAACCTCGTTGAGCTTTAGCGAATATAATCGACAAATATTGAGGAAATTCTACACGGAAATAGCTGTAAACTCCCTTAACACGGATTAAAATTTTTTTGATGATTTTCTTTTATGCACTCCTGTCATTCGTAATCCTCCCGTGAAGAAACCGCCTTGCCAAAATAAGGCAAATTTCAACAGAATAAGCATAAAAGATAAATCCGTCCTAAATCCGTCCAAGTTCTTGTTTTTTAGCAGGAACTAAAAAAGGCTATCACACCCAGCATAAATGCCGTGATTGCGATAACCCTGTGTATCAGATAATCTCTGTATTTTCTTTAATGAGCTGGCGAATATCGTCCTGCTTTGCTGGCGGTACTTGACCGATGAAGTCTGCCAGCCATTTATCTCTCTGTTCATAGACGTTTTCATCATCATAATAGGCTGGATAGTCTTGAAGAATATCAATTTCCCTGTCAGTCCGTTCCGCTTCATTGCACGCCAAGTCTAAATGTTCACTAATCAATTCCTGCGTATAGGTAGTATAGCCCAGAACCATAGTAATATAAGTGATACGTTCAAAATCTGTCTGTGTCATGGCTTCCTTGCCCGTCAGTAAGTCGTAGTCATGCTGTCCGCATACAGACAGAAATACTTCCTTTTGCTTCTCCACTTGTCCCATAATAGCCACTCCTAAATCGTTAAAATTTTAACTGCCTGCTGGTAACACAGATAAATTCCTCTGGTGTAGGCGTACTGTTGCCGAACAGTCGTTTAAACTCTGCCTGCTGTTCTGGGTCGTCACTGTTCATTACGTCTATGATTTTCCCCTGTATCTGTTCACGGACTTCTGAAACAGAAAGTCCATGCAGACGAGCCATTTCTTTTATCATTTTCCTGCTATCCCTTTTACTGAATTTCATCATACGGTCAGAACACCTCTTTTCTCAAAATTGATGATATATTTCAAAAAATTCGCCAAAAATATAGTACATAAATGTTTCATCTATACAGACTATTATATTACACTCTGTGAATAGTTACAATAATGAAAAGCAAGAAAGGAGAGGGAAACTGTGGAAATAGACTATAAAGCAATCGGACAGCGTATCAAGATAGCACGAATTAAGAAAGGCATAACACAGGAAACCGTCGCAGACCTTATAGATATTACCCCAGCCCACATGAGCAACGTGGAGACAGGGAAAACGAAAGTCAGCCTGCCGACATTGATTGAAATTGCCAATGCCCTTTCCGTATCAGTTGATGTTCTCCTATGTGATAATGTACTTGCTTCACAGAATATTTTCAAGGGAGAAGCAAAAGAGATTTTTGAGGATTGCGACGAATACGAAACCCGATTTTTAGTTGACCTGCTGAAATGTGCCAAAACAGCCATGCGTAGGGATAAGAACGTAAGAAATCAGTTCAATAGATAAAACCGTAGCGTGCAGATCACAATGAATTGTGAAATACAGCTACGGTTTTTCTTCTCCGCTGAATTTATATCCCACGCCCCAGACAGTGATGATATATCGTGGATTGTCTGGGTATGGTTCTATTTTCAGTCTTAACTATCTGATGAATGAGGAAAGGTTGCTTGCGTCTGGTACATTGTCATATCCCCACACATTTTCGTAAATCTGTTCTTTTGTAAATACCTGTCCTTTGTGGCTGGAAAGGAAATATAGCAGGTCAAATTCTTTGGCAGTCAGATGTATTTTATCTCCTTTATCGTCAGTAACGGTACGAGTAAAATAATTTACGTCTAAACCGTTATATTTCTTGCTTAGAGAAACAGGTGCAGTACACAAAGTATTAGACAGCCATTCTACTAACTGATTAAAAAGATGTTCTTCTTTATCTGTAAATTCAGCAACTAATATTTTCCCATAATATCAACAACTTTCATAAATAAATTTCATAAGAACAATTATTCTATAATATGTCATCAAATAACTTTAACTGAATACCTTTGCTTTTCTCTTCAAATTTGCTTAAATATTCAAAGATAATTTTGTTATCATGTACTATCCCGTTATCTTCACATATTTGATGAAAAAGCTTCATCAATGTCGCATTATTTGGACTGTTTATCTGATACTGCATACCATAAGTTTGTATATATTTATCTTTCAAATACGGAAACAATCTGTCTAACTGGCTATAAAAATATTCTCTATTTCCCTCACGAAGCGTTAGTCCCATTCCAAAACAGATAACACCATAAACTTTTGCTTCAATACAATAATTTAAAATTCCTTTGATATTTTCTTCCGTATCATTGATGAAAGGAAGAATAGGGCAAAGCCAGACAACTGTGGGAATACCAGCATCATGTAGTTTTTTTAGAGCTTCAACTCTTTCTTTTGTTGTGCTGACATTTGGTTCAATTTTTTTGCATAAATCCTCATCATAAGTCGTCAATGTCATTTGTACTACACATTTTGTTTTATCATTGATAGCCTTTAATAAATCTAAATCCTTTAATACACGATTAGATTTTGTTATCAGAGTAAAGCCAAAACCGTACTTATATGCTAACGATAATGCTTTTCTGACACTACTAAATTCATCTTCAAGCGGAATATAAGGATCTGTCATAGAACCAGTGCTCAACATACATTTTAATCGTTTCCTTTTTAAAGCATTTTCTAAAAGGACAATAGCATTTTCTTTGACTTCAACATCTTCAAAAGCATGTTCCATGTGGTAACATTTGCTCCTTGAGTCACAATATATACAGCCGTGAGTACAACCTCGATATAAGTTCATTCCATTTGATGAAGATAAAATCCCTTTCACCTTTTTTAAGTGCATAAACTATACCTTTATAATTGAAATTTCTTTTTCAAAAAAGTTTCGCTCAAAAGATGATTAGTCACAAAATCACCGTTATAAAATACCGCCCAATTATTGAAAATGCAAGGAACATTTTTAGCTTTTTCTAAAGTATCTACAGCAATTAAATTTAATGGTATATTATTTTTATTACAGTATTCCTGTACTTGTTCAATGCAATTAGGAATATATGGACACTGTAATCCATAATAGATTGTCAGCTCCTTTTGGTCTATTGTCATTTTTTTTGCGTTTTCAGAAAAACAAGGCTTATTCCCATCAAAAGACAATGATAATAACTCATAATCATTCCCAGCCGTATCTGCCACTTCAAAACCATATTTCAGAAAAAACTTCTTATCAGATAAAAAAGGCTTTTTCTTTTTTGAGCTGAGAACGCATACACCAGATTTCCCAGTTTCCTTTGCGTCATGAATACAATATTCAAGTAAAGATTTTGCATATCCTTTTCCCTTAAAAGAGCCAGATACCCAAAGGCAGTAAATATACAGATAGTTTTCTCCGGAAACAGGAACCCATGCTGTTTCTATCGGAGCATATTCAATAAATACTTTTCCTTTTTTATCAAGTTTACGGAAAACATGACCTTCTTCAATTCGTTCCTTAAGCCATTGTTTTTTTACTGATACTCCAATTTGATGTTTTTTATCCGAAATTGCACAACATATATGTTCTGTGTCCAGATTATTCAGCGTTAAGTTCATAAATGTTTCACTCATAAATAGTTCACCCCTTTAATACTTTTTCATCTGTATTATATCACAATAACCTTGACAACATATGTCATGGTTTATTTTGTTCGCATATTTTTTTTGCTTCATTGTAGACAATTTTTTTTAAATACTTTGGTTCTATGATACAAACCTTTGAACCAAAAGAAAGCAGATAACCAATCAGCCATTCATCTATAGGCATTGTAGCAGAAATTATAAAATCACCATTATCGTCTTGATTGATTTCATCAACTTCAAATTCATCATAAATCCGATAAGCCATTTCTTGAGGAAAACGCAGTATAACATTTTCACAATTTGCTTTTATTTCCTTTTTTTCTTCTTGTGGAAATTCCATAGGATTAAAAATTTTCCCCATATTCCTTGCTTGTATAATACGTGTCAATTTAAAGATACGGAAATCGGACTTATTCATACAAAAGGCTTTTATATACCAGCTTTTCGCTTTATACACCATTTTAAGTGGACAGATAACTCTTTCAATCACTTCTCCACGAGTATTCACATAAACAATACAAAGCATTTTGTGTGATATGATTGCTTCCTTTACCTTTTGAAACATAGCATTATCTTGCGATTTATTCCCCCAGCGTGAAAAGTCAACCTCAAGCCAGTTTTCACTTTTTGTATTAAAAATCGCTGATAGTTTTGACAATGTATCACTGTTATGATTATCCACAATAGATACACTTTTTAATGCCGTTATTATATCTTCTTTTTCTTTATCAGATAAAAGCAACCTATCTAAAACAAAACTATCTGCTATCTGTATGCCACCGTTTCTTCCCGTTGTCACATATATAGGCACACCCGCACTACTAATAATATCAATATCCCTATAAATTGTTCTTACTGATACTTCTAATTTTTCTGCCAACTCTGGAGCGGTAGATTTTCCGTTTTCCATTAAATGATAAATAATTCTAAATAATCTACTCTCTTGCATTTAAATCACTCCATTTCTTTTTCATAATATAAGCCTGACATATATATGTCAAGTTTATCAGGTAAAGACTCGCCAAAAGATATGAAATTAGCGAGTCTTTACTTATCGTCACTCTATAATCTTCCAGTTGCTATCCTTATGAAGCGTCAGCTCATACTGTGAAATCTGTGTCGCCTTTGTCTGATTGTCAATGAATTTTACAGCTACTTTGACTTTTACATTGTCGCCGTCAGCCGTGAATACGGGATTGATAAGCTCGAAAAAGAGATAATCACCATTTATCGGTTCAAGGGCATTTCCCTCTACATAGTAGGCAAGCTCCTTGTCCGTTGCGGTAGGGTACAATTTGAAGAATGTTTCCAGAAACGCCGTAGCGTCATTGACTGTGTCAGCGTCCACACTGTTGTCTGCTTCCTGTACCTTTGGTTCATAATCGGATTTTTCCATAGCTGGGGCAAGGGTCGGGTTCTGGATAATCACCATATCCCCGTCAGCGTCTACATGGACGGTCACGGTATAGGTTTCTGATACGTTCCTTGTCTGGTCGCCCTCTTTTATCTGCTGATCTACTTCGTAGGTAACAGTAAAAGCGTTCTCCCCAGACTGTTCCACGTCCCAGATAAGTACGTCCGTGACCGTGGAGCTGGTCGGTATATCCATTCTCACGGTATCAACATTCAAATCCTGCAATTCCTGTGTCAGATAAGCACTGATAGCCTGTGTCCTTGCTTCGATTGCTTCCTTGCTGTTGTTCCATGTGTAGTAGGACTTCGCAAAGTTCTTGACGAAATTTTCTATGCCGTTGGTGTCATTCAAGCGGAGCTGTATGGTTTCTACCTCATGTGTGGTGTGCTGGTCGATAGCGGTAAAATTCTTATACACACCAAAGCTCACGCTTGCGATAAGCACCACCCAGAGGGCAATGACAGACTTCTTATGCGTCCCCATTTTCATAGTGCGGACTTTCTTTTCCTTTATCGGTTTTTCTTTCTTCTTGAACATGATTTCCATTCCTTTCTATTGCTTAATTCTGCCAGCCCCTATCAAATGCTGTTGCCAGTAGGAGCTTGTAAGGTCGGCGTAGCCTATCGGGTCGCCAGCGTGGTACATCTGGTTATTTCCCACATAGATACCGACGTGGGTTACATATGTTCCTGCATTGTAGGTACTGTGGAAGAACACCAAATCCCCAGCCTGTGCCTGTGAAAGCGGGATATGCTGGGTAGCGTCATACTGTGCCTGTGCCGTTCTCGGCAGACTGATACCAGCCTTGCCATAGCACCATTGAACCAGCCCTGAACAGTCAAAACTCGTGTTAGGGTTACTCCCGCCGTACACATAGTCCCAGCCTTGATATTTCAGAGCTTCATTCATTATCTTCTGTGCCAGCTCGCCCGATACTTGACTGACAGTGAGGTACTGGCTGACAAGCTCCACATAGAACATATTCCCGTACCCGTAACGCCAGCCACCATTGCGGGCGACAGCGATAGGGTTCGTGTAAGTGACTTTTGTTCCACCCGACTTGTCACGGGCGAAATTCTCTGCCAGCGTGAAGCTGTGCTTTTTCCCGTTTTTAGCCACATAGTCGATATAGCCACCGCCATAGTTATAGGACTGTACCACGACGTTTATATCCTCTATGCCTTGATTTTCTGCTGAAGAAAGCAGGGACGCAAAATACTTGCACCCCTGCTTGATTGAGCTTTCTGTATCAAGGGAATTAGGCGGTAAGCCCATGCTCTCGGAACTCTGCATAACGTCCTCGGCTGTCCCGCCACTTTCCACCTGTATGATTGCCAGCAGATAGGGGACGTACTCGGATATGCCGTATTCCTTTGCGTATTTCTCCACCATAGGCTGATGTTTCAAGACCTCTGCGGACAGGTTCATGCCCGTTACCCATGAGGAAGAGCCACCGCCCCCGTCGTCGTCCTCGGCACTGATAAGCACACCAAAGAAAAGCACTATTGCAATGAGGAATGGAAACAGACTGCCGATAATGACGAGATGTCTCAGCTTCATTTCCTACGTCCTTTCTTTGTGGTGATTTTCTTCACGGTCTGTTGATTTTTCTGGTAATTCGTCTGTTTCTGCTGGCTAGAAAGAGTACGCTCTGTCTTGCTTATCTGCTCCACGGTACGTCTTACGGTCTGTCGCTGTCCCTGTGGCTGTGATACAGGTTCAGAAGTTTTCTTTTCTATACCAGAAGCAAGCGGACGCTCCTTGACAGATTGTGGCGTGGTCGGCTCGGTATGTACCTTGTCGGTAGTGACAGGACGCTTGATTTCCTGCATTTTTCCTGTGTCTGTCTTAGAAGCGGTGACAGGTCTTTCATGGGGACGGGTAGCTCCTGTTGTCGCTGATCCGTCCGTCGTTCTGCCAGCCTGTTTTGCTTCCTGTACCTTTTGAAGCTCCATACGCTTGTCAGCGATATTCTGTCTGTGCTGTTGGAGCTTGTCGGCACGCTCACTCTGTCTGGTTTCCTGCCCCTGCACAATGCCACGCTTGAAGTCGGACATATTTGTTTTTGCCTTTTCCTTTGCGGAGTGTACGGCATAGGCAGTCTGGGTCGGCATATCCTTGATATTTTCCTTGACAGCCGTTGCCTTGTCCTTGACCTTGTTTTTCGTATCAAGTACCGCACCCACGGCAGAACCAGCTCGGCTTCCAAAGGTCGTATTGTCACGTTTGCGGGTCGTGCTAGCATGAGATTGTTTACTGCCTGCACTGGATAAGACAGAACCAGCCATTGCACCCGTTCCAGCACCTACCATACTTCCTTTTCCGACAGCTCTTACCAATCTGTTTTCCATACGCCTAGCCCTGTGTCGCATGAACAGATACGGGCGACGGAATATCCTGCGTCCCATGCTCTGACTGTCCCCAGCATTTAAACTGAACATACTCATAAGGTCGCCCAGCTTCATGTAGATACCCGCAAAGCAGACTATCTGTAAGAACGCAATCATAAAGAACGGGTAATCGGTGGATATGTTGTAGAACATACTGGAAATACTGAAAGCCACCGTGACAATAAGCGTTATTCCCGCCCTTGTCATAATCGTATTGAACACTCGGACGATTGCCTGTTTCGCCATATTCTCATAGCTGGGTATCATGGAGAGCAGGAAGCTAATCGGCAGGAACATAGCGAAGATGATAAATAGTATCTGGGAGAATATCATCATGCCCGTAAGCAGGAATACGAATATCGTTATCCCCAGATTGAAGATAAGCAGGAAGAACACCATTCCCAGACGGTTGATGACCTGCGGTATTGTCAGATTGTCGTTGTCGTTATCCTCGATTTCCGTTTTCACCACGTCCTCACGGGTCGCCCCGTCGTCTGCTGACGGACTGACCGATACCAGAGCTTCTACACGGTCAGCCCCGATTTCCTCTATATCGCTGTTTCCAAATTGCAGGAGTAGCCACGGCTGTTGTACCTGTATGGAGAACAGGCTGTCCCTTATCAAGTCCACGCTGTCTTTTCCTTGACTGTCGCTGTCGGGAAGCATGATTTTTGTCCCCAAGTCCAGCGAAGCGGTACTTATATCACTGGAAAAATCGTTTATCTTCTTGATATAGTCGGGAGCGTAGGCGATAAAGGAAGCGGACACGATAAACACCACAACAAAGTTGATAACGGCGTGTAATGCCTTGCTGGTTTCTCTTTTTATCAGTCCTGTGTAGGCAACATAGATACCCACGATAAGGATAATGAGAAGCAGGAAGCCTACATAGAAGCCAGTGCTTCCGAAGCCGTTTTCCGTCACGCCCGCTAGGGTCTGTATGCTCTTGCCGATACTGTCTGCCATGTCATTGATGAAGTCCAGCTTATACGCCTGCTGGACGACATACCCCGTGGCATTGCTTAGATACAGGCTGATAGTCCAGATAAAATTGGTGATACAGTAAAGCCCGTATTGTACGGACTTCCCGATACCGTCCAGCCAGTTCCACGGAAGCCAGCTCCAGCTATTGTCCACATAGAAGTCAAGCTGGTAATTCTCCAACGGGTACTGTGAATATAGGTTGTCCGCATTGACCGTATCATCTACCAGCCCAGAAGCGTGTGCTACCGTCCCCAATAGGGAGAGCAGGGCAATGGTCGTCAGTACCATAATCACAGCTATCTTGAAAAAATGAAAGAGCTTCTTTCTCATCAGAAGCCCCTTTATCTTATCTTTCATCACTCCACCTCGCTTTTCACGGGCGGTCTGGTATCAAAGGCGTGCAACAATTCTTCAAAGACAGGGTGTATCTGCACCACGCCCACACGCCCGTACAAATCTTGAAGCAGGCATTGTCCGTTCTCCAAGTCACGAAGCCTTTTCTGGTTGTTCTCGTCGTCCTTGTCGATACCGAAAAATTCAAGGGTCTGCTTTATCTCGTTGATGTCCGTAGAACGGAAAGCAAATTTCAGACCGATATTGTTCTTTAGGCTCTCTTTGGACACGTCCCCAGAGGATTGCGTGACGAAGTACACGCCTGCCTGCATAGCACGTCCCGCACGCACCAGCTTGTTTGAGAGGGTTTCGCCCTGTGCCACGTTAAGGAACGCCCACGCTTCATCTAAATCCACGATTTTAAAAATGCTTCTGTCACTGTGGATAAAATCAAGGGCAAAAGTGGAAATGACAATCAGCATAGCCACGGACAGCAGTTCAATGGTCGTGTATTCCTCAAAGGTCGTGTCCTTGTCGGGAAGTACCAAGTCTGCCACCTGTATGATATTGAGCTGGTTATCCAAGCTGATAGCGTTAGACACCGAACCGTCTGAGAACAGCAGATGTGCAAAGTCATAGTCCGTAAAACTGTCGATATGGTCGGCAATATTGCGGGCTATCGCCGTGTCCTCTCTGCGTAGCTCGTCTATCACATGGAGAAGTCCTCGCTGATCGCTCTGGGTCACGGCTCGCACTGCTTTTCTAAGGACAGGGAACTTCTCGCCGTCCCTAGAGGAAATCCCCGTAAGGAATGTGAGAATGTCTATCGCCAGACTTTCAGCGTCCTTTACATTCTTCATAATCACGAACGGGTCAAGAAGCCCAGCGTTTTCCTTATCGCTGGTAAGGTTGACGATATTGATTTCATGGGCTATCTCTGGAAGCGTTTCTTTCCAGTTGCCACGCTCTGATTTAGGGTCGAGAATGACCGCCTGTCCGCCGAACAGGACGGAATAGTAGACAATCAGATTGTTGCAGAATGATTTTCCACCGCCCAGCGAACCGACAAAGGCAGACGCTAAAGCGTTGGTGATTGTCCCCTTGATACCCTGCGAAGCAAGGGACGGCTGTAAATAGACGTTTCTTCCCGTGTCCACGGAATAGCCGATATAGATACCTGTATTTTCTCCTAACTGCTGTGTCGCTCCGAAGCCAAGTCCTGCCAAGAAGTCCGATTTCACATACTGCACATAGTCATTGATATAACGCTTGCTGGCGGGAAGAAATTCAGAGTGAAGCCCCAGCATATCGCCAGCGGGTCGGACTAATTTTACATTGAGGTCGTCGTAGAAGTCCTTGACCTCATCACAGCGTCGTTTCAGCTCGTCAAGGTCGGGAGCTGATACCCTTATCACATAGGAAAGTTTATACATACTTTCCTTGCTCTGGTCTAAATCGGTTTCCAGCTCGTCCACGCTGTCCAGTGCGTCCACCACGTTTGAGCTGGTTTCGCTTCCAGACTGATAGGCGTGATTATCCAAGTCTTTCAGCTCTTTCTTCTTGTTACGGACAGTCGATAACGCTTTTCTGTTTCCCACGATTTCCACATTCATAGAAGTGTCCACAGGAAAGGTGAACTGCTGTTGCTGGAAGTAAAATATCTCACTGGACGGAAAATCCAGCTCACCCACAATGGCATTGACAGTAAAGTAGGAAACGAAGCTCTCGCTGTCCTCATGTTCCAGACGCAAGTATCGCTGGCTTTCCTCTATCAGACAGCGGGTAGGACGGATAAGGTCGTACTGCTTGATAAGCGTTGCCTTTTTCAGCTTCTTCTTTGGAAGCGAATACTCGTAGTCCTCATACGCCACGCCGTCCCTGCCGTAGATATGCTCGATAAGATAGCCGAAGTCGTTCTTGTCCAAGCGTCGGAACTTGAAACGGCGGGAGATTTTATTTTCCAGCAGTTTTTCCATTTTCATGTAGCGATTGATTTCATCATCTGGCATGGAGATAAAGTCATTCATCAGCGTATGGTTGACCTCATTCAAAAACTCCTTGAACGTCATAAATGCTGATTTCTTCATACTCTCCAGACTTACCTTTTCCTCTGTCACAATGAGCTTGAAGCCGATAAAAAAGCGGTAGTCCACTTGATTGTCGCCAATCATGGACACAAGGGCTTCCGTCTGTTCATCTATCTTCTGGATTGCCACATCACGAAGTCGCCCTGTCACCAGCTTTTTTGACTGTTCCTGTATGCTTCTTATGGAGCTTTCCGTAGCTATCTGCAAGGCGTGTATCTTTCCCTCACGGCTCTGTGCGATAAGCTGACGGAAGCTGTCATGGACGATAAATTTCTGTTCCGCTGACAGAAAAGAATAGTTATACGGTATCAGCTCATAGTAGGCGAATACCTCATTGTCCTTGTTCCAGACAAGGTTGTTGTCGATATACTTAATCGGGAACATACATCACACTCCTAACCGCCGTGACAGGTTCGCTGAACACTTCCTTTTCCAGCTTCACGGCTTTTCCTGCATAGGTGGTCTTAGGTCGCAGGGCAAATGTAATCTGCGATTTCAAGAAGCTGTAAGGCTTCTTGCCGTCAAAGGTCTTTTGGCTCATGAACCATGTGAGGGCAACGGGAATACCGAAGTATTTCAGAAACGCCCCCTCGATAAGCGATAACGGCGGTAAGTCCCCTAAGAGAATGACGGCAAACTCCGTGATGACAAACCACGTTATCTGGGTAAAGGTAACGGGAAACGGGAGAGTAAAGTCATTGATTGCGTATAAGACTTTCTCCACGTTCCAGATACCCGTGTAGCTCTTAATCTTCTTCAATTCATTTCAGCTCCTTTCTTTCAATGATTGAGGGACAGCCCGCTTCTGGCCGTCCCCGTAAAATACAAAAGGCTGTCAGTAGCGACCTAATCTGTCGCTGATCTGCCAGCTCCTTTACTTGATTTCACACATACCATATCTTGTCTGAATGAAATATCCCTCGATTTCCAAATCCCTGCCGTATGCTTCACAATCTATGTAGTATTGCAGACTGGGCGGTATCTCTCCCAGAGTGTTCAGCTCATAAGCGAAGTGATACGCCACATCTGCCATAGTTTCACAGCCCGAATAACAGCAGATACGGTCTAAGTTGTCTGCCAGTTCTTCCAGACTGCCAAAGTAGGAAATGAAGTCGTCCAGTTGGTCTAAAACTTCCTCTGGAAAATCCTGTATCGTTTCATACAGCCTGTTCAGTTCCTCGATTGATGTATATTCATTTACATGGCATGGGAAATTTTCAGTGTCATGGATTGCGTATTCTTCATAGTTTCCGTTTAGTCCGATACGTTCAGCGATTTCTTCCTCATTCAATGGGAAATGAAACCATGCTCCCGTTGAACCGCCCTCAACATAGACACCAAGATTTTCAATAAAGACTGCCATATCGTCAAGTGCCATAATATGTCACCTCTTTTCTACGGAAGCTCATAGATACCGTGGTCGGTTGCCACAAAATGTCCGTTGTCGTCAAGGTGCTGTCCGTAGGCTTCAAAATCGAAATAGCGAGTGAAGCTCTCACTAAGGGCAGTAAAATCCGGGTCATTATTCATAATGTGGCGGGCAACATCCGTCATGTTCTTACACCACGAATAATGAATAATGTCGTTTCTGTATCTGTGTGATTCGTCAAGGTCAGTGAAATAGCACATCAGCTCCGCATAGTCCTCTTTCAAATCAGAGGGTAGATTTTCGTAGGTATGGTACAGGTCATTGAGCTTTTCGACGGTGGTATCTTCCTGCACTTCATCAGCAAAGGGAAACTCCTTGCCCGTGATATAGTAATAGTCGGTATCTACATCAATCCCCAGCAGTTCTTCCACTTGTTCTGTGTCGATAGGCAGGGTGAACCAAAAAGCTCGTATCTCGCCGTCTGTCGGTTCTCTGGCTTCAATCTGCACACGCATTTCTTCCATGTTTCATCACGTCCTCTCTTGTCAACGCTTCTTGTATGACGGCGTAAGGTACACCGAATACATAGCGTGAAAAATCTTCTAACTGTTTCTTAGGATAGTCAGACAGGCAAAGGCGTTTTATCTCAAACCAGACCGCACGCTTGTAGTAGGGCAAGTCGGAGAGATACGGACACCCAATTTTTGCCTGCATATCCGTAAAAATATCGTTCAATCAATCACTCCAATCTGAAATTTGAGTATAGAAAAAGCGGTTGATCTCCAATGGAGTAACCGCTTTGTGTGTGGGATATGAAGCTGTTGAATTAGAGCTTTCATTTTAATTTGCAATCATATGATTTTGAAAATAATTTTTATACTCCTCTTTATTTAACAATACTTCTTTTTTCTTATTGTTTTCGTCAGTGTAAACCAATACTACACGATTGGTATTCCAGATAAAATCAAGTGATTTTTCGTCGCTATCCCAAAAACCATTCAGAAGCTCTATGTGAATAATAGCTTTTGCTGGAATATTAACTGTGAGCAATTCATCATAAAACGTCACAGCTCCACTCGTTCTCCTTGTAGCAAGATTTTTAGGTATAGTTTTACACAATTCTTTTTCTTTATCGTAAAAGCAGATACTAATGTCTCTCATTATTTTTGTCTCCCCACTGCTGTTATATAAGTCTAATGATACGTTATATTCATAATACTTTGTCTGCTCTATGCTAGAACTTGAAACCATTGAACCAACACTGTTATACTCAAACTTATCTTTCCATGAAGTTACAAAAATATTTAATTTTCCTTTTTGAGATAAAGCATTTAAAAACCAGCCTAAAACAGTTCCGCCTAAAGTTCCCAAAATGCCGAGTAAAGCTATTATTATCTCATTTTTCATTTCATCAGCCCCAAAATCAAATTTATCATTTCTATACACACATTATATCAGTTGAATTTCAACCATTCAATGAAATTCATAGCATGACTATCTTTTATCTGCGTACCATTCCGTCACCCCCTTTCATTCCCCCTATGCCCGAACTCCCATAGGGGGACAGGTAAGTTTGCGTGACCGCAAACTGCTGATTGTTACGCTCCAATGATACGGTTGAACAGCTCTAACAGCACGTCCTTGACACCGCCGGCATTGAATACCAGCCCGACAGCGATTAACGCAATCACAAGGAAGCCGATTAACTTAGAAAACTCTCTCTTAAATCCTAAGTAGATACCGATTACCACGATTGCCATAAGCACTAAGCTCTGGGCGTTGCTTAAAAACCAGTTGTATAAGTTCTGTCCGAAATTCATTCTTTATCAATCCTTTCTTTTTTGATTTCTTCCATTTGTTCGTCAGCCATTTTGCTGACCTGTGCGATACACATAAGGACGACACCGATACCCATTCCCAGCGATACCAGCACCAAGTCCTTGACAAGTTCTGCCATAGTCAAAATTCTCCTTTACTCTGTGATAAGTTCCTCTGTGTCCGCTGTCTGCTGTCTGATTATCTGCAAGTGCTTTTCCGTCAGCTTTGCATTGTCCTCAATCTCTTTCAGATAGCTTGTGCTGTTGCCAGCGTCTATCTTTTTCAGCATTTTCAGCGTAGGGGCGACTTGCCGGCTTATCCAGCCCAGTGTCCTTTCCAGCGTATAAGGCTCTGGGTCTGTCGTCAGTTTGATAGGCGGGCGGTCTTTCCCGATAAACCACGCCCAGCGGTCATTGAGCTTCCAGTCTGTCTTTCGCTTCTCCGGCTCTCTGTCCACGAAGCGGACATAGTGATTGATGATAGAAAATGCCGTCTGTTCTGCGTCATAATGGGTCAGCAGTTCACGGACGGCATAATAAGCTCTTTCATCTTTCAGTCGTATCTCGAAGCGGTTCTTTATCGGAGCTTCCTCAAGCGGTATTCCCAGCTTTGCGTACTGCTCGTAGTTCTTCTCATAACAGCAGAAGTACACCTCGCTTTTCAGTGAGCCGATATACAGCGTGTGTCCCATGCCCGCCTTGTCCTGCTCGTTGTGCTTCACCAGCTCGCCGGAAGCATAGGACTTGAAAGAACGAAACAGGGAAACACATTCCTCACGGTTGCATTTGGCGGTCAGATCTGGAATATCCAGTATGCCCGCCCTGTCGTTAATGGCAAGGTCAAGGCGTTTCATCACACCGCCCTCAACCAGAGTGTCCATGAGGAAATCATACCAGCTTCGCTCCTGTGCCAGCAGATAGCTTTCAAACTGGCGACAGCCTTTTCCTTTCAGCTCCAGAAGCGTGCCTTTTTCCTCGTCTTGCGAGGTATAGACGAACACATCACCCAGATAGTAATGCTCGGTGTATTTGTAGTGTCCATAGTCCTCATGGAGCATATAGTCGATATTGAGCTTCAATATATCTTTGATAACGTGCTGGATATCCAGCGTGGGAAAACGGATACGCACATAGTCGAACAGCAGGAACATGGGAGCGTCGGGATTGAATTTCTCAACAGCTTCCATGAGCTTGTCCTGCATATCGTCCGTGAGCGTTACCTTGCCCGCTTCGATACGGTTCAAGTGTTCACGGCTGATACCAGCCATGATTGCAAGCCTTGTCTGGGACACGCCGTAAGACTGGCGTTTCTCTTTCAAGGCGGTTATAAAGGTGCTTTCATTCAGCCTGCATACCCCCAATCGTGAAAGTGTGATATTTTCCGCAGATTGTCACAGTCAGTCAGTAGTTTCAGAAAACCCTTATACCAAGCGGGATTTCCAGACTTTTTGACCGTAGTTTCCAGCGGAATTGTGCCCCTCTGTTAGATACCGAGGGGCTTCTTTCGTGGAGCAGGGCAAGCCCTGCTCCACAGGACGGCTTACACGGTCTGGGTCGCTCCGCTGACCGTTCCAGCCGTCAGTGGTTCAGCCTATCCTTGTCATGCCCGTATAGACTACGATACAGTCGGTATCTCTTGAAAGGCATTTTCTGGCTATATCCTTGTCAATCTCGTATTCACGGCATACCTGTCTGAAATGCTCCCTGTCCATGACAAGAAACGTATAGCGGAAAAGACAGCCCAGCAGGTTTGCCATATGTGCGGGAAGCTCCACGGAAAACAGCAACGGCATTTCCAGATAATCCTCTGCCAAATCTTCCAGCAGTTCCGACATTCTTTTGTGAAAAAGTGCTTCTGGATAGTCGTCGTCCTGTTTATATTCACTGTCTGCCGTAAAAGCCAAATCGGACAGGAATTTTCCATACCCCAATCCGATACAGGTAAGTACACTGTCGGTACATTCTGGTTCATAATGGATTTCCAAATATCCCATAATCATTCAATCTCCTTTTGTTTCTCTGGTACGGCTTGCCTTGCTAGTGCAAGAGAGCCGATAGTCTGTAAAAAATCATGCCCCTTTGGAACAAGGGGAGTGTAAAACTCCGATATGACACTCGTTCCCACGTCACAATAGCCACGTCCTTTGATACGCTTCTGGAAAAACTGCTTCTTTACGTCGCTTCCAAAGAGCATACCGTAGCCAAGCTCGCTGATACGTCCCAAGCCCACACGGAAGTTAAAGTTATCTCTGATACCGTCGCTGAAATACTTTGCGTCGGGACGCTGGCAGGCGACAATCAGAAAATAGCCCGCCTGTCTGCCAAGCATGACGATTTTCTTTAGCTGGCTTAAAAGGCTCATGCTTTCCTTTGTCCCCAGCATTTCCAAGAACGCCACATACTCGTCAAAGATAAGAAAGCAGGGCGGTAAGCCCAGATAGGCATAGTTCTCGCCTGTCTTGTAGTCTGGGTGGTGCTTCATTTCCTCGCTTCGCTGTACCATGCCCTCATAGAACGCATTGACACATTCAATCATATCTTCTTTGGTGTGGTACACGTTATCCATGACCGTACCCAAGTCCGCAAGGTCAGCGTTCTTAGGGTCTAAGATGAAAAGCTGGGCGTTGGTCTGCAAGAGGGCTTCAATGATTGTCAGCAGGAAGTAGGTCTTTCCACCGCCAGTACCGCCACAGATGAGGGCGTGAGGGAGTGCGTCATATTCCCATGTGAGGTTCTTCATCAGACGCAAGCCCCCGTTTTCAGCCTTTACCTCGTCAATCGTGATACGGTTCGCTATCATGTCATAGAGCAGGGTGTACTCGATATAGCCGTCATGGAGCGTCTTGTCGGTCAGCTCACAGTACAGCCCGCTTTCCAGCTTATCTTCCAGTCTAAGGAGCTGGTCTTGATACTTCCCTAAAGAGATTTCACAGCGGATATGGAGCAGTCCCGTGTCCATTTGATAATAGATTTTAGGAAACCAGACGATTTTTTCCCTTGATCTGCTCTGCAGGTCAGTGAAAAAACCGCTGTCCTGTACAGTCTGTGCTTCATACCACTTATTGTCCAGTATCATGCGGGAGAGCTTTTGGCGGTGTAGTAGCTTCTTGAAGCTGTCATGGAAGAAGCGGTAATAAAGAAAAGCGACCAATGCACAAACACCAGTCGCTATCCCTATGGTTATGAAGTTGTAGGTGGAAAGCGTCACACCATTATCTAGTAAACTGAAATGCTCCCAATCGGTACGCATGAACTGTCCCATGTTCAGTAGCAAGAGAACCGCTACGAACAGGAACAGGAGCGTACCCGCACAGAAGCGGTACACAAGGTTCTTGTCGCTGGCTCTGATACGCTTTCCCTTGTATTTGTATAAGTTCATAAACACCCCTTTCTGGATATGGAAAAAGCGGTCAATCGTATAGACTAACCGCCAATGAATATATTTTCATATGTGTTGTGTATATAAAACTGAATTTGTCAGTTTTATGACTTTTTTTGCTCTAACCAAGAAGCGAAAAGTTCTTCAATGAGCAAAGAACCAAAAAAGAAAAATTGATTGGCAAGTTCTAAAGAAAGTCGTTCAAACTCTTGTTTATCGTCCTTTCTATTTTCTCGGCTGATAAACATTGTCATATCACAATTTTCCCCTGCTTTAGCAATATTATGAAAGCTGGCAGAAGAAAAATGAACAAAGCCACATACTTTCTTATATAAATCGTACACAGGTAAGTTTAAGTATTTTCCTACTGCTTCGCAAAGATGTTTATCTGTTAATTTTTGATTATTAGTATCTTTTAGTTTGTTTATTGGGACATTTTCTACAAGTACAGCTTTGCAAAAATCTCCACTGTCGCTAACCATTGTACCAGCAAATGCCCTCATTACACAGTCCATTTGCACTCTTGTTAATGTAGCAAGAATTGTAATATTTCTTCTATCAAGTGCAAACAAAAATGTATCTATTAGCTTAATAGATTTATCAATAACTGACATGAAAAACAAATCTTCCATGTATAAGTCCTCGATTTTCATAAGATATTCATTTGCCACCTTATCAAGAGTATTTATTTTAAATCGTAATTCATCTTCATTTTCAATAAATTGATATTTAACCTTGCTCATATAATTGCTCCTTGATTTTATATTGTATGGAGATATTATATCGCTAACTTATTTCGCATACAATGAAATTACAATTTGTCATATCATTTCTTTGACTGCCCCTGCGGAGCGTGGTTCTGTGGATTTCCTGCGGGCTGACCGCCTTTATTTTTCAGTACAATGTCGTCTGCCTTGATGTACCATTCCACGTCTGCCCCTCGGTAGTTGGCGTTTGCCACCGTATCGGCAACAGGATTGATAAGCTCCACCTCTGCATTGTACGGATAATCCTTGACAGGGATTTCCGCTGGGATAGATACCTGTATCGTGCGTTCCTGCTGACTGCACTTCAAATCGTAAGTTCTACGCTTGATTTCCTCGCTGGTTGTCCCGTCCTCATTCTCTACTCGCACTTCATGTCTTAATGCGGAGAATTTCAGCACTCCAAACGTCTTTTCCTTATCTAACACAATTCCATTCGCTAATCTCATAATCTGATACCCCCTTTACTTGCTTTCCTCGGCTGGAAGCATATCATCAGCCGTTAAGATATAGTTAGTGTAGCCACGACCTCGCACGTTCTTTCCCTCTGCGGTAATCTTAGGATTGATGAGCTTTACTTTCTGCTCATACTTGAAACGCTTCTCCCCAGCCTTTGCGGGAAGCACCACGATAATGTCGTCGGCTCTCTGAATGTCGGAATACAGGTTATAGCTTCTCGTCACGGGAACAAAGCGACCATTGACACGCTGTTGCTCCACCTCATTTTCTCCTGCAAACTCCAAATTACCAAAAGTCTGTGCCATGTCAGGCACGATATATTTCAATTTCATACGTTCATACCTCATTTCTATAAAATCTGTTGATTGTCCATGCTTTTATTCTGGCTGGTGGTGTGATACCAGCAAGCCCCCAGACCGTCAAGGGCAGGTAAATGCTTAAAAGCACCCTTGACTGTCCGTGTGCTTACAGGTGGGTGGCGGACAAGCCAGAATAAAGGGAAGCTCCGCCGTTTCCATGTGTCGGCGGGGAGCGTGATTTCTTCATCATCATAGAAAGATTATCCTATGAGCGTTTACGACGCTTGATGAAGTATGTTCCTGCCACGCCTGCACCAGAGAGAACAAGAAGCCCTAAGAATAAGGCAATGTTTGTATTGTCGCCTGTCTTTGGAGCGTCGCTTGTTTTGGTAGGTGTATCTGGTGTGGTCGGCTGTTCCGGCTCTGTTGGTTCTTCCGGTGTTTCTGGTACTTCTGTGATTGTCACCGTCTGCCCGTCGTCCTCAATGTCCTTATGCTCCGTAACCTTAGTCGGTTCGTCTGGATTGCTCAAATCGTATAATTCCTCAAAGGTTACAAGATCTTTCCCGCCAAGCTCGGAAGCGTCAAATGTAAAGGCAATCTGTACTTCCATGCTTTCGCTGTCGGCAGTAAAGGTATAATCATTCTCGACACGCTCTCCGTTGATGATAAGCTCTGCGTTTTCGTCCTTAATCATCTGCCAGCCTTTAAGCTGATACTTTGTGCCGATTTCCAAGCCGTCAAGGGTAACGGTATCAATGATTGTCACATCTTTTCCAGCTTCAATCTCTTTCTTTCCGTCCTCGCTGGTCGCTGTGGTATGGATAGAGATGATACGCTCCGTGATAAGCACCGTCTGTCCCTCGTCGTCAATGTCCTTGTGTTCAGCCACCTTTACAGGCTCGTCCTCATTGGAAAGGTCGTAAAGTTCTTCAAAGGTCACAAGGTTCTGACCGCCCAGAGAAGAAGCATTGAATGTGTATTCTATTTCAATCTTCATTTCCTCACTGTCGGCTGTGAATGTGTAATCATTTACCACACGCTGTCCGTCGATAAGAAGCTCGGCGTTTTCCTCTTTCAACATCTGCCAGCCTTTCAACTGATATTTTGTGCCTTTTTCCAACCCGTCAAGCGTAACTGTGTCAACGATTGTTACCTCTTTGCCAGCCACGATAGACTTCTCGCCGTCCTTGCCTGTGGCTGTGGTATGGATAGAGATTTCTTTCTCGTATTCATCAGTAAGTGTCCCTAAGTCAACGGTCACATTGTTTCTGGACACCACGATTTCAAACGGTGGGATAAGCTCAAAGCCTTTGTTGCTGTCACAGCGTAATTCCTCAATGATATAGGTATCGTATATCAAAGCACCTTTGCTGTCGTCTGGCTCACTCGTTCCAAACCAGATACCGTCCTCGCTGGTCTTTCCTGCGTTGGTGTTGTTCTTATGGGAAGCCCAGTCAGAAGAAGTGGAGAACTGCCCGTTATCATCAGTCACGATAATGTGGCTCTCACCTGTGGTCTTGCTTGTGATCCTAAACGGAACTCCCGCAAGACGCTGGTGTGTGCCAGCACCAATCTTGACACCCTCTAGGTCGCCACGCTTCACTTGATTGTAGATAGATGTGTCTGTACCTGTAAGGTCAACGATTTTTCCGTCCTCTGTGATTTCAAATTCAATCGGTTTCGCACCCTCTGTCAGATAGCCCTCTGGAGCTTTGCTTTCCTCGATACGGTATTTCCCGTAAGGGAGTAAATCAGCAGAAGTAGAAGCCACGCCCTCAATGTCGGTAAGGATTGTTTTTACCACCTCATTCTTGCTGTAAAGTTTTCCCTCGACAAGTACGGCATTGTCATTTAAGGAAATGATTTCAAATTCAGCGTCTTTCAAGGTCGCACTTCCTTGACCTTTGGTATCGCTGGTTTCCAAATCTCTTTTCTGGATTTTTACACCGCCACGGATAACCTTATCTGATACATGATACTGATTGCTTCCAGACAGTACGGCAATGTCGCCGTCCTCGGTAATCTGTGTAAGGTACATTCCCTTAATTTGTTCCTCGCTTCCGTCAGCCTGCATATATGCACCGTCAAGAAGATAGCCGTTAGGAGCTTTCGTTTCCTCAACGCTCAGCGTTCCTAAAGGAAGCACGTTCTTTCCGTCCTGTGTATAGAAGCTGTCCCCAGATACCTTGTATTCATCAGAAAGGCGGGAAACATAATGGATAGTGCCGTCGCTGTCCTTTTCAGCGATTGTTTTTGTCACCCATGTTTTTGTCGGTTCGCTAGGGAGATTGTCAGCAGTATAATGTCCCGCATAGAATTTCCATGTGAACTCCGCACCCTCTAAGGAAGCGTCGCCCTGTGGAGCGTCTTTCTGTGTTTCCATGTCAATCTTGAATAATTCAATCAATGTATCTGTGACTTTTGGTGTATCTGATACATTGAGTGTCGCTGTCTTGCCAGTTTCCACGTTTAAGGAATAGACAGTGTTATCCACCTTGTAGCCAGCAGGAGCAGAAAGCTCTTTGATATAGACTGTGCCAGCCTTTACTTCCACGGTATCAGTATTTCCGCTGTTATCAGTCGTAAGGGTGGCAAGCTGTTTCGTACAGTCCTTATCAGAATAGACACCATAGGTCGCACCAGCGATAGAGTAAAGCCCGTTCCCGTCGGTAATGCTGGTATTACTGGAAGTCTTTTTAAGAGTAGCGTTCCCTACGGCAAGTTTCGCCCAGAACTGTCCAATGTCCTGTCCCTCGCCAAAGTAAATATAACCGCCACATTCATAGCGTTCTTTGTTCTCACTGGCAAAGGCTTTCGCCCCAGCGTAAACCTCGTCCTGTACGGCTTTTGAGATTTCATCATAGGAAGCTCTGACGTTATCGCATTGCCAGCCAAGATGAACGCTCAATCTCTGCCATACGACGCACTGTTTCAAGAGATAGATATGCTGACTGCTCAATCCGCTGTGGCTCTGCACATACTGATTAACATACTCGATTGAAAGTGCAACATCTGAAATCTGGTCGTAGCTCATGCGTGTGCTTGCGTCGGCTCTGGTCTTGTAGCCGTTGCGGAAGTTGGTGTTAATATCCACGCAGAAAGCGTCCTCGCCCTCAACGGTCATGTGTCCCTCGTTGAATGTCGAACCGATAGAACCGTCATTCATTACTTTCTCAACGATACCGACACGCTCGGCACTTTCTGTCCAGTATTGCGTTTCAGAAGCGTGGACTGCCGTTGTCGGCAAAGCGGTAACGATAGTCGCAAAGGCAAGGAAGCCTGTGGCTAATCGCTTCAATATCTTTTTCATAGCTTTTAAAATTCTCCTTTCGTTTGGATATAGAATAGGCGTTTGCGAAACGCCAAACACCGCATAAATACGGCATTTTTTTGTTGTTAAAATAAAATATCTCCTCAAGGTTTATGGTAAAATAGAGTTGACTAGAAACTAAATACCAATCCACCTAAAGGAGATATACCTATATGATAACACATAAGCAACTCACTTTGGCAGAAGTTTTTGAAGATTATCAAAATAAATTCGACAACGATAAATATCAGTTTCTTTCTCTTCTTGACGAAGCCATTAACCTCGATGAAATTGTTCCTGTTTCTTTTGTTTCTCATTTTCATGCTCGAACCGGAAGGCCACGCAAGCACCAGCTTTATCCTATGCTCAAGGCACTTCTGCTCCAGCGTATTTTTTCAATCCCGACTGACACGCTCCTGATTGTGTTTTTGAAATACTCTCAGGAACTGCGTGATTTCTGCGGCTTCGATGTTGTGCCGGATGGTTCAAAATTCACTCGATTTAAACAGGATTTCTTGGCAGACTTACAATCTATGTTCGATTATCTTGTAGACCTGACTGAACCGATATGCCAAAAACTGAATCCTGCTCTTGCCGGCATGACAATCTTTGATACCTCCGGTATTGAAGCATGGGTTACGGAAAATAATCCGAAGTATGCCAACCGTATTATTAAACAGCTGAAGGTTTTTAAGAAATCCCATAACCTTGATGATTCCTATGATCCTTACAAAGCAGCTTATGGTTCCATGCCAACCCATGCTGCAGCCACCCCGGCAATCCAACAGATGTACATCAATGGTCACTTCTGTTATGCCTATAAATTCGGTATCGTCACAAATGGACTTGGTATTGTCCGCGACATATCTTTCTACAACAAGGATTTTCTAACTGCACATCCTGACATTATTGTAGAAAAGAAATCAGATTCTCCAGATGAAGATAAATCTCTTGCCGACTCAAAAGCTCTGCTTCCTGTTTTAATTGATTTTTTTCAAAAGCATCCTTTGATTGAACCAAAGACGTTTCTTGGAGATGCCGCTTTTGATACGATTGAAATCTATAAGTCTCTTTTCGAAGATATCGGATTCCGTAAGGCTTTTATTCCTCTCCGGGTGAAACTATCCATGGAAGGGACGGACTACACAGTAAATGAAAATGGCATTCCCTGCTGTCCACATGATTCGTCACTTCCCATGAAACGGGAAGGAAGTAAATCTCATTTACGTAGCAAGCTTCCTACCATGAAATTTGTATGCCCAAAAATGAAATGGGAATACAATCCTGCCGACAAGTCAAAACGTCGGGTGTGTCACTGTGATAATCCATGCACCACTTCTTCCTGCGGACGAATGATTTATATTTATTCAGAGAAGAATCTCCGCGCCTATCCTGGTGTAGAACGAGGTTCACAGGAATGGGACGACACTTACAAGATCCGTGTAAATGTCGAAAAATCAATCAACCAATTCAAGGATAGTTTCTGCATTGCGAATCGCAAAACACAGAACGAAAAAACACTTCATGCTGATTTACTTCTTGCCGGAATTACACAGCTTGTTACCGTACTTGTTGCTGATAAAATCCACCAGCATCAATATATACGAAGTTTAAAACCTTTGATTGCCTGACCTTTTGGTATTTATAGCATTTTCTTCGCAGTCCATCTGGGAAGTCTTTTTGTCATGTCTAATTTTGATATCACCTGCTTCTCATCTTAAGAATCCTGCATTGCAGGATTCTTACCGCATTTTTAATCAGGATTGCGAACTTGTTTCGCAATTACCTATAGAAAAAATATAACACTCTTGTAATATCTGTTCCTAATTTACAACGAAGCTCAAATATACCGTCACCTAAATGTTTACTGTATGGTTCTCTTAATTCATTGCCATAATTTTCTAACATATCAACCAAGTGAAACATTTTCGCTTTCATTTTTGGTTCTAGAGTTATACAATAATTTCTTCTATAAAATATTGCAAATAATTTTTGATCTGCATTTGATAAAAGGGCACTACACCAGCAATTTGCCAAGTCTAGTACCCTTTATTTTTGTCATTATGCAATCTAATTATTCACTCCATGGTGCGCTGCCACACTATCAACGGTCAGTCCTTTGAATGTATATCCCTGACTTCTATAGTAATCAATAATCTGTGGCAATGCCTGTACGGTTGTATCTTTTGCATCTGTATCATGCATCAGAATATCAACATGATTTGCCGTGCAGGATGTTGCGTTTGAAACCAGTTTTTCTACTGGCACATTATTTCCGCTTGCGTCAGTAGAATCACAGTTCCAGTCAAAATACTGATATCCTTTGTCTCTCACTGCTTTCGTAAGTGTTGTCATCAATCCTTTGACATATTTTGCACTGACGGTATTGCTGGAACCTCCTGGGAAACGAATGATCATGGATTTCGTTCCTGTGATACTCTCTACCAGATCTGATATTTTCTGCAAATCTGCGAAGTATGCATCTTCGGATGAGTAAACTGTTGCATAATCATGTGTATAGGTATGAAGTCCAATCGAATGTCCTTCGGAAAAGGCTCTTTTAATCATATCATCATGTTCCCGATTATTTCCTGTAACGAAGAAGGTTGCCTTTGCATTTTTTTCTTTCAAAATGTCAAGAATCTTTCCGGTATTCTCTGACGGACCATCATCGAAAGTCAGATAAACAACTTTCTCATTCCAATCCGGATTCTCTTTCACTTTGATCTTTCGCTCAATCTTTGTCTCGTTTCCGGAACGGTCTTTTGCAAGATAGGTAACAACATAGGTTCCCGGTGTCGCAAAATCCACTTTATCAGCGCCCTGTACTTCCAATGTCGGCTCCGGATCCATATCGTCCTTTATCGTAACCCCTTCATTGAAGTCCATCGTATCGCCCTGTGCAAGTTCTTTATCATCTGCTCCTTCAATCGTCGGCCCTGTTGTATCCTCTTCCAAATTCAGTGTTGATTTGCCTTCTGTCTTATGACCGTCACTATCTGTTGCAACAACAGTTACTCCGTATTTTCCTTTCTTCTCCCAGGAATCCTGTCCGACAAATTCAAGTGTGACATCTGATGCATCTTTTACTGATTCTACAAAATCTTCCGGCTTGATATCTTTCGGAAGTTCTGTTGTATAACTGTCTTTCATTTTAAGCTCAGGTGCTTTTGTATCCTTAACTTCGACTTCAGCTTTTACTTTTTGTTTACCATAGACATAGTAAACCGTATATTTTCCTTCTTTATTCGTATCTACTTTCCCTTCTGTCTTCACATCTTTCACTTTTCCACCGACAACGAAACGGATGTTGGACATCAGATCCATACTTTCTTTCTTTTCCTGCGCGATCACTTTACTCCGTAATACAATCGGATTCATTCTAAAATAAGTAAATGTTGAAACTGCCGGAACTAATACAACGAGCAGAATCAATACAATTGCAATTCTCCTTCGTCTCTTGAGGCGTCGAATGCGTTGTTCATTCCTCTTGCGTCTCTCCCACTCTTTTCTAATGGATTCCTTGCTTTTTCCCATCGCGCCATAATGTTCATAAAACGCTTGTTCTTTCTTGCGTTCTTTTTCTTCTTTTGTTTCTTTAGACCACATGCTTATCCCTTTTTTCTTTTCTATTCTTAGAATCAGGAGCCAATCAAAATTGTCCCCTGACTTTTTCTTCCATATTAATCATAGCATTCCTTTTTTGCAGAAACAAGGGAACTTTGACAATCCTAAAGATTTATTAAGAATCTTAGTTACTGTTCACACACCACTATCCCGCGAGGTGTTTTGGCATGAATATGCCAAAATCCCGAGACATACAAGCCAAAATTCCATTGCCGCAGGCAATTTGGAATGAATTTTGGCTACGTTACTGTGAACGGAGTGAGCAGTAACGTATCTTACAGATTGTTCTTTAGGATTCTTCATCTTTCCAGTGTTTCAGACGCTTTACAGCATCTGGATTCTGTTTCTCAAGTCTTCGCTCCAGCCGCTCTCTTCGCTCTTCAATATGCTCAACAATCTCTGGATGCTCTTTCAGAAGACGATCTCTAAGTTTTCTTCTTCTACGCTCGATCAATTCAATGACGAGTTTTTTGTTTTCTTTTACATCACTTGGAAGATCATCTAAGTGAAGCTCCATTCTGCGGAGCAACTCATCTTCATCAAGTGCTCCAAGTGAATTCCAAAATTCCAGTTTTTCTTTGATTCCTTCTTCGGAAAGTTTCTCGAGATCTGTAATCTCATGGATCTGCTTCACAATAGAAAGCACTCGTTTCTCAATTTCTTTGACTGCATCATCACCAAATGCCCATGCAAACTCTTCCAGTGTATTTTCTTCTTCTGCAGGAAGGGAAAAATATTCTCTTCGTTTAAGTTTTTCGAGATCTTCTTCTGGAATATCCAATGGGCAAGGCTGCTCAATCCCCGCATCATGAAGTGCCGCAAGAATTGTTCTTCGCACAGCACCTTCTTTTATCAAATGTCCGATTCCAAGCTTTCTCATCTGATCGTTAACTTCTCTGGAATGTTCTGTGATATAGAACTTAATTCCACGTTTTTTCAGACTTGCTGCAAGCATTTCGAGTGCATCTGCCGCTGTAATATCCAGGCTGTTGATTGCTGATGCGTCCAGAATTACGACCTTTGTATCCTCTTTGATGCTGTTTTCAATATCTGAAACCAGCACTTTGTTATTTGCAAAGAAAAGGTTCTCGCTAAATCTGTAAATAATCACATGCTTGATTGGATATGCAAAACGGTTTCTCTCCAGATCATAATAAACTTCTTTTCCCGGAATCATTCCACGGAAAGATCTCGGAGGGTTTGTAGCCCTTAAAATCACTGCTACAAAAGATAACAAAATTCCGATCACAACTCCGTAAATCGTACCAAGGAACAGCACACCGATCCCTGCTGCAATAAAAATATAAAATTCGTTTCTGCTTACTTTAAACAAACGTACTGCAAGATGTGTCTCTACAACATTCATCAGTGCAGAGATTACGATTGCCGTCAATACCGGAACCGGAAGATATTCGATAAATCCGGTTGCACCTATAAGTACAACTGCCATGGTCAGTCCCGCTGTAATGGATACAACCTGTGTCTTTCCTCCATACTGTTCATTCATGGAAGTCCTGGAAATACTTCCATTTACCGGGCAGCATCCAACTGCACCGGCAGCAAGATTTCCTGCGGCACAGGCAAGGATTTCCTGACGGTCATCCAGTTCATATCCGTTTTTGGATGCAAAATTGTTCTCTGACAAAAGTGTCTCTGCCATGATCACAACAGCAACCATAAGTGCTCTTCCCACAGCCTGGGTAAGATTGATCCCTGTAAAATCCGGGAAAATAAGCCGCGGAAGCCCTGGTTGAACTGCCTGCAGGAGAACTACACCATACTGGTTTACATGAAAGACAATTGTCGAGAGAACTCCGGCAATCATAATAACGATTGCCATCGGGAACTTTGGAATCAGTTTTTTGGATACAATCAAGATTACAAGTGCTCCAATTCCCATTCCAAAGGACAACCAGTTTATCTTTGTGATTGCCTGAAAAATGTGTTCTGCAAGTTCTATGAATTCTCCAGTTCCCGCCGGGCTTCCCATCAGTTTCGGAATCTGCATCATAATAATTGTCACTGAAATACCACTGATAAATCCACCCATAACCGGTGTTGAGATAAAATCAACAATCTTATCTGCATGTAAAAGATAAAACAACAATAACCAGAGTCCTGTAAACAATGCGATCAATGGTACATACTGCAATGCCTGGGCTGATTCTGCCGTCACTCCAAGTGTTGCCAGTGCAGCTCCGACAATTGCCGCCGGTGCCGCATCTACTCCAAAGATAAACTGTTTTGAAGTTGAGAGCATGGCAAATAGCAGGATCGGCAGAACAGATCCATAAAGTCCATACACCGCCGGAACACCTGCGATCTGTGCATACCCCATAGAGATTGGAATTGAGACCGCTGCCATGATAATTCCGCTTAAAATATCTTTTGGCAAATATTCTTTTTTATAATTTTTTAATGTTGGAAATATTTTTACAGACACTTTTATGTCACTTCTTTCTTTTACTTCTTTTTTGCTGTTAATTCTCTACGCTTCCAAATGGTCCGATGTCTAGAGGATTCTGGTTCTGAACTGCGTCTGTCCCATCCGCATCTTCTGATATACCGTAACCTTTTTTATCACCTGCTGTCACTTCTTGAATCTTATCAAGAAAAACTGCTCCGTACTGTTCATATTTCTTAAATCCCATACCATGTACTTCAAGCAGTTCCTCTTTTTTGAATGGAACAAGTACACACATCTCATGTAATGTACGATCTGAAGCGACCATATATGGCGGAATTCCTTTTTTCTTTGCCAAAGAATAACGCACAGAACGCAATTCTTCGAATAATTCTCGGCTTTTATCTGTAAGATTCCCGAAACTCTCTCCCTTTCTATGAGACGCTTTCTTTCCACTTCCGGACTTTTTCTTTTCTGTAAGTTCTGACTTCTTGCAGCGAAGTTTCAATTCTCTCGATTTCAGTAATTCTTCTGACCGGTCTGTCAGTTTCAGGATCGCATAACGATCTGCGCTCTGTTGAAGGTATCCGTGTTCGAGCAGTGTATAAACTACGTCTTTCAGCCTCTGCTGAGAACATTTACTCTGTCTTCCATAAATGGAAAGTTCATTCATCCCTGCACTTCTGATCTTCGCTGTATTCGCTCCCGCCAGTGTGGAAAGGATCATTGTCATACCGTATCTCTGTCTGGATTCGCGCACACACTCGATCACGTCTGCCGCAATCTCTCCGACATCAAGCTCTACGAATTCTTCCAGACAATTGGAACAATTCCCACAATGTTCTTCTGTCTCCTGTCCGAAATAATTCAATATGTATTTCCTGAGACACATGCTTGTCGTACAATAATTACTCATCTTACGCAGTCGGAGAACATCCTGTTCCCGGATCACCCGGAGTTCTTCTTCTGTGTATTCTCCAATCTGCTCTTTACTATCCAGCAGGAGCTGATTGATCATGATATCCTGCGGTGAATAGAAAAGGATACATTCTGCCGGTTCTCCGTCTCGTCCGGCTCTGCCTGCCTCCTGGTAATAATTTTCCATGCTCTGCGGCATATTATAATGAAGTACAAAACGGACATTGGACTTATCTATTCCCATTCCAAATGCATTCGTTGCGATCATAATCTCTATCCTGTCATAAATGAAATCTTCCTGACTTTCATTTCTTGCCTCTGTCCCCATTCCTGCATGATATCTTCCGACAGAGAATCCGGCATTCTGCAATTCCAAATAGAGTTCATCTACATTTTTTCTTGTTGCACAGTAAATAATTCCACTGTCTTCTCTGTGCTGTGTAAGATATTCCTTAATTGCATCCTTCTTCCCACGCGCTGGTCTTACTTCGAAGTAAAGGTTCTCTCTGTCAAAACCAGATACATTTATATAAGGAGATTCAAGATCAAGTACTTCAAGAATATCTTCTCTTACTTTCTGTGTTGCTGTTGCTGTAAATGCACTGACGACCGGGCGTCTTGGAAGCTGGCGGATGAATTCTGTGATCTTCACATAACTTGGGCGGAAATCCTGTCCCCACTGGGAAATACAGTGAGCCTCATCGATTGTCACCATAGAAAGTTCTGCATGACATGCAAAGTCCAGAAACCGTGGTGTCAACAGACGTTCCGGCGCAACATAAATCATCTTATATCTGCCTGCCGCTGCCAGTTCTAATGCTTTTGTAATCTGCCGTTCTGTCAGTGCACTGTTAATATACGCTGCATGAACTCCTGCTTCATTCAGTGCCTTCACCTGATCGATCATCAATGAAATCAGCGGTGATACTACAATCGTGATCCCAGACATCAGAAGTGCCGGAACCTGATAACAAAGTGACTTTCCTGCTCCGGTCGGCATGATTGCAAGCACATCTCTTCCATTCAAGATCTGATCTACAATCTCCTCCTGCCCTTTGCGGAAAGAATCGTATCCAAAAATTTCTTTTAATATCTGTTTTTTACTACTGTTACTTTCCATCTTTTGCTGCCTTTCACATATTGTTGGCTTCCCTTTTTAAAATCCAAACATTGCATTCAATCGCTCCAGTCTTTCTTCAAATTCCGGATAAAACTGTGCTTCTTCCTCTGCCTGATAAGGCATCTGATAAAAGTTGCGAAGAACCACAACCGTCAGTACTTTCGCGTTCTGCTCATCAAGTTCTTTCATGCCTTCTTCACAATTCTTAAGAAATGTGTGCCATCTCCACACAAAATCTTCGTATCTCTTCTGATTTGAAATTCCAAGCCACTTCTTAATCTTCACCTTGCCACGTTCCTGCTTCTTACATTCATGTATCTGGATGAAATATTTAAACCCATCTTCTTCATAAATACGTCCAAGAGGGAACAAACGGCAGATTCCCGGTCTGTATCCATGAATAGAACATCTTCCATCTTTCAAGAACAGACAGGCTTCTTCCTCTCCTGCCATCTTTAAATTAGGAAGTACCATCCCGTCAACTACATTCAATTCCAGATAGTTTGCAAGCAGTGTATCAAAATTCTCTTTTTTTCCGAGTTGTAATCTCCACAGATCCATTGGATCCAATAGGATGGAATTTCCCATTCCCTGGCAGCATGCAGAGCAGCCTTCACAGTCATGACAGTCCACCTTAACCATATCTCCGGAGGAATACAGACGTCCGTCTGAAATTTCATTAAGATCTACTTCGCGCTTCATTTTTCTATCTCCATTTTTTCTGAATTTAATCGTGTTCTATTAGTATAATACAGATGGACTGTTGGTTGCAAGAGCTGTGTTATTGTTCGCGGTTGGTCAACATAATTTACAAATGATACAAAAAAGTTGTTGATGGCACAGAAAACTACACTATCATCGCGCGCCCTTGCTCATCAACAACTTTCCATTTCACATTATAAATGATTAATCAAACTTAATCCTCGTATCCGTTTGGATTCATACTCTGCCATCTCCAGGAATCTTCACACATCTTGTTCAGATCTCTCTCAGCTACCCAGTGCAGTTCTTCCTTTGCCTTGGAAGCATCACAGTAACATGTAGCAATATCTCCTGCACGACGTGGTTTAATCTGATAAGGAATCTCTTTTCCACAAGCTTTGGAGAATGCTTTCACCATGTCAAGTACGGAATATCCGTTTCCTGTTCCAAGATTATATACGGAAACTCCTGCTTTCTCTTTCAATTTCTCTACTGCGCGGACATGTCCAACTGCGAGATCGACTACGTGAATGTAATCACGTACACCCGTTCCGTCGTGTGTATCATAATCGTCTCCAAATACACCAAGACACTCAAGTTTACCGATTGCGACCTGTGTAATGTATGGAATCAGGTTGTTCGGGATTCCCTTCGGATCTTCTCCGATCAGTCCGCTCTCATGAGCTCCGATTGGGTTGAAGTAACGAAGAAGTACGACGTTCCACTCCGGATCAGCTGTATGAAGATCTGTCAGGATCTGCTCCAGCATCCATTTTGTCCATCCGTATGGGTTTGTACATGTTCCCTTTGGGCACTCTTCTGTGATCGGGATAAATGCCGGGTCACCATATACTGTTGCAGAAGAACTGAAGATGATATTCTTCACGCCGTGATTTCTCATTACATCACAGAGAACTAAAGTTCCTGCAATGTTATTCTCGTAGTATTCGAGTGGTTTAACAACTGATTCACCTACTGCCTTGAGTCCTGCGAAATGAATAACCGACTCGATCTCTTCTTTCTCAAAGATCTCGTTCATTGCTTCTTTGTCGCGGATATCTGCTTTATAGAACTTCAGATCTTTTCCTGTGATCTGTTTTACCCTGTCTACAGCTTTCTCTGATGCGTTGTAAAGGTTATCTGCGATTACAACATCATATCCTGCATTCAAAAGTTCTACACATGTGTGGCTTCCGATAAATCCGGCGCCTCCTGTTACTAAAATTGCCATTTTAAAATTCCTCCTCTGAGCTTTATTGCTCAAATTGCTGCCACTCACAGTAACTGTGTTCGACAGCTTGCTTATCTTTGCTTTGTTATCTCTGATTATAACACATCCACCACAAAAATCTTTATACGAATAGTTCCTCTTATGGTAAAAATGTTGCATGATCATTATGATTCACAAATTCTGTAACTGACAACACATAATCTAATCCCACAATTTCTGTGGATAAAGACCTTCGTCTTTCAAAGCCTGTACCGCTGCGACTACAACCGGTTTGTCCTCTTTGTATGTAACTCCATACCATTTATCTTCGGATTCAAGCACTCTTACGGTTGCTCTGCCCTCTGCCAGAAGGTCACTGACTACGGATGGCAGGAAGTACTCACATTTCATCGGATTCTCCTTAATACCTTTCTCAAGGAATGCCGGAAATCCTGCTTTGATCTCATCTAAAATACTTCTTGTGAATCCCCACATATTCATGGATACAAGAGTATCTCCGTCGATAGTTGTCCATGTCTCTCCGTCGTCTTCTGAGAAAGCGATTCCACCGTCACGCTTCTCGATCTTTGTACGCTCTGTGATTCCAACCAACTCTTTCGCCTCATTGAGTTCACATACGCCACGAGCAACATGTCCGTTATCTGTAACTGTATTCTTCAGACGATAACCTACCATTGTATAACGGTACTTATCATCATCTTCATGTGTTGTAAGGAATTCATAGATTGTCTCAAATGCATGACGTCCGTAATAATCGTCCGCGTTGATTACTGCAAATGGTCCATCCACCTCATCGATCGCACTTAAAACAGCATGTGCTGTTCCCCAAGGCTTTACACGTCCTTCCGGAACTTCGTAACCTTCTGGGAGATTGTTCAGATCCTGGAATACATATGCTACATCCATGATCTTCTCAATTCTCTTTCCAACAGCTTCTTTAAAATCTGCTTCATTTTCTTTCTTAATAATAAATACGACTTTCTCAAATCCTGCGCGTTTTGCATCAAAGATCGAGAAATCCATAATAATATGTCCTTCCTGATCTACCGGGTCAATCTGCTTCAGCCCGCCATATCTGCTTCCCATTCCTGCTGCCATAATGACCAGAACCGGTTTCTTCATAATGAAATCCTCCAAATATTTTTAAATATTATGTTGCCTGACGGCAAGTACATTTCTATTGTATGACATATAGATAAAAAAATCTAGATGAAAATCAAAGAAATATATACACAAAAATCCATGCATTTCATCCCACTGGGATTATAAAATGCATGGATTTTACTGGCTGTCAGATTATTTTACTGATGTTATCTCACATTAAATGCGTCATTCCCCGGATATACTGCGCTTGTTCCAAGTTCTTCCTCGATGCGGAGTAACTGATTATATTTCGCTACACGCTCCGAACGGCTCGGCGCTCCGGTCTTGATCTGGCAGGTATTCAATGCTACCGCAAGATCTGCAATCGTTGTGTCCTCTGTCTCACCGGAACGGTGGGAAGAAATTGCTGTGTAACCTGCTTTGTGTGCCATCTTGATTGCTTCAAGAGTCTCAGATACAGATCCGATCTGATTCAGTTTGATCAGAATAGAATTTCCGCATCCGAGTGTGATTCCTTTCGCCAGTCTCTCTGTGTTTGTGACAAAAAGATCATCTCCAACCAGCTGGACTTTATCTCCCAGCTCCGCTGTCAGTTTTTTCCATCCTTCCCAGTCTTCCTCGTCAAGCGCATCTTCGATTGAGATGATTGGATATTTCTCTACCAGTTTTTTCCAGTGGTCAATGAGCTGTTCTGATGTATAGACTGTTCCTGCCTTTGGAAGTTTATACTCTCCAACCGTCCCTGTCTTCCATTCTGAGGATGCCGCATCCATTGCGATCTTGAAGTCTTTTCCCGGCTCATATCCGGCCATCTTCACAGCCTCAAGAATTGTCTCGATTGCTTCTTCGTCTGATTTCAGCGCCGGGGCAAATCCACCCTCATCACCTACAGATGTTGCAAGTCCTCTGTCTTTCAAGATTCCTGCAAGTGCATGGAATACCTCTGTACACCAGCGGATGCATTCTTTAAAAGACGGTGCTCCAACCGGCATGATCATGAACTCCTGCACATCCAGTCCGGAAGAAAGTGCATGACACCCGCCATTTACAATGTTCATCATTGGAACAGGAAGTCTGTTTCCATTCACTCCTCCAAGAAAACGGTACAGCGGAATCTCAAGTGCATCTGCTGCCGCTCTTGCACATGCGATTGAAACAGCAAGAATTGCATTTGCGCCAAGATTCGATTTATCTTTTGTTCCATCTGCCTGGATCATAGCCTGATCAATTGCATAAGTGTCGCCTGCATCCATTCCAACTAATGCACTGTTGATCGTTGTATTAATATTTTCTACCGCACGGGAAACACCTTTTCCACCGAATCTTGACTTGTCTCCATCACGAAGTTCAAGTGCCTCAAATTCTCCGGTAGAAGCACCACTTGGAGCCGCACCTCTTGCTACAGTTCCATCTACAAGATGCACTTCTGCCTCAACCGTTGGATTTCCGCGTGAGTCGATAATTTCTCTTCCAATTACTTTTTCAATTTCCAGATAATTCATAGTTGTCCATCCTTTCTGAGGACTCCCTCGCCTGTGTTCAGGTATTACAGACAAAGGAGTATACATGATTTATTCACACAGTTAGTTTTCTCTAACTATATGCATTCTATCAAGTTTCTTTACAAAACGCAATATTTCTATTTGATAATGATTCTCATTTTATAGGATTCTATATATTATCTGCACTTACTATTATTTATATTCTTACTTTTTTATAAATACTCCCTCAGCTTCTCAACCTTCCCCATATCTGTCGCCCAGCTCGTGGCCAATCTCACCACCGTATGCTTCTCATCCGTCTTCTCCCAGAAACTGACTCTGACATTCTTCTCAAGTTCTTTCAGCTTCTCATCTTCCATCTCAACAAAGATCTGGTTCGTCGGAGAATCAATATAGAAGTCATATCCTTTTTCTTTCAGGATTTTTTTTAGTCTCGCAGCTGTTATGATTGCATTCTTACTGATTTTCATATACAGATCATCTGTAAATAACGTATCAAACTGAACACCAAGGAACCATCCTTTGGCAAGCAGTGCTCCGTGCTGTTTGATCAGTGTCACAAAATGTCTCGGTGCATTTTCTTTTGTAAATACAACTGCCTCTCCGCAGAAGGCACCTACCTTTGTTCCACCAATATAGAAAATGTCACAGTATTCTGCAATATCTTCCATTGTCACATCTGTATCTTCTACTGCAAGACCATATCCAAGACGTGCTCCATCAAGATACAGAGGAATATGGTACTGCTGACAGATATCAGAAAGCTCTGCGAGTTCTCCGCGTGTATACAGTGTGCCATACTCTGTTGGGTGAGAGATGTAAACCATCCCCGGGAAAACCATGTGTTCATGATTCCCATCACTATAAAACTGATTCAAACAATCAGCCACGTCTTTTGGCTGGATCTTCCCTTCCTGCTGTGGAAGGGTCAGTACTTTATGACCGGAAGCTTCAATCGCACCCGCCTCGTGTGATGCAACATGTCCTGTCTCAGCTGCGATAACTCCCTCATAGCTTTGAAGTACAGAATCAATTACTGTCTGATTTGTCTGTGTTCCTCCCACAAGGAAGTAAATGTCTGCCTCCGGGCATTTACATGCCTGACGGATCTTTTCCTTTGCGGATTCACAATATGAATCATTTCCGTATCCTGTAATTCCTTCTTTATTTACTTCTGCCAGTCTGCGCAGGATTTCCTCATGTGCGCCTTCTGAATAGTCATTTTCAAACGAAATCATTTCTTAGCTTTTCCTTTCTTTCTGAATGTTGTATTTTTATTTACATTTCTTTTCTCTGGAGATTTCTTGCTCCTTGATTCATTTTTTGTTGTGATCTTCTTAGCAGTTCGTTTGTCAACGGTCTTCTTTTTTCTCACGCTGTACCCAAACGTTCCGATCTTTTTGCCAAGTCCAAGATATTCTCCATGGGAATATGCCAGAAGACCTGTCTTATTGAGTTCAAATTTACCATTTTCATTCATATAGGACTCATCCACCTGAACTGCCTTCACTTCTGCAAGAAACATGTGATGGCTTCCGAGTTTCTCAACTTTTGTTACAACACATTCAATATTGACCGGTGCTTCTTCAATGACCGGTGCGTAAGTAAGCTTCTCTGCCTTTTTCGCAGTCAGATGACACTCTTTCCATTTATCCACATCCCGGCCGGAGCGCACACCGCAGTAATCTGTCGCATGGGCGAGCTGTTCGGTTGTCAGATTGATCACAAACTCTCCACTCTCTTCAATCATATGATACGAATATCTTTCCGGTCTTACGGAAATGTATACCATCGCCGGGTTTGTGCATACAGTCCCTGTCCATGCAACGGTAAAAATGTTCGTATTTCCTTCTTTATCTGCCGTACTTACCATAACTGCCGGAAGTGGGTAGACCATATTACCGGCTTTCCATACCTGTTTCGCCATTTCTCTTTCCTCCTGAAAACCGTCCCCTGTTACGGAGACGGTTCTGACTTTCTATTTAAAAATGTCTTGGGCTTTCTTACTGCTGCAGTGCTGATACAAGTGCCGGAACGAGCTGTTTCTTACGTGATACGACACCTTTGAGCATCAGTTTCTGTGCATTATCTTCCAGATCATAAGCTCCGATGATCTTTTCTCTTGCTTCATTACCACTGCAGATCAGTTCAGAGGATTCTGCAATAATATTTGTCAGCATAAAGAAAATCATATCCAGACTGTGGTTCTGTCTTGTCTTTTCCATCTCCGGAAGTACTGTTGCCTTAATCTCTTCAAGCTCTTCTTCGCTCATTGAATTCACCTGACCAACACCAAATACCGTATCATTCACTGTAAACTGTTTGAAATCAAGGAAGAGAATTTCCTCGGCTGTCTTTCCTTTGAGGTTGCTTCCTGCCTTGAACATCGCCTGCGCAAGTTTCTCTATATTGATCCCGGCAATCTCTGCAAGCTTTTTCGCTGTGCTTTCATCAAGTAGTGTACAAGTTGGGGAACGGAACATCAATGTATCGGAAATAATTGCGGAACAAAGAAGTCCTGCATTCACCGGATCTATTTCGACACCATTTTCCTCATACATCTGAGATACAATTGTTGCTGTACATCCAACCGGCTGATTTCTGAAAAATACAGGTCCGATCGTCTCGATACTGCTCAATCTGTGGTGATCAATAATCTCCTGGACATCTGCCTCTTCCACTCCGTCGACTGCCTGATTCTTCTCATTATGATCGACAAGGATCACCTGTTTCTTGCTGACATTAAGAAGTCTTCGTCTGGAAACAAGACCTAAGAATTTTCCATCTTCATCTACGACCGGGAAATCACGGAAACGCTTACGTGCCATAACTTCTTTCACATCATCTACATAATCATTCTTACGGAATGTTACGAGGTGATCCTTCGTCATGAAAGATCTTACCGGAATACTCTGGCTGATATGCTGTGCTGCTGTAAATGTATCATGCTGTGTCCAGATAACAACAATTTCTTTCTCCTCTGCCTGATGAAGAATATCTTCTGAGATCGGATCATTCTGGCAGACTACCATACAGCTTGCATCCAGATCGACTGCGCACTGCTGTGCATCAATTCGATCCCCAATGATAACAAGATCATCTTTCTCGATAAAGCTTGTCATCAACTCTTTGCTTGATGCTGCAACAGTTACTTTTCCTTTATAAAAATAACCATGTTCATTTCCTGTTACAATTTCACCTTCTACTGCCGCTGCAATATTACGGTACTGTGTTCTTGCCTTCGCTAGCATTGTGTTATCATAGACTTCCATATAGGATTTCGCAATATCACCTTTTGTGATCACACCTTCCAACACACCGTTACGTGTGATTGGAATTGTATGAGTATTCATCTCTGACATCTTTTCCCATGCTGTACGGATTGAGAGGCTTCCTTGAATTTCCTGACTTTCTTTCAGTTCCACATTCTTTATCTGTTCTCTAAGATCAGAAAGCAATGTCGGAACTTTTACGCCAAAGTGTTCCAGTACATATTGTGTCTCTTCGTTAAGCTGCCCTGCACGACGAGGCTCATACGTTTCTCCGGTGATCTTTGTCTTAAGATTTGCATAAGCAATTGCTGTACAGATAGAATCTGTATCCGGATTCTTATGACCTACAACATACACCTTTTTATTCTCAGCCATTTTTTCTATCTCTCCTTCTCAAATTTATCTCTTATTTACTTTTACACTCACATCAATTTATCTCTGTATTCTGTCATCTTACATGAACAGCTTCTTCATTAAGTATTAAACCTGACAATTTACTATTCAATAAGTAGAGTAACATTTTTTTTCTATTAATCCAACCGCATTTTTCATTTTCTTCACGGATTTTGGCTCTTTTGTTGTATTTTTTCTCATACATATGTTATACTTTTGATTAACGAGAAAAAGAAAATGAGGTGCTTTTAATGAGCGAAGAAATGAAAGAATTACAGACAAATGAAGTAACAGAAACAATGGCAGACTATGAAGATCATTTCGATGATGCGAATCCATGGAACAGAGTCCAGGATTATATGGATAAAAAAACTGTTCTTCCTGTTAAAATTGAAGGTGTTGTTAACGGCGGTGTAATCGTTATAGTAGAAGGACTTCGCGGATTCGTTCCTGCTTCCAAGCTATCCCTTTCCTATATCGAGAATCTGGAAGATTATCTTCTCAAAGATATCGAAGTACAGGTGATTGATGTTGATCAGGCAAACAATCGTCTTGTCCTTTCTGCACGTGAGCTTCTGAAAGAAAAAGAGAAAGCCGCACGTGATGCACAGGTTGCAAGTCTGAAAGTTGGAACTGTTCTGAAAGGAACTGTAGAGACACTTCAGAACTATGGAGCATTTGTTAAATTAGAAAACGGACTTTCCGGTCTGGTTCATGTTTCCCAGATTTCCCAGAAGCGTGTGAAAATGCCTTCTGATGTTCTCACCGTTGGTGACGAAGTTGAAGTAAAGGTGATCGGTATCAAAGATGGTAAGATCAGCCTGAGCATGAAAGCTCTCGAAGAAGACAAAGAGAAGGCTGAAGAGAAAGCTGAAAAGGTTGTGATCCCGAAAGCGGAAGATATCGGAACAAACCTTGGAGATCTCTTTAAAAATATCCAGTTATAGAAATTGGTGCTGTGATCCTGTTCAGATTGATAATCTGCGTAATTGGCAGCATGATACAGAAAAATCCCTTTCAGGAGTTTATTTCTCCTGAAGGGATTTTTCTATTTTTAACGCAATAATTCAGATATATTTATTATGCACAAACATTCTCCAAAATTTCTTCCAAAGCATTCTTGCTGCTGGTGTGGCATCGAATCACATCCGCATTACATCTGCCGGCCTCTTCTACCGCACAGCGAACCATTTTATGGGATACTGTGTTTGTGAAAAGAACGATCAGATCAGGACTTCCAATCTGTTTGCTTAAGCTTGCTGACATCTGGGTGAAGATCTTCGCCTTACAATTAAACTGTTTACAGACTTTCTTATACTGACATACCATTCTGTCATGTCCTCCAATGATTACTACACTCATACTGAACCTCCTGAAATTAAGATCTGATTATCTATTATTTTACTTATTACTTTTCCTGTATGGTTTATGAATTCATTTCCACATGCCTCTGTTGCTCATGTTAGTTACGTCTAACTTATGTATTTACTATACTATAACGAAAACGTAATATCAATATCATTTACTGATAATGTTTCTCATTAGAATAAAGAATGTGCCTTGGCACATTCTTGCGCCTGCGGTGGTCGCTTGCGACACCTACCTTGTACGCCGCAGTGCGCATCCTGAGCGGAGCGTTTTTTATATGTTAGGAAAGAACTTTCCTATCATATAAAAAAGAACTACCGGGACAAACCTCTACAAAAGTTAATCCCGGCAGTTCTTTTTCTTGCCTTTTTTATTTTATGTTGTTTCACTCAAGATTGCTGTTCACAGTAACTACTCAAGTTCTGTTCTTTTATTTTCATCCAGCAGATTCTTCATGCTTCCAAGGCTTATCATTAATGTAGACGCATTGTGCAAAAGTGCAGATACTGTCGGCTGGACAATTCCTGTCACGCCAAGCAAAATTAATCCTGAATTAATCCCGACAATATTTCTGTAATTCATATGTATCCGCTTCATCATGGCATTTGCCAGAAGTTTCAGCGTCACAACTTCACGCAGATCATCCGCTGCAATCGTGATATCCGCAATCTCTCTTGCAATCTCAGCGCCATCACTGATCGCAATTCCTGCATCCGCCGCCGAAAGAGCCGGTGAATCGTTGATTCCATCACCGATCATAATTACTTTTCTTCCTTCTGATTTCTCTTTCTCAACAAAATTCGCTTTATCCTCCGGAAGAACCTCAGCATAATATTCGTCAACACCAACACGTTTCGCAATTGCCGCTGCTGTACGTTCACTGTCACCTGTCATCATAACAACTTTACGAATACCGGCTTTCTTCAAATCACGAACCATTTCCACAGCCTCTTCACGAAGCGGATCTTCTATACAGATAACTGCAACAAGTTGTTTCTCGATTGCTAGATACAGATGAGAGTATTCTGGTTTTAATGAATCGTATCTATCCTGATATTCGGATGGAATCGTACATCCTTCATCTTCGAAAATGAAATGACTGCTTCCGATCAGAACCTTTTTATCATCAATAGAGGAAGAGATTCCATGTGCCACAACATATTCTACCTTTGAGTGCATTTCTTCATGAGACAAATGTCTTTCTTTCGCTGCATCTACAACGGCCTTTGCCATAGAATGAGGAAAATGTTCTTCCAGACATGCTGCAATACGAAGCAGATCATTTTCTGAGTATTCACTGAAAGCAACAATCTCTTTCACTGTCGGCGTTGCCTTTGTCAATGTTCCTGTCTTATCAAAAACGATTGTATCTGCATCGGCCACGGCCTCTAAGAACTTACCACCCTTTACTGTGATATTGTTCTCGCCTGCCTCACGGATTGCCGAAAGTACAGTGATCGGCATCGCAAGCTTCAATGCACAGGAGAAATCTACCATCAAAACAGACAGTGTCTTCGTAATATTTCTTGTCAGGAGCCAAACTGCACCTGTCCCCAGTAATGTATATGGAACAAGTCTATCTGCAAGATGTTCTGCCTTACCTTCTACAGAAGACTTCAGTTTTTCAGAATCCTCGATCATGGTTACAATTTTCTCAAACCTCGTTGAACCTGAAACAGCTTTGACAAGGACTTCTATCTCGCCTTCCTCCAGTACTGTTCCGGCAAAAACCGACTGTCCTTTGCTTCTTCTTACAGGTAATGACTCGCCTGTCAGAGAAGCCTGGTTGATCATGCCCTCTCCAACGACCACTTCCCCGTCGAAAGGAATCACATTTCCCATACGGATCACAACATGGTCTCCCGGCTCAATATCTGATGATTTTACAAGAATCTCCTGTTCATTTCTCTTCAGCCACACTTTATTGACATTAAGTGACATACTGCGCGCAAGATCTCCGACAGACTTTTTATGCGTCCATTCTTCTATGATCTCACCAATTCCAAGCAGGAACATGACAGATCCAGCTGTAGCATAATCTCTACGGAATACGGAAACGCTGATTGCTGTAGCATCCAGGACAGGAACCTCTATCTTACCATGCATCAGGCAACGGATTCCGTGCCAGATATATTTCACTGATTTTACAGATGTAATCACTGCACGGACCGGCATTGGAAGGAATAATTTACTTCCATAATGAAGAACCGTCTTCATAACCAGCTTTTCCTGATAAACAGCATTCAATTCTCTTCCTGAACCTGCTGCGACATGCTCCGGCAGTTTTGTATTTTCATAAGAAAATTCCTTTAATAAATTCAATACCTCTTCCCGGGTTCCAACATAACAGATCACAGCATCTGCGGTGCGTTCATATACTTTTACGTCTGTTACATTCTTCTGATTGGAGAGAAACCAGGATAGAGTATCCGCCTCCGTATATGTCATCCTTTTCTGGACAACATGGATACGAAGGCGGCCATTGATCTCATGCTTTACAATGAATTTCATAGAGAATTAAACTTCTTCCTCTTTGAAATCCTGCGCACCTGTATTCTCTTCCTGAGTTTCTGTCTCTTCTGCTTCTTCTGCTTCGTAGACAGCCTCAGCCTCTTTTGCTGCACGTGACTCATTGATCTGCTGAGCCTCTGCAAGGATATCCTCTGCATTCTCCTGAACAGTTGTTGCTGTCTTCATCACACAGTCTTTTGCTCTTAAAACTGCTGCTGTACAGTTTGTGTAAACTTTCTTTGCATCATCACTCGCAAGAATTTTCACTCCCGCTGTTCCGAAAAGAACACCTCCTGCAAAGATTCCTGCTTTTTTCAATTTAAATATATCCCACATTATATAAAACCTCCTAAATTTTTTATACATCATATCAACCCAGTATACAGATAGTCAATTCTAACTGCATTTATCGATAAATTTTATCGTTTATTCTCCGGTAATTTAATCGATGTTACTTTTTGGTCTTTTACATAACCGCAATGTTTTAATCCTTCGCGAACCACCTTATTCCATCCTGTTTCTGTGAGTTTAAAAATCGTATCATCATCCAACATGATAATACAGCCTCCCTCTTCCGGGCAATCCTGCGCACAATCAACTTTATACATATTTTTTCTGTTGATTGCTCCGATTTCTTCTAATGCATTGATCATTCTGTAGACCGTTGCCACGCCAATATTTTCATCTTCCTGAGATGCCTTATAAAAGATTTCTTTACAGCTTGAGCATTCATTTTCCAGAATGATATCGATCAGCATCTTACGCTGTTTTGTGATTCGGCATCCGTTTTCTTTTAGTTTTTCAATAATCTGCTCTTTTTTACTCACGGCACTCCTGCTTTCTGGTCTTCGCTGCATCAGTTGCTTCGCTATCTCACAGAGTTTTGCTCTTATGAGACAGATGTGACCTCATATCCTGCATTTTTTACTGCATTTTTTAAATCTGTCAGATCAATTTCTCTATCATAGGAAACTTCTGCACTATTGTCCTTCAAACTCACCTTTGCAGTAACGCCGTCCAATCCATTTAATGCATTCGTTACGGTATTTGCACAATGCTCACAATGCATTCCTGAAATCTTCAACATCTTTCTGCCAATCACCGGTCCGTCTAAAAATTTTGTTTTCGGTTTCTTACTATTTCCAGAACCTCCTCCGCAACAAGGACCTTCTCCTTTAAAATGTTTGATTGATCCTTTCAGAGCCAGTCCGAGCAATATAATTACAATCAGTACAATAATAATATCTGCCATTTTGAGCTTCCTCTTTTAGTCTTCTTTCTCTTCTCTGTTTTCTCTCCATCTCTTAATCCACAGATAAATCTGATAAATGGATACACCTACAAGGTAAATCAAAAGAAATGCGCCAAACGCATAAAACATAGAACCAGTCGAATTTCCCATTCTAATCACCTTCTACTTTTTCTTCGTATATTGGGATTTTCCCACTGCCGTGCTGCATCCACCGCAACTGCCACAATTGCCACTACATCCGGCGCATCCGACATGTTTTCCTTCTTTATGATTTTTATATGCTTTATAAATGAGAAAAATACAATATCCGATAATTAAAGTTATTATTACAATATTTGCTATCATTGTCTTCAACACCTCGTTTTTTCTCTTAACTATAACAAAGAGCCGGATACATTTCCTGCACCCAGCTCTATTTTTTCTTCAAGAGTGCTTTCGCAGTTACTGTTCACTCCCGTGTCAATCACTCCGCTGATTGACACGGAGGATGCGCGTTTTGACTTGAATGCATCTCGCCCCATCGCCAAAGGCGATTTAAAATGGCGAGATGCGTTGCTGGTCGCACATCGTGTGAACAGTAACCTTTCGCATTCTTGCTTTTCCATATTACGCTGCCTGCACAGAACGTTTAGAATATACTTTCTGATCTTTATACGGATCTGGTCTGAAGAGCATGAACAGAAGGAAGATCAGTAAGATAAATCCTACTGCTGTACCTACGCCAAATGCTCCGCCTGTTACGAAAGATCCTACCTGGTATACGATCAGGCACACAACATAAGCAAATACATTCTGGAACAGGATTGCAAACCAGAACCATTTTCTGGACTGCATCTGCTGTGCCATTGTTGCGATTGCTGCAAGACAAGGTGAGTCAAGCAGGTTGAACAGAAGGAATGTAAATGCTGCAATTGTTGATGGGAACCAAGAAGCAACTCCCTGTGCTACTGTCACTGCATCTTCTGTATCTCCGGACACATTTGCAAGAACTCCCATTGTAGAAACGATTGCTTCTTTCGCTGTAAATCCTGAGATAGATGCTGCTACAGGCTGCCACTCTCCAAATCCAAGTGGTGCGAACAGAGGGGCGATCACTCCACCGATTGCTGCCATCAAGCTGTCTGCGCTGTCTTCTACAAGTCCAAATCCATCTGCTGTAAATCCGAATCCGCCAAGGAACCACATTACTACGCATGCAAGGAACAGGATTGTTCCGGCTTTGATGATGAATCCTTTCAGTCTCTCCCAAACATGAAGGAGAACTGTCTTAGCCTGTGGAATATGGTACTGCGGAAGTTCCATTACAAATGGAGCCGGTTTTCCTGAGAAAGGTTTTGTTTTCTTCAGGATGATTGCAGAAACAAGTACTGCAACGATTCCTACAAAGTACATCAATGGTGCAATGAAGGAGCTCTCCTGATATCCTGCCACTTCACCGGCAATAACTCCACCCATCATAGCGATAACCGGAAGTTTTGCTCCACATGGGATAAATGTTGCTGTCATGATTGTAAGACGTCTGTCATTATCCTGCTCAATTGTCTTAGAAGCCATGATTCCAGGAATTCCACATCCTGAAGAAATCAAAAGCGGAATGAAACTCTTTCCTGAAAGTCCAAAATGTCTGAACACACGGTCCATAACGAATGCGATACGTACCATGTACCCGCAGTCTTCAAGAATAGAAAGGAAGAGGAACAGGATTGCCATCTGTGGAACGAAACCAAGTACTGCTCCAAGTCCGCCGATGATACCATCTACGACAAGTCCGTTGATCAGGTCACTTGCTCCGACATTTGTAAGGAATCCTCCGACTGCATCCTGGATTGCTCCAACGAATGTATCATTTGTCCAGTCCGTTACAAATGTACCGACTGTTGTGACAGATATGTAATATACAAGCCACATAACTGCGATGAAAATCGGAATACCAAGGATTCGGTTTGTAACGATACGGTCAATCTTATCCGATGTTGTCAATTTTTCTTTTGCTTTTTTAACAGTAGTTCCGACAATCTTCTGGATAAACTGATAACGTCCGTCAGTTACAATACTTTCCATATCGTCATCATGTTTCTTCTCCAATTTTGTTCTTTCGTCTTCAACAACTGCTTTTGCTGCACCTGAGAGTTTAATCTGATCTACAACTTTGCTGTCATTTTCAAGGAACTTTACAGCGTACCATCTTTTCTTATCTTCTGTAATTGTGTCAGGAAGGATTTCTTTTACACTCTCTACTGAAGCTTCAATGTCTTTTGCGAAAATTTCCCCCGGAAGTTTTACTTCTTTCTGCTTCGCAACTTTGATTGCTTCGTCGATCAGTTCATTCAGACCTTTCTGCTTTAATGCTGAAATCTCAACGATTGGGCAGCCGATCAGCATGGAAAGACGTTTGACATCAATCTTAATACCTCTCTTAGCAAGAAGATCGCACATATTCAATGCGATTACAACCGGTACTCCTGTCTCAACAAGCTGTGTTGTAAGATACAGGTTACGTTCAATGTTTGTTGCATCAACAAGGTCAACGATTACATCCGGATTCTCATTCAGAACATAATCACGGCTGACAACCTCCTCAAGTGTATATGGAGAAAGGGAATAGATTCCCGGAAGGTCAGTTACTGTAACATCTTCCTTTTTATACTTCTTATTCTTGATCTTACCTTCTTTTTTCTCTACCGTTACGCCCGGCCAGTTACCAACATACTGGTTTGCTCCTGTAAGAGCATTAAACAGTGTTGTCTTACCACAGTTCGGGTTTCCTGCAAGTGCAATTGTGATTGCCATTACTCTCTTTACCTCCTTAAGTTATATCAATCAGGCTATTCTGCATATAAGGTTTTATTTAACTTCTACACACTGTGCATCCGCTTTTCTGACAGTAAGTTCGTATCCACGGACTGTAATTTCAACCGGATCACCAAGTGGTGCAACTTTTCTGATAAAAAGTTCACTTCCTTTTGTGATTCCCATATCCATAATACGGCGTTTGTAAGCACTGTCTCCATCGATTTTTGTAACTACAACAGTAGTTCCTACTTTTGCATCACCCAAAGTCATAACACATACTCCTTCCTTTCTTTACTTTACTCATCACTTTTTCGGCGTCTCAATCAGATCATAATATGGCGCGCCATATCAGCATTTACTGCTACTCTCGAATCTTTAATATTAACAATAACGTTACCGCCAATTGCAGATAGCACAATCACTTCTGCTCCGGGCACAAATCCAAGATTCGCAAGAAAACGCTTTGTCTCATCATTTCCGCTTACTCTTTTAATTGTATTGGCTTCGCCAATGTTGGCCATTGTAAGTGGCATAATCTCACGCTTCTTTCTTAAATGATATTAGAATCCATTCTCATTTGATATAGATTATTAAAAACAGTTGAGATTGATAATTTTTTTCATTTTCTCTTCTGTTCGTAAGTTAGTATATGCTAATCTCTATTAGTTGTCAATGACTAATTTATATTTTTTTAATTTTTCTGTTCCGTGTAAATCGGAATTGGGGAATCAAAATTTGTCTGGCAAATCATTTGCTGTAGGGAATAAATTATGATATACTAAGCAAAGACATGAAAATTCACTGTAAATAGTGATACAGATAAATTATAATTTATATAGAGGAGGCCATTACCTATGCATGTAAATGAATCATCTGAAAATTATCTGGAGACAATCCTCATGTTAAGCAAGAAGCTTCCTGTCGTACGTGCCGTCGACATTGCAACAGAGCTTAACTTTAAAAAATCAAGTGTCAGTGTAGCAATGAAAAAACTCAGAGAAAGCGAACATATTATTGTATCTCGTGAGGGCTATATTACATTGACAGAATCCGGACAGGCAATTGCTGACATGATATATGAGCGTCACACTCTTCTCTCTTCCTGGCTTGAAAGACTCGGCGTTGATCCACAGGTTGCAGCTGATGATGCATGCCGTATGGAGCATGTGATCAGTGAGGAAAGTTTCAACGCAATCAAGAAGCATATTGTTTCTCATTCTTAAAACGAAAAAGCACTTTCAGAAGAGTGATATCTCTTCTGTTAGTGCTTTTTTCTTACTTTTACTTATCGTTATAATGATACCTACATGCTAAACATACAAACGGAGTTGGTGGGATTCGAACCCACGTGCCCCGGAGGGCTAACGCATTAAATAAAGGATTTTCAGAACAAATAACGTAACGTGACAACTTCGTGACACTATACAACATATAGATACAAATATGGGAAGGAGCATTTCCAATACACCTGTTAATAAAACCCTCTGCTGCTAGTTCCATAGAATAGTTTTCCTTATGATATTATTATGCTGCTATAACATCTCGTCTTATCAATGCTTCAACATCATATCTTAGCATTGCATCATAAGCACACTTTGGTATCCTTCCAAGATTCTTCTCTGCAACCTTTTCTATACGCTCTTTCTTTTTATTACAAGCGAATCCAAACACTTCATCATATGTCTCATATACTTTTTTTCTATTACTGCCAACAAAGTATTTTCCATCTTCATTTTCATATATGTTGTCTTGTGCATGACGCTCAAATATTGTATTAATATAGTGTTCAATCAATACACATGTTTCAGGGGAATACTCCTTATTTCCCGGCTTCAGTATATCCTTATCTAAATCAATTCGATTTCCAAATACATGATGCTCGTCATACCAGAGCTTGAAGTTTGCATAATTCTGCCACTCTTCACACACACATTTATCTGCATATTCTGGCTTATATTTTTTATGCACTTCTCTATCATGACATCTCTGCATCATGTCCTTCCACTTAGTATATGATTTTTCATAACAACCTTCTGTTCCAACAGTCATTCCGCTATATCCTATTCCACACATTCCTCTTCTATAATGTGCCGGATTCCATCCATCTTGCTTGTATTCTACTGCATTTATTACCTGCATTATAAGATCTTCAGATAGTGGAAAGACAGATTCATTCTGTAATTCTGTCAATCGGTCATATTGTTTTTCCGTAACTGGATACAAATTCTTATAATACAAGTCGTTTTCGTTGTTTAATTGATGCCATATTCTTGTGTTATTTGTCTTGTCATAATTAACGATAAACGTTTCTACTGCTAATTCTTCCGCAGATACCCTGTGTTTTACATACTTGAATATTTTGGTAGGCTTAACATATTTTTCCTTCTCAAGTGTAAACATCCTTTTTCCAGTTCTTTTATCTTTACTTCCACGCTGAACCTTATATTTCCCATCTCTATATTCAACTACACGTCCATGACTACTGTACCATGTATCTTTGTAGTATAATAGCTTTACAAATCTTTCATCTCTAGCAATAAAATCTATTCCAGACTCATTCTTTCTCAAGATTCTTGAAGAGTCAATTTTCTTATATTTTCTTTTAAAGTGCATGGATTCATCAGAAAAATATTGTTGTAATGCACTTTCATAAAGTGATTTTTCTCTGCTTTTCTTTGTACATTCCTTGCATGTGTGTAAACGATTTTTCCCATAAATCATTATATAGTTCTCTATCGGTAATTCTCTTCCGCACACTTTACACACTTTTGTTCCATTATATTTTATTTTTTTATTTTTTCTCAAAATGTCCTCCATTCTTTTACCTACATGAACCTATTTCTCATGCAGGTGCAGTCTATTATTCATTCCGGACTACACGGGATTTTTTTGCATTAAAAAAGGCAGTATTTACACCGCCCTCATTTAATTTCTATTCAATTATTTTTTGGAATTTCTTTTAGACTTTTGATATATGCAACCATAGAGCCGAAGTCACCTGTTCTTTTTTCCGCTCCATTAACATAAAGATATTTTGCTAATTGATTTCTTTTAATATTAGATTTGATTAAGATGATATATGCATTCGTATTCGTATACTTTAGTTTTTTATTTAACTCTCTTTTTTGGCGAATACGTTGCTTTTTAATTGCTTCACATATAAACTTCGAATCATGCTTATTAATATATTTGCTGATCCAATTATAACAAGTATCCCATTTGTACGGTAACATATCAAAGTATGTCGCATCCTCTGGATACCACTCAAGCCATAATGCCTTTACTGACTTGCTTGTAATTGTCATATCAGTATGTGATATTTCATAAGCAATAAGCATTTTCTTTTCTTTGACGCACGACAATTTTAATTTTTCTTGTTGTTCCACGTAATTCTCCCTCTATCTAAATTTCTTCAGTTTTTCATTCCATCTAACAGACGAGTATATTGTTCTTTTAATGCTCGAATATCAGATATTTCCTTTTCCCAATTATCTTTTAACTTTTCCAATTCCTTGTATTTTTTATCTAATGAACCGCTCTGTGCAAGTTCTTCTTTTAATTTTTTATTTTCTTTCTCTAAAAGTGTGTTTCTATTTTCCATTATTTTAAGTTTCTTGTCTAAATCCATATCAACTATATCCTTTCTCAAAAGAGACGATGCATTACTACACCGTCTCACTTTTAAAATCTTTGTCTATATTTACTCATGCTACCCTTGCCAGTAATCTGTCCAAGTGTCATATCTTGAATAATTTTTTCTGCTTTAACATCCTTTTGGAATCGTCTCATCATTTCCGAATAGAATTCAGCATAATTAGCAGGATTGTCTACTTTAACATCAAAGTTAAATGTTTGATTCGCAGTAAACTCATTAAACATGTTCGGAACTTCCGGTGGATTCTGAATCATGCTTTCAATGAATCTTTGTGGATCGTTTGCAAAACTCCATAAGTTTTCATGAGCATCGTTATTAAACACAGATGAATTCTTACTTAGCGGAGTTAAAATAGAGCCATCATCAAGTACAATTGTTTCAGGTTTCTTATGCTCTCCGACAACAGCCATTTCATCTTTTGGAACAGACTTAATACCTTTCTCATATCCACTAATCTGACTTAAATCAACCCATCCAAGAGGATGTGCTGCATTTTTATCTTTAGCAATATGATATTTCTTTTTTGCCCAAGATGCGTTGTTGATTTTAGTAATGTATACTGTCTGTCCATGCATCTGTGTTCCAGTAGGACTTATACCATCTGAACTATAATAATATGCACCACTGTTAAATATAACCGCATCTCCAACATTCGGAACACCATCACCGCTTGATGTTGTTGCAGGTTTTGGAGTAGGTTTCGCAGGTTGTGAAGCAGGAGTGGAAGATGATGGTTTCTTAGTACTTGGAGAACTAGCACTTGCTTTCTTATTAGAAGCATCTACAGCTTGTTTAATAAGATTCGTCAAATCATTTATTGCATTCTGAACTCCTGTAATAGAAGACAAGAAATTAGTACCATAATTGGTAATAACTTAATTTGCCGAATTCCAAATTGTATTCATGCTTTCAGTCATTGTGTAACCAACGCTATCAGCTTTTGCTTCTAATGTATCTCTAATTGCGCCAGCTTCAGAATTTACATTTGCAATCACATCAGATACAAGAACATCAATATTATCCAGTCGCATATTAAGGACTTCTTCATACTGTTCATATAAATCATCCAATAATTTCTTCTGATCTGCAATTGAACGTTCATATTGAGTTTCAGCCAAATCTTGTTTCGCATCATTCAAATCATTCTGTAACTGCTGTCTCTTTGATGCACCTTCTTCAGAAGTATCCCCTTGATATGCAGCTAATTGTTTCTCGATGGAAGATATTTCTTTCTGCTTTTCGGCTAACTGTTTCTGATAATCATACATATCCTTGTTGGTATCAAGTAAGTCAGTGTACTTATCAATCAACTTTTGAAGCGCATCAAGTTGAGATTTAATACCATCTTCAACTAAATCTTTAATCGCATCCTTTTCCTGCTTTGCAGACGTAATAGACTCTTGCTGAAGTTTAAGTAATTCACTTCTACGGTCAATGAGTGTCTGATTGAATGGATCAGATTTTAACTGTTCGTCAATCTTTTCCATTTCTTTTCTATACTCATCAGCCTGTGCCATGAAAGTATTGTGTTTTACGCCATGAAGACCAAATGTAGCTTTTCCATATTCTGTAATCTGACCACCATTCTTGTCGTCATACATCTTCTCACTGGACATAAGTTCTTTAAGGAAATCTGCTTCGTCGTTGATTTTAGAGATTCTGTCTTGAAGTTTGTCAAATAAATCCCATTGAATCTGACGAATACTATTTTCCCATTCGATAGTACTCTTATTGCAATTCTGAATAGACTCATCAATAGAATCTATTTCGTCTTGCATGTTATACCATGACTCAGAATACTTATCTATTTTTCCACTACTAAGTGCGCTATTTAAAGAATTAACCAGTGCTTCACGCTCTGCGTACAGCTTATTGATTTTTTCATTTTCGTTAGAAATCAGGCTGTCATAATACTTTGTGCTAACAATATATCCAGATGTCTCCGTAATATCAATCGCACCCTCAAGCATTGATTGTGTATGTTCAAACTGTTTTAAGATTGCATCGTATTCATCTTTAATGTTATTGAAACGTTGTTCAATTAGTTTAGACTCTTGTTCTTTGAGATCAATAATCGCATCTCTACAATCAAGAGCTTTTTCATCATTTATCTTTTCATCCATTCGCTACATGGACGAGAGTATATTAAATACTCCTCACACTTTCATGTGAGAATGGGACTATATCTTCTATTTGAATAAAATTATTTTGGATTTTGTTTTGAAATGTTTTGAGAGAATTGTTTTAGATAATTTAGGACATTATAAAAGAGCAGTAGTGATTTACTGCTCTTAAACATAAACAGCGCGCTGTTTTATATTAAATCATTCGCATAATTTACAAGTATTTTTGTTCTTTCTTTTATAAATTCTTCATATGATAAATTTAACGAATTCGCTGGAGCCAATGCAGATTCCATGATATTATTTAAATTACCAATAATTAAGTTCTTATACTCACTCGGAGCGCGGTCTTTTATCTTTTGATTATCTGCATTATTTAAAAAGCAAAAATTTGCAAGACAATATATTTTCCTTTTATCAAATCCTAATCTTTGCAAATACTTATCTGGGAAAATATGATGAAATTCTCTTGAAGTGGACATTTTTAAAGTTTTAGCCAAATCCACTTTGCTTCCAGATATAAAAGACCGCGGTGTATGACTTGCAAGCATAAGTACAAATGTTTTTGTAGCAGATGCTCCAGCACTAAATTGATTTTCTTTAAAAAATGACTCTGTTACATGACAATTAAAATCACATATATTATAATTAGAGTCTTGTCTTAATTTTTTCATCTTTTCAATATCATTTTGCTGTACGTCATTAACTCCACTAGAATATCTTCTTGAAAAGCAACACCTCCAAAACCATCTAGTTAATGATTCTCGTTGTTTGTCATCATATAATTCGCCATTCTTCTTATCTGACGCAAAGAATACCGTAAGAGGAACAAGCATGGATGTATAAGGCAATGATTTTAATGAATATACATTAAGTTCTTTTCTTAAAAAGTCAATAGAAGATTTAATTCCAGTTTTAATTTTATTATAATTATCACGAATTAAAACCCCATTAAGTTTCATAACATCTTTCGGTGTTGTATTTCCTAGTATAACTCCTGTAAAACACTTTAATAGCAAGTCTTGCTGTTCTACTAATCCCTCGAATTCAAAGTCTTCTAAGTCATTCGATAATTGCTCAAGTTGTTCCTGTAAATCGAAAGATTCACTCCAACTCCACGCATTGAAAAGTTGAAAATTATTAAGCGGAATTCCCGCGCGATTTATCCTTTCAAAAACAAGTGCTACATTTTCTTTACTGTCAGTTTCCAACACTGTATATGGAATAGCATAATCTTTGAATTTTTCTTGTAGATCATCAATTTCTTTAATACACTCATCAGATAAATTTGAAGTGGCTTTTCTGTATTCCACAGTATTAAACAGCACGCTTATTGGAAAATATTTTTTTAAATCTACCTCATCAGACTTATAAAATGGAACAAATCTACTATTTTGAGTATCTTTTGGTTCATTCATAATAAAGTATATTTGAGCGTCGTTTTCGTTTATAGGTGTTAATTCTGTTTGGAATACTGAAAATATAGAAGTTATTCTTTGTTGTCCATCCAAAACATAATCAATTGGATAATTTTTAGTTGGCTCTGGTAAACAATAATTCCCTAGTTGCTTTTCCGTATGTAACTTTTCAGATGTTCTCCAAAACAAAACAGAACCTATTGGGAATCCCTTGTATATACTATCCATAAGAAAAGCTACATTTTCAGGTTCCCATATATAATCCCTCTGAAAAGAAGGAATTCTAATTTCTCCGCTTGCTATTTTATTAATCACCTTGTTAATTCTATAATCTTGCATATAACAGTATCCTTTTTCGCACAAATTTGTTAATATATACCAAATTTATTATATAAAAAAGTTATCCATAATACAATATTTTTAATAATTTAATCATCATTTTATTCAAATAGTCTATATTTTTCAAGCCGCCAATAGCTTGCGACCCTACATTAAGGCTTACGCCACCCATAAAGGGTTAGTCTCTGAATGTCTTCCATATCATTTCTGACTTAGGAAGTTCACTGCGTTTGGGAGACTTGCACTCCCGGTTGTCCCTAACCTATTTATTTTTTATGGTTTCTATCTTTCGACTGTTGAGTTTTAAACTCGCACCGCATTCACGCTTACCGTTTCCAGTTACGTTGTAGCAAAATAGGGTTATGGGGATGTTCCCGCAATTAAATAGATTTTACATTGGCATGTAAATTCACCAATTCTTATAATCACTGATCTTTTCTTTCAGATCAGAATCCGTGATTGTTTCAATGTCAATTTTACCATTCTGGATTTTATCAATCCAATCCGAAGAAAGACCTTCTCCGGCTGATTCAGCTTCTTTAATATATCTGTCATATGCCTGTTGCTGTAATGAGATTTTTTCGGTTACTTTTGAAAGCTCAGAAGATAATGCTTCATTACGCTTTGACCATGTACGATATGTACTTGAAGCAGTTGTATCTAATTCGTCAATCTTACGTTTGATACGGTCTAACTTTGTTTCAATCCAATCAAGGGTTTCTTTTGTTTCCTCTTTGTCGTTTGATGAATTGGAGGAAGTGTTAGATTTTGAAGATGAAGTTGAGGAATTGGATGAGGATTTTGAAGAGGAACTTGATGATTTCTTTTTGGAGGAAGAAGATGATTTACTTCCACTACTGCCGACATTAAATTTACCAGTTCCATTAGAGAACGCTGTACCTAAAGAATGCGCCCCCTCATAAGCTAATTTCCCATGAGAACCAGTTACATATCCATTCTTTAATAGAGCTTCTGACTGTTCTCCATTAAACACAATGTCCCCTTGCTTCAAACTTGTAAATGCAGGATCTCCATCATTTACTATGAATGGCTGTCCATCTCTTACAATGATTTCAGGTTTTAACTCATTGACAAGTGCGTGTGGCTCATTCTGCTTTAATCCCCAATTCTTATTTGAGGATACATTAGTTGTTCCTGCTGCATGAGCAGTACCAATTGAATGAGCCGTACCATTTGCCGGAGATACGCTACCATTTGTTTTAACATTATATGTAAGGTTTCTTTCCTTATTTCCTGGAAGATTCTCAAGTCCAGATACGTGTACAGTATAATTTACTTTTGCATTCTTATTTGATGGTTTGTAAGCATCTACATCCGAATGTTCCGCAGTAAACTTAACCTTTGCATCCTTATCTTCAGGATCATATCCATCAACAAGTGTCTTGTCTACTTTTGCATTTACTAACATCTGTGGTGTAATTGCTGAAATAGAAGATTGAATCGTTCCAAGAGCAGCCGTATCAAGATTTACTCCTGCATTAACATTAACTTTCGTTTCTGTCAAGGTCGTAAGAGCAGATTGTACTTCAGAAGTATCCAATGATAATGATGCTTTTGTGTTCCCATCTAATCCTTGAATTTTACTTGCAAGATCTTGAACTTTCTGCTGTGCTTCAGTTGTATCTATGTCCACACCAGCTTTGCCAAGCTCATTCTGTGCATTTAAGTTGTTTACAGCTGTTTGATACTCTTGCAACAGAGCAATGGCTTCTCCGATTTTTCCATCAACTTGACTTGTATCAATTGACATAACCGCAGAAGTGTTAGTGAGCATTTCTTTCTGATAGAGAAGTGTCTGTAAATTATCAACCGCATCCTGCGCACCACTAAGAGAGATATCTACAGTTCCACCTTCATTCTTAAATTCACCCAATGCTGATTTGGCATCATTTATTTTGGATTCTAATTCATCTGCATTAACTGTGATTTCAATATCTGACTGTCCAAGTTCTTGCTGCTTTTGAACAATGTATTCAAGTATCTCATTTGCATGTTGAAGCTTTTCTGTCTTTACATCAGGATCTATCTCAGAATCTTCTTGAATAGTTTCAATGTAGCTTTGAACCTTTTCAATCTCATCCGTAACTTCACTAAATGAAGAGGAATCAAGGTTAATACCATTGAAAGATGTCTCATTCATATCAACAAGAGATTCTTTTGCAGATTCCGCAGATGTTTTTAACTCGTCCAATGATTGTACTGGCTGATCTAGGTTAATATCAAAACCATAATCTTTGAGTTTTCTCATTACCGCCTGAACTGCTTCTACATCAATACCAAGTTTATCTGCAATTTCTTGATCGTTGCCTACTCCGAAATCAATTTTCCATGAACCATCATCATTCATGTGCGCCCATTCAGAATTGATGTCTTTAATATCCTTTAAGAAATTTACAGCACCTTCCTGACCTTCAGTGAAGTAACGTTTAATCTTAGGCATTGCAGATTCATATGCAGAAACAATCTCTTCATTTGAAGCAGTTGATAAGTCTTGATTACTCATCAAATCAACAAATTCACGGAACTTATTTGTGCCTGTCAGTCCTTTATCATACAATTCCTTTGCAGATTCAAGATTTCCTTGAATGGAATCATATATATCACCTTCTTCGCCACGAGACATAGCAGCTTGCCATTGATTATAAGCAGAAAGAGTATTCTGATATTGGTATGCAAGATCCTGAAGGGATGAGATATTACTTTCAATGCTTTCTTTCTGAGTCACATAACCACTTACATCCTGTCCATCCATTAAAGCTTGAGCCATACTTTCCTCAACTTGACGTAAAGCCTTCTGCTGTTCAGAGATTGCATTTAAGTAGTCTGTTTTTGTTCCCTGTTTTTGCTGTTCCTGTAACTGAGCTAATGCTTTTTGATTCAAATGGTATCCATTTGCTGTTTTTTCCAGTGCTTTGTCTGCATCATCTCCAAACATTTCTCTGAAAGATTTTACGCTATCTTCAGAAATACCGGAACCAGATACAGATTCAGAAAGCATAGAGTTTAGAGATGCTACATTTTTCTCTGCTTGCTGGATGGAAGTCTGTGCTTCAGAAAATGATTCTGTAAGATTACTCATAGAAACAGAGCCAGTAAGTCCCATCTCTGTGAGAATGTCTACTACCTTTGATACAGATTCCGCATCATCATCTGACACAACACCAAGCTCAATTGCTTTGTCAACCACAAGTCGTAAAGCACTTTCACCTTTCATCAATTCGTCATCATCAAAGCTGATTCCCTTTAAATCAACGTCCTGAAGGTCTTTAAAATCTTTGACAATATTCTTATAATTATCAGATTTTAATGCATTCTGGAAGTTATTTGTATTAATTGCAGTCGTGTTGAGGGATTCTCCGACCTCATCAAATAATGTTTTATACTGTGGGAATTTATCTAATACTCCATCTACAGTTGATGACATTACATCAAAAGAATTCTTTGCACGGTCAATCGCAGATGTATCACCACTGGATAAAGCATCATTATAATCGTCTACTGCCTGTTTATAATCTTCCAAAATGGCAGCAGGCTTTCCATCCTCTAATCCCTTAGACACAATGTCTGCTTGCAAGAAATCACTGTATAAATCCTGATATTTCTCAAGAGTTTTACTATTTTTGTCGAGAATTTTACTACCATCATTTATGATGTTGGATAATGTATCATTCTCTCCATATTTTTCTTCCAAGTCTCTGACATCATTCATAAAGGAATTAATTTCTTCCTCAGCCTGTGTCGAATCGCCTTCAAAATAAATCGTATATGCTCCACTTCCATCAGAGCGTTCATGTAATTTTAAGCCAAAATATTTTTCTACAATATTCTTTAACTCTTCTCCATAATCAGATTTAATATTAAAGTCCGCTGCACTATCTCCGAAATTGAATCTACGCTCTTTTTCCATCTCTTTCTGAGCTTTGGAGATTCCTTTTTCATTTTTATTTAAGAAAGTCTTCGCTTCGTTCTCTGAAATCTGATTCATCTTCTGAATCTGTTCATCCAGTTTACCATTAACCAAATCAATGCCCGAAGCCTGTGATCCATAGCTGTCAGTCAATTGATTCTGAATATCTAATAACTGAGATTTCGCATTGTATGCTTCTTCCTCTGATAATGTTCCAGATGCAAGAGACTCCTTTAATTCTGATACTTTAGAAATCTGTTCATCCATTGACGATAGGTTTTCAATAAACTTCTGTCCAGCACTAGATGCACTATTGACAGCATCTTCTACAGACTGTTTATATGACTGCCACACCATTACTCCGGCTGATACTGCCGCAGTTAATAAGATAATTGGATTCGCCATCATCGTTGCGAACAATCCTTCTAACGCAGAACTAAAAGAGACTGTACTTGCTGTGGCTGCTCCATTTGCAGTAGATAATCCCATCGCTGCTACTGTAGCTTCTGCTTCAGCCTGTGCGACTCCTGAATTGGTAAGTAATTGTACTCTCTGTGCGTCCGACAAAGATGTACTAGAAAGAACCAACTGCATCTGAGATTCAGACAATCCCTGTGTTAAGTTCAGAAGTTCTTTGAATCCTTTCGTATCAATTGTTCCGCTCTTCACAAGATTCATTGCATTTCCTAAGTTAGAGAATTCACGCACTGTACCTTGAATCATGGATGTTAGATTCTTGAATACAAATGCCCCACCGAAAGTTCCAAGTCCAGCAAGTGCGCCTTTGAGAAGATTTGTTTTGTCCACAAAATCTACAATTGCTTTAGAACCATCCAGGAATCCTGCATACATATCATCCGAAATTAATGATGTTGATAATCCCTCAAGAGAAGATTTTAACTGATTTGTCTTAGCTTCAAGGGAATTAAGGTAATTATCTTCAAATTTCTTCTGAGCTGTTCCCTCTGAGTTATAAGCCACATTCGTCAACTTTTCAACTTTATCCCAGTTGTCCATTGCTGCAATAAATTTGTTATACTGATATGTTCCGGCTGTTGCGGTCGCAACGGCTTTCTGACTATTGCTATCTAATGTCTTCCATTTCTTTGCGATATCATCAAGAACCCCTTCACTATCCCTGAACATTCCAGTGTTGTCACGCATAGATACACCGATTTTCTTCAATACTTTTTCCGTATCGTTTAGGCTTTCTCCTGTCTCCGCATCTACAAACTTCCCTGCCCTAATCTGATTCATACGAGACAAGATGGACTTCATAGCTGTACCAATTGACTCATCGCTATCCTGTGTTACGTCCTTAATTGTAGCAATGATAGCACTTGTCTTTTCCAAGCTTACCCCTGCATTGTTAGCTTGTGATGCTACCTTCATCAATGCTGTTCCGATGCTGTCAGCTCCTGATGCACTTTCCAAATCAATGCTTGTTAGAATGTCATTCACTCTACTTGCTTGGTCTGCTGCTAATTGGAATCCATTTAGTGTTGCAGTAAGAATTTCTGAAGCATCCGAAGAACTTAATTCTGCATCTTTTGACAGTACAAGAGAGTCCTTAATAAGCGAATTCGTGTCTGCCATTGACCTTCCTTGTCTCAGCCAACTATCCGCTGATTCCGCTACGCTACTCGTCAAACTTCCAAGTTCCTGTGCTAAACTGTTATAGTCATTCATCAGATTATCAATGTAGTCTGAATCGGCATTTGTAGCCATAGCGAGATTCGTTTTAATGTCATTGAATTCTTTAACAGTTTCCGTAGCTTTCTTTCCTGCTTCAAACATCTTATACATTACATCCTGGAGCAAGTTAGAGACATTGTAAATACTTGAGAATGCTTCTTTTACACTTCCTCCAATTGAAGAAAAGATATTCTGACTCTGCCGTCCTGCATTATTTACACCTTGCAAAGCATTTTGCAACTGATTAATAGCAGAACTGTCAACATCTAGTTCAATCTCATTTACACTTCCTTTTACAGCCTTTTTCACAGAATCAGTATTAACGCTTAAATCTAACTCGATATCCGTAATACTATTAACTGCCGCCTTAATTTTACTTGCTATATCTTCAGAGTCAATTTTGAAATCAACAGGGATTTCCATGTCGTGACAAGCTACATTCAACTTCTCTTGAAGTCCATTTTTATCAACGTCAATATCTACTTTTACAGGCTCATCACCTGTTGCAATCTTGTTAATTGCGCTTCGAAGATTAGATAACAACTCTTCTTGATTGAATTTCAAGTCAATATTTAATGCTTCGCCTGCTGAAGCTGACGCAGAACTGATTGCTTCTCGAATCTGTGAAGTGATTTGTTCCGAATTGATATTGACATCTAAATCGATCGTAGTTTTTCCAATCTCTGTTGCTTCTGATATACTATGTTTTAGTGCTGATTCCATCTTAGAAGCCATATTGATGACAGAATCCCATGCTCTTGAATCAACGTTTCCAGCTTCAAAAACATTCATATTTTCTGCTGAAATCTTCTTGATATCAGCTTGCGCCTGTTTCCAAACAGACAGCGCATGATTCAACTGATCTACTTGATTTGTAATATTGTCCGGGAATAAATTAGGGAATTTACCATTGAGTTCTGACCACATTGAATTAATGGTCGCTGTAGATTTCTTTGTATCGGTAACGAGTTTTCCAATATTTTGATTTAAAAGGGATTTGTAATTTGAATCACCAAGCTCTTTCTTAAGAGCATCGGTAACAAGGATTTTCTGATTTTTGAAATAATCATAGAAGTCATCAAACGCCCCTGAAGAACGGAGCGTCTTTGCATTTTTCTTTAGCGTATTTACTACACTTGTCATTGATGTCTCAAATCCATCTCCAATATTAAACTTCTGCCCATTCCACGACTTTCCAAGACTTTTTATCATTGAATTGAGCTGTTTCTGAAGTTTGCTAATTGTTGATTTGTCCGTGATATTAAAAGAGTCTGCCAGGGATTTACTCATAGCAGACGTATCAATTTTTACATTTTTTAATCCGTTTTCTATATTCTGTTTTAGTTTCTTCGCTGTGTTCTGACCGCTCACATCTACATCTATTGTAAGCTTATGCTTCTCTTTCAATAGAGCATTTAATTTTTGTTCTGCTTCTGCGGTATTCAGATCAGCATCTATATTTATCTTAAAATCTTGTGACATAAGTACTTGCTCCTTATATAGATCTTCTTACTTCACCTTTTAGGCAAAGTAAAGATAAGTCCATTCTACGAATTGTCTCCTTAAGCTGTTCGGTTTCTGATGCTAGATTTGATGTTTTTTCCATCAAATTCACAATGATATCATCATCCATTTTTGTACGAATCAAACTACTTAATTTTTTCTTTTCTTCCTCCGTATAACCACTCCAATTTAAAATTATTTCATCCATAATTTCTGCTTTTTCAAATCTTGGATTAATTCCAAAATCTTCAAGTTTACTGTCCATTTCAGAACATATTTCCGTAAAGTCATATATATTAACAATCTCTCTTGTATCTAATATGACACAATACTTGTCATCAAGATTAATACTCAGTTTATAATATGGTTTTTTTTCTGCTGACTCTTCTATTTTCTGAACATTGAATAATTTTCCATAAACTCCTGTTCCATCTTCAAATCTTCCATAAATTAGATGGTTTATTCTTTCTTTCATTTGTTCCATATATTTATTTCCTTTCATTAATTGAATCTTTTTCCAAATGCTTCAATGATATTTTTTTCTACATCCTGCTCTGTCTGCTCCCAGAAGCCACCATTTCCAAGAAGTCCACCTTCTTCTGCATATCCATAGATTGTCTGTGTGTCTCTGCAAGATGGATTATAACGAAATCCTGTGTCAAGATTAATCTCTCCATGATAAGAATCCCCACCACCTGACAATGACATGTCTGGACTTTCGGCTAATTGCCCTGTTCTTTTATATCTTCCCTCCGGCGAACTGTAGAATTGATCTACATTAGAATGTGCATTGACAAATGAAGCATTAACCACTTCATTCATTGCATCTTGAACTTCTTTTTGAATTGCTTTTTTCAGAGCATTAAACGAATTGAATGTTTTGCTCATATGTTTTTATTCCTTTTTTTGTGAAATATTGGCTGAAATGCCTGTTGAATTTAATTGATTTTTGAACCTTTAGTTATTTAAAAGATATTCCTCTAAACGCTTAAAGAGATGCGGATAGAGATCGATTTTTCCTGTTTTGAACTGTGAAAGTAATCCACTGTTAATGTTTGTCTGCTTACTGATATAACACTGTTTTTCTCTCTGAACTCTTTCATTGTATAGTTCTCGTAATTCTTCCTGAGTCACTTTTTCACCTCCCACGTAAATAAAAATTTATATAAAAATATTTCTTTGTAGAAAATAGCTGACATACACAGCTAAGAACATTTTACTATTTCAAGCCGAGATACGTATTGGCATCCATACCTCGACTTGATAATTTGACCGCACTACTCGACTTACGCTTCTTTCATGCAGTCACGAAATTGAAGTAAGCTACTCTTCTCTTTCATAACGGGACTTTCAATTCACTGAATTTTACTGCGTTTTTGGTGGTTTTGTGCAAATTTTTATCATATTTTTTGGTTATTTTTCACAAAGCAATTCATTAACAATTCCTTATGTGTATGAAACAGACCATTTAAAATAGTAGTTCTAACATCTGAATTTTCATCTCCAAATGCATATATAACTAGATGCATAACTGTTTCTTGACTTAATTCATTCTCTACTTTTTGTAAGAACATTTTCATCTGCCGTGATTTCAACTGATAAAGCATATCCTCAGATAAAGTATCTTTTCTTGCTGAACACTCTAACGCCTTAATTGCATCATTATATTTTTGGGCTTCATCAATTATTTTTTGCTTCTTATATCGATTATCTACTTTTTTACACGATAAAGCTTTATTCAAAAATTTATTTATCGGTTCATGATAAATCCTTGGTGAATAACCAATAATATTCTTTTCTATTAGTTCAGCCATAATATCCATTGGACAATTCAATGTCTTAACCTTTTTTCCAAAGTCTTTATTGTTCCGGGACTTTTTATTATCCGCATAGAATTGAGGAATATCTTTTCCTTTCATGCAGGGAAGATTTTTGATTCTACGGATTTCATTCTTTTCATCTAAATTGAATTCCTTTTTCGCCAAATCAATCGATATTTGACCGATCACAGACAAAATAATAAAGCATTCTCTTAGTTCTTTACTGCACATTCCTTCATTGTAATAATATGATAAGGCTAACTGTGCTGTATCTGTAGACAATCCTATTGAAGCCTGTGCATCAGCAATTTTATTATCCATCAATGCATAATCTTCCAACTGGAAATGATAATCACTACTCTTCATTTCTTCTACCGCATTAATAATAGTTGGATATTCAACATATGCCTGTCTTGCAAGTTCTACCACCTCTGATTGATTAGTCACAAATACAAAATCTGAATCTTCATCAAATCCGCTGCCCCTTGCCTGTGCATCTGTACCAATCAAATTAATGATAATTATATTTTCTCCTAAGTTGGGAAAATATTTTGAAATCTTTTCTGACTTGATATTATGAAAATGCAGAATATTATTGGGAGAATTGTGAGGACTACGAAATGCAGCTAAATTTTCTCCATCCATAAATCTTTCTGTGTAACATTGAATTGCATCCTCTTCTACATCAAAAATATTTTCTTCCAATGGATTTTCTCCAACCGCTTTCATTAGAAGTGCAATCGGATTTCCCATAATTGTAAGATTATCCCCTTGCTGCGGTAATCGACCTTTCTTGAAATCATCCACCAATTTGTAAACATCCTTTTTCTTCTTTTTTCTAAAAAACTCCGTCTTTACAAACTCTGGATTTCGATTCACCAAATCCACAAGAAATTCATTCAAATTAAATTGGTTCTTTGTCATCTCAAGATATTTCAAGTAATTCTTGTCATCATCCTTCACCCCATTGATAAAGTCTATTGCTTGTCCGACAATTTCTCCCAATATCTTTTTATCTGTACATGGTAAAGAATTATTCATCTGATAAGTTGACAACTGCAAATTATCCCATTTGCTTTTATGTGCGGTCTTTACAACTGCAAAGACGTTCTCATATTCATTCATTAATTTTTGATATGTACGATATGCTTTTTGTTTTGTTCCACCCATCATATCTGTAAATTTCAACCACTTCAATGATTTATCAGTAATAACAACTTTAATATCTGACACTTTCTTTTTATTACCAAACATATCCGTTACTTCATATGTTTCAAAATCAAGTTCATGTTCCTTGCAATAATCTTTAAAATATTCCTGTACATTTCCTCGAAACAAACAGCTTTTAAAGAAATGAGAGCGACAATAAACAAATCCATCTGCATACTTTGGAAAGATAGCTTCATCAATAAGTCCCATTCCATCCCATAACACATTTTCAATCTTTGCATCTTCTACTTCTTCCACAACACATTCTTTTACAGTATAGGGAATGTTCTTATGGTGTCCAGGATATTTACCGTTAATGCGAATACCATTTTTCTTCAATTCCTCTTTAGTTCTTTCCTTAATATATGACCATCCTTTTTCAACAGCCTTGTCTTTGTCTAAAGTACATTGATGATTATTAAGGATTGTCTCCATACGTGGATCGTTAAATTCTAAAACAAATTCATCATTTTCATAAGGAACATTTGCAACTTTAACAATCTCCGCTGCCATTGGTTTTGTATATGCACTTTGATCTTCTACAACCAAAATGTTTTTTAATGGAATATGGATATATCCAATTGCACACGCTGTAGTCAAGCTAAGATATGCAGACAGCTCTACTAACTTAAATACGGTATCCGGATCAGCTTTTGCTTTTTCTTCCATAAGATCATAAAATCCCATCGTCAAATAATTAATGGCTTTATGAAATAGATTGTCCCGAACAAAAATGCACTCACCTTTCTTTGCTTTTCCTGATGTTCTATATAACATCTTGTAATGAATAGGTTCTGTTTTACCATGTTTTCCCGTATGTGCTGATTGAAATGTTACTCCATTTTTATAATAAAATGTTCGCAACTCCTCTTTGCTCATTTTTTGTTCTTCGCCATCTTCAAGCCTATATTCCGCATCATACGAAAATTTCATCACAATAAAATCTTTTGAAAAGTCGTTGCTATTTCTTGTAATACTTGTTCTCATGAATCGCAAAAACAAACTATCATCCAATACTGCTTCACGTGTGAAGATTTTCTTGAAATCCATCCACTTTTTCCCCATTTTGTATTGAACTCCTTTATTGTCTCCTGCTATATCATGAATATGTACCATGCTGGCTTCCATGGACTCAATAGTCAACGGATTCAATTTCTTTTTATAATTGATTTTTATAATAATCACTCCAATCTTTTGTTCTTATATATACTATTCTCCGACTGATTTTTAAAAAAGTAAAAAAATACCAACCATCGGTATTAATCATTTGATGGTTGGTTGGATTTTTTATTTCTATTTGTTTTTATTTTTTTATGTATAACAGATAACACTCTTATTACTACTTCCACAATTGCAAATGAAATCGAGAAAATTATCGTCGTTTTCACAGCTAACAGAAGAGTAGTTTCAAGCAGTAGAAAATTTTTATCCCATGTCATAAGAACTATGACAATATTTATCACCGTCGCATTTGAAAGCGCATTATTAGATATCTGAGTTAAATTTGCATCTTTTTTAAACAATAAATATATCATAGTATAAAAAATTATTTGTAAACAATAGCCGATTAAATATGTCGGTAAAGTTATCATGCACGCAATAATTATAACTTTGATAATATCCAGTTCCTCTAGCAACTCGAAATTTCTAAATGTGAAGATATATAAGCCGGGAAAAACTACTCCAAGTAATAGAGAAATCGATAAATTTATTTTTTTTAGAAAATATTTTATTATTTCATCCATATGTCTTTTTCCTTTTTCTTTATATGCTACCATATACCCCTAAAATATTCAATTTTCAAAATGTATAATCAGAAATATTTTCACCCATCCCATCACTCCAAGTTCCACTCTCCCTATACTTATTCATTAAAATTGACAGCAGAATCCTCTCAGAACCAACCAAGCCAAGAAGAACTTACCTGCAATTCTATGAACTGAAATAGAGTCGATTTTACTTGATTTAAGCAAGCACATACACCACTTTTTGTAATTAATGAAACTTCGATTTCATCTACCAAGATTTGACCTTATTTCGCAATTTTGTGGAGTCAATCTCTTCAGATCTTAGATATATTCCTCATGTGCCTTACTGATTTCTACATCCATCTCAAAGTATGAATATATCTTCAACAGACACACCAAGAGCATGGGCAAGCTTGATAGCAGTATAAACATGTGGGTTTTCAAGAGGATTATTCTCTATCAAACTTATTGTAGAATGCGACACATTGCTTTTCATAGCAAGCTGTGTTTGTGACCAATTCTTTTCCCATCTCATTTCTTGTAATCTGTTTTTCATATATTCACACACCTTTAAATTATTTTTCATAAGTTTAAGATTTAACCTGTGCCGGGGGTTCGGGGGGTGGCACACGGACGAACTGCAAAGACACAACATTAGTCGCACTTGCAAGATGCAAGGTTTCCCCGTAAGGAAACCGCAGCAGATGCATAGTAAGACTTTGTGGATTTCTGTTAGGCGAACCCCCTGACATATATTAATGCATTTCATATTCTATAATATCCATGCTGTAATTTATTCATCTGTTTCTCTCCATATATGTCTTGTGGGATTATCCCACTCCCTGTTGTCAATTGGTAACTTTCCTGCCACCCACGAGGGGATGTCAGTATAAGTTCCCAATTGATGCATTCCGCCAAGTGTGGCGTAATGCAGAAAATCACAACTACGTTTTAAATATTTTTATTACACATATTTTTTCATTTTAGGGGTAGATTCTCTAATACATATATATTAGGAAACATACCCCAAAAATTATTTAGTTCTGTTCTGTAGCATCCTTTTTTGCATAGCATTTCATTTTTGCATATTATTACATAAGAGAATCAATTACAAATTTTTAGAATCTTATGTCTGGGGTCAGATTGACATCTCACTATATATTATAGTGAAGTGCCAATTCGCCCCCAAGATACTTCTTCAAGAATCTAATATTCCAAATCACACATTCATTGGTTTTTTCATTTTGACCCCCCTATTTGGGCGTAAAGCTTATAATAAAGAAGTCGCTCAAAAAAGGGGGTCAACTCTTTCAAGTTCAAAGATATATAGGTGAATTAACCGCCCTCAGAAATGTAATTTTAGAATCTAACTACTTTCCAAGCATTCTTATATTTTTTCTTTTTCTTCTGCCCGTTGATGTCCGTATACCATCTAGTAGTTTCAAATTCTTTTATTCTGTAATCTAATTCTCGTTCTTCAAGCACTTGATTTAACGTGGCTGCTTTCTTCAACAACTTACCATCCTGCTTTGCATTAATTTTCTTTATCAGTTCACTTCTATCTCTCAGTTGTAACATAACAGTATCGTCTGTTACCATCTTTTCCAAATAATCTTCTAATTCATGATCTTCCATTAATGTACTATACATATAATTTCCTGTCTCCTTATTATAGAAACCGAATTTGATTGCCAGATACTTGCAATATCCAAATTTCCCGTATTTTTCAAGCATCAATGAATACTCCGCTATATCTTCTTTTCTCTTAAAATACATCAGCTCGTTAATCACTTTTGTATATGAATTTGGTATTATATTTCCTTCTTCATCATAGGTCAAATCATCATATAAAATATTGTTCACATCATTCTGCATAGGATATTTCTCTATAAGCTTCTCCATAGAATAACCACTTTTTCTATAATAATCTGCCATTTGAACCTTTTGTTCCATACTTCTTTTTAATCCGGCTAATTTTTGGTTATTGATTACTTTGATATAAACATGGATCTTATCATTTTCATCTTGGATGCGCTTTCTTCCCATACACTGAATTAACGAGCCAATATCTACAATGTCGATTACAATATGTTTAACATCCCTGTCAATGATATTTATGCCAGCATCGAAACAAGATGTCGTAATCAGAAACTGCTCTTCAAATCTTTCATTAATCAGAATATTTTTTATTTTTTCCTTATCGACATATTCATAATATCTCTTATTGTTAGCACTGCAATTGAAAACACAATGTTCTTTATATTTTGAATAAAGCTTATAAGCTTTTTCTGCCGATTGAATGAAAAATATTCCTTTCCCACCTTTTTCTACTCCATCTTTAATAAGTTCTTCTAAAGTTGTATCTTTATGAAAAAATACAAGATCTTTTATGAAAGAGAAATCAAAAGGTACTTCATATTCTATTGGCTTTTCCATCCCATTATCTTTCAGATATTTTCTCATATATCTCCTCATATGCTCACCAGTTGCAGACATAAAGATATGAACTGCATTTGTATTATTCATAATCATTTGAAAAGACACTGCTGTTTTGTTATTAAAACTACTGTCGTTGAAAAAATAATGAAATTCATCACATACAATGTATGCATATATTGATAAATCGATTTGATTATTAGAATTATGCAATTTCCGATACTCTAAAGACTGATATGTGAGTACGTCTATTATATCTGTTTTTCCATCTGTTTCTAATTCATACTTAAATTGATCGACACAATTCGACCTATGAATTAACATCAAAATTTTTCCAGATATTTCTTTTGCTATATCATATAGTGGATTCTTACAAAAATAACTTTTTCCTGCCCCCATTGGTGCTGATATTAAAACATCATTTCCTGGTTTCCAGTTTCTAGTTTCTTCCTTAGTTATAACATCTGTAATTCTTCTTTTCATTGGTACACCTCCGTCTATCGGTTAATGTAGTCACTCATAGACTTTCTAAGCTGTGGTGTATCTTTGAAAAAGAAAACATTTTTTCTACTGCCACTCTTCATATCTGGTCGCATATCTATTAATACATAGCCTTTCTGCATCAAGTAACCTGCCATTCTTTGATTAAAAATGGTAATATTTTTAATCTCGTTATTCATATGTCATTCCTCTCCTATCTTGTTTTTATAAAGAGGATGAACTTTAATCCCATTTATAGACTCTGTAAACGCTCAAATTACTGCTTTTTAATCCAGTTCTTCTTCAAGCTGCTTGATTGACACGTGGATTGGCACAGTTCCAAAAACTTCAATGTATTCGCCAGCATATTTATCATGTAAATCAGCCGTCAAAATAACTGTTCTGTTTATATTCACATTACATTTCCACTCAACAATATCGAAACGTCCAGCATGTGTAGCTTTCTCAAGGTCTGTCATAAAATCTTCTTTTTCAATAATATCTGCCATTCCTACCGCGTTGAAGTGTCTGCTTGTTACCAGTTTTACATTCAACTTTTCTGATATGATTAAATCGTATAGCTGTTTACTTGTGATTGTATGCATATGTTTTTTGTCCTTTCTTTTATCCAGGAACCACGACACAACGGTCGCAGTTCCTATTATGCTTATTCCCTCGATTAGTCGTGTCGTTTCAAGAAAAGCATATCTATTTCCATGAATGGCTGATTGAAGGGCTTAATAACAATAGATTTCGATTCTGACTGTTCATTATCTTTGACATAAATCTCATTTATTGAATCGTCTGTGATTGGAACTTCAAATTTTGTAAAATCATCACTAATATGTAGTTTCCAATCATCTTCATCAAGCGTATTAATGTAAGTACGAACGGAATTGTGCATTTTTAAATCAAATCCGAATACATCTGTAATTCTTGTCACCATACAGTAATAACCATTTTTCTTATTGATGACATCTTCCAAGAAATCTTTCAGTTCATATACATCCATCTCTCTATAATCTTTAACATCATTTTCACTTCCAGTAATGTTGATAATCATAAGCAATACCGTTAATCCGTTTTTCAGTTCACATGTAACGTACAATGTATCTACTTTCGCATTGTACTCACTGGTAACAGAATCAATATCAGCCTTTCTCAGATGATATGCCACGTCATCAAACATGGTACAGGACTGTAAAAATTCATATTCCTCTGCGTGTTCTTCGCACACGTTTACTTGCATAGACACGACACTCTCCCCATCTTTTGAAACTCTAAGTCTTGTAAGATAAAAATCATTTACCACGTTAAATAAGTTCTTTGTCTCAATCTCTTGTCCTTCTTTTACTGCTTTTACAATTTTGTTCATAATCATTCTCCTTAATTTTTAAATTAAAATTTTTTTCTTCTTAAATTACTCCTTGAAATATTCATCCAGTTCTTCAAGGGACATTCCGTGTTCATCCGTCTGAATGACATTGTTCTGATCCACGACCATCCATCCCATTGCACCGCATCCGACAGCTTCTTCAAGGTGCATATTGTGTCTTGCAGCTCTTTCTTTAATCATGCTCATAGTAAGCACTGGAACTACATTGATTGCCTGAATGCCTTTGTCATTTGTTTCCACATCAAACTCTACGTGATCTCCTGCATCTAAGTGTCGGAATTCACTGACTTTAATATTGGAGTAATGAACGAAATAATCCGTTCCATCATCCCCTACAATGAATCCATAGCCTTTCTGTGTGTTAAACCATTTTACTGTTCCTTTCATTTGTTTAATCCTCCTGTGCTTTTAAATATTTTCTACTAATCTAAAGTCTTCTGACTCGATTAGATTAATTACCTTTGTTACAAACTGATTTGAAAGTAGATCTGCAATGTCATATCCTTTTGTATCCAATTTATCAATCTCTACTACTTCAAGATCGTCATATAATGACACTTCACTCTCTTTGATTGGTGTATGAAATGTTCTATTATATCCTACATCATAAAAAAGATAGTAATGATAAAGTGGTTTACTCTTATCCTCGATATCCCCAAAACAAACATAAGCATCCTCAACCTTATCATAGAAGCTATTTCTCCAAACAAATTCATCATAATATTTAATGTAATCTGATTCATAATCATAGATTCTTGTTCTTTCATATCCGTAACACTCTTTGTGGATGCACACTGGCTTCAGTGCAGAGAGCATGATTTCTTTCTGATGATAGTATTCTTCCTTCTTCTCTTTGGCTTTTCCTTCATTATCATACTTATCATAGTGGTAACTTCTTCTTTCTCTGTACTCACGCTGTTTATCTCTCCAATTCTTTGCTCTTTTGTTAGAACTGTATAAACAATCCACAAGCATTTGCATGGTGATAATATGATTCTTTAGATTATTGTTATATGCGGCAGGTGTTCTCATATTGTTCTACTCCTTTCCTATAAGCTATTCAGAAAATCAAGTGAAATTCTGTTCCGCTTACCTTTGGTTGTTTTCTTTTTGACTTCAGGAATAACAATTTCCTCTGTATTCAAATCGTCCAAGACAGATATTGTTTTTCTTTTCTCTATGCGCTCTTTCTGTTCTTCTACCGCTGACTGACCAAGTTTTTTAATATATTCAACCGGATAACTCAATCCAGAAGCACAAGCAATATTGACATTACCGTTGTATCCAATAAACACGTTTTCCGGTGTTCCAATTGCTTTAATCAGTTCATGCTCGTCCAGCTTATTGTTCTTTTGATTGATGATTCCAATGTTTCCGACAATGCCATCATTATTAATAGGAAGAAATATGTTCTTTGCTGTCAGCGCATTTATCATATCCTGTGTTGTAGTCTTCTTTTCTTCCGCACGCTTATCAGAAAGCATTGCAATAACAAAAGCTCCCGGCTCTTTCAGCATTTTCATTTTCTCCGAGTCATCAAAGTTAGAACCGCTGGATGCAGATGAATCACTGAAAAATGCATCGAGCATATTTACAAGTACTGCATTGATTCTTTTCAGATCATCATAAGATTCATTGTTCACGAAGATAATTGCTCCAATTCCATCAGTATCCATTAACTCTTTTGCAAGATTGTAAGCATTCAGCCTTTTTTGAATCGGTTCGTCTTTCCTTGGCATCAACACAATTGGAACAACAATTCTCTCTGAATTAGCTGCAAGAATGTCGCAAATGTATGGGAGATTGCCAGAACCAGTAGAGCCGCCGCCTGATGCAACGCACAAGACAATCTTCTGCTCAATCTCTGAAATGGTTTTCAAAATCTGCTTGTTCCTCTGTAATGCTTCTAATGCAAGACTTCTATCTCCTGCAAGTCCGTCATATCCTTCTAATATAAGAACATTTTTCGCATCTGGAATTGTCCGGTTATCTTGCTCTGATCCGTTAATAAGATATGCTCGGTAATTCTTCTGTTGCAATCCATAAGCCACTGTTGCACCACCAAGTCCTGCGCCAACAACTGCTACATCATTCTTTAACATCTTCTTTTCCTCCATGTTCTGATTCTTTTATTAAACCGATTCCTTTTGTTGTAAGGAGATATGTGTCTGCATTGATATCTTTGCAGCCTTTTTCTACATATCCCAACTTCACAAGACGATTTAGCTTTTTATATGTAGTTACTCTTGAACCACCAAGGACATCCAATATTTCATATATCGTCATTCCTTTGAAAAAACTTACACTGTCGTTCTTCATTAGAACTTTTAACAGTGCATAGTCTACTCTGTTTAGTTCCATTTATCATCTTCTCCTTCTGTATTCATACTTTTTATAAAATAAGTCTTATATATGTCTTACCTGTTCTCTAAAGTGTAAAAATAAATGGGATGTTATCCCGTATCTTTCTTTACAATAGTAATCTTTCTTGTACTCTGCTGCCAGAAGCATATTCCACTTCTATATTCGGCATTATATTGCTTACATCCATTACATTCCCGTTTTATACAGTCTTTTTTGTGCATGTATTAATTCCTCTATGTTCAGTTTTCAAGGTGCAGGTTGTGCAAAAATAGATGTTAATGGATGCAAAAATGCTATAGAAACTCCTCAACAGGCTCCACTTTTGCAATATTCAGTTGATTTTTGTATTGGAAAATGTGTGACAGACTTGCCACAATTAGAATTTGATGTTATACTTGTTCTTGTTCAGGGAATAGTATAGATTCTTTCGTGGGTCTGTACTTACATATGGAATGATATTGGCGTATCATTCAGAAGATCGATGCTTTGGCGAGTGTCGGTCTTCTTTTTTTGTTTCCAACTATATCATACGAACGCTTGTTCGATTCGTCAACTAGTAATATGTTTTTTCTGTTTTATTTCTGTTCTCCTCTCTTCTTATGTGACACTTATCTCACTCATGTCTGTGTGTCTCTGTATCTTTCGATGAAACAATCATATCACCGTTTTATTGTTGTGTCAACGATTTTTATACATTTTTATTTCATTTTCCTGTATTTATTTATTATTATTGTATTATATAAATTGTATTTAAGATTGGAGTACGCATTTTTGCTTCTTTCAATTTAATATCTACGCATATAAGTTGTGTATTTGTATAAAAAATGATATTATTGTATAAAATACATTTTTTAAAAAATTAACTTACAATTTATAAGGAGGTTGAAACATATGGCTGTTGCAACACCCATTCCTAGATATGATAAAACACAATTGCTTTTAATTGATGGAAAAGAAATTCGTCTAATAGATCACTTACAAGAATTGCGTATAGAAAAAGGCATTACTAAAAAGAAAATTTCCAATTTGATTAAACATAATGATTACTGGTATTCTCAGGTGGAACGAAACGGTAAAAATGGAGATGATAACCGACAGAGAACAATATATAAACCTGATCTGATTAATATTATTGCAATTGTCAAGTATGGTGCTCAAACCGCTTCTGATTTGAATGAATTCCATAATAAGAGCGAAATATATCTCAATAAAATTATAAAAGCTCTCCCATTAAAAGAATCTACTAAGAAATTAAAATGGTATGATATCCATAACAATCGAAGTCCAGAAGAACAGGAACGATTATTTTCTTCTCTTTTAGCTACTCACGAAAAATTATTACGCCAAGCCTTTGATGATTTAGAAAGGAATGGAGATAGAGATAACTATTTAAATTGTTTAAAAAATATTAATACTTCCTTACGTATAGATCCTATGTTTATACTGTTCCTTTCTGGTCTTCCATATGCAGATTTTTTGTATGAAACCAAACAAGAAGATTTATATGCTTTTCTTCGCAGTATAATGCAAATTTTAGATTCTTTTAGTAATGATGAAGATAATGAAAATCAAAAGAAAATAGCATATTATTTTTCAAAATTACAGGCAGAAGTAACTGAATATACTGGTAAAAGTCTCAAAGACATTTACAATAATCGTATTGAATACTTACCTATTGATGAAATTTCCTTTTAGATACAAAATTCCCTCCGGCACTACAAACCGGAGGGTTTTCTTTAAAACAAATCGCTATGAGTTCCTGTTATTGTCAAGTAAAGATATTATTGCAAGTGCAGTAGTTGGTGCAAGGATACCAGTATCAACTAAATCTTCTAATTCAGGAATAAGTTTTGTAAGTTTTTTATAATTATTGAGAGTATCTACCGAAATCCCAATCATTTCCGCTAATTGTTCTTGATTCAAGGAGTCCGAAACTTTCGGAGTCCTATCAAACTGATTATTGCCATGCTCAATTCCATAAATTCTTTCAAGTTCTTTGATACATCTACCAAGTTTCTTTGCTGTTTGTGAATCTGTCCAAGAATCTTTTCTTCCATCAATTTTGCTATTCACTCCAATTGGAGTGAAATCCACATGTTGATTTCCTTGAAAAGTTTTTTGAGCTTCTGACTTTTTCTTTTCGTTCTCCAAAGCAACTTCTTTTTGAAATTCTTCTGTCATAGCAAGTTTTTCACCGGTAGAAAGATTTTTAGATGATAGCTGATGAGTAAGCATCCAATCCATTGCGTCAATTTAGCGCAACTACATCTGTCCACAATATGAAAGAATTTTTTCTTTACAGCTACGACTAATATTTAGCCCTATCGCAGTTAATTCACTTATTTCAGCATCACCAAATAAAAACTTATAAGCAACTTTGAATCTTTTACATCCATCCTCTAATTCATTGTTTTCACCACATTCTGATGATGCAAAACGTTTATATAAATATTGTCCTTCTGGAAGCATTTTCACTATTTCTAAAAATTTACTATTTCCATCTAAAAATTTTCTTTTTTCTTCCATATTTTTCATACCTAAAATAATAATAATAGGTACAAAAAGAGATATACATATACCTTCGGACGAATTATCATTTAAAGCATTGCAGTTTTGAAGTTTATTTATCTTGTCTCGATATATCAAGAAATCTCTTCTACTTAATTTAAAGTATCTGACCAACATATTAGAAATAGATATGAAAAAATATTGATTTTTATTATTTTGATATATTTCTGTATCAAATGTTTGTAATTCCGGCAAATGCGCTTCGAGATCAAAAAATTTATTTAAATATCCCGTTGAATCAAAACCATTTCCATAATAGTTCAAGATTGTATGTATTAGCTGCTCTTTATTTACAGATACAATAAATATTATTCTATCATCATCAAAATAATGTTTTATACGTTCCAACATTTCCAAAGCATAACTTGGCTTGCATCTATCCAATTCATCAATAAAAATAACTAATTTCTGTGTCTGTTCTTCTATTATCTCATTAAATATTTCTTTCACTTTTTGTCTAATATCTTCAGCTAATTGAATGTCTTTAAAAATGTCCTTTTCTATAAATGAATCTATTACTTTATCGCCACCTATTGAAAACATTCCTAAACTCACTTGTACTGATTTAATCAAATCTTTCAATTTTTCGGTTTTATCTTTTGTAAGTTTAGAATCTATCCAAATGCCACATTTTTTAACAATCACATAAAGTAATGACATTAATGGATCACCGTGATTATCATATAACCATGCATTATAATATACTGGAAGATATGAATGTTTTAAATCAATTTCTTCTAATGTTGTACCAGTAAAATATAGCTTCATTTTATCCAGTTCATCTTGGGTATCATCTGTACTAAAATTTTTCATTGTCTGATATTCCAATGTTTTTTCTATTTGCCGAACATAAAATGTTTTCCCCTCTCCCCATCTTGCGTCAAGACTAATAAACATATTTCCTTCGATAAGTTCTAATGCTTCTATAAAATCTTTGATTTCTGTATTTCTCGTTCCATTCTGTTCTTTAATTGACTGTAAAATATTTTCATCCGTAGCTTCTAATGTTGCTCTTTTCATTTGCTAAACATCTTCTTTCTTTTTTATACATCTTCAAGGTGCTTACTACCCTAACACACTATATAGAAGAAATCAAGTTATTTTATCATGATATTGTATTTTCAGAATTTTATTAGTATTTTCAATCAAATTTTATGATTACCAAAATATATCAAAAATTTTTAATCTTACATCCAATCGGACGAACCATGTAATTGGCAGGATAAAAGAAAAGCACCTTCAGAAGATCAATTTTATCTTCCGTCAGTGCCTTTCTTATTTTATTTGTCGCTATAATGATACCTACATGCCAAGATGTAAATATTTTTCTCATCAATCTTATAAATCAAGCGATCTTTATCATTAATCCGTCTACTCCAGAAACCAGCCAAGTTTCCCGATAATGGCTCTGGCTTTCCTATGCCTTCATTTCCATTTCGGTCAATATCTTTTAAAAGATTATTTATTTTTTTCAATGTCTTTTTATCTTCTGTCTGCCAGTAAGTATAGTCTTCCCAGCCATTATCAGTAAATACTTTATTCATCTTCTAATACCTCAGACAATGCATGAGAAGTAAAATTTCCACTTTCCAGCTGCACTTTGGATTCCATTAACCAGTCATAATTTGCTTTATTTCCCATAACATAAACATTTTCCATTAAGTTATTGTAAGCTTCTTCAGACATCATAACAACATTTTTATTATTTTTGCGAGTAACAATCATTGTCTCATAATCATCCGTCACTTGATCCATATAACTTTTCATATTATCTCTTAAAGACGTATAATTTACAGCTAACATATCATTCACCTCCGTACAGTTTTCTGTACTTAAATTATAACGTACAACATTCTGTACGTCAATATGTTTTTATAATTCTTAGTTATTATAAAACTCTTTCAATAAACGATTTGCATTCTTATTCGCTTCTTTAACATTTACATCCGGGAACTGCTCTTCTAAATATTCAATAAGATCTACATTCTTATGATTGATTGTTATTTCAATATCTGTTTTCTCTGTTAATCCACCATCTGTTAGCTTATCAAGTAAAGCAACTATTTCAGCTCTTTGCGAGTCGTTCATCTTACTGTCATATATATCCAGCATTTCCTTTACTTCTTCTAATCTTCTACATGTTTTTTCATCTATCTTCTTATCAAGATCCTCTTTAGTCTTAAATTTTTCTTTAGATTTTAATATTTGATTTTTTTGCGTTTGCTTAATGGATAAAACTTTTGCCTTTGAAAATAACTCCTCTTGATACTCATCGTCTAACTCTGAATACAAAGTAATCAACTCTTCTATTTTTTTAGGATCAAGATTCATGTTTTCACCATCCTTTACAGCTTTATATTATATGCTATATTACCTGAATGAAACCTGCTACCATATTGGGGTTTACTGGTGGTACAATTTCAAATTTGAAAGTCCCGTTTCATCTGCTGTTAATTTTCTCTTATCATTTAGCTTTTGTTTCTTTTACGCCTGTTGGAATCTCTTCTCTTCCCTTTTCTCTTAAGACACCATTTACAAGATTAATTACAAAAGGATTCACTCCATCATAGCCTTCTTCTTTTGCAAGATTTTTAATTACATCTCTATATCCTTTAGGAACTCTTATTTTAATATCTTCCAACTGTTTTAAATAATTATTATTGGAATCTCTTTTTTTATCACTTAAAGCCAACATTCCGTCCTCACTTTCTCTATTATCAAGAACTGATCTCCAGCCTTTTTAATAGTATATCATAAGTCCTCTGTTCTGTCATATTTAAGATTAGCACCGACAGAAATAATTTCCATCAGTGCCATTCTCTTAAATAATTTTTCGCAATATTGCAGATGATATTTCCCACATAAAATTCCCTTTTCGCTTCTTATCCATTTGATACATAAAGATATTTGTGACACGATTTGTGAAATCATCTGGAAGAATATTTCTTTTCAATGTATTGCAGGATGCACAAGCAATTTGAATATTACTCAATTCATCTTCTCCACCCAAATCTAAAGGAATGATATGATCTAGTGTCATATTTTCCAATGTCAATTTTTTTCCGCACAACTGACATCTTCCATCAAACTGGTGATACAACATCTTTCTTGTTCCTGGACTTCTCTTTTTTCTTCTTGTATGTCTCCATACAATCTTTTTTGTTTTCGTATCGAAAATATAGTATCCCTTTGTTTTAGCCGGAGCTTTCTTCATATAATTTTTGGCTTGATTTACACTGTCGTATTGAATTGCCTTACTGATATCTTCTGTTTTCCGATGCTTTCCGTCTTCGTTGAAATAAATATAGTATATACCATTTGTAATTACAAGTGCCATGTTTTAACTTCCTTTCTCTAATATTCATTAGGAAACAACACTGTTGTAGCTAATCTGTCTGCTTCAGTAATAATCCATATCTTTCCTTTGCAAGTCTGATATGCTCCAATTAATCTGTTTCCCTCTATTAATGCTTGTTCATTGGCTGCCTTATCTTCTTCGCCCATTTCTCCCCAGTCTTTATCACAAAATCTTTCCAATGCCTTAAAGATTTCAATTGCAAAAAGCTTGTTCTCCAAAAGTTCTATGCTAATTTTCTGACTTACTACCTGGCTTCCAAGTGTGAAATATTTTGAACTAAACATTTTCGCTCTCCTCTAATTTATACAGCAATTCTTATGATTAATAATCTCTTCATAATCAATGAATCCTGAACCCTCTGAACCGTCATATTTCCATCCCCATTCCTCACAGACTTTCTCTGCTTGTGATTCTGTTTCAAGAATTTGAATTGTAATATTAGTTCGTGTTAAGAAAACTCTATACATCTTTTCTCCTCTTCTTAATGAGTAGCGGTCAATCAAATGACCACTAACTCAATAATTACCTTTATTTTATTTCTTCTTTTTCAAAAGCTTGGAATCGTCAAAATATTTTGTTCGTTCTCCACAAAAGTGTGTTCTTGGCTGTAATATCACACTCTTCCCAATTCTTTTAACTACTCCGCTCTTGTCTGTCTCAACTGCAAATTCTGTTATTGATTTTTTCATCTGCTTCACCCCTACTAAACTCCGAGATACATTTTCATATACTGATATGCAAGCTTTCTTGCTTGTAAATCAACTAATTTAATGTGGTTCTCAATGTCTGAACTTTCTGAATGGATATATGTCAACTTGTCCTCTACTGGCATTGTTGATATCAAATTGTTGACAATCGGATATACTATTTTTTTGAATACATCTTTGAAAAGCTCTATAAACTCCTGCTTGTTTGGAATATCGCAGTTCATATAGATCGGCTCAATTTCTTCCGTGTATTCCTTAAAAGATATGTAACTCTCACTCTTACCACTCATTTCTATAAATTCACTGTACATCATGACCGCTGTTCTCCTCTCCTAATATCCAACTGCTACCCACCAGGCAACCATTCCTACAATAGAAAAAAATGTAACTGCTGTTGTCATGTATGCAGAATGATTTAATTCTTTCTCAACTTTCTTTCTGCTCTTATGGCTAATCTGTTTATGCTGTGTTCTGTTCATCTGTACTGGCTTTCGGCAGATGTTGATAGTTTGAATCTTTGTCACTGGCTCTGTCGGCTCGATTACTGTATAAGCACCAAAATCTGCGATTGTTTTATATCTCATGTTCTTCACCCCCTTTATTCGCATTCAAGATAAATATGAAACTCGTTGTTTTCACAATCAACCATTTCAACCTGTCTGTCATTCAGTTCAAATGGAATCGAATTTCTGCTGTCATAGCTTGCAATGATTTCGCCATCGTCCCATATATACATATTTTTGCTTTCGTTCATTACTGATAAAATGTTTCCCGACTTCATTATTTTTACCTCACTTTCATTCTGTCTGCTGTCCTCTGCTTTTAATAGAGACTTGGAACTCTCACTGCGCACCGTGGTAGCATTACAGCTTGGCGGATTTCTCCGCCGTGACTGTTATTTAATTCTGAGGACTGAAAAGAATGTAACTTTTTCATATGGTTTCAAGCTCTCTCCTAAATCTTCCTCTAGTTTCTTTCTGTCAAGCGTTGTTCTGCTCTGTGATTTATAAGTTACTTTCGCATTGTTCGTAATTTCTTCTGTCAGATTGTGTTCTTTCATATAGAAAATGACTTCATTCTCTAATACTTTCAGCTCGTTCTCAGTCTCTTCTTTCAATGCTTTTAAACTTCTTAATTCTTCAATCTTCTTTTCCAATTCGTTCTTTGTAATACACATATGTTTTTCCTCTCTTTCTTTTTATAAGAGCTTTCAGCTCCGACAGGCTTTAAAGCTATCTAAGGTTTCTCGACCGTCTCATTATCCCCTTATCCCTCATCGGTATTACGTTGGTGTCTTCGGTACGCTTTCGCCACTTCGTTTTCACCCTTCGCTGTTTGCTCTGTTGTTTTGTTTGTGACTATATCTTAGCATGTACCCATGCCATTGTAAATTGACAAATCGCACAAACATGTACCCATGTTTTCGTTAATTTTGTACATGTACCCATGCTTGACATATAACATGTACCCATGTTAATATTATATTAACAAATAAATACAGAGGAGGTTCTACTATATGAAGAAATCAGTATATGAAATTATTACAGAACGAATTATTGAACAGTTAGAAAATGGAGTCATCCCATGGCAGAAACCTTGGACAGGAACACACAGCTGAGCTTACAATAGAATAAGTAATAAGCCTTATTCATTATTGAATCAGATGATTTTAAAACATGGTGGAGAGTATGCAACATTCAAACAATGGAGTGATTTGGGCGGTAAGATTAAAAAAGGTTCTAAATCAGAAGTAGTTACATTTTGGAAGATTCAGCCATATGAAGAAGAAAATGAAAACGGTGAAAAGGTAATTAAACAGATACCTTTATTAAGATATTACAACGTCTTTCATATTTCTCAAGTCGATGGAGTTGAACCAAAAGAGCAATTGAAAATATCAGAACTTGAACCAATTGAAGAAGCCGAGAAAATCAAAACAGAATACATGAACAGAGAACGCTTAAAGATATTTGAAAAGGTAACAAACAAAGCTTTTTACACTCCGACTTTCGATTATATTGAAGTACCGTGTAAAGAACAGTATCAGAATATAGAAGAATTTTATTCTACACTGTTTCATGAAATGATTCACAGCACTGGACATAAGAACAGGCTCGACAGATTGGAAACAGGAGCAAGCGCACACTTCGGAAGTGAAACCTATTCAAAGGAAGAACTCGTTGCAGAGCTTGGAAGTGCTACACTTGTCAATATGTTAGGCATTGAAACAGAAAAAAGCTTTAAAAATTCAAGTGGATATATACAAGACTGGTTGCAAGTATTAAAGAACGACAACAAGTTCATCGTATCAGCAAGTAGCAAAGCAGAGAAAGCAGTTAAATACATACTGAATGAACAATAATAAATAAGGGTGTAGTGTATAGGCTACACCCTATTATCACATAAGAAAGAGATTAAAAGAGATATGAAAAGAACATTGATAACATGGATAATAACAAGCATGATAACAGGAATGACAATACCGCACATGATAGATACTGAAAGCACAAAGACAGCAACACAAAGCAGACAAGAGACAACAACAGAAACAACGGTCAATAGTTCACTGAATGGAATTGATATGACAGGATTTGAGACAGAAATATATTATATCAATTCTGCTGAAGATTTCGACAGATGCACCTACGCAGTACAGAATAGAAATGGCAAGATAATTATTGAAGTCGTTCATGCGGTTGTTACTTCTGATAATGGAGATGCAAGGATTACAGCAGATGGAAGTTATATAAAATATTCTGCGGATGATGTAAAGATAGGGGATACAATGGAGACGGTATTGGTTTACAATCCATCAAATAATTATATTGATGATGTGATGTACAGAGCAGACACTTTTCTTGAGTGACTCTAACAAGCGTAAAAAAATAGGCTAAAGGATTTTCAAAGTCCTCTAGCCTTTTTCGTCTGTCTGTTCGTTATTCCACTCTAAGCATTCCTTAAAATTGCTTTTCTATAACGGTAAACAGCAACAGAAATTTTTGCATTATTTTGTTTGGTCGGTGATGGTTTGGTTCTTGTCTGTGTTGCTCTGTCTCTGCTATAGTGGTGCTTATGGTGCGAGGGTAGTTAAAATCATAGAGAGACAATCTGCTTTTTCAGATAGTATAATGTGATTCATCCACACACTGAGTCAATTTTTCGTAATAAGATATTCTGCATTGACTTTATATAAAACACCTATTCTCGCAGTTTTTTATTTTTACAACTCATGATATAATAAAGGGAAATAATATATAGGAAGGTGTTACATATGCGTATATATCATACACTAGGTGGACAGTATCTTATACATGACAGGGAATTTTCAATCGGTACAGTCGTACTACACCTAGACAATGGAATTGAAATTTTTTGTAACAAATCCAACTTCTATTCAAAGAAACATAACCTACATGTTTTATTATATCTCCCCGATAAAAAAACATGGGTTCAGGGTGAAATGAAAAACAAGTATACAGATCTCATGTGGGATTATTATAAGAAAAATGAGGAAAAAATAAATCCTAAAAGAATTTTCAAAAAACGTTATCAACATAAAGAAAATAAGCATGGAACGAAACGTGTTACTGTCCCTAAAAGTGTTCAATGGTCTATGAAGCATCCATTTCAGGGCGGTGGTGTTTCTCCTAGGTGAATATACAAATGGAGGCATATAAGATGAAAGTAGAGTTTAACAGGCTTTTTGAAAAGCTAAAAGCAGAGGGTTTAACGCAAAAACAATTTAGAGACTCAGCTGGAATTGGTAGTAGCACGCTGGCAAAAATGTTACACAATGAATCTGTCACAACGGAAAGTATTTGTCGAATTTGCGACTATTTCCACTGTATGCCGGATGAGATAATGGAATTCATCCCTGATGCAGATTATATAGAAAAACAAAAGGCAAAAGAAGAAGTCCAGGCACAAATTGATCAGCTTCAAGCGAAACTGAAGAACTTATAAAAGTTTAGCACCTAACCAGGGTGCTATTTTTATACGATTCACGCCACAAAATTGTGAAGTCAATTTTTCGTAATCATTAATCTCACACCCCAAGCTCTCGACCTTCTGTGTCTCATGGTTCAAGCAGCATCACACAAATAGGAGGGGGGCGTATGTTTACATCCAGAAAAAAGAGATACTTATATATCAAGTACCTCTTTTAGAAAATGTTGTGCATCAATATAATTTTTCGCTCGTGTTGTAAACTATTTTGTTTCTTTCTATTATTAATCGAAATAGAGCCTTATTGAATACCTGTAACTTCATATGGTGTTGAGAAAGAACCTGATATTAACACTCCGTCTGCATTTTCATATTCATATGAATTAGTTACCGCTTTTGTTATTCCAGAATCATATGCAAATGTTAATTCTAATACTCCACTTTCCCCAGGGGCAATTTCAAAAAACGTAGCATTCTTATTGTACGATTTGTAAGATTTTATCTGCACATCGTCTATATTATATTCATCAATTGAGATTCCCTTGAAAGTAAGATTTTCAGAAGTATTGTTTTTGATTTCGTACTTTATAACAAAGAATCCGTTTCCTATAGACTCCACAGAAGCATTTACAATTTCTAATTCATCTTCGTGCCATAATCCTTCAGCTTTAAGTAATTCCTCTGCACTTTTCGCACCTCTTATCAGTTCAAAAGATGCGTCATTAATATTAAAACTAATCGTATCGTCTTTGTACTCAATTTCCCATTTTTGGTCATTTTTGTAGAGATAGTATTTTTCATCCTCGCATCCCCATGTAAACTGTGTTAAATTAAATTCATTTGTTTGTGATTCTATTGTTCCATCATCTTTGAAATTAAAAACATCTGGCTCTGAATACAACTTTCCATAAATCATCTCTGCCATTGTTGCTGATCCTGCTGCTGTAGAAGTCTTGTTTAATGTCCATTCTCCAAGCAGCGGTGATTCTGCTAAAACATTTCCTTCTTGATTGTTAGTAGATGGTTGATTCTTTTTATTATCAGAGCATCCGGTAAGCAGAATACCAATACCCATTATACAGCTAACTAATATTATTGCTATTTTTTTCATAATTTCTTTGCTCCTAAAAAAACAATTTCACCTTTTAATCAGACGTAAAATTAAGATTGATACTTTCTATATCTTGATTTTTCTGATTTTTAATTTTCATAATACCGTCGAATTTTTGAAAATCCATAATTTGAATATTATCGTTTGAACTACTATATAAATAACCTATATAAATACCACTTGAATGCGAATTAATAGTTGCAACCGAAGAACCATATACAGATCCATCGATTTTTAAATCTTCATCGCCCCAAAATCCTACAGTTATAGCATTACCCATCTTATTTTCTATACAGAAATTCATTTGATTAATATCTATACTATTAAAATATACTGCAACATTCTCGTCGTCATATACCAGTTTTTCTTTTTCCAAAGTAGAGTATGTGTTTTCATTTCCACCTAAATCAACATCACAAACATCAATTGTGCCTTTTGAAGATCCATCTATGAAAATATCTCCTGATAAAGACATTTTATTATGTTCTGGAATATCAATATCTCCCACTTGGACTATTTCTCTAGTTTCCCCTGCTTTTATATTTTGATCGCTACTGCTGTCTGCATATAGTGATAACTGCGTGCCATCTAAGCTAATATCAAGTTGCAACCACTCCACATCATATTTCGACTTATTAGTTGCTTCAAATATAATATTATTAGCTGTAATTTCTTTACACTTTAATGATATTATTCCATCTTCAAAAACCACTTTATCCACTAAGAATATTGTATCTTCCGAATCCATTGTCGCTTGTTCGATTTTGTTATCTTGGGAAGATACATTATTTCTTGAATGGACATTGCTTTCATTTTGCTGCTTTCCAGAGCATCCAGTGAAGAGAATTCCTGCTCCAATTATGCAGCTTGCCAATAATAATATTGTTTTTTTCATGACTTATTTTCTCCTAATCAATCAACATATTTTTTGTAGAGTATACAATCTTCCCAAGATTCTTCCACATCATATTTATCTTTCAATCTTTCATAAGATGTTTCAGTAAATGAGCCTTTCTTAGTATTAAAATACATTAAATTTGTATCATAATCTATTTCATCAAGATATTCCGCATTGGCTACTACAATATTTCCGTCTGCCATTTTTATGTACAACTTATCATAAAAATCGCTTAAATTATCGGAAAGATCAACCTCAGAAACATTTCCTGATTTATCACATTTTAATGCAAAAAAGTCTTCATCATCTTGTATGATAATCCAATCGTTTGTCCACATTATGTATTCCACATCATTATCATATGTGTCGTAAGCATGTTCATAATGGGTATATATGTCATGACTTCTATCATTTTCATCGATTGCACATAGCGTTTTCACAGTTCCTAAATAATCTTCCTCTGTTTCATAAATTTTATATGCCAATCCATTTCTACTTATATTGGTATTGTAATAGTATAAATCATCTTCAGAATACACTGTTTTAAAATCTTGATTTCCAAAGGCTTTATCATAATAACCTACATTACTAGATAACTGTTCACCATACTTATTATATAATTTTTTAAATTTGCTTGATTCTCCCATTAACTTCAATGCGTTATCCCATTGCTCATTATCCATTGAAGTTTCAATTTTTTTAATCGTATGATTGTATTGATATACCTTAAGAAGACAGGCAGTACAAATAATAACTACAACGGCAATAATAGCTATAACACCATTTTTTTTCTTCTTAACTTGTTCTTGCTTCTCGTTTTTTTCTCGTTGAATTCGTTGCTCTTCTTGTCTCTTTTCAAACAGTTTTTTTTCTTCTTCCTCTTGTCTTAACATTTGATTGAGAGTAAATTGTGCATTGTCTTTAGAGAAACGTTTAGCTTCTTCTTTAGATGTCTTACAATTAAAACACACCTTTCCTGTATTAACTTCACCGCAAATGCACTGCCAATAATTAGACTGGTCTATCATATAATACTTGGCTTGTTTATTGATTTTCTGTGCATACGGAATATATTCAACATCCATTTTCTGTTGACAAGTCTGTATATAACAAGGTTCAGGCAAACTTTCTATTTTCCCATCTTCATAACATATCTGTTGAACATACAATTCAATTTTTCTAATATTGCTATCCGGTAAAAAAATTTTGTTTGGAATTTCCTGATACTTATCAGGTAATAAACGTAAATCTTGGACAAGTACAGAAAAATTTTCTTTATTATTTATTAAAACTGGATTATTAAATGAATCAAATCCCTTTGCAATAATGCTTAATGCTGTAATTACATCTGATGTAGTATTCAAAACATTGAGTTTTAAATAAATATTTTCTTCAGAATTCTTCTCTATATCCCATGCTTGTACTCGTACTTTTGCATTAATATCAACACTCGTACATTTTACCTTATTAACAGTATTAATGACTGGTTCTGTTTTTGTTATTGGTTCATATGGTTTATAAGAATTATTAGCTGAATTATTATTTTGATTCTGGGATTCGTCCGGAAGAACTAGCGAATGAATTAAAGCCACAATCCATAAACAAACTCCGTAAACATACCATAAACCAAAACTTTTTCCTTTTTTAGAAGCAATACTTGCAGGAATTAATGCTATTAATAATAGAACAATTATTGTTGCACCCATACATCTTCCCCTTCCTCATACCTTTTTAATCGAACTAAATGCAAAAATAGGAAGTATACCAACTTTGGTTGCAGACTCATATGTGAACTTCTACAATCATAGTTAGTACACTCCCATTTTCAGATCACTGCAAATTTCTTTACAATCAATATTCGTGATTAAAGCCACATTTTCCACAATAATAACATTGTTTCTTCTTTCCAAGCGCACCACCAACCAGTCCTAATGGACCCAGTAAGACAGCTCCGGCAGCAGCCTTTCCAACACTAAATCCCTTGTTTGTTGTATCAACCAACTTCCACTGTGCTTTTTCTCCACACATAGGGCATTTATCAGGTACTTTGCTCATTTTCCTTTTCCTCCTTCTCTTTTGGTAATATTCACCACAAATATTTCCTTGTTCCTCCCTTTATTATATTCGTTTTAGCGAAGATATTCAATCCTTAGAATATATTTTATGCTTATTACATAGAGTATGTAGGAGGCAGCAGATGATTGATTATAGTCCTTTTTGGGAAACGTTAGAAAAATCAACTGAAAATTGGTATACACTGACAAGTAAGCATCATCTGTCTAACAGCACGCTTCACCGATTAAAGCATAATAAAGATGTCTCCACTAAAACCTTGAATGACTTGTGCAGGATATTACACTGTGATATTAAAGATGTGGCTAGATATGTACCGTCCGAAGAAGATCAGCCGTTATAAATTTAGAAATATGAAAGATGAATTTCATCTAAAAAAATAAAGCACTGGATTTTTGCTCCGGTGCTTTTCTATTATAGTTACTGTTTAATAATTCAGCTATATTCCGGTTATTTTATTCAACCCAAAGAAATTAGCATCAAGATAGTTAGAATGGATTCTAGGGTGCAATTTCGTTGTTTAAAGCAAAGGATATGCATATTATAATGGGTGGGGGGATAATTGACATATCTTGAAATGAAAGCTCGTATAATAGGATACTACCATAGATATAAATGAGGAAAATATTTGTTGCTGTATCTAGGGAAGTTGCAAAGGATTATCTTTAAAGAAAGAGGAAAGGTGATTTTGAAATGTTGTTCGCTTTAGTGTGTTGAAGTGGTAACGTGTTAAAGTAACTGTTACATTTATAAAACATTTCCCTATATCGATATCATCTCTTGATATACACCAACGTTTTTATGCGGAAAATCAACACTTTTAGCGTTTTACATCAATATAATCATAATACCACAATTTACTTGTAAATCAAGCATTTTCTAAACATCACATCTTATTACTATCTTATCGAACCCCATATCGCAAAAACCTTTATTTTACAATACTTTTAGCGTATTTTTTGGAAAAAACCAAGGCAGCAGGTGTAATAAAATCGTAAAAAAAAATAGGCATACCGAGCGGTATTTAAAACCATAATCGATATACCTATATTATTTTATACGTCAATATATAAAATATCTCAAATAAACATACTTGTTTTCAAAATATGTTTGTGTCAAATATCTTATGTTTTCTTCCTTTCTTTAACGGCTTTGCTTTTCAAAACAGATGCTTGCATTTCTGGTTGTTCTAATAGTATGATAAATGTAACAGGTGTACTGGAAAGTACAGACAACATGAAAAGAATAGATATTTTAGCAAAATACGGACACTTAATAAAACATTATGGAACTGGAAAAAACAGTTACTATTATTTCCGTATTCCAGACAAAACAATCAAAGGTGGTGCATTTCGTAGGAAAAAGAAAACCAAAGAAGAAATAGAATCTGCATTATATGATTATTTTATTGAAAAAGAAAAACAGAATTCCATTGGAAAGGATACAGCAACTTTTGAACAGCTATTCTATGAATTCATGGAACATAAGAAAGAAAAAGTTAGTGCAGGAACAATAAGGCGAATGTCATTCGATTGGAAAAAGTATTATAAAACAAATCCTGAGTTCATTCAGAAACCATATAAGGATGTTACCCCTATTGACATTGATGATTTTCTGAATAACATAGTGAATACAACAGAGATCAAAGACAAGGCGTTCTGTAACATGTGTGGAATCCTAAAACAAACTTTTGGTTATGCAGTATCAGCAAGATATATTTCAGCAAATGAGAATCCATACAGAGTTGAAGTGAACCGAAAGAAGATTATTCCGACTAGGAAGAAAGCAAGTACACAGGAAGTATATAATAATTCCGAAAAACAATTACTACTTGATGAAATGAGTCGCAGATTGCAAAATAATCCGACTAATACATGTATACTTGCTATAATGCTTGATTTTGAATTAGGAACACGCAGAGGGGAAATACTTGCTATTAAGAATTCAGATATAAAGAATGGTGAAATACATATTCACAGGCAGGTTGTAGAAGATTTTGATATATCTAATTTAGACAGTCTGAAACGTATCGGATACCATGCGGTAGAGTACACTAAGTCGGATGCAGGAGACAGATACATCCCACTAACACAAAAGGCACAAGAGTATATAAAACAAATACAGCGGATAAATAAAGAAACTGGTGAATCATATCAAGATTTTCTATTCGTAAAAGATGGCTATATATTAAATCCTAATAGGCTGTATACTCTCCTTAAAGATGCCTGTAAGCGTTGTATTAAGATTCCTGTAAAGGGAACGCACAGAATCAGAAAGACCTTTGTTTCAACTTTAGTAAACAATGGAGTTCCAATAACAACAGCAAGCAGAATCGCAGGACATGCAGACGAACGAACAACAATAAAAAATTATCTGTTTGATACAAATAACGAGGAAGAAACAAAGAAAGCTATTTTAAATGCTTTAGAAGATAATCCAGAATCTAGTGTCACCACAACATATAGAAATGTAGAAAACGAAAACGTGACAAAACGTGACAGCAACATAATTTTATTTCCGAGCAATAAAAAAGCAGAAAATCCATGTTTTAAAAGGATTTTCCACTAAACACACAAGCGGAGTTGGTGGGATTCGAACCCACGTGCCCCGGAGGGCTAACGCATTTCGAGTGCGCCCCGTTATGACCACTTCGATACAACTCCATATGATATTTTCTGCCTTAACAGACATCTTTTTAATTATAGCATTTCTTCTTGAAAAATCAAGTGATAATTCTCCTTAAAAATTTGTTAAGTCACTCACAAATTTTGTCGTTACAAATTTAATAAATACGTATATAATAGATATGATATCAAAAACAGGCTCTTCCTTCTTATCTACATTACTTTTTAAGGGGGACTCTCATGAACCACAATACACTCGTAATTGAAATCAAATCTACACTTGATAAACTTATTGCTGCCAGAACTAGTCTTGGTTATGATTACATTGTGTATGGATTACTCTTGATAAACGAGGATCAGACTCGTGTATCCAATATTACCAAAGCTTTGTACATCGATATTGCTGCCCATTATGAGACAAGCTGGTCTTGTGTAGAAAAAAACATCCGCAATACGGTCAATGCAATCTGGACTGCGGAAAATAAAACTATTCTTGAAATGATTTTCAACAGAACCCATATGGACAGAAAACCAACGAATAAAGAATTTTTTGAATATTTATACGATTTTATTTTCTTATCACAAGAAACCGCCCCGACCCAATCAGAAGAAAATGTATCTTGCATCCTCTGCCCTGTCTGCAACAATAAATGTCAGGTACTCGAAAGTATGCTTTCCTTTGTGACAAAACGACTTCAGCCTGAACCTGACTGCACGCATGTATGATATATAAATAATCAATCCGTTTTTCAAAAAGGACCTCCCTTCAATTACCGGGAAGCCCTTTTTATATCTGAAATAATTATAGCTTTTCTCTTTCTTCCATAATCCAGTCCATCACTCTCTCAATTCCTTCTCCCGTCTTCGCGCTGACCGGAAGAACAACTGCATTTGGATTTAATTTCAGAATCCGTTCTTTCGCAACTTCGAAGTCAAAATCAAAATACTCCAGAGTATCTATTTTATTGATCAATACCAGATCACTTACTTGAAACATCAACGGATATTTCAGTGGTTTGTCATCTCCATCCGGCACACTTAGGAGCATCACATTCTTATGTGCACCGGTATCAAACTCGGCCGGACAGACCAGATTCCCGATATTTTCAAGAATTAACAGATCAAGGTTCTCTGTATCATATTCGAGTAATGCACGGGATACCATATCTGCATCAATATGGCACAATCCGCAGTTATGGATCTGAATGGATTCTACTCCTGTCAGATCTGCAACTCTCTGTGCATCTAAACTTGTCTCAATATCTACATCCATCTCGCCAATTTTCATTTGATCTTTCAATCTATTGATCAATGTAGTTAGAAATGTTGTCTTTCCACTTCCCGGTCCGGACATAACATTTAAAAATAGTGTTCTCTGCGCACTCATTTTCTCGCGGATTGCCTTTGAAGTAGCATCATTATCCGCAAACACACTTTCTTTAATCTCAATTACTCTGACATTTCCCATGTTTTTTCCCCTTCTTCAACATCTTATGCATTCACTTCCTGTATCTTTTCCAACAGATAATCAGCCAGTTCTTTTACACCCTCTCCTGTTTTTGCAGAGATGTAAACGATCTTAATCTGTGGATTCAATCTTTTTGCGCATGCTTCAACATAGTCTTTTCTGAAATCAAAAACAGGTAATGCATCTATTTTATTTATTACCAACACATCTGATACTTCATACATCAACGGATATTTGGCCGGCTTGTCATCTCCTTCCGGAACCGAAAGAATCGTCAGATTTAAATTTGCTCCGGTATCAAACTCGGCCGGACAAACAAGATTCCCTATATTCTCAAGTACAACAAAGTCCAGATCATCTCTTTCAAACGCTCTGATTCCCTGTCGTGTCATATCTGCATCCAGATGACACATCCCACCGGTATGTAGCTGAATCGATGGAACTCCCGCTTCGATCAATGTATTCGCATCCACGTCGGAATCAATATCTGCTTCCATCACGCCCCATTTGATTTTTCCTTCAAAATGAGGTTTCAATGCCAGAAGTGTACTCGTCTTTCCACTTCCCGGACTGGACATCAGATTCATCAGACATGTCTTCTGTGCCTTTAATTCCTGTCGCAGTACCTGTGCATCTGCATTGTTGTCTTCAAGAATTGTCTCTTTTAATTCTATTACTTTTGCTTTTTCCATGCGTTCTCCCCCTGGTGTCAGACACCATTTTGTTTTTTTGCTTTTATCTCCAACTACAATACCTGCGGATTGTTTCATGCAACATCATTATATCAAAAAGACATAATTTTGTACATTTTTTATAATGTCTTTCTTACATCTCTGTGATATAATTTTGTTAGATATAACTAACAATAACTATTCTTTTCTAATATGTGTGAGTTTTATCTATCTTGTTGAAAGCCAGGGTATTCCAACTAAGATAAACTCAATTCTCACACGGAACAGGGGGCGAACTATGTTTTTATCCTTAACAAACATCAAAAAATCTTTTGGGCAGGGTGACAGCCGTGTGGAAGTCTTAAAAGGCATTGATCTATCGATTGAAAAAGGAGAATTCTGTGTTCTTCTTGGGCCTTCCGGCTCGGGAAAATCAACTTTATTGAATATCATCGGTGGCATTGACCGTGCAGACAGCGGGCAGATCACAATTGAGGGCGAACTGATGGAAAAAATGACAGTAAAACGTCTTAGTCAATACCGGAGGAAGCATCTAGGATATGTTTTCCAGATGTATAATCTGATTCCCAATCTTACTGTGCGCGAAAATATTGAAGTCGGTGCTTACTTAAGTGATCACGCATTAGATGTAGATGAACTTCTTGATACCCTTGGTCTTTCTGCACATCAGAAGAAGCTGCCGAATCAGCTCTCCGGTGGCCAGCAACAGCGTACTGCCATTGGCAGGGCGATTGTTAAAAATCCTGATATTCTGCTCTGTGATGAGCCAACCGGTGCGCTTGATTATAAAACATCAAAAGAGATACTGAAGCTGATTGAAACAGTCAATCAAAAGTACGGTAATACAGTTGTAATGGTAACGCACAACGATGCGATCAAAGATATGGCAGACCGTGTTGTCCGGATCCGTGACGGTATGATACGAAAAAATTATCTGAACGATCATAAGGTCAGTGCGCAGGAACTCGACTGGTAAAGGAGGCTGCAGACAATGAAAAATCCATTAAACAAACGTCTCCCCAGAGAATTCCGGAAAGACTTTGGTAAGTATCTTGTCATTTTCCTTCTCCTTGTGATCACAATCGGATTCGTCTCCGGATTTCTTGTTTCCGATGGCAGCATGATCAAGGCTTATACTGAAGGAATTGACAACTATAATACAGAGAACGGACATTTCCGCACTTCTGAAAAAATGAACGATGCGCAGATTCAGTCTGTGGAAGAAAATGGTATCCGGATCTATAACAATTTCTATCTGGAACAGGATTTAACAAATGGCAGCACAATGCGTATCTTTGCAAACAGGGAGCAGGTGAATCTTGCCTGCCTCATGGAAGGAGAATTTCCAAAAGCGGCAAATGAGATTGCAATCGACCGTATGTATGCTGACAACAATAAGATTTCCATCGGAGACACACTGAAAAGTGATACACAGAGCTGGAAAGTAACCGGATTCATTGCTCTTCCGGATTACAGCTGTCTTTTCCAGAACAACAACGATTCCATGTTTGATTCTGTCAAATTCGGAATTGGAGTTGTAACGTCCGAAGCATTTGAATCATTGGATTCTCCACTTGTAAAATACTGCTATGCGTGGAAATACAACGATGAACCTACGACAGAGAAAGAAGAAAAAGAAGTATCTGATGATCTGATGAAAGCAATCAACAAGGAGGTTTCTCTGGAAGAATTCGTTCCGCGTTATCTCAATCAGGCAATCATATTTACCCGGGATGATATGGGAAGCGACCGCGCAATGATGATCGTATTTCTTTATATTGTAATTGCGATCATGGCATTTGTTTTTGGCATTACAATCAGCAACACCATTGCAAAAGAGGCAAATGTCATCGGAACTCTTCTTGCCAGCGGCTACACCAAAAATGAACTGATCCGCCATTATATGGCCATGCCGATCCTTGTCACACTGGTCGGAGCTTTGATCGGAAATGTTCTCGGCTACACGATCATGAAAGATATCTGCGTCGGCATGTATTACGGAAGCTACAGTCTTCCGACATATGTAACCGTCTGGAACGCAGAAGCATTTCTGCTTACTACGATCATTCCGATCTTGCTAACGCTTCTCGTCAATTACACCGTACTTCGCAGAAGATTATCACTTTCTCCTTTGAAGTTCCTCCGCAGAGACTTAAAGAGAAGACAACAGAAGCATGCATTATCACTGAGTAGAAGAATTCCATTTTTCAGTCGTTTCAGACTGCGTGTGATTTTCCAGAATGTCAGCAATTACCTTCTGCTGTTTCTCGGGATCTTATTTGCAAACCTTCTGTTGATGTTCGGTCTGCTCTTCCCGGCTGTACTCAATCATTATCAGACTGTTCTAGAAGATAACCTGCTTTGTAACTACCAGTACATTTTGCAGATACCGATCAACGCCATGGACGAAGAACATAAGCTGGAGAGCCTTGTGAATATGCTCTATTTTCAGCATGAGGTGGAAACCGATAATCCTGATGCCGAGAAATTCAGTGCTTATTCACTGAAAACAACAGATAAGGAATATAAGGAAGAGGAAATCCTGCTCTATGGACTTGCAGATAACAGCCGCTATCTTCCGATTGATTTTCAGGAAACTGCAACTAATAAGGACGGATCGACCCGGACAGATTCTTCGACTGTAACTCCTGTATATATTTCTTCCGCATACGCAGATAAATATCTTTTGGATATCGGTGATGAAATCACTTTAAAAGAAGCTTATGAAGATGATACCTACACATTTTATATTGAAGGAATCTACGATTATGAAGGGGGGCTGACAGTCTTCCTTCCACAAGAACAGCTTAATAAACTGTTTGATCTTGGTTCCGATTATTTCAGTGGTTTTCTCTCAGACAGCGAGATCACAGATATTGATCCAAAATACATCGGTTCTGTGATTGACCTCGACAGTTTGTCCAAGATTTCCAGACAGCTAAATGTTTCGATGGGAAGCATGATGTATCTGCTAGACGGATTTTCAATCGTGCTTTTTATGATTCTGATCTATCTTTTGTCAAAGATCATTATCGAAAAGAATGCACAGTCGATCTCTATGACAAAAATACTTGGATACTCTGACCGGGAGATCAGCAGTCTGTATCTGCTGTCTACAACCATTATGGTCGTGGTTTTCCTGCTTCTGAGTTTTCCGATCGAAACAGTTCTTATGAACGCTCTCTTCCGCGGAATTATGCTCAGCAGTATTTCTGGTTGGATTCCATTGTACATTAATCCGGTCCTGTATGTAAAAATGTTCCTGCTAGGATTCGTAACTTACTTGCTTGTTGCATTGACCGAATACCGCAGGATCAAGAAAGTTCCTATGGATCAGGCCTTAAAAAATATTGAATAATCGTGACTGTACCTGCAAACTTCTAAGTTAGGCATAACAGTGCAGGTACCATTTGAAAGGAGGATTTCTCGTGAAAAGAAAACTATTACAAAAATTAGTTCCCGGTCTGTGTGCCAGTCTTGTCCTGATTTCTGCCACAAGTCTGACAGGATGCTCAACTGACACCAAGATAGCTACTACTGCTTCAGATGCTGATAAATCAGAAACCGTATATGTAAAGGCTGATGCAAGCGGAACGATACATGAGATCAAAGTCCAGACAGACTTAAAAAATACCGGAACATCAAAGGAAATCAAAGACTTCTCAACTCTGAAAGACATAAAAAATACGAAAGGTAATGAGTCCTTCACCCAATCCTCTGACGGGACGATTACCTGGGAAAACAAAGGGGCGGACATTCATTATGAAGGGACTTCTACGGAAGAACTTCCTATAAATGTAAAAATCAGTTACACACTGGATGGAAAGTCTATACAGCCGGAAGATCTCTCCGGAAAAAGTGGAAAACTTGGAATTCGTTTTGATTATGAAAATACTACCGAAGAAAATGTAACTGTAAATGGTGAAGAGATGACTTCTCCAGTTCCATTCGCAGTGATCTCTGCCATGATCCTTCCGGAAGACACTGCTTCTAATATCCAGGTGACGAATGGTAAAATATTTACAATAAATGACCAAAGCGTTGTTGTCGGTTATGCCTGCCCGGGACTCACAGACAGTCTGAAACTCACTGATTACGAACCTACGGAAGGTATCTCTATCCCAGAGTCAGTGGAAGTAACTGCAGATGTAACAGATTTTGAGATGGACTTTACTGCGACCGTAATTTCCTCCGGTCTGTTTGAAGATCTCGAAGAGGATTCCTTTGACGATATGGAGGATGCCGCTGACAGCCTGCAGGAACTCGGAGATGTATCCGGCAAACTAGCTGACGGAGCAGCGCAGCTGCTGAGTGGTGCTTCTACTTATCAAAATTATCTTGGACAATATGTAGACGGTATCTCACAACTTGCCGAGGGAACAGACACTTTAGATGACGGTGTAACTGCACTTAATGAAAATTCCGGAAAGCTGGTTTCAGGTGCTTCTTCTCTTCAAAATGGACTTGAACAGCTGAATTCTGCTCTCTCTAGTCAGATTAACACGGATTCCAGTTCTATTCCGTCTGCTGAAACAGTTTCATCACTTCAGGAACAGATCAAATCACTTAGACAACAGCTGGATTATGTTGATTCCTCCCTTGCAGAGGCAAAATCCTCCTTCGCATCCGTCAACTGGGATACTCTGAAATCTTCTATCACAGAAGATGCAAAAAAACAGTCCAAAACCGCTGCGACAGATGCTGTCCAGTCTGCGATCGATCAGATTGTTTCTGAAACTGCATCCGATTCTGAATTATCAGAAGAATCTAAAAATGCTGTCAACGATAAGATGTCACAATTAAAGAATGAAATAAATGATACGATTGCATCTGCAATTGATCAGAACCTTGATCTTCCCTCTTCCTCCACAGATATCGATCAGCTGAAATCCGCCACGGAAGGAACATTAAACAGCCTGACGGAACTGATTGCTTCCTGCCATACTACGCTTGACCAGATGTCTTCCGGTGCCGGTTCCTTTGCTCAGGCAACGCAGAGTCTTTCTTCTCTCAGTGAGACATTAAAGACTTTACAGAACTCACTTTCTGCTTTATCTGCCGGCAGTTTACAACTTACTCAGGGACTTACCTCTTTCCAACATGGAATCGAGCAGCTGTCCGAAGGTAGTTCAACGCTCTCTCAAGGAGCCACGAAACTGGGCACAGCTGGGAAAGATCTAAAAGAAGGATACACAACCCTTGCTGAAGGAATCTCTTCTCTTTCTGAAGGGCTTACTCTTTTTGATAAAGAAGGAATCCAGGAACTTAAAAAACTAGGCGGGGATGATCTGAAGAATCTCTCCAAAAGAATGAAAGCGGTCAAAGAAGCGGACGCCGAATACGATAATTATGGTGGTAAGTTAGAAGAACAGACTGGGGAAGTGCGGTTTATTATTGAGACAGATGGGATTGATTAAGAAGAAGGCTTTGGGTCATTTCTATTGACCCAAAGCCTTCTATGTATGAACCGAATTGATACTGCTATACATCCAATATCCCCAAAACCCTTCCATTGGTCCATTGTCAATACAGTGGGCAACTCTAGACATA